>Ga0247608_10000079_pt1 | contig 184671 bp, 251 predicted proteins | sample 176DNAGHGlowgp2_FD_193490 | JGI IMG/M metagenome (GOLD analysis project Ga0247608, IMG submission 193490) | Sheep rumen microbial communities from Palmerston North, Manawatu-Wanganui, New Zealand - 1766 DNA GHGlow gp2 | ecosystem: Host-associated > Mammals > Digestive system > Stomach > Rumen... | reverse complement strand
TGTTGCTGTAGGAAATGAATACGATGTCGCCGACTTTGTATAGGCTTGTATTAGAACGAGTGATCTCAAACACAACCCCGTTCTCGTTGATGTCCTTGACGATGCCAAACTTGGAGTATGTATCGCCCGGATAAATTTGAACTTCTTTGTTCAGATAAGTGTCAATCATATAGTTAGACTTAGCCATGATTCAAACTCTTGTTAAACTGTTACCATCAATTTCCAACGTAGATAATATAACAACTTTCTTGGAGTCCGTCAACTAAAAAATCATAAAAATATGAAAAATTATGTAAAACAAAGTTTACATACGAAAAACGCCCAAATTTCATCAATTTGGGCATATTGTCATTTTATGACAAAAATAGGTAAAATTTGATCTGAGCGGAGAGTGCAGGACTCGAACCTTTATTCTCCGATGAAATTACTAGCTATAGAAATCCATCTTTTTGGCTCTGCATACATTTCTTTCCATTTTATTCTTAAAACTTGCCAACCATTTTCAATAAGTTTTGAATCTTTCCTGAGATCTGATTCAGCTTGTTGTTCATTTCGTTGATGTTGAGCACCGTCAATTTCTATGCAACGTTTCTTTTTAACCCAAGCAAAATCTAATCTATATTGAAAGAACTGATAATTGTATTCATAATCTTTATCATTAAACTCATTTTCTATTACTTTTGTGAAGAATTCTTCCGGATAGCTTTTCTTGCTCGAATGGCAGTTCATCCATCCATGCCATCTGCCTGATCTATATCCTTCTAAAGCGCGTTCACGTAAAATTTGTTTTTGTTCAGCAGAAACTGAGTGACCATTATAAGGTGCAGGATTAGGATTTTTCTTACATCTGCGTTCATGTAAACGCATACCGCACAATGTAGTAATTACCGTATGTCCACAAAATTTACATGTTAATGAACGTTTTGGCTGTTGTCCACATTTAATTTTATGAACTTCATGTAAATGTTTATATTTTAGTCCTTTAGAATCAAAAACATCAGTACAATAAGGACACGGCCATTTAAAATGTATTTTCATCTTTTCTCCTTTTTAGCTTTTTATGGTTATTCCCGTAACCATTTTATTTATACAGTTAGATGCTTTGGAGAAAGCATCAGCTGGCGGGAACCAGTTGTCCTGTATTACTGCGGGTGCAGGATTCGAACCCGCGGCCCATTACTGAGCGGTTCGTTAGCACCGAACTGGTTTAGACCACTCACCCAACCCGCAAAAAGCAAGATACCATTTTGTTTCACCTCCGGCATGTGCTGCCGGCGCTCTATACTTAAGCTATTGTTCCCAAGGCGGAATAAGAAATATTCTTGCTGTTAGTATCTTTAAAGTAGCCAAGGAAGGACTTGAACCTTCACGCCCTTGCGGGCAGGGGTGTTTGAGACCCCGGCGTCTACCAATTCCGCCACTTGGCCAAAAATAAAAATAATTCATTACAAGTTAGCACAGATTGTTTCATGCTATGTTCCTCTGTGTCCCGGGTGACTTTCCGGCCCTTCTTACATAGGATTGCGTATCGTTATATCACCTCACTCAAGTATCGCCGCTTTAAATGCGCATTAGCAAGCTAACGACTCAAATAAGAACTTCAATTCCTGGCAGGCCAATATGTCCAGTGAAGTAACGAATTATTTTGTAGCAGGGACACCTGGACTCGAACCAAGATCCACGGTTTTGGAGACCGCCATTCTGGCCATTGAACTATATCCCTAGATAAATTAGTTGCCCGTGATGGACTTGAACCACCAATTCATGAGTCAGAGTCATGCGTGTTACCATTACACCAACGGGCAATAAACAAGATACTGTCGCGGTTGAGTCGCCGCTGTGCTCTCACCATATCTCTCCTGGTAGGCAACAGCTTGCTGCAAGTTCATTCAGTTTCTACTGACATATTCCGTCACTTGTACGAACAGGCCGTGGGAGCAGGCAACGATATTACTACCGCCGGCAATTACCCTACCCTAATTCCACATTTTGATTGTGTCATCGTTAGTAAGCGTTTTATTTTGCTGTAAGTATCTTATAGTCCCATAGCCGAGATTTGAACCCGGACCTCATGCGCCACAAGCATGCGTGCTTTACCAATTAACACCACTGCGGGGATGTATAGTTGCGAAGGTGGGTACCGCCCCCACGGAGGCCGGCTTATGAGACCGGCTGGAATACTTATTCTCCTCGCAATAAAAATTCAAGATGCTCCATTGGACTGACGGCCGGTCTCGAACCAGCATCTCGGGAAATCCCGTGCTCTAGCCTATTGAGCTACTCCAGCGTTCAGATCTGCTGTTTGCATCTTTAGAGCCCTATCCCGGACTCGAACCGGGGACACCTGCTTGGAAGGCAGAAATGTTAACCACTACACCAATAGGGCAAATGTTAGAGCCCCATGTCGGACTCGAACCGACAACTTTCTCCATGGCAAGGAGATATGCTACCAATTGCATCAATGGGACTTAGAGGAGATGGAGGGATTCGAACCCCCGTGCGGAATGGTTACCGCCCATGGTTTTCAAGACCAGTCCGATAAGCCGTGCTCTGGCACATCTCCAAAAAAATTCTAGAGCTGAGAGAGGGACTCGAACCCACGAAGTGTTTCCACCACAGTTTTGCAGACTGTGTCCTTTGCCGCTCGGATTCACCTCAGCATAGTTTATTTATTCTGGCTGTGAGATCCCTAAACTTCAACTTATTCTCACCGTTCTCCTGAGAAGGAGTTTTTGGTTTACGCTGGACTTCCACCAGATTTAGCCGGAGTTAATCGGCTCACCAGAATTTCGTGCTCTCGGCAGGACTCGAACCTGCATTATCGGATTCGTAGTCCGATGGTCTATCCAGTTAGCCTACGAGAGCAAATAGTCGCTCAGGAGGGACTCGAACCCCTCACGCCTTTCGGCACGGGCTTCTTAGACCCGCGTGTCTACCAATTCCACCACCGAGCGAAATGTTTTAGTGACCTAAGAGGGACTCGAACCCCCACGCCCTTGCGGGCATCTGATCCTAAGTCAGGCGGGTCTACCAATTCCCCCACTAGGCCAAATTAGTGCCTCCCTCCCGTAACGATCGGGAATCCTCGGATTTTCAGTCCGTTGCATAGACCATCTTTGCTAGAGAGGCAAAAGCAAGATACATTTGGATTCAAGATTAAAAATTGAATTGGGTTAAAGTTGCTGCATGTATCTTTAGTCCGCAGGGTAGGATTTGAACCTACAACCTCCAGTATATCAGACTGACAAACGAACCAATCGTTATGCCTGCGGAAAATTTAGTCCGCAACCCTGGACTCGAACCAGGAACCTCCACCTTATCAGAGTGGCTATCTAACCAATTGCTATAGCTGCGGAAAAAGAGCGAAGACCCCTTAAGTCCAGTTAAAAACAGTTATATCGCTGTCACTGTTACCATCTTTTCAACGGCGGCCAACCAAGGGAAGATGTTACCAACCTCGTTTCTTTTCATCAAGAAGCGTAGAATGGAGAAGTCGTATTTAACGTGGTCCTCTCGCGACGGCACGCTCCCAGTAAGCCAAGGACTCTCACTGGATTAGTTCCCGAGGAGGGATTCGAACCCCCGACCTTCTGTGTGTAAAACAGCGGCTCTAAACCAACTGAGCTACCCGGGAATAAGCACTGCTGATATACTCAAGTTCGTTTGTTTCAGTTCTCTGTTGCATATCAGTATTTCGTGGACGGGAAGGGACTCGAACCCTTAACCTTCTGCTTGCAAAGCAGTTGCGCTACCAGTTGCGCCACGAGCCCATAAAAGGTGAAGAACGGGCGTAGATAAGTCATGAACTCATCCAAACTTCACTGATGTATGAAATCTAACTTATACAAGCATTGGACGTTAGAATCTCCATCTTCTCTGTGCAGAAAATGCTAAACACTCACAGAGTTCCGTTTTTGAAGCGGTCTCAACGGGTCACGATCCCGTACCTCCGGCGTGACAAGCCGGTATCCATCCATTAAACGATGAGACCAAAATGTTAGTAGCGCTGTCGGGACTCGAACCCGAATTTCCGACTTGAAAGGCCGACGAACTGAACCAGTTATTCGACAGCGCCATAGTAGCGGGGGTCGGGATCGAACCGACGACTTCCAGGTTATGGGCCTGGCGAGCTACCACTGCTCTACCCCGCAATAAAAAGCGTTAGCTGGGAAGGAGGGACTCGAACCCCCAACATAGTGGTTAACAGCCACCCGTTCTGCCATTAGAACTACAACCCAATGTAATAGTGGACAATAAGGGACTCGAACCCTTGACCTCCTGAGTGCAAATCAGGCGTTCTTCCAACTGAACTAAAAGCCCATAAGTTTCGCCCCTTACTCAACTACCTGCAGTTAGCTTTTCGTGGACTTGTCAATTCCCGGGTGGACTTGAACCACCGTGTCCGTCCGTTTTAGCGTCCGGTCCAACTACCGTCATTGGACAGTCATTGACCATTAGTGGGTGGCGAGGGATTCGGACCCCCAAAGCCCGTTAGGGCGGCGGAGTTACAGTCCGCCCTGACTCACCAGCCGTCAGCGGCCACCCATAAGAAACTGTTCTCAGTGCAGCGACCCCGCAACCTGCACCATTCGCTGTTCTTCACCAAATCGTATTGAAACAATCCACTGAAGTGCTCGCCTGTGCCGTAACCATACTTGCAACCAATTCCTGCTCTGCGCATCAAGCCAAAATCAATCGTTTTCAGATTACTGCTATTTTTGAACAGTATCGGGCTAGTCGGATTCGAACCGACGACCTCTTGATCCCAAATCAAGCGCTCTAGCCAGACTGAGCTACAGCCCGTTATTCGCCCTGTACTTAAACCCTCTAGAAAAGTCTGTTCTAGGACTTGCCTATCGTTGTCCCTATCTCAACCAGACTCGAACTGATTTTTCTGCCACGATTGACAGCGTCTTATCCTGAAGACCTTTTTGATAGTTTCTATTGTAAGCCGTTAGTGCCCCAGGAAGGACTCGAACCTTCAACCCACGGATTATGGCTTTTATGGGAGTACCGAGACTCGAACTCGGATTCGACGATTAAGAGTCGCCTATACTAGCCAATTGTATTATACTCCCATTAGGAATTTACGGACAATTTCAATCCATTCTTTTGGATTTTTATAGCATTCTTGCCAAGGAATCCTAAGTTCTTTCCAGCCGTTTTCTGTTAGAAGCTTATCTTTTGCAGCATCTCTCAGTTTTTGAGTATTGTCTGTTTGATGTTGCTTCCCATCAACTTCTATGCACAGTTTCTTGGTCGGCCAAGCAAAATCTAAAGAAAATCTACCAAAGGAAAATTCAGTTTTGTAATCTTCATTTTCTCTAAGATCAAATTCATCAGCTAGAACTTTTATCAACCATTTTTCTGGCCAACTATGTTCATTATTCCAACGGCATTGCCCTATGTTATAGGCTCTGCCTTCAGAATGTGCTAACTTCATTGATTCAAAAATTTTAGATTTCGTCTTCGCAGAATGTTTTTTGTCCTTCCATGAAGGAATTATTTCGCCATTTCTGTAGCGTTCACTTAGTCTTTCTCCTTTAATTCTCAGAATATCATTTGTTTCTTTGTTTTTTCCTTTATTCCAGGGTTCTTTGCCTTTCATGTGATTGACATAAACTCTATCTGGATTTTCAGGACAAAGTCGCTCATGATTTCGGTGAGCATTTGGATTTTTACAAGTTCTGCCACAGAATTTACAAATACAAGACGTTTCCATATTGTATTTATATTCAGTCCGCTGCGCTACCAATTGCGCCACTGGGGCATGGAATTGATCTTGTAATCAATATGTTCTATTTATTACAAGAACTTTTCAAAAACTGCCATTTTTTCAATTTTCTGCCAATCTTCGCGAGAGAGGCATTTTATTTTGACGTATCAAATATAAAAAATTATTTTGATTTTGTCAAGGGTAAAAATTGAAATTTTTTCATTTTTTTCAAAAATTTTCAATTTTTCTTGTTGAGATCGAGCAATCAATTTCAACGTAGTAAATATAACAATTAGTTTCCAATCCGTCAACCAATTTTTTCAAATTTTTTCAATTTTTTCTGTAAACTTTTGTAAACAGAAACAGTTGATACAGTTGATAGATTGTTGATAACTGTCAATTTAGTGGGGACCGGAGGAGTTGAACCTCCACAGGAACTTCACCTGCGTTATTAGTTCCATGCACCTATCTATTGAGAGCTTACCTCAACTCGTGTGATGCACCGCCTCTCCTTATCCATCCTTCCATCAAGAAGTAACTTCAGCCCGATTATGGGAGCTACCCAGTCTTCTACTTGCAACTTCGAGACTTCTGTCGTTTCAGCGAGTTCCGATCCTATCTGCTCTAGCTAAGAGCTAGCCATTCACGGTTCTACTTACTCCTTTATATGGGACTTTCATTAGGAAGGACCAAGATCGCAGCTACAAAGAGCAACCAATGCAACTACTTTCGGCTTGTCGTATCATCTTTGTCTTACTCGCCATTGGCGGAGGGTCCCCGAATATCTTAGCGCCTTCACCCGGACTCGAACCAGGAATAGCTGATTACAAATCAGCTCGTTTACCGATTAACGTATAAAGGCAAATAAAAGCGCTGGAGCTGAAAGTTAGCAGCATTACTCGAGTTGTCTGCAGTTCAATCCGCTCCTATCGCAATTTTAGCTGGGAAGACAGGACTCGAACCTGTGACATGGTGGTTAACAGCCACCCGTTCTACCGACTGAACTACAACCCAAAAAGGGAGCGCGACCCTAACGGCTACGGCCCGAAATGAAACTTGTACTTTGTTTCAAATGATGTTCGCCTAACATCTCTTCGCTCAATACCGGTGAGACCGCCAATCGTGCACCTTAAAGGCGATCTCCCTCAACACCCATAAAGCGTCTCGTCAGGTGAGACCTCCCTCAATTAGCGGCTCGGCTGATTACGTTAGTATCGCTATCGCTAAATGGCTGTTGAGATTAGCGCCCGCAGAGGGATCCGAACCCCCGACCTGATGATTACTAAACATCTGCTCTACCAGCTGAGCTATACGGGCAAAAGGGAGCAGAAACACTGTGAGCATCGGTGATGCTCTTGGCCAATCTGAAGCGTGAACGCGTAATCGGCTCCAGAATAAAGGCACGAGGACTGTTTGCTACCTGTCAGGATTGACTTACCTTTGCTATTGCCTTACTCGGTTAGGAGCGGTTAGCATTGGGCAATCACTGATACAACTTTCAGGGAACGTGAGGAGTACGGACCGGACTCGCACCGCGTCAGCCGCGCCGTTAAAGAAGCGGGGCTCCAAAACTAAGCAACTCAACCTACCTTTAACCCCGGTAGGCATTAGTCGCACGCTCTAAACAGTAGTATCTCGTTGTTTCCGCTAGTAGTCCCATTTGGCGTCGAACCAAATTTTCCAGGTTGAAAACCTAGCGTCCTATCCATCGTAGACGATGGGACCATAGATAAACGGATTTCCAAATTTTCAATTTTCCACTTCGCTTCACGAGCGAGGCGTTTTGATTGACAGATCAAATATAAAAATTATTTTTGATTCTGTCAACCGATTTTTCAAAATTTTTCAAAATTTCAACTGAAAAATTTTGAGGGTTGCGGCGCAGATTCGCAAGCGATTCTGCATAGACCCGCTCGTTAGGGTTTTGTCGTGAGCCAGATCAACCGCGCTTCCCTTGTCAGCGCCAGAGGGCTTTTTCAACGAGCAAGGCTTTAGCCTAGGATTTTCTGTAATCAAACCGTTGTTGATTTTGATTACGTAGTAAATATAACAACTTTATTGCTACTTGGCAATTGGAAATTTGAAAATTTTTTCCGAAATATTACACTTTCTTCAAAATAGTCAAAAATCCGTGTTATATTGGCAATTTATCAACTGTTAGCGAACCACAGGAATCTCGCAGGTTTATCAGGTTTTTGTGTAATAAACCGACGTTTTCCATGTAATTTTAAGCAACAGTTTTTAGGACGTATCCTCTAAATTGCCGCCTGACAAAATGTTTTATCAACACTTTATCAACATAGTAGGCATACGAGGAGTCGGACCTCTCTGCACCGCCCTGGATTGTTTATGCAGCCCGGGTTATGAGTCCGGCCCAAGGTAGTACGCCTATTTCGTTTAACTTGTTACCGCAGTAGCGTTCTGCTTTGAGAGAATTTCACTCTCGCCAATTTTAGTTGCCCGCGGTGGTACCGCCCCACCTCCAAGAGATTCAAAGTCTCCTATACTACTTCTATACGAGCGGGCAAAAAGTGCCGGGCTACCGGCTAATGCGAAAGACGCCGAGGAACGCAAGTTTACCGCGAATAGACTCTTGTTCCTCTAGTCTGCGCTGGGTTGATTCCCACCTGTCCTTCCGGGCTCGAACCGGACACTCCCCCGTCAAGGAGGCGTTTTGCCAACCGATAAACTAAGGCACGCAGATTTAGTAGTGCATTCGGGATTCGGACCCGAGTCTCCAGCTTGAGAGGCTAGCGAACTAACCAACTATTCTAATGCACCAAATGTAGTACGCTGGGCGGGGATCGAACCCGCATTTTCAACTCCAGTTACGGATAACGGATTAGAAGTCCGAACCGGTTACCAGCGTGTAATGTCAATAGTTAAAGATTGTTGATCTTTGAAACTAAGTCTAAAACGAATTTCTCTTGCTTTTCTTTAGAAAGCTTCTTATATTTACTCCATCTAATTCTATCTAGGCATTTCCATCCATCAGACTTTAATCTTTCAGTTCTAAGAATGTCATGTTCTAATATTCTTTTATCTAAATAATGTTGTTCTCCATCAATTTCTAAATAAGTCTTTTTATCAGGCCAAGCAAAATCAAGATAATATCCGAGTATTTTGTAATTCTGTTCGTAAGTGATCCTATTATTCTCGAACACCGTTTTGAAGTATTGCTCTGGATAGCTATCTCCTTTAGAATGGTGATTCAATACATAAGGTACTTTTTCTGGATGTTCAGCTAAATAATGTTTTCTACTTTCAGAGATTCTTTTCTTAGTCTCTTCTGAATGCTTCTTACCTAAATAAGCTGGCATCAATTCTTCCGTTTCATACCTTTTCTTTAATTTTTCTGCCGCTGCTTTTAATCTTACATCGTCTTCACCGGTTCGTCCAGCATTCCAAGCTTTACATCCAGGAGCATATTTTCTTTTTCCATCTAAGATTACGTATTGAATATGAACTTTCGGACCTTTTTCACAGACTCTTTTATGTTCTATAAGATCTATTTTTCTAGGAAATAAATCTTTACAGTACGGACATTTCCAATTTTCATTGCACCTCTTCATGATTTATTTAAACTCAAAACTTATGGGGACATAGGGACTCGAACCCTAAATCGCGCATTAAAAGTGCGCAGTAATAACCAGTTTTACTATATCCCCAAGGGATTCTAAAATTATCGGCCTGAACGGACTCGAACCGATACGGCGTTACCGCCGGGGGATTTTAAGTCCCCTGTGTCTACCAATTTCACCACAAGCCGTGAGATTAGTAGTCGTATAATTCTGATTGGGAACGTTTTCGGGTTTTGATCTTTATACCCGCTTGAGAGGCAAAAGACCTGGCCGTCTTCAAATTCTTGGCCCAACGCTGTTCTTTTTCTTCGCGTGTTTCAATGTGTCTTTCATGATTCTTTTTCATTTTTGCCTCTTGTTGTTAGTTGCTTTTAAAAAGTATTGTTGTTTTTGTTACAGATAAAATATAATAACTTTTATTCAATCTGTCAACTGTTTTAATGTATTTATAACAAAGAATTTTCTAAATCTTCATTATAGAACGAATCCGCCGGTGATTGCTTTGTCAACGACAGCAGCGAGCTTCTCAGCGTATTCAAGCTGCTTCTTAGCGTAAGCTCTTTGCTTCTCGACGATTTCGTTGCAGGCAGCCTTGATCTCGTCTTCGGAGTACCATTCCTTCTTGTCAAGCCAGACGTAGGTCTTGAGATAGTAAAGATCGCCGCCATCGGTGCGGACCGGCGTAAGAGTCTCAAGATCAACGTCACGCCAGAGCTGTAACTTGACGTGATAGCCTTTCGGTTCCCACGTGCGGATGAACGGAAATCTCGTCTTCACATCTTCATACTTCACCAGTCCCTTAGCGGCTGCTTGGATCATTTGGACCTTCGCCTCGTGAGCGATAGCTTTCTTCACTGCAAGCATTAAGTGCAGTAAGTCTTCACAGAGTTCTCTACTGAAGGCACGAGGATAACCGCCTTGAAGCGACCAGCCCTTTGGCTTGGTAACACAAAGATGCGCAGTGTTGTACGTCTTTTCAGCCAGCTTAGTGATGACTTGGTCAAACCAATCAGTATTAGACTCAGCATTGCTGATGGCGTCAGCGTTATCCTTCATGAAGGCATTGAAACTGCCTGCAGTCCAGAACGGAATGCCACGGAAGACCTTTTGCTGTTCCTTAGTAAGATAGCTGAAAAAAGACGGCATAACTATTCCTCTTCTAGTTCTTTGTCAAGATCAACGCGCTTGATGCGCTTTCTTTTCTTCTTGTCGCCAACCACTCGAGTGCGAAGCGTAGCGCCGTTATTGCTATCGGCGATGCGTTCAGAGCGCTGGCGCTTTGATTCTTTCGCTTTCATAATCAATCCTACATACAGTCTCTGATGAGCTCCTTTTCAGAGCTCGCAAGAAGAACGCCGAACTCTTCGGCAGCTTTGAGATACTTTTCGCCCATGCGATGGGCATAGTCAGCGAGACCGCGGGCCTTTGCTTCACGCAGAGCGCAAGCGAACTCGGAGACGAGCGCCATGCGGTCACGGAGCAAGCCGCTGAAGCAGGCGTCAATGAAAGAAGACAGACCATAGTCATTCAGGCGGTAAGTCGGACGCTTGGTACCACGAGCAGGCTTTAACATTTCGAGAATGCCCGGACCGCGGTAGCCATGAATGCAAGTCGTCCAGATATCCGGAGAACGAGTGATCTCAGGATCGCGGTCCTGAATAGAAGCGCGAGTGAAACGGCTGTCAATGCCAGAAGTCAAAAGGCAGCGAGCGATACGGAACCAATTGGTGAGGCTCGTAGTTTTGATGCCAGCGACAGTGTGGCGGTAAGTCGGACGAGAGAAAGAGATTTCAAGACGCATAGCAAAATCCTTTGAAAAATTGTTTATTTCCAATCAACGTAGTAAATATAACAACTATTCTGGATCTTGGCAATATTGAAATTCCAAATTTTAAGAGAAATATTACACTTTTTCTTATTTTTCCTTTTTTTGACGAAATTATTAGCAATTCGTGGGGCGCCAGTAAATCTGATTCTCAGACGAATAACACAATTTTGTGTAATAAACTAGCCCAAATTGAAGCAATTTAAGCGACCGAAATTCCCGCTTCAGCAAGTTGTTGCTCAATCAGGAGGCGTTCGCCGATAGCGTTAGAAAGCTGGGCTCTGTAAAATTCGGCGATCTTTTTCTGATACGGACGAATCGGCAGGGCGTGGGCGTAGTACTTCACTTTCTTGTCAGCAAGGCGGTGCCGCGCTTTTAGACGTTCAACGCCTGTGCTTGACTTGATCTGATTGATGATTGCGATTGTGTCTTCTTGATACTGGTCGTATAACTGCATGATAACTCCTTAGATGTCGTAGTTGATAAAAGAAAGATCAAGCCGCGGGTCGCCATACTCACTGTACTTCTTGGTAAACTGCGGAAAGATGGTTTCGTCCATCAACTTGACTTCAGCTTCAATGTTTCCGTTTACGCCTTTCTTCTTCAAGTAATCATAGATCTTCTTGTCTGTTTCGTTAGAAGTATCATTGTGATTCCAGAATTTCCAGAGGTTACCAATGTTGTCAATTTTAGCGAGCTTAGGATCAATGATCTTATAGAATGAAGCCCAGAAGATAGCACGATAGCCTGCTTCATATTCATGAATGAACATGGCGTCGTCATATTCATCTTCGGCTGCTTCCTTCGGCCAAGACTGACCAAAGTAAGGTAATGAACGGCATACTCCCTTGTCAACTTCAAAGTGGACGAAATGTCCAAACTCATGCAAGAACGTAGCGAAAGCCTTGTCATTGAGAAAACGGACGAGGACGCCGTTTTGATCTTTGACTGCTTCAACATCACGTTTGAGCAAGTTGATGGAAATGCCGAAATGCTGCTTGTGAAGAAAACCTCCGAGCTGGCCTTCACCAGGCATAGAGGCCATCTTCACATGCATGTGGTTCGTTTCATCAAGATTTAGCTTGAGATAAGCTCCAGGAACTTCCGCCATAGTGTCCATAGCGAAATGCCAGAACTTCTGAGCATTTTCATTTTCAGTAACGAGATGGCACTTTTTCAAGTCTTCGCCGATGACGAGTATGATGTCAGTTGTCTTTTCCATATCTTATCTCTTGTTGTAGTCTTCGATGTCGTCCATAGAGAGGTGGTAGCGAACCCAAGGCGGACAAGCGTCTGCATTGTGTGTGCTGATGATGAACACCTTGCGGGCCCACTTGGACTTCGGACGGTCCCAGCTAAATCCGTTGTCAGTGAAGAAGATGATTCCACCGTAGTCGAGTCCTTCTTCTTCCAACTTGTCAAGCACGCACTGCGGGTTAGTGCAGCCACGGCCGATAAGTTCAAATTCCTTTTCCTTGCGCTTGAGGTCAGTGATGTCACCACAGACACCGTCCCAGAAGCAGTAAGAAACTTGAGCGTGCTTGATGAACTTGTTGACGAATGCTTCGCCGAGAGCGACATCATCATCGCTCATAGAACCAGAACAGTCAATAGCGAACAGGATAGAAGACTTCATCTTGTGACGCCAGCCCGGAAGATACGGAGTACGGCGGTTACGACGAGAACGAGTGCTTTCCATCTGTTCAGATTGAATTTCCTGCTTGAAGTGCTTCACAACAGTTGTCGGGTCAAAGCGTGGCGCATTTGCTTCAAGAATCATCTGCTTCAACATACCGGAGACGTTTCCCCAACGAGAGGAGTCAGCCGCGATGTGTTCGGTGATTTCCTGAATCTTGTCGTCAAGCGAGTCGTTTTCTCCCCACTTTTCAGACTTCGTGCGGCCGTTCTCTTCGCTGTTGTCAAAGTAACGATCGAGCGCAGAACCAGCTTGAGACTGGCTCTTTGGCTTTTGACGGAGGTCCGGCGTGTCACGCTTGATGTTTTCAATCTGGTTCATCAAGTCCTTGACTTGTTCGTCAGTCAATCCGTCAGAAGGAGAACCACCGTTGCCGGAGCCTTGACCTTGCTGATCTTGACCCTGCTGTCCGTTTCCGTCACCCTGAGACTGGCCGTTGCCGTCACCTTGGCCTTGGCCCTGGGATTGATTTTGATCTTGTCCTTGACCCTGACCTTGCTGTTGCTGTTGCTGGCCTTGACCGTTTTGTTGATCTTGCTGATCTTGACCATCCTGGCCTTGCTGTTGATTTCCGTCTTGTTGCTGACCATCCTGGCCTTGTTGTCCTTGACCATTCTGATTTTGATCTTTCTGGCCTTGACCGTTCTTCTGCTGCTGTTGCTGGCGCTGCTTCTGCATTTGCTGCATAGCGTCCTTCAACATCTTTTCAAGCTTTTCTTTGCGCTGTTGGTTTTGCGCATTTGCTTCCTTGCAGAGGCAGTTGAAAATCTGTTCGTGAATCCACTGCTTGGACTTGTCAAAGCCGTACTTGTCGAGCACCGGCTTAACCTGAGCGTACGTCGGGAACTGCGGAGCAGCGAGCTTGACTGGATCTTTCCAGCGAGAAAGGATATGCAAGTCTTCAAAGCAGATCAAATCTGAAGAAAGCATGTTGACGCCGCACGGGTTCATGTAACGAGTCGTGCAGTGATGCAAAGCGAGACGAAGCGACTCGCCGTAGAAAATCTGTGCGAGCTCAGACGGGTCGTCAAGAGTGTTGATGAAGTACGGGTTGTACTCCAAGCCAGCGACAGAGTTGCCGCCCTTAGTTGAGAGTCGGACAGTGACCTGTTCGTCCTTCACTGGACGCAAGTCAAGCAGGCCGAAGTAGGCCATGATGGCCGGTTCATTTGTCAAAAACTTAAGAGCTTCAGTGACCATGACGGAAGCGTCAGCGCAAGCTTCGTCCCAAGACTTCTTAGGAGCAGCGGATTTCGGAGAAAGCATAGCAAGTGGATTAAAAGCCATAAGTAAACCTCAATTTCAAATACGTAGTAAATTTAACAATTTTCAACTAAACTGGCAACTAAAAAATCAAGAAAAAATCAAAAATATTACACATTTTTGACGAAGTCGTCTGAGAATAAGACGGAAAAGCCTCCGGATATTTCACCGGAGGCTTTGTTTCTATCTATCTATAACGGAGGTTGAAACTGATTAAGTGTTCGTGTTGGAGCACTCGATGAGGTACTGCATCAAGTCCGGCGAAGCAGCAGAAACAATACCGACCCAAGCGTGGGTGTTGCGGTACTTGTCAAACTGCGTGGACGAGAGCTGAACTGCGCATTCAGGCGGAATCTTGTGCATGAAGTCGTTCAAGTTGCGAGAAAGAAGCTTACCGAAATCGGTGATCTTTTTGCCGCTGTGCATTTCGTCTTCATGTTCCATAATCCAACCACAGACAGATTCGCCAAAGCGGATAGTGTCTGCGATAGACTTGGAGAGTTCCGCAATTTCGTGGTCGAGTTCTGCGGTCCACTTCGGAGCAGTAAGAATATCCTTCGGAGACAATCCGAGGCCGTGCTGCTTGTAAAATTCCACAAAGCGTCCAGCGATGTTCGGACCAACCCAACCCTTAGCAAGGTTTTCAAGGCGGTTGCGGCCTTCCTGGCCATCATAAACATGTGGGTTACGAGCGAGAGCACGCTGCATGTCCTTGTTAAGCTTGAACCAAGAACGCGGAGACGGACCACGCTGTTTCTTACCGTTAGCGTTACGCTTGGTAGAAATCTTAGCTGCTTCCTTAGCAGCGTTCGGATAAGTATCGCCCTTGTTTGCTTCGTTATAAGCGATAATCACCGAGAGCACGTGAGACTTACGCCAGAAGTCCATCGTTTCCGAATGGTCCGGAGAAAGTTCAATCTCGAAGAAGCGGTCCTGTTCTGCTTCGTCAAATTCTTCAACGTCATAGTCACCCTCATCATTCGGGTTCACTGCGCAGATCACGCGAGAGCCTTCCGGGAGTGCGAAGTTCAAAAGACGGTGGTCGTTACCGATCTGCATCATTGCACGCTTGATAGGCGGAGCAGCACGGTTGATTTCGTCCAAGAAGAGGCAGAAAGGCTTTCCGTCCTTCGGGAACCAGTAAGGCGGAACCCATGCAGATTCCTTATGTTCAATGCCGTTTTCATCACGGATGGTGACAATTTCCATCAAGCCAATCAAGTCACCAACGTCTGAAAGCTGAGAGCCCTGAAGTTCGCAGCAGCGAAGTCCACCCCAGTCTTCCTTACAAATCTGTCTGACCAATTCGGTCTTACCAATACCGTGCTTACCTCTAATCATCGGAGTATGTTCCGGGCACATATCAACGAGGGTTTCACGGGTGTGAGCAAAGTTAGGCATGTTCAATCTCCTTTAAAAGTTTTTGCCATCGGCGCCGCAGCGCCATCAATTTCAACGTAGTAAATTTAACAATTTTCAAACAAACTGGCAATTGGTAAATTGAGATTTTTTTAAGAAATATTACACAATTGACGAAGTCGTCTGAGATTCTTATGTCCTGAACTCAAAACCAGATTTTACGGTTTCAAGGGTCTTGAAGTAGTTGTTAAGAGCATTCTTGTACTGTCTGAAAGCGTTCAGTGCATAGTCTCTTTCCGCGGTTACATCAGCCATCAAAGCGTTGAACACCATTGGTTCATAATCGCCTGTACGTCCGAGCTCCTTTTTCTTTTCTCTGTAAGAAAACCATTTTAACTCGCAACCCCAGGGAAAAAGCGTGTCTTCCCGCTTCTGACTGATTCTCGGCTTTAAGATCGCTATATTCAGGTAGTTGTCAATCAATACCGACAAATCATCTGCATAGCCATCAAAGAAACTCTGTCCGACGTACTTTTCATACAGCGGCGCAAACTCTTCCTTCCAGAACTTATCCGTGTTGCATTTAACGCCATAGAAGTCTAAAAGCGTTGACTGTTTCGTCTTATGAAACGGCAACAGATTCCATTGGTCTAAAGCATTATTGGACACATGTTCAAAACGAAACCAATAATCAGGCGTAAAACCCCAGGCGACGTTTGACGTCGTTTCTTTCATTATTGTTGCGATACCATCAAGTGCAGCTAGCCAAGACATACTTTCCTCAATCGTTCTAGGATAATAATCAAACTCATTCTCCATCGCTGACTTCCCAAAAAGTGACAGTCAATTTTCCACCGATGTCCCAGCCCTTAGAAACAAAGGACATATTCTTGTCAGCCTTGATTTCTGCAATAAACTCTTCGCGTTCCTTTTCAGAAAGGAAAGTCTTACGCTTGAGACCCCAGATACGAGTGTCTTCCATGTCAGCGACTTGATACTTAATCGGAGTAGCGACAGAAGGCTTTGCCTTCGGCGTCACCGCTTCCTTGATCTTTTCAGCGCAAGCAGCCTTCGTCTTCTTTTCAGCAGGAACAGATCCAGTGACGGCCTTCTTGGACTTCACCAGTTCGCCGGAAGCGATGTACTGCTTGAAAGTAGTGACGACGTTCTTCCACTGCTTCGCATCGCCGGAGCTGATGTCGCGGATAATGTGGTACCATTCGTTCGTGGAGTGGCATTCGCCGTAAGCAGTAGCAGAAATAGTACCAGTAGTAGAGACGCATTCGTAGTTCATTGTAAAATCTCCTTAAGCAGCGAAGTGTTCGCCAAATTCTTTGACAATCTTGGAAGCGATTTTCTTCGTGTAGTCAACAACGGTGATTCCGCTGTCCTTGTCATCGCTGTTTGCAAGCATGAAGCGATGGTCAAAAGATCCAGACTGGAAGTTATTGATAAGCATGCGCCAAGCGCTTCCTTTGATCTGAATGGCGACACGAAGCGAAAGATTCTGATAGGCATGCATAGAGCCATCATTGTCTTTGCACTTAATCACGTCAAACCAAATGATCGGAGTTTCCTGCGGGTCAATATCCGCGTCAATGGCGTAGTCCTGCCAGCAAGCGTTAGTCATGAGAGAAGCGTTTTCTGCGCGAATGGCGCGGGTAATAGCAGCAGCGATCTTTTCCATAGTAACTCCTTAAATCAATTTCCAACGTAGATAATTTAACAATTTTTCCTATAGTTGGCAACCCCATTTGGGGGCAAAATTTAAGAAATATTACACTTTTTGACGAAGTCGTCTGAGATTCCCACGTACGCTACGTGCTGTATTGTTCTGCGGCCTCCTTAATTTTGGCGATTTTTCCTTTCTGTAAATGCAAGTTTACATTTCTCGTAAATTCGCCTAAAACCCGGGTTACCTCAGTTTTCCGCAGAATCTGCTCCTGGTTATCAAACATCTTCTTTAAGAAAGGATCTGTATTGGCAAGCGTCCACTTTGGAAGTACTTTTTCTACATAACAGGGGGCCTCAATATCGCCTGCTTCTTTTGTGTACAGCAGGTGATATGGCATGTTCACATTATAAGCATAGAAGTTAGGAAACGCTTCATTCGCCAGATAGATGCTTTTGTACTTTGAGTGACGGATGAAAGACATCACTAGCCTGTCTGTAAGTCCAGCATAGAAATGCTCATTCTGGGTGAAAAGCATGAAGGCGTAATACTTCAGCGCCGTTTTCTCTAATACTGCATTCAGACCAAAATTCAATGCGAGCTGCTTGATCTCGTCTTCGGAGTAATAGAAGTCTTCTTTCTTTACATTCACTAGCATACAAAACCTTGAGCGGCTTCCTTGATCTTTTCAGCCTTAAAGGAGTTCACGTAGCTGTTGATGCGAGCAAACATTTCTTTAACTATCTGTTCAAGACCTTCAAAAGATCTGTCCTGTACTTCAATTACGTCTGACGCGATCTTACACTTTCCATCAGCACAGTCAACTCTGAGGAATCGTTCACTGATAAACCATTTTCCGCACTTCGCCCTGCTCAAGAAGCACACAATCGCACTTCCTTCAATGATCGCCGGGTGCTGGAGCCTGATAGTTCCATACGGCGTCTGGTACATCTCCCCGTCCATAAAGTCAACGATCCATCCACGGGAGTCACAGAACTCCTGTAACGCTTCTTTCGTCATCCATTCAGTTCCATGCTTCGGCGTCACTACCAGCTTGATAGCGCTGAGCATACTAAGCATTCTGCGCGTCAATTTCATCAGTCAGCTCCATCTCGGAAAATGCTAGCGTACTTTACGTCATCGCCAAACGAGTTCTTTTCAGTCCAAGTTCTGTATAAGTCAAGATCAATAGAAGTAAACTGATAGCTCCCAACGCCACAGTTCTCTTCAATCCATTGGTCTGCTGCTTCCTCAGTCTCAAAGCCTTCTTCATAGACAAGATAGCAGTCTTGACCATCCTTTCGTTTAAGTCTTGTTACTACAGCAAACATTTACAAACCTTCCGTTATCGTTTCATTGAAGATTTCCCAAATGCGCTTATGCATTTCCGTGGCTTTCTGCAGCATAGCGACAAGCTTTCCGCCGCTGACATCCTTTGCGCTATTCCATTCAAGAGTGCCTTTCAAGTACTTCGAGTCTTGCTTGTCAAAGACGCCAGGGACGTTCAAGAGCTTAGCCTGAGCAGTGACCTTTCCAGCACGCGGATTCGGCGTTTCTTCTTCATTCTTAACGATGTAGTCACGCTGGACGATTACTAACACAGACGCAAACTCGTTATGCAGCCTGATAGTGTCAAACCCGTCATAGGGGTTAGCGCAAGTCACCATCTCAAAGTCTACGGGACCATAGTAGTTAGTCATGAGAGTGATGGGGGTAAGCACGTCGTAGGAAGCAGCGCAGAGTTTCAGTTTCTTTTCGTCCATATTCAATCTCCAATTTCAATTACGTAGTAAATATAACAAATTTCTACTATGCTGGCAATTGGTAGTCATGAAAATACCTAAAAGTTTACATTCAAAACAAGTTCTATAAGAAATGACGTTTTTTGACGAAATTTATGTACTATTCTATAGGGGTGGAATAGAAATATTTTACATTTCTACGTATTTTTTACATTTTGCAAGTCATTTTGTGACATTTATGACGATTTTTTAACTTATATACTATAAAATGACGTTTTTTGATGAAATTTATGCAATTTCCCCTAGGGATGGAATAGGTATAAACAAGTTAATATGTAAAATTATGCGTTTCTTTATCTTTTGTCACTGAAGTGTCAGTTTCGCAAAGATTTTTCTTGAGGACTTGAGGAGAAAATTCTCTGCTGACTTCAGGACAGACCAATAAGAATAGAAAGGATACGGCAAGAAAGCTCGGCAGTAGGTATGATGGAAGTGAGGAAAGCTCGAGAGCCTCGAGCAAATAGCCGGATTTCCCGTATAATCAAATGAAACGTCTGCAGACTCATCTGTTTGACTACCATTGATTATTTGGGGTAGTAGAAAGAAATTGAGAAAGTATGAAGGAGACGATTAGTAGATATATTGAAATAGATAGAAATAAGGAATGTTGACAAATAGTTAATAAATTGGATATAGATAGTATATAAAAAGTAAAAAGGAAAATTGATATGAAAATATTGACTAGAGGTGGTTTCAAGGAATTTGAAGGAGTTCTGAGAAAGAAAAGTAATTGTTATCGTATAGAATTGGAATATACGATAGGGGCGAAAAGTGAGAAAAGGGGGAAGACGATGGTCTCAGGAAGTGAGGATCATCGAGTGAAGGTCTGGAATATAGACGGGGAATTGGAATGGAAGAGGCTAGACAAGTTGGTAGTTGGAGACAAGTTGTACGCCGGAAAAAAAGATGGGAAAACGGGGGACTGGGCTGTCACTAAGATTGACTGTATTGGTGAAAAGTTCGTGTTTACCCCAGTCGCAGTTGGTGGCGGAGAGTACATGAGCGGGTCTTTTGACCATCATAACTGTTCATTCCTTGGATCTGCAGAGACTTTGATTGATGGTAAGTGGCTAGATAAGATGACGAGCGTGGAGCCGATAGACTGGAAGTATGGATACTGTATGACAGTGTATGAGGAGCCGAAGAGGGGCGCTTTGTACGTCATGGGAGTGGATAGCGCTATGGGTAACGCAGGCGACTATTCTGCAGTGCAAGTGCTGAAAGTTGAAGGAAAGAAACGATATCGTCAAGTGGCAGCGTACCACTGCAATACGATTAAAGCGGAAGACTTTGCGTACGTCGTTGATGACATCAGCAAGATGTATAACGATGCACAGTACATTATTGAGAATAACGGAATTGGCAGAAGCGTGGCAGAAGCGCTGATCTATGACATTGGAAATGGTAGCATGATTTCTACTGACAAGCACGGAGAACTTGGAACGAAAGCAAGCAAAGACACTAAGCTTGACGCATGCCGAATACTGAAGAACATGGTCGAGAAAGGTCATTTGACTATCGTTGATTCAGACACGATTGACGAACTTTCAAGATTTGAAGCAGTGACTCCGGAAGTATTTAGAGGAGCATCGGGAAAGCACGATGACTTGGTGTCTGCTTTGTACTGGGCTTGCTACTGCTTGACTCAGCCGGAAGTGGACTTGGAAGGAATGACGCCAGGTGGTGGAACTAAGGGACTTGCAATGAGCGCCGGCGAAGACACTGAGCTTCCGCCTCCTATCTACATGGATGTGATGGGCGTGTCGGCGCAGCTTGGGTCTGACTTCTGGAAAGGACTCAACTAGGAGAGAAAAGATGAAAGATAGACAGTTGACAGCAAATTTTAGATTGAAGGAGTTTAGTAAGAATGACTTGACTCCTTACCAGGAATGTCTTGTCGAGATGCTTGCGAAGAAGCTGCAGTACTTGCGAGACGTTCTTAACATGGGATACGCGAAGAGAGGCAAGATGGTCTCTATCCAGATTACATCAGGAGTTAGAACAATGGAGGACTACCAGAGGCTCTTGGCTAAAGGCTACCATCCATCAAAGACTTCTGACCATTTCTGTGGAGTCCAGATAGACGGCAAGCCGACTTTGGGAGCTGCAGACATCAGAGTGAAGAACTGTACTTTGACTTTGAGACAAGTGTTCGAGAAGCTGGTTGAACTTGACATCAACGGCGGACTCACCTTTGGACAGATCATTTATGAAAAGAACCCGGCGACTGGCGCTGAATGGATTCATCTTGGCAACAGCTGGAATGAGATCTTCGCTTCGGAAACAGTCAGGGAATGTATAAATAAAACAAGGAAAAAGTATCTTATCTCGCTTGACAATGGCGTGACATATAAGGAGTTTGGAAAATGAAAATGGAATTGAATGAAGCAGTCAATAAGCTGCAGGAAGCTGGCGCCAAGCTGCTAAAGGAAGGCGGAGCGTATGAATCATTCGTGCCTTGGCTTTCAGTTGGCTATAAGAAGGCTGTTGAAGAAATCAAGAAATACTTTGAAGATGAAGGCTACCAGCCTGAATACATGAATGGCGCTATCAAGGCAGCGTTCCAAGAAATCTTCAAGATGTTTGAAGAAGGCCAAAGCGCTAACGAACTTGGAAAATTCCTTGTTCAGATCTATCATGACTTTTAAGGAGAATCCGCAATGAAAATGGAATTGAATGAAGCAGTTAAAAGACTGCAAGGAGCTGGATTTTTGGTAGAAGGTCGTGCTGCTACCGTATATGATGGCTTTACTCCTGATGAACTTAACGCTATGCGAGCAAAACGCGCTGCTGCTAAAGAAAAAAGAAATCGTGCTAAAGCAATCATCGCTGCCGCGTCTGAAAAGCTAGAAGGACTTGGTGAAAAGATTGTTGCTAGACTCAATGATGTTTTCAACATCCACGATGAATCGCAAAGCAATTTCTATTATGAATGCTACTCGGGTTCAGATACGCCAACATCTATTGATGACTTTACGCTTTACATTAACTCGCCTGGTGCTAGTGAAGCAACTGCAGAAATAAGAACTCTAGAAGACGGGTATAAGATAAACACTAAATATGTTAATGATGATGGCGATGAAATTGATGGACCTGAAACAACTGAAGCAGATGATGACGCTGTAATCAACGCATTGGTGGAAATCATGGTTCAACTTGACGGCGAAGAATACAACGTTAAGTAATATCGTCAGACGAAATCAATGAGACGGGTCACTTAGACCCGTCTTTTTGTGTATAAATATTTCAGTATGGAATTGTACACAAAAGATAATGATGGCAAAATGCAGAAACTTGGTGATGTTCAGAACACGCCAGTTAGATTAGAGAATCTTAAAAGCGAAGTCAACAAGTACTGGACAGATAAGAAAAGTGGCAAGCATGAAGGACTTGCAGCAAAACATGAAGCAATTCTTTCTAAGGACTTGATTGTATCTCCAGCAGACTTCTTCGAGCAAGTAAACAAGAATCATTTCATTTTCCAAGAATTTGGTCCTTATTCATTGAAAGATTTTTTGAAGAAAGCACGACTTGACCAGTATGTTAAGCCGGAATACCTTGATGACTGCCTTGCAGTAAATACTCCACAGCCGGCAGTTGGACGTGGCGAGTTCTTACTCGCAGCAAACTTTGCGAACATCAACTTCAATGAAGGTTCTGGTGACTTGATAGATGACAAAGGCAACAGAATTGAAGTCAAGGGTAAGTCTGCAAATCTGGGCGGTTCAAATGAAATGTTCAAGCCAATGAACGGCTCTGTTCTGTTTGACATTTATGGACTGTTTGGAACAGGAACTAAAGAAAAGAACTTTACTCTTGAAATGATTGACGAAATTCAAGGATTCTTGTTGAAGAACAAGTCAAAGATGTTGCCACTTATGATGATCCTGCAGAACCGCAGAAAGCCCTCTAGAATCCTTGCTAAAGCAATGTGCGAGTTATTTAACAACGAACAGGATTTAAAGCTCGTAATCGCTTCTGCGCATCTACGCAACTATATGAAATTGCAGAACGCTAACTACTTGTTTGCTTTGAATGACAACGTATTTAGAGGATTTAAGGCTCCGAAGAACATTAAGGAGGCTTTTGAAATCGTTAAGCACTTCAATGTGACTGGATGGGTCACTGGCAATAAAGGAATTTCAATCACATTAAAGAATGGTAACAAATAATGCCGGGATATGATGGAAAGACATTAGGCGGAAGTACAGAATCTGGTGGCAGCTATGTTGAACTCCAGATGTGGATTGGCGACCCCGAGAAGCCAGAAGAAGGCTTGACTATCGAGTCTAGCTGCATTGATAAGATCTGCATTACGGAAAGCATGTTTACATTGTTGCCTACGATGACTGTGCAGGTTGTTGATGTTGGACGCCTTTTCGGAACGTATTCAGTAAAGATCGGCGATCTTCTCAATATCAGACTTAAGCCTAGAGATACGCAGGATCCCGACGCAGTTCGAGAACCTATCGTCAATGGTTCATTCGTAATTCAGACAATCACTGAACTTCCAGGCATTACTCCAAACACTTACATGCATCGTTACAGCTGTACTTACGCAGCACAGAAGTACATCAATGAAGTTGCAGTATTTCCTGCACAGCTTCTTTCAGTCGCTGGTGCAGTGAACGCATTGAAGAGCGGCGGCAAGTATGAAAAGACAACTAGCACGCAGGCGTTGAGAGCTGTCATCGAACAGTCTGGCTTAGGCTTCAGCGATGATACGGAAGATGGCGAAGTTGATGATAAGTCATACTGGATTAGTTGTAATGAAACAAGAGCAGCGTTCTGTGACCGTGTCGTTAAGCACGCCTGGGTTGGTCAAGGAAATGCGCCGATCTTATACGCTGACGCAAAAGGAATTGCTCATTACGTGACTATTAAAGATCTTTGTCAGAAGGCTGGCGAAAAGATTAGACAGGAGTTTGCTTATACTTCACCAAAGACTGGCATGCAGAAAGGCGATAAGACTTCTGTGTGGTACACTGATGAAGCGATAGTCAATGCCGGTGGCCCAATCTTGAATAAAGGCGGCTATTCATTGTCAATGGCGATGTACAATCCTTACAATACTGCGAAGATTCCTTATAAGGAGTCAAACTTCATCGGAAAGATGATGGGCAACGACAAGCCTTACTTACCGATCTTCACAGGCTCTGCACTTTCACAAGCAAAGGCTGCTGTTGGCGCTATTAAGAACGCATTTACGAATGGTCTTCAGAGCTTTGACAAAGACAGAGGCGAAGGCTATAGAATGGTCACTTGGCAGAACAACAGTGATAGACTTGCGACCGTCAAGAACGCAAACCCATCAATGAAAGAGACTGTCTCAAAAGCAGTCAATGGCGGTATGCACTTTGACAGCATGCATAACTATTACACTATCGCTGAAGCACAGAACGAACAAGTTAGAAGATCGTTCTTCCAGCAGTTCGCTAAGCTTGTTATAGATACAGGTAGACAACAGGAAAGTTTCGCAAAGAGCTTTTCTGTACCAAGATTAGGCGATGTCATTGATGTTGATTTCTCAACTTCTGAAAAGATTGACCCGATTCATTCTGGAAGATTCTGTATCGTTCAGATTAAGCACTCTTATTCAGCTAAGCAGCCCTACAACATCGAGATCGTCGCAGCGAACGATGGACTTTATGGAACGAGAGGACAATAATGACCGACATTGAACAGTACAGAGCATTGCTTGGTGGTGGAGAACAGACAAAGCAAGTAATGTCAGATATGAACACTTATGTGCCAGGAACTCCAAATTACGAAAAGTGGACTGGTAAAGTGGTTGATAACGATGACCCCGAAAGATTGGGCCGAGTAAAGATTCGTGTCATTGGCTATTATGAAAACCTGGAAGATGAATGGCTTCCGTGGGCAATTCCTGATATGTCATTTATCGGTGGTAAATGCGGTTCTCAAGTCATTCCAGAAGTAGGAACGATGGTCCGTGGCTATTTTGAGAAAGGCGACGTTCAGCGTCCAGTATTCAACGGAATTGCATTTAACCAGTATAACAGCTACTCACGAATGGGTCTTACTGGCAGACAGAATAAGTCTGAATATCCGCACAAGATGGTCTTGATGGAAACTGACCAAGGCGACTTCTTGACATTGAATAGAAAGTCTGGTGAACTTGTATTTACTCACAGAACTGGTGCTATGACTTGCATTAATAAGAACGGCGACATTGAAATCTATACTGGCAATCAGATGAACCCAAAAGGCAACTTGAATGTCAAGGTTTACGGCAATTCAAAGATTAGCACAGATGGTAACTGCGAGATCTTTGCAGGTGGTGATGCTAAGATAGACGCAGCAGGCTATGTTGACCTCGGAAGCAATCAGCTAAAGCACTTGGTCGCTAATGTTGAGCAGTGCTATATCTGCGGCGCTATGCTTCATGTCGGCAACACAAATGTCCGTGCATAGATAAATATTATATGTTAAGGATTGGAAATTATTTTAGAGAGAAGACCGTTAAGCTAAGCGACAGCTACACTTGTTCTATCTTTGCTGATGGAGCAAATGAGCCTATTGAAGTCGTTCAGTGTATCGGATTTACTCCTCCTAAGATTCTCCAATATGAGACCGCTGTCTATAAGTACGGAAACATGGCACAGAAGTTCCTTATCCCGAAATCAGACAGCGTTAGAGAATTTACGATTGATTTCTTCGAGTCGCTTGATACCGGCCGCGCAGCTGCTGATAGCAATGCGACTGTCAATGTTCATGGACATACTGGTAATACTGCCTTTAGACTTGGCATTCATAGCTGGCTTACAAGACATGGACGATACGGCAAAGGCTTTGAGATCGTCGAGAATTATGATGGACATACTGGTGGCGCAGCAGCCGCTGACTATCATATTGCTCCAGATGACATTGACTTTGACAAGATTCAGATTGACATTCTAAACAATAAGTTAAATCGAGTCGTTTACACGCATTCATTTACACAATGCAGAATAGCGAAAGTCGTGCCTTATGAATTTGACTATCAAGGCGAGTCGCTCTGCAAATGGACAGTAACATTCACCTTCAACGAATACAAGAGAGGATAAGATGCCGTTAGCAGTAAAGAAATTCTTTCAAACTATGCCGCAACTTCCTTTTCGTTTCGTTGTGGATATTATTGATGAAAACGGAATCCAAGAAAAGTTAAAGTATGCAATCCGTTCTGTGAAGTTTACAGACGCAGACGGCGATACTTCAGCGGGTGCAGTGTTTTACGGTGGAGGCGGTTACTTCACTATTCCTATCTGGGACTTGTCTGCTCGTGGATTGAATATCAGCTTTGAAGAAACTGATAACATGGATGTGACGAAGTACATTGACAAACTTGCAGGCGTAGTCAACAAAGGAATGCACCAGTACAGTTATTCAGGCACGCCGAAGGTTATCGCTATCATTGTCAGAGAATACGACAACATGATGTATAAGGTACTTCGTGGACGCTGCTTCTGGTGCATGCTGCAAGATTATGACGATGGACAGTTTTCAAGAACTGGTGGTGTTTCACCTGTCCAGCTTTCAATGCAGTTCGTTGTAAGAACAATCAGTGAGAACTTTGATGTTGATGACGCAGTTCTTTCCAGAACAGCTGGTGCTATCGCATCTGGACTTAATGTCATCAATACACCAGAACAAGAACGTACTGACCAGATGGAAAAACTTATCAATCTTGCAAATAAAGTTCAATATGATGGCGAGATGCATCTTGAAGGTCTTGTGAATGCCGACATTTATGGAACTAAAGGCGTCAATACAAGACACGGCGTTGCAGAAGGAACTAAGGACTTTAATGTCACTGAAGAAGAATCAGAAGCTCTTCATCATAAAATATTGACAGCTACTCATGTAAACGTAAATCGCCAAGTTCTTGACAAAGTTCTTAAAGACAATGCTGAGAAAATGGACGTCAGCTTATTCAACTTGAGAAATGAACTCAGAAAGAAAGGTGTCACTGTTGAAGTAAACGCCTATAATGACACTGGTCACGAAGTTGGTCTTGGAACTAAGAGTGGTTCGCATACTCTTGGTCAAAAGATTGACTTGACGTTCTATGACGCAAGACACAATAAGATTACATTGCAGAACATGAGTGACGAACAGCGCAAGACCATTGAAGACGCTGCTAATAAGTCTGGACTTGTTTCTAACTGGGAAGCAAATGGTGACCCATCTACTTCAACATGGGGCGACTTCTCATTGAAGAAAGCAAGCAGCATTAGTAAGACTGGTCAGTACATCGCTGACCAGGAAATGACTCGATGGACAAAGAAAGGTGGCTACTATAACAGCGCCACCCATCAGCATGAACAAATTCGTTAATCTTATCTAAACAAGAATCCAACTACAAACGGCGGAAGCGAGAGCTTATCATACTTGGCTTCTTCGTATTCAAGCGTAAAGTACTCCACATTCATTTTTTCCTGAAGGAACTTTGCGTTTGTTGCATCTTTGTTCTGTACTCGCTTAATCAAGTCAGTATGTTCAGAGTCTAGCTTCTTCTTAGCTTCAGTGAACTCGACAATCTGTTCAGTTACGACAGGATTGCCACGCTCATCAAGTTTCGGTTCGCCTTGCTCGTTGCGGTCAACATACTGCATGTAAAGCTTACGAACAGCAGAAACATATTCGTGATACTCCTTGTCCTGATTTTCATCATAGCAGCCAGTAATGATCTCCTTGTAATAAGGAGCCATCTGTGTAATGTTGTTATAGATGAGCAATGCTACTTCTGTAAAGAACTCAGCATTAGAAATATTGTTCTGCATCCATTCGTAAACGTTCTTTATTTCAAAACGCTGGATTTCTCTAGTTACTTTTGTAATCATATTTACTCCATGAAATTAGCAAGACCGCTAACGCCGTCATGCGGGTTGTCAATAGTGTTGATGTTGTCAAAGAAATCAATGCCGCTGACGTATGTCTTATCGTGTTCCTGAATCTTCTTAAGATCCTGCTTAATGGCGTTTGAGCACTGTTCAGTGACGTAAGAAAAAGCACTTGTGCCTCGTGATTCGTCAAATCGGTTGATGTAACGAAATACTTGAATGACTGCGTCTTGCATAATGTCATCAATGTGGTTGACGAGATTTGGCTGAGATCTGAGCTTGAACGAATTGACTCGGCCATTCGCAATCTTGATGATCATATCACAGAACTCATCCTTCAACTTGTCAAATTCGTAATCATACTTTCGGCGTTCTTCAAGCGTCAATTTCTGATACTTGTCTTGAAGATCTTCAATCTGCTTGACCTTTCTATGAATGAATTCCTTACACTTCATATAGTCATCTTTCGTGATCTTGCCAGACTTTAGACGTTTTTCTTGGTTCTCAAGGTACTTCGGGCACCAATCACCAGTATCATAAGCATTAAGTGAATTGTAAAGTGATACCACTTCCTTTAGTCTTTTGTTGTCTACATATTTTCCCATATTCTCCTCTTTATAATTTTTCCATTAGAAAATATAATAAAAAATTAGGATCATTGAAAGACCCTAATTTTTTTCTCTAAGAAGTAGGAATTAGACGTGAACGTTCTTGACATTATGCTTAGCAGCCATGCTTGCTGCTTGTGCTTTAGCCTTGGCTTCTGCCTTTGAGTTTTCATCGTTCTCGTTCTTAATGATTTCACTTGCGACTTGCTGCAAGGTTTCAAGTTCAGGCCATGAATATGTGTCTGGAATCTGAACGCCAACGTTATGCGTGATGAGAGTTGTCATTCGGATAATGTCGTGCATTTCATGAATAGTGAACATATTCTCGTCTGAAAGCTCTGCTTCAATTTCATTAGTAGCATGACACTTCGGACAGACTGTATTAAAGTGCGTATCAAATCCAACCTTGATGGACTTGCAATGGTCAATCAAGAAAGCCAAGTCGTATGTTGAAAATTCAGACAAGTACTGCTTCGGGTCAACAGTCCCACAGTCAATCATTCTAGCAACTAGCTGGAAGTCTTTATCATCATCTTTGATTTTCATTGATGCGACGTTAGGCAGTTTAATGCGAACTGCTCGCTGTGATTGTGGAAGAATAACGACGGGGTCAAAGTCATCAAGCTGATTAGTCTGGACTTCTTCAAGGTCAACTGCATGCGTGTACGAATTGCCGCAAGAATGACACTTACCAACCTTAAGGCTGTAACCGCTTTCATTCGTATAAGAGTTAGCACGGAGCCAGAAGATAAGATACTCACGGTCGCAAAGAAGCAGACCATCAAATGCCAAGAACGTGAATCTGAAACAGTTCTTGAGAATTGAGTTGATGATTTCTTCAGCATTTTCAGGCATAAGCAAAGATAAGAACTTTACATCGCCGACTGTAAGGAATCGTCCTTCAATCTTTGCTTGACTTGAATAGAACTTGCCTTGTGATGGCAAATCCTTTAACGGAATTTCGAGATAATTAAAGAGTGTTTCCAAGGTTTCCTCCAACTGTACCTGTGAAGATTCCACCAGTCATAGGACCTGCCAACGATCCAAATGCAGGAGGAATCATCTTTATTGCTTTTGTGATGTACTCGCTTTCAGTGTCCAGAAATAACTCAGGTGTCATCGCCTTTCCAATGACTTTAAGCTTGGCATAGAACATTGCAGCGACTGCAGCAAAATGAGATACACTGAGGTTTACTCTTGCTTGTCCGATAACCGCTCCGCCTTTCATGACGCAGAAATTATCAGCAAGTTTTTTACCTATAAGATTGAACAGATTTATAAAGCACTGTTTTGGATCTCCGCACCACAGTGCATTCTTCACTTCACTGTATGTAAAACGTTTTTTCTTTGGTACCCAATAGCCTGTTGGTCCTGAATAAGAAACAACGACAGGCGGCGTACCTGGGTAAGTGATAGTTCCGCTTACTTGATACTGCGGAGCTGAATGCATACGCTCAATTTCCTGCATGTACTTATTCAGTGCATTCAATGTAGCGGTTATGTAAAAATCCGGCTTTACTTCGCCAGCCGGATTTAGATACTTATGCATGTACGCCTTAAAACTCATGTTTTATTTATTGGGCGTCATAACTTACATTTATTACGCCTCTTACTTCTGAAGTTGAAGCAAATCGTAACATTACGCATTCGCCTGCACGAACAGGAATCATCTTTGAGTACAAAGCGTGGAATGGACCAAGCTTTTCAAGATACGCCTGATACTGCATATCAACGTTAGATGCATTGACAACGTAGAACGTGAACGGCTTTGAGTAGTCCCAAGAACTTACTCCCTGAGGGAATAACTGTGCCATTTCCCATTGTACAAGTTCATACGGAATGACGGTGTTCACATTAGCGATGACAGAGTCAGGATGTTCTTCTTGTGCCTTTCTCAAATCACCAAGGTGTCCATTCGTGACAGAAACAATTTGGCCGTTTTCATTAGTTAAAGTATAGATTGGTTCTCTAAGAATGATCTCTGAAGTGCGAGCGCCATAAGTAGCGTAAACTTCTGATTCTGCGACTGATGTATCAACTTGAACAGCAGGCACATTATCAAACTCGCCATTGATGAAACGACGCATGTCAGCAATCTTTATTTCTGCAAGACCATCAGAGCTGTTGTCATTAGGCTTAGTGAACAAGATTTTATCTGTCAAGAAAAGCGTGTCGCTTACGTTCCACAACTGTCCTGGCTTAACACCTTGACCTTTAATTTCTCCACCAGCAAATGCCTTACGAATAGCAAAGTATTCAGTATAGCCGGAACCACCTGGAAGACTTCCTCTTTCCACAGAGAATGTATCAATGCGCTTCATGAAACGGGCATATTCAGTCTTTGCATTGTCAGTAGGCGTTACTGTTGAAACATCAATAGGCTGACCAGTTGACGGGTTAATCGGATGTGCTTCAGGAATGTAATAGCCGTCAGATACTGTCCAACGGAAGTGTGAATCTACATTTTCATTGACTGCATTGTGCTGACCAAAATAGAATGAATTATCCTTTGTGCCATAATTTGCTTTCAATCCAGGACCACCCGCAACGAACGTATTGTCATCTTTAACAACAGAATCATTCGCACCTAAAGCGATGAAGTTCTTTGCTTCGGCATCAATTCCTGTACTATTGATGATAAGACCATTTTCAGAAGCATTAACATTAATGTCTTGCGAGTTGACAACTGAAACGTCGCTGCTATTAGCAATGTGATTAAGATTTCCGAGACTGACTCCATAGAAGTTAAGCAATGAGCTGTCTACTACATGGACATCGTTTGCTTTCATCAAGAAATCGTTGCAAGAACCAGAGGAAGACACGCCGCCAACAGTAACATTCTTGGTCTTTAAAAGCATGTCATTTGAACCAACGATAAGTTCATCGTTTTCACCAAGAATACGGCATGATCCGTCAATGCCTCCAGAGGTAAAAGTAGCGTCATTATCAAGCAATGAATAGTTGACAGGTTCATCTGTCTTAGCGTTCATTGCGAAATAATCAGTGCCACGTTCAAATCCAAATTCTGAACAGGCACTTGTTCTATCTCCATAAGAAAGGAGCATCTGCGGTTTGCCTGGGATGTTTTCGTCCCAGACGCTGAACTGAACAGGCTCATTCCAAGGAGCGTCATTGCGTTCGGTTATTGGCAGAACGTTGATTGCATTTGCGGATGTAGGAACTTCCGCGCCAATAGTGTCTTTAATTTCTTCTTCAAGACCAAACTTCTGCTGGTCACTCATGGAAGGAATAAGCCAAAGTGCATTATCAGTATTATACTCAACAGTGCCAGCATCATGACGGTCACTGTTCCGAGCAGTATAAGAAACTTCTTCATCGTTAAATGTAATGGTCAACGCAACGTTGACGTCTGTAGTACCAGCTGAAATAGCAACAGTTCCAGCAACGAAATATTCACCGGTTGATGTAACAGCAATCTTACTTTCATTATAGCACTCACCAATAAGAATAGCGGTTACGTCATGTGTAAGTTTTGGCAAGAACAACTTGTATGTGCCAAACTTTCCTATTTCAAGTGCAGGCGTATATGCAACATTGAAGAGCTGCTCAATAAAATCCTTGTCAGGATCATTGCCGTTTGTAATCAAGTTCAACTTACGAACATCATCAAGCGTTTCTACGCTATCTGCAGAAGACGCAAGTACAAAGCCTTTGAGGACAAACTTTACGCCGCCCTCAGCTCTAAGTACTTTGTCTTTAAAATCTTGTGTGAACTCTATTTTCATATTCTTAATTATTTATCTGAGCAAAACCATGAACGCCTGTATCAGCGTCATCAATACGAATGTATGAATGGGATTCTACTGGACTGATATTGTCTCTAAATACGCGTGTACCGTTAATCTCAGTAAATGATACATATCCAGATTCTGAAGCAATGTTCATAACAGTTACTACGGTGCCAGTAGGAATATTTTCTGCGTCAAGGTCAATTTCAGTATAATTGTCCTTGAGAATAAACTGCGCTGCGCCTGGAGTAGTAGCATGAACACGCTGAACATCTTCTTGAAGTTGATTGACTTTTGCTTCGCATTGGTTGACGAAGTCAGAAGTAGCCATCTTTGACTTCAATTCATAAAAGTTGATGTTGATTTCCTGTCCATTGACAGTAGCGTAAATGCCATCATAGCTGTATCTTACATTGTTAGCAGTAGGATTGTCGTAGCTATAAAGTCCTGCCCATCCTTGACGGTTGACAACGAACAAGTTATGACGGTACCATTCTTCATTTATTCCGCCTTCTCCATAGTATTTAGTATGTTCATTGATGTTATGACCTTCTGGAATTACGTCGTTGTGCATAAAACCATCACCAACGATAAAGACGTTATCTGGGTCAGAATCGTCTTTGTTCCATGCACCAATGATAGTTCTGCTTGAATCTCCTGGGAAGCCAGTGTGAAGCAAGCCAGTACCAAGCATTATGATACCGCCCTTGATGTTACTTGTGTAACCAAGGTAGTTGCCTATTTCAATGTCATAGGCAGTGTCTTTAACCATGTTATGATAGCCGCAAGGCGATGAAATCCAAGTACCTCTGAATGACTTTGGCGTAACGCCTTCTACTTGCGTGTATGAAGAACCAATCAAAGTAGGATTATGAATGGTACCTTTCACACCGTTAACATCAGCACTATCAGTATGCATGAACAAAGCGTTAGACACATCGTGGTTAACGCCTTTTCTAATTTTGTTCTTGTTAGAAGCAATGAACAAAGCATTCGTATTTCCGTTCACTTCGTTTTGGTCAGAGAACAAGAACGCATTGTCTTCACTTCCTTGTCCAATTTCGTTTTCCTGTGAAAAGATGAATGCGTTGCCGTAAGCGCCTTTGACATTTCTGTAAATGTTGTCCTTGCCAAACAAGTCAAAGTTAGAACGATTGGTGCTTGACTTACGTTCAGCAAGTCTGAAAAGCGGAGTGCCTTTTCCGTCTTTATTGTAACTGAAGAAAGCACGCTGACCAGCCCATGTCTTTGCAGCATCGTTGTTCAAGATAGAGAGCATCAACTGCGGCTGAGTATCTGAATAGTTGTCAGCGACAGGTGACATAATATTCACTTTTGCTAATGTTTCGTATGTATTTGCCATTTCATCACCTATACGATTAAAAGATTGTCAGTTGTACCAAGCGTAATCACATTTGGCATTTCTTTACTTGCTGTGCCATCATTGACGATATGAATGTGGTCAAGATTATCATCTATCGTTACTTCTCCATCTGTTTCCATTTCATATCTGATCTCAGCATTGAATACAAGATTTTCTGATTGTTTCTTCAATACCTTCAACTTGTTAGGATAGTAAGCGATAGCGAAGACTAACGGCTTTTGCGGATCTCCTTCAAGTCTATTCTTGTATTCTGGCTTAAACGGTAATGCGAAGAACAAGATTGCATCAAATTGCATATCGCCAGTCACGTTCGTAATGTTGAACATATCTGGCTTAATCAGAGCATTATATGAAGCGTAAAGAATGTCAGTTTCTTCATCATCTTTGCTCAACGAAAAGTCAAGCGGATAAAGATGTTCATCTAGCTTCTTTGTCAAATTGTATGTATAGCGGCTATCAGTAGGAACGATAGCGCCATTTGTATACTTGTAAACTGTATTCTTAAGAATGATAGTACAGTTATTCAAAATCCATTCGGTAGATAGCTTTGAAAGCTTGCCAGCATAACGGGCGCTGGCAAGGTGGTCTCTAGAATCTTTCACTAAAGCAAAACCGATGTTGGCAAACTTAAAACCAGTTCCTTGTTTGAAAATGGTTGCTTTGCCTTCATCGGTTACTGTTAATTCAAACTTGTTCGGATCCATTTCATCTATTCCTTTCTATATTTATTCGGAATAGATACTTGTCCCTGGAACATGTGTGAATGTTATCTTTTTAATGTACGATGTTTTTTCAATGTCTCCGTTATGAACGAAATTGAACAGGTCAGTCTTTGTCTTACCATCAGTAGGAATAAGATACATACCGCTGTCAAGAAGTTCAAACTTTACCTTACTGCAGTCAACAGTGATTGACGTATCATCTTGCGCCAATGTAATGTTTGACTTACATTTGATAGCGAGATTTGAAAGTACTGTATACCAATTGCCGTTGCTTCCGTAATAGTTTATCCAAAGCTTAGTGATATGACGTATTGAACGATCTTTCACAGTCTTCTCACGAATCTTTTTATTGATGTCATCATCATATTCAATTTTGTAAGGCACAACAGTTTCAGAATTTTCCTTATAACCGCTTGAGATCTTGACAGTAGTGACACTTTCTTCATCAGGAACAGTGTTGTACTTAATCAAGTTCAGGATCTTGGTGATAGGCTTAATGCTTCTGATTAGACGAATGAGTCCTTCAATGTTTTCGTTGAATGTCTCAAAGTCTGCCTTTGAAGTAATCTTTACATTGAAGCGTGAAGTCATGAACATGTTCGTAAAATCACGAAGAGTGTCTTCTTCAATGAATGTTGGATTTTCCTCAATAGGATTTTCCATCTTTACCCAAAGCGGAATCAACTTTGCGCTGAATGAGAACATCTTCAAAGCAAGAGTAATTCCCTTTTCAGTGCCTTTAAGCTGGTTGTAAAGTGGAAGGTTCTTCAAGGCGTATTTCACCATGTTCATCACTTCTGTTTCAGAATAATTGGTGAATGCGTCAGGATTGAAGAAACCGCTGTTCATCTTGACCAAAGTTTCAAGGTCAACGTTCCACTCCATTCCTCTGTGCTTTGCATAGTCAGCGACAAGATAATTCTCGATCTTATCAATGTCAAGGAAGTCTGAAATTTCAGCAATCTTTTCAAGACCAGAAATGTTAGTTCCTCTAGTGACATTGGTGTACATGGTGTTCAAGAACAGTTCAAAGAACTTTACGAAATCGTAATAGTCAGTCTGTCTCAAATACTTTGGCACAAACTGTTTCAAGTTGTAACGTCTGCCATCAGGATCCATCACAATCCAAGGTCCAAGTTCTGCTTCGGCATAAGTTGCGTTCTTAACATAATCATCAAGCTGGGCACTTCCAATCTTTACCCATGCCTGAACTATTACAGAACCTGCTGAGTTGATGTTTGTGATCTTGAATCTTATAAGTCCGTTCTCTTCATAGCATGAATTGTCAACCTTGTCAGAAATCGTACTTGGGTCAATCCAACCTACGGAATCCGCGGAAAGTTGCTCTATGATGGAGTCAGCGCCAAGGACCCACAAGCCTTTATTTGGGTTGAATATGGTACAATATACCTCACCCTCAATTCCGGCATCTAAAGTCATATTTGGCGGGTTTGGAACGTCAAACGTAATCTCCAATGGTAACAACTCGTCTTGTTTAATGTTTACATACTTAAATTCTTGAGAATTGAACCCAGACGAATTAGTTGCCTTGTCATAAACAGTCAGAGATAGTGTCTTTCCTGAACAAGTAGGACTATCAAAACTATCGGGTATGTCAAACTCAACTTTATAAGTATCAGCGCCATTTGAAAAGACACGAAGATTCTGAAGTTCATTTACTTCAGCGCCTGTCTTTCTGCTATAATCATAAAGTGTTTCTTCGCCGCGTGTGATAGTAAAGTTCTTATAGTCAAGGCCGCAGTCGTCACGAAAGACAAATTCACAATGACGAGCAGAAACAGAGCCATCATTTATTAAAATGTATTCAGTGCCAGCGTCAGAAACAAGTTCTGGCGGTTTCGTGTCCATTACGACCGTTTCAAAAGAGCTTCTTAACTTGACGAATGATCCGCTTGTTTCACCTGGGACTATTGTTGGTCCAAGATAACGCATTGGGTTTTCAGGATGTTGGGTATTCCAGTCACCACCAGAATACTGCAAGAACGGATTGTCAGGTTCCCATCTATCTGGGTCTGGAGTTCCACTACCAGAAGCACAGAGAGTCCACCAGTCTTCAACAGGTCCAGAACCTGAAACATCCTTCGTGATAGGATAGAACTTTACACCGTTGTCTTGTCCAACGTCCCACTCAAACTTCCAAGTGGTATCAAATCTAAGGTCTTGGTAATTAAACTCAACATCGCTGTGTTTAATCATTATGCACTCCACAAGCTTATGCTTTCAAAGCTTCTTCTGTCAAGAGCTGTAAATTTCAATTTCGGCCAGTCCTTTTCACACTGTCTTGCGTAATTGGAAATGACAAAGATACGATTGACGACTGGGTTCTTAACGATAATTTGCGGTTCACGCCTAGTGTTGTTGTCTACGTGATGATTAAGTTCTGGACGATACTTGTCTAGCATCTTTACCAATGACGCGGTCAACACTTGAGTTGCTTGCTGCAATGTTCCTTCATCACAAGCGTCAATGAAACGATGCAAGTCGTCAGATTGAAGAATGATTCGTTTGAACTCTTCAAAGTCATCAATGATTTCAGACTTACGATTTGGCGGCAAAGAAATGCCGCCTTCAGAAAACCAGTTGTTAATGTTATGAGCGTTCCAAAGATACTTCTTGATAGTCGCCAACTTGTAGTTTCTTACTTCGTCCTTGAAGGTTTCAGAATAAGTCATGAAATCAGACCATTCTTTTCCATCTTCAGAAGAAATGATCTTGTTCGTAAATTCATCAAATGATCTCAAGCCTTCAACTTGAATGACGCAGTCAGCGTGAGTAAACGGATTGCTGCCATCTTGATACAGCTGGTTTGGGTTGACTGAAACTTGATACTGTTCTGCTTCGCAGATTTCCTTCAACGTCTGAATAAGTCTGCTGTAAGGGCACTGAACAAAGCCCATGAATGACTTCTTAGCAAGTATCTTTGAAAGATCTTGTTTGCTCAACGGCATCGTTGTCTTGGAAATATCAAAAATGTCACGGTAATTTAACATACTCTAAACTCTTTATTTTATTTATTTGGGATAAATATAACATGGCAGAAAGAACAATTTTACAGACAGCAGAAAACGCTAAAGGCGATTACGAAAGAGAACAAGCGCGTCAATACATCAAGAACAAGATGCGTGAAGCTGAGCAACGTGCTACTATGAATGACGCTGCTGCGAATGGCGGTCAGTCAAATGCAAATCGTGTAAATAAGATTCTTAGTCAAAATGAAACTTATGCAAGTTTGCAGCAAGATGAACAACTTCTTACTGAAGGCAAATTGTCTGATGATTATGTTCTTCGTTATGCAAGAGCAAATATTGCTCAAAAGCAACAGCAAGAAGACAATAAAACTGATTATGTAGACCTTGGCATATCTAGAGCACGTGATAGAATAGAAAATGAAGGTACATCTGAAAACATGTACACTATCGCACAAGACATGGCTGACCTTGGATATAGTGCTCATATCTTTGGTCCTGACGGAATTGTCACTACTGACCAGCACTACTTTGACGCAATGAAAGAAGGCGTTCAAGGATCATTCCACGGCGAAACATACGATGAACTTGAAATCAGAAAATTCATGGAGTACGGAAACAACTACTTCAGCCTTTTCACTTACATTCCAGGTCAAGATGAAAAGATCCCATTCGTTGCTGACGGCGTAATGACTGAATTGCCTCCTGTCTCATTCTCTACTGAATGGGCAAACTCTCCTGCAGCGTCTGTTGGTGAAAAGCTAGACGAAACATTGAATAATGACTTCATTGAATTTCTTGGAATGAGAGCTGCTGATGCAAGCACTCCTGTTATGCGTAGAAAAGATGCATTGACTACCCGTGTCTATAAAGATGCTGGTGAAATGAAGTTCCAAGTGAAGTTCAGAATTTACCCAGGACAGAAGATTGGTAACCGTCAAATGACAAACGTAAAAGAATGGCTCTTGTTCTTGAGCCTTACTACTCCAATCAACGCTGCCTGTTCATTTTCAGTAAGCAATACATTTGGCAACATCATTAAGACTGCTGACGGTATTGCCAACGCCTTTGCAGAACTTAAGGACTATATCAGCGGCGACAAAAGTAATGATGATGTTGACCCTAATGTAGCTACTGTTCTTAAAGCACAGCTTGGTTCAAGCACGACTGTTGACTCGCTTTATTCATTCCAGAATGCAGCAGCAAGAATTGCGAACGCAAACGTATTCGGCGCCTGTGTATTTGGATTACGAATCTATCCTTGGATTTTCAAGCAGGCGTTGACTGTCTATATCAGCGACTGGTCAGTAGAACCATCAAAGGAATGGAATGAGACTGTCAATGATCATTACTTCTATGATTTCACACTTAACTGCGAATTAGACCAAAAGCCCAGTGCGAACACCTGGGCTAAGGAAATACTTAAGGATACTGGATTTTAGAAGCTTATCTTTGAAACTTCTGAACAGAACATTCTCGAAATAAAGACGTTTGACGGTGAGAAGTTCGTTTCTACCGATACATCAAAATCTACCCACAAAGGTTCTGGAAGTCCAGTCTTCGCGTTGATAGTCATCTGCTGACTTGGTCTCCACTCAAATGAATTGACAATCCAGTCTATTTCTTCAGGAAAAGTAAATGAACCAACTTTTGAGAATGCCAAAGTATAGTTAAGACGAGGACCAGCTGCAATGTCAACAAGTCCAGAATTTTCCTTTATCTTATCCCAAAGAACACCCAATGAAGCAGCGCCAGCAGTAATCATATTGCTACCGCTTTTTCTTGAATTGTCATAAGCCTCTTTTGCTTCTCTTATGTCGCCAGCGACAGCTCTTGCAGCGTCTGCAGCTGCGCCAATCGTATTTGACGAAATTGAGAATTTCTGCGAAGGAGCACAGACGATAGTAAAGAACTTAATCAAACGGTTATAGTCAATGATCTCGTCTTGAGAAGTTACGATATCGTCCTTATCAACGACGTGAGCATAGTTGTTCATTTCCTTTGCGTTTCTATGGTAGATTCGGAACTTCAACTTCATTCCAATTGGGCTGCCAACTTCAGTCAACTTCTGAGTCCACGCATCAGTAGGCGTACCGTTTTTAGCCATGTTGCCAGAAAGCATCTTAAGCAAGTTCGAGTTAAAGACTTCATTTACTTTATTTGCTATTGATGCGCCACCACTTGCTTTCCATTTAGTGGAGATGTTGAATGAGACAGGCTCCATCAAAGTAATGGCATAGTTAAGATCATATTTAGTACCGCTAAGATTGATGTCATAGCTGTTTTCACCTGGAGGAAGTCCCTGCTTGGCAAGATGAAAAATGACCTCCATAGACTTTTGGTATGGAGTCATTTGTGTTTCTACATCAGGGCGTTTATCCGGTCTTCTAATCTTTAATGCCATTTACTAGCCTTCATTATCAAAAATGCTGTACGGTCTTGATGGTTCACGAACAGTGACTTGAAGATTCAATCCTTGAAGTGCAGCAGTCAAAGCACGAAGCTCAGTGATGATAGCGTTCTGCATAGCAGCAAGAGTCTCACCGGTAACCTTGTCTTCAGGAGCTCCAATGACAGCAGTATCGTGCAAGAACTTATTGCCATCCTTTGCGTCAAAACTGTTATATGTATTAGAGTAACTGTTAAGGTATTCTTCGTTCTGATATGAAGATCTTGCAATTCTTGCCTGTTGCTGTACACGGTTGCTTGCCATCTGAGTAATCATTGTGTCAATATGATGCAAAGTGTCGTGAATAGGCTGGAGTCTGGTCTTCAAGTCAATGCCTTCTTCTTTAGCCTTTTCAACTGACTTGAACAAAGCAGATGAAACGATTGAAGCAGCAAGGCCGTTGAAGATCTTTGACATCTCGCTAGCAAGACCGTCCATAGTATGTTCCATTCTCAAGAACGAATCGCCAAGATGGCTGATAACTGCATCAAGTCCATGACTCAAAGTCTCTGACATCGCAAGCATGCTAGAAGTCATCATCGGAATTACATTTCCAATGACAGTAATCGTATCTTTGACCATTTCTTCAGTCTTTGAAAGCTGGGCAGCGAAGGCGTCAGTGATGTTCTGCACCATGTTGTCCACCATTCCTTTCATCGCTTTCGTAATTAAGTAAGTGGCTGCCAAAGTAACAAGAACTGCACCTACAACGGCTACCGCAATAACAGCAGCGACAACAAGGAATGCAGCGACGATAACGCCTATTCCTATCAAAGCGACAGCAGCAGGTTGTGAAGCGATAGCCACCTTTAACCATTCACAAGCTATCTGTATTCCGAGTAAGATCATTGTCTTACTTATCTGGAAAGCCACGAATGCCACAAAGAGTCCTATGACGGCAGCGCCCAATGCGACCACGAAGTCCATTACTGAACCGTTCAACCATCCAACGACAAATCCATAAAGAAGAAGACCGCCGACAATGATAATAGGCAAGAACTTGTCAAAGAATGCAGATACAAGAGCGACAGGATTAAGCACTTTCGTAAGGCTATCCGCCATCTTTGCAGCAATCATCGCAGAGTCAAGTGCTGGTTCTTTTGCTGCAGGGCCGTTTACAAGCTGAGCAACGCCATCGTTCTTAATGACGTTTGTCTCGACCTTCTTCTTGTCTTCAAGCAATAACTTATAGATGTTTGAAACTAGCTTATTGAGACCAAGCAAATTATCTCGTGTATCATTGGCAGTATCTGTACCAAGCTTCAGCATAGATTCAATCGTGCCAGTAATGTAATGAATATTGGCAGCCATCTCGTCAATGTTTTTTCTGGTGTTCCTGAAGAAAAGGTTAAGCGGATTAAGTTTCTCCGCAACCTGCTTTACGGTGTTCGCTGCTTGAACGCCGTTCGCCATTCTATCAAGATAATTTTGCATTGCATCTGCCATATACTATTCTCCAATAGTATTTATTCCATTCCACAAGTCAAGGCTTCATAGAAGTCAATCTGAGGCGAGAAGGTTCTCTCAAAAGCAAAGTCTGTGTAAGTCAAGGAATATCTATCGCCTTCAAATTCAGCAAGACGACGTTTCATTTCTTCCTGCCATTCTTCCTGTTCCTTCGCCTTTGCTTCTTCCCTTAATTTCTTTTCATCTTTGATGTCTTTTGCGTCTTCGTACTGCTGTCTCTTTAAGCGTTGAGTAAAAGTAACGCAACAGCTCTTGCAGCAGAACTTCTGATAACCAGCTGAAATCTTCAAGAACGGCGTTGGTTTTCCACATTCAGCGCAGATACCTTCATCGTCACGTTTCAAGTATTCGTCGTAGTACTCCTGCGGAGTCAATTCGTGAACATCTTTTAAGTGCTTGGTGAATGCTTGCGATGCACGGTTGTTGTTAGCGCCTGTTACTTCCGTCTGACAGATAGGGCACTTGATAGTAGCGCCAGTGGCGTTCTTTTCTTGGAACTGTCTTGAGCATTTTGCAGAACAGAATCTATCATAGCCAACGACAATATTTCGCCACTTGATATCTGTGCTTCCACAGTTAAGGCACTTTCCTGTGCTTTCATCACGTAAGTACTTATCATAGTACTCACGGGCATTCATATCGTGTTCGCCAGACAGATGGGAGGTAAACTCCATACTGTCTTCAAACATCTTTCCACATTCTTTACATTGCGTCTTGATTTTCAATTTCATCTTCTTCATCCATCAATTTAAAGTCAAGTTCTTCTACTTGGAATGTCGCAATGATAGTTCCAATTTCAGAAGCAGTATAGGTAAGGCGCAAGCCAGAAAGGTTATTCAGATGGCAGCGCTTGAAAAGAATCTTCGAGACAGGCTCATGTTCGTTATTAAGCATGTGAAGTTCAATCGCATCAATGCAGTTTTCATGCACGCACTTTTCGCCATAAATGTTTGTTCTTTCAGCATCTCCATGCAAAGTGTGGTACATCCATGTATAAAGAGCGTACCAGTTGAAAGCTCTTTCATCAATCGAGAACTCGATGTTAATAGTTCCATAATGTCTATCACCAGTAGTAGCTGGATGGTATGCGATAGCATGTCCAAGAACAGTTGAAAGCATTGGAATAGAACAGTCAGGAACGTTAAAGTCCTTTACCTTACCGCTGAAAATCTCCAATGGAAGATCCTTTCGTCCAGTAAAATTTGGGAAGTTGCTGAAGTGCATCTCCCAATGGTTGGTGTTATAATCATTTATCTCACGGTTAATTCCTGACATAAGATCTCCTAAAATTCATACTCGACCATCACATGGTCTTTGTAGTAATCAACTTTGTCTACTGGATTTATATCTTGAGTTATAGTCACAACATTTATGCCAGAACATCCCATAATGTCTTCTGTTGTCTGGCTGCCTACTGTTTCATACCCATCAAGTTCAAGGCCTTCGTTGGTTCCTGGCTGACAGAATGCTGACTTATGAGTCCAATCACTTGGACTAGAAACATCAATTCCTAAATCAGTTGCAAGATCATTTGGTATGAATGCTGAATAAGTTGCAGCGTATGTAGCAGTTCCATCCTCAGTTCTACTGCTGTAGTTGTTGATGAACAACTTATCATTATCATTTTCATCGCTGAAGATGTAATCAGGACGATAGGCAGAAGTAGGCAAAACCTTATCCAGTTCATTTGGGTACTTTTTCTTGATTTCACCAGGCATAAGTCTTGGCATTAAGCAAAGGTCAAAACGAGCGGTATTCTCGAAATCAAACGCAACGACGACAAGCAAGACGTACCAGTGATGATCCGGCTTGTCCTCTACACTATTCTTCGGAACGAAACGCATTTCCATTGTCTTATGATCTTCGCTGACCCAGAACTGAAAACCGTTTCTGATAAGACTTTCTTCATCAGTGTTGCAGTAAGTAGCGACATTGTCCTTCGTAACAAAGGCGAGTGGCTCAGACGCCTCAGTAATGACTGCTTCATTCTTATTTCTGATTTCGCCTCTATGAAGATATGAATAAAGATAGTCGCCGATGTCTATTCTGAACTCAGGCGACGTAAGGTCAATCGCCTTGTCCTCAGACGTGACGGTGACCTTTACGATGTATTCAGTATAGTCTGTTTTTACTTGCAACATATTATGCTCTGTACTTATAGGTTATGTTTAGACGAACCACTGGAAGTTCATTATCCATTGAGTAGTCAATGATGTTGTTATTGTCATCAAGGATTGAGTCACAGAAAACAACCTTCATCTGTCTGTAAATGTCAAGCACAAGATTTGTGATTCCATTCCAAAGGTCACCATTGACTGACTGCTCAAGAAGTTCTCCCTTAAGGCTGTCATGTCCATAGTACTTGTTGATAAGATATGGAACGAAATGCTGCCAGAATGACTTTTCAGTCAATTCCTTTTCAAGGTCGCCTTGCTGAACAGAACCAAGACGATAGATTGTTTCATCACGGGTTACTTCGTCCATTGTCTCAATTGTGTAAGGCAAATGAATTGGGCGATCTGCTTGCGTAAGTGCAGGCTTGCATGCATTCATCCATTCTTTTACATCAGCAATAACTGCTCTGGTTTGTGTAGCGTCAAGTCCATAAGCAGTAGCATTAGAAACTGACAAGTTTGAAGTAGAAGCAAAATCTGCACTACCAGCAACACTGATGTAGAATACTGCATTATCAGCGATCTGTTGAACTTGACTTGTCTGATATCCGTACATTGAAAGAATGAAGTTAGTTGAAGTTTCAGACACTTCATAAGGAGTGAATTGGAACTTGTTTACTTCAGTACCACCATTATTCAATGAAACGATGATGTTCTTATTCTTAAACGCATCAACGCTGATAGACGCATTGTTGGCGTCAGTCTTCGGGATGGTGATTGTGTTATAGTTCTGATAATGAACTTCATCTTTATCAATGTAATCTCTGTCAGGAGCACCCGGCAAGTTACGGTTGATTGAGTAAAGACCAGAATTTGGTCCAACTGCAAATGAGAACGTAGACTTGTCGCTCATGATAAGTTCTGAAACCTTAATGTCAAGGTTCACTGACTTAGTCTCAGGGCGTTCATTGAAGAACTTGATAATGTCTGCCTTATAGATTGATTTTCTAAAGGTAGTGTTTTCGTCAAGCCATTCATAAATCTTGTTTTCAACATCAATCTTGTACTGCTGCAACTTAGAAAGCGAGTCAACCTCTACAGTTCCAACTACATCAAAGTACTGTACAAATGGCGGCATAGAGTAAAGCTTAGTTCCGATGAGCATCTTGTCTTGAACGTTATCACGGATCTTCTTTACGTTCTTCTGCCATTGTTGTGACGGGTTCTTTGCATACTGCTGTGTGTCAAAAGACTTAGTGCTAAGAAGCAACTTGATGTAGTCAGTCAAATGCTCAAGATATTTCGTTCCAGAGCCATAAACAGTGAATGCGCCAAAGGTTTCGTCTTCGTCATCAAGAACATTACGGACAGAGTTCAACTTTCCGTTGATGTTGTAAGTACTTGCAGCTAAGCAGTAAAGAACGACGTTCTGAAGATACTTGTATGTAACTGTGCCATTTGTGCCAAGAGCTTCAACTTCATCTTGACCCCAAGCAGATGCGTTCTTTACCTTAATCGGAGTAGTCAAAGAAGTGAAGTATGACTCAAAGTCGTTCTTGGTGATTAGACGACCTGCAGCAGCATAGTAAAGCGGTGCATGATTCTTGATGCTCAAAGCAGATTCAAAATCAGCGCCAGCAGTAATGTCGCTGTTCAAAAGGATCTGGACGTTTGAAGAAATGTCAACGATAGATCCAGCTTGGGTAGCGAAGAAATCAGTTGAACACTGGAACATGCTGCCTGTGGTACCGACAGTATTTGCAGTAGCGCCACGAGTCTTCAAGTAACGAACGTAGATGTTGTCTGAATTGACACTTAGACCGTTATCAACAAGAATGCCGTCGCCGAACTGAATGCGAGTAGTCTTGTCGCTGTTAGTCGTTACAGCACAGACCTTCAATGGGCTCTTAGGCATATCTTGAGCAAGAACATCTGGGTTCAAGAAGATAGAATAGTCTTCAATGTCATAAAGATTAGAACCATCTGAATTGAACGCTTCGTCCTTAGTCTTACCAATGCCAATCTTGGTATAGCCAGAATGCTTTACATAACGTCCATAGTTGTATGAGCTAGGATCTCGTCTACCAAACCAGTTTGAGAACTCAAGATCGTTAATGTCATAGAACTGATAATTCTTTCCGAGCTTACGAAGATTTGAAACGCCTTTAATTTCTACATCAGCAAATTCAGCTTGGTAAGCCTTGATTGGTTGGACATCTCCGGCTTTGTAATACTTGATTCCTGCAAGCGGCAACCACTTCATGTTTTCTGCTTTCTTAGACATAACGATAGTCTTTGACCACGATGAATTATCGCGTCCATCATTAATGTCCTCAGCAGTGAACGTATATGAATAGTCAGTCGCTAGAATGTAAGGGTTGCCGTTGAAAGACAACTTAACGTCTTCTTGAGAGAAATAAACAGTAGCACCTGCTTGAAGTTCTGCAGGGAGAGGTCCTCTAAGAACGATTGCTACTTCAACTTCTGCAGGAGTAGGTTTCTTTGGTGAATAGCCCAAAGTAGCTGCATGCTTGATAATGCTAGAATCTAGCTTTGCGGTATGCATGAAACTTTCTTCTGCCACGCGCTGCATGTAGAAGTTCGTCATGTCAATAGTGCCAGTAAGCATCTCCATAAACATTTGGTAGATAGATGCTGCTGACAACTTCTTAAATTTCTCATCAGAACGAAGACGATTGGTAAAGTCCTCAATCATCTGCTGATATGTAAAGCGTGTGTAATGTGTATTAAAAGCCATAAAGATTCCTTTATCTTTTTATATTTATACACAAAAAGGCCGGTGGGAGAACCACCGGCAGTCGCTATTACAAGTCTTTGTACTTGCTGAAGTTTGGAAGGAAGAAATCAGGAGTAAATCCAATTTCTTCAACAACGGTATTGCCGCAATCACAAGGAATCTTGATGTTAGGCAAAATACCGAAGTTGTTTTCAAGGAGATAGTTCGTATAGACTGAGAAGTCATAGGCGTCAAGTTTCTTTAGATAGTTGTATGCGTCCAAAGTATTGACTCGTTCGCCATTGATTTCTTCAAGATAGACAGTCAAGTCAATCATATCTGGGTCAAGCGGAATCTTAATCTGCTGATTGTTCTTAACTGAATTAGCACGGTCTTCAGAACGGATAGTTGGAAGACGCAAAGTCAATACGTCTTTTGAATGTGGAAGTTCAAGAGTCTTGTTGAAGTCATCGTTCAAGTACGCGACATTCAACTTATTGATAGTTGCTTTATAAATGCCTGCCTTGCCGCAGTCCTTGCATTTGTACTTAATAAAGATCGGAAAATCGTCATACGTGACGGATCTGATATAAAACAACAGCCAAAGTTTATCGCCCTGCAGAATGTCCTTATAAGGCACGCCATGTACTCTGTTAAAAAGCACGCCATTGATTCTGGCTTGTGCGTTTTCAGGTTTCATGGTGTTAAGATTCTTAAGGTCAATTGGGTCAAGCGGAGATACGTACATCGGACACTTGTACTCACGGCCCTTTGAAGGAAGCATGTCAGTGTTCACCATTACTGCATTCTTTGGAATTACTGCCTGTTTTGGAGTTCCAAGTTCTGCAGCTGCTTCATTCTTAATTGCTTCTTCTTGTGCTAAAAGCTGTGCGGTCATTGCGTTAAGATCGCCACCAGCAGGAAGTTTTGTACTTTGCATAAATTCACCTCAAATTGATTTTCTATATTTATTACACAAAAAAGCCGTGAGGCAGAACCTCACGGCTTGGGAATTTTAACTCGCCAGATTAAGCGTCAAATTCCTTCTTGTTCGGCTTAACTGCAGAGCCAGCTTCATCGGCTGGTCCAATGCCGTAGACAACGTCTGCGACAGAGTATGCAGTGTCCCCAGAAGTGTAAGTTGGGATCGGAGCCATTGGGTCAACAAGGACGGTGCGCTTGTTGAAGCCAGACGGATCCTTGAACGGATCTGCTGAGTATGCGCCGTTAACCAACTCATCTGACAACTGACGGTAAATGCCGTCCTGGTAGGAATCGGTTACGTAGGCCTTTCCGTCAGGTCCAATTCCGCTGAATGCAGAAGAATAGAACTTGTCGAGAGGTGCCTGAACGTAATCGTTACCAACCTGATAAAATTCTGGTGCTTGAACTGTAGGTTTCATTTCTAATTTTCTCCTTTATCGGTTAAAGATTAGTATACGTCACCAGCAATCTTTCTGTCAAGACCTTCGAACTTCAAGGTGCGATAGTAGTTATCTGCGCCCAAAAGGTTATTCGCAAATGCGTAACGGGTCATGATACCGATTCTTGGTGAGAAGGTGTTCGGGTCAATAGCCTGGTTAACTACACCGGTTACGTACGGGCAGAATACCACGCCAGCATCATCGTTAGATGCGCCCTTGTATGCGATAAGAACTTCACAGTTATCAACACCGTGGTTGACTGCGTAAGCATCGCGGTATACCTTGATTGAACCGCCGTTCAAAGTACCAACTTCAGCAGTTGCGGTAGAACCAGTTACATCAGTGGCAATCTTGTTGAAGAACTGGGTTGAAGACTGCAATGCAGTAGCAACAGCCGGAGATACAACAGCAATGTTACCCGGAGCCTTACGAGTTGCGATAGCAATATCGTTAGATGCTGCGATGATGTGGGTGATGATGTTAGAGATTCTTTCCTGAGACCAACGGCCAGACCAATCATCCTGTACGTCCTTGTTTTCTTCCTTCGGACGGAGAGTCTTGACCTTAGTCAATGCCTTACAACGTGCGATGGTTTCACGGTCAATTTCTGCAGTAAGTTCATACTGGAGAGTGTTAACCATGTCGTTCACCATGTCAACGCCCTGCATCTTCTTGATATCGTCAATAGATTCAAGAGAGAAGCTTGATGCAATCTTACGAGTGCGGGCTACGATTGGCTGACGGCTGAACATGATTGCCAATTCTGGAATCTTGCCGTATCCGTCGTGGTTGTTAACTGACCACTTTTCAGCTTCCTGAGTTTCTACACCGAGGCCGCTGTCAGCTGGACCATGAGTACCATGCTGAGAACCAGTGAAGCCAGAATATTCCGGCACGTCCTTCCATGCTGCTTCAACGACGCGGCCCTTATCGAGTTCGTCCTTGTAAACAGTACGCATTGCGTATGCCAAGCCTACAGGTCCCTGCATTGCCTGAACGCCAACAAGAACGTTAGCAAACAACTGCGGATAAACACGGCGAACGAGTGCAAGTGAAACTGGAGCAAAAACTGCCTTAGCGTCACCGCCATGTGGGATACCCTGGTCAGCACCAGTTGGAGCGCCAACACCGATACCAAAGTCTTCTAGCAATGCGCCAGAATAGATATCCTGTGTGCACTGGTTTTCCATCAACTGTGCAACGTTTTCCTTAATATAACGGTTCTTGATGTCAGCTACTGATAGACCTTCGTCTACTTGAGACCAGTAGTCAACAACTTCTTTTCTGATCTTTGCCATTTTCTGATTTCCTCCAAATGAGTGTTAAAAATCAAAACTGATAAATTGCTTTATCATTTTATTTTATTTATTTGTTTCTTTTTTAATTTTCTCTTGTAAAAGCGGCAGCTGACTTCAACAAGAAATCATTTGCGCTCATTTGCTGCTTCGGATGGAACTTTTCGGTCAAAATGTCCTGTGTTTCATCTTCTACATGCAATGCATGAGAATTAAGTCTGTGATTTTCCGAAAGACGCTGTGCAGCAGGGCGCTTCATAGCAGGAGCACGTTCGTTAAGAATAGTGATGTAGGAATCAATATCTTTCTTAGTGTTTGCGTATGACTTGCTTTCAAACATGTTCTTAACGCGAGCAGTCTGCTGGTCATTAAGTCCACGAGTCTTTTCAGCAATAAGTGCCTTCTTTTCAGCTTCGTCCAATCTCTTTGAAAGGCTCATACCAGACTCAACCTGAAGTCTGAGAGATTCCTTCAATTCAGCAAGCTCTTTCTTGGCTTCACGAATCTTTGCAGATCCACTAGTGTCAAGCGGTACGAACTGATCTTGGAATGCGTTCTTGATAACGTTGATGATCGGTTCGTAGGTTTCGTTAACAGCTTGTTTCTTGATAAGATCTGGACTGATCTTTTCGGAAATAGTCTTTTCAAGCCAAAGATCCAAGCATTCAAGCATTTCCTGCTCGAAGTTTTCAATCTCTTCGCCAACACGAGCCTTGAAGTTTTCTTCAGACTTCTCGAAGATATACTGCTTTGCTGCTTCCTCAAGTTTCTTCTGTTGGGCATCAATCTTCTTCTGTGCCTTTTCAGCGATACTGGTGCAACGCATTTCACAGTACTTATTGGCTAGAGCTTCCAACTCAGCGGTTTTCTTATCAACTGCTTCTTGGATTTTCTTCTGACAGAATTCGTCAGCTTTCTTGGCAAGATTCTTTGTTTCTTCTGTAAGTTTTACTTGTACTCTTTCGTCCACAGCTTTCTCGAATGATTCCTTTACTTCATTCAAGTCCTCTGGAGAAAGGACACCAGAAAGTTTTTCATAAATCTTTTCCATTCTATTTCCTCCAATTTACTTTTCAACAACGAGAGGCGTTTAAAATCCTTCTCTTATTTTATTTATCTCAATGCGGTAGGCAAAAATTCTTGTTTTTAAAGTCATAAAAATACCGGAGGACGAACCTCCGGTTTTATTGACGTAGACCTAACTTTACGAGAAATTCTTAATAAGACCAAGTTCTCTATCAAGTTTCTCGATAGTGTCTGCAAAGAGATTTTCTAGCGAGATCTTTGAAGAATACTGTTTCTTATACTGTTCAAGTTCATCACGGAATGCCTGCAACTTACGAAGAGCAGCAGACAATTCATACTTTTCATCATTGATGAGATATGACTTAGACTGAAGTTTAAATTCATATCCCATAGACAAGACCGTTTCAACTAGCTTGTCAGCGAAGTCTCGGATTGCATCATAGATTTCTTCAAAGTGCGTATGATGGAATCCGCTTCCACAAGTCCAATGCCAGATCTGAACTTTGTTTGCGAATGTAAGCGCATCAAGTGCGAAAGTATAGAGCTTTTCGCACTCATTGTCCATCGTGCTCGCAAGAAAACTGAGGAAATCATCAGCAAGCTTCTGATTCTCAGGATTCTGTGCTACTGGTTGTGAAATTGCTTCGCCTTCCATTAGTCTTCAACCTCTTTAACCTGCACCGCCTGTGGAGTAAATGCAGAATGCTCGCCTGTGTAGATAGGCTTAAGAAGTTCATGAGTATGTCCGCAAGATTCAAGAACCTTGCCATCAACGATCATATGTTCATGCATTGCGGCATGAATAGAATCCTTCTTTGGTTCATCGAGAGCAGGACCAGTCTTGCCCCAACCCTGTGCAGGATCCCAAAGAATGTAATCGTGATGATGCGGTCCGCAACACTGATTGCCTTTCATGCTATCAGTCTGTCCAATGGAAACAGTGCTTTCATTCAAATCGTGCACTGATTCCACTGTGTTCTTAAGAAATTCATCTAGATTCTGTGCCATTTATTGCCTCTTAGTCATTACCGATAACGCTGAATGTTGAATATCTAAACTGGACAGAACGAGCAAGCTTGGTTTCAGATTCCATATCAAGTTCAGCAGGAGAGATTTCCTTCGGCCAGCAGAACTTGAACTTGTAAGAAATCGGGAGCTTGTTCTCGAGAGTCGAGTCATAGATGTCAATGGTGATTGTAGCAGCATAGTCTTGCATATAGTTAGAAACTGCACCACCAGTTGAGCCGTTTGCATCAACGTCATCTTCCTGAGTGTGGTTATAAAGAAGGTTGGACCATCTGTGAAGAATCTTACCAATCTTCATATCCTGGAACTCATCAAAACGAATAGTCAAAGTACCATCAACGGTTGCCTTGCCTGGGTAGACGAGCTTTGAGCCCATGAACTCGGTAGCAAGTTCACCAAAAGTCTTACCAGGAATAGATCCAGTACGTGCCTGCAAAAGCATGTCTTCTGGTTCAAGAACATCCTCAAGGTCTTTATTGTCAAATTTGAAATTCACAAGGAATAGCCAAGACTTGACAAGGTCTGGCTTATTCTTCAACTTGGTAGTGAATACCGACATGTTTTGTACAGCCATGAAAAATTCTCCTTATACTTTTTATTATTTATACATGGAGTTAATAATCCATGTCTCCCTCTTCCACTTCCTCGCTTTCATCACCACCTTCTGCCTTAGCAGCCTCAACTTTCTTCTTCAGTTCGGCAATTTCTCTTGCGAGCATTTCTTCGTTCTTCTTCCATTCATCAGTCTTATAACCAAGCATGTTTTCAAATACGAACTGCTTTGCGAAGATCGGAGGTGCTTCATCTGAATCGTCCTTAATGTTAGCACGGGTTGGAAGCATAGTAGAAACAGTTCCAAGAATACCTGTTCTCTTTTCTGCCATAGCCAAAGCTCTGAACTGAACAGTGTCAGTAGCAGGGATAAGGGAAATTTCATAAAGAGCGGAGTCAAGGTACTTTTCTTCATAGCCAGCGACTTGCAACTGAACCATGAAAATCTGCATGATAACATCAGCGAAACGTTCAGAGAATTCTTGACAACGTTTCTGGAACTGGCTTTCATCAAGGCTCAAACCATCTAAGCCTTGAACGTACTGAGAAGAACCAGCTTCTCCTTTCCAGCGAGTACCCGGAACTTCAAGAGCGTCAGCGACATCTTCTTTGAAACTGCTGATAGCGTCCTGAGCGCCATTGAACTCGGTAGATCCTTTCAATGTTTCAACAGAAGAACCTTGTCCGTTTCTGTCTTGCATGAACCAGATATCCTGAGTCATTGCTTGTGTATTAGCAGAACCAACTACAAGACCAGTTGTCGGGTCAAGATTCAAGTCTCTACGATACTGGCTGATAATCTGCTGCAAGTATTCAGGCTGGCGAGAGGTTGCCATCTGACCACCGTAGATCTTCCAGATTCTCTTTTCAGGAGCACGAACAATGAAATACACAGTCTGTGCATCTTGAATAGCGCGAAGCTGGTTTATAGGCTTAATAGCAGCCTCTAGATGTCCTCTAACATCGTTAAGGTTGTTGCCATAATATTTACCGTAATTTGCGTACGCAATCTCATTACGGGTGAACGTTTTAAGTTCCTTCTTTGCGAAGCTCGGGTCAACAAGTGATGGATCCTGAACGAAGCCAGTAAGAACTCCTTCTTCATATACACACAATGTGCAGTATGGTGGAAGTACCTTAATGCCAGCGACACAGTTCTTTTCATCATTAAGACAGATTTCAAGGAAGATTTCACCGTCAATAAGCCACTTGCGGAAAAGTGACTTTACTTCTGACTTCTTAATTACACTGTTGATAACCCAGTCAAATTCTTTCTTCAATGAGTCAAATTCGGAGTTCGTAAAATACTTCTTCTGTGACTCTACAATGTCAAACTTAGCGACTTCGCCAGTCACTGTTCTTGAGCAGCATTCGCCAACAATGATATTCAACATCTTCTTAACGAAGGCGTACAAAGCCATGTTACGATAGAAGTTGATACGCTGTCTCTTAGAAGAAAAGACAGTATCAAAGATTATGTTGTTTTGCTCGAAAGGGTAGGCCGGAGCCGCCTGACCCGTAATGCCTCTAATGTACTTGCTTAAATCAAGTGTGTCTTCGCCAACGCCGTAAGAGTTCAGCTTGGCGGTCATCTCACGAGTCTGTACTTTGTCAGGAAGTACCTGTAAGAACTTTGGTGATAGCGGGTTAAAAAGACTGAAATTCATTTATTGCCTCTACCTTATTTATTCAATTTTGCAGTGAAGACGTTTATCATTGGCAACATTTTTGCATAAAGCTTAGCAGGAACTGAATTTCTGAATCTTATCTTCAATGCGTCATCAGCAAGCACAAAGTCATGCGCTGCCATGTTGATGAACTCAATGTTGTCCATAAGATTGTCAGTTATCTGGGCTTTGATGTCATCATCAATTTCGTAAATCTCGCCGCCCTGCTCTCTGTAGTCTGGATTGATTGAAACAAGTTCATTCTTTGTGTAGATGTCAATGACCTGTTCAAGCCAAGATGAATCGTTCACTAATTCTGAGAAGAAATCAAAACACCAGTCATTACCATTTTCATCAGTGAAAAGATACGAATGAGGAGCCTCGAGTAAAAGGCTCTCCTTCATATTTGGATGAATCGTTCTTTCTTCATCTGGTCCTTGTAACTTTGGAAGATGTCCATCTGGACCACGAGAAAAAACGATGTCCGGCAATTTCTTGTTATAGTGCTGAAGACCAACATTACGACGAGCAATAAAAGATCTGCGACGTTTCAACTCAATAAGACCGATTCTTGACTTTCTCTTGAGTTTACCACGGCGCTGACCAATTTTGCGTTTACGTCTTTCAGTAGCAGTGATTCTTACTTCCTTAGGGTTACCGTCTTTATCAAAAGCAACACGATAACGACCTTTCTTAGTAGTGACCCACTTCTTTACTCGTTTGCCGTTACGCACTACCCACTTGACACGTAGTGCTTCATTCAATGCGTAGTCTTCTAAATTCTCCATGTATTATTTATCTTAAATCAGATCTTTTCTTGTTGACTGATTGTCAATCATATTTAGCCACTGATTGACATGCTTGTCACTTTCAAGCCAAGTTCCGCTTGTGTTGATAAATGAATACTGCCAGTTAAGAACCTTGTTATAGTTCTCCTTCTTGCAAAGTTTCCAGAACTGTTCGTCAAGCTCAGTGTATGTACAGTTCAACTTTACTTGAGAATCTGGATGTGCATCACGATATGGCGAGTCCTTGAAGACCGTTCCCATAAAGACCATTCCAGAAGCGCAAGATTCATAGAAACGAAGGCTTGACTTGCACTTGTTGAATGAATTCTCTACAAGAGGGGCAATACAGAAGTCAGCGTTCAAGTCCATCACCTGACGTGGGAACGAGTTCGTATCTACCCAAGGACAGATATAGATTTCATCCTTGATAGGTTCAAAGAACCAAGGCAAACCACCCATTACGACAAAGTTGATTTTGTGTTCTCTGACATTCTTAATTACCCAGTCGAGCCAGACGTTGTCAAAGTCGCCTTTAAGAGGAGGCAGACCATTTGGGAACATCTGGCATTTTGGGACTGGGTTCTGGTAATGGCAAGGAGAACCAGAATAAAGAATCGTCGGTTTCTTAAGATCCTCAGTGATGTCCTTTTTACGAGGGAAACTCCACATGAAGCGTGGAATTACATTCTTAATCACGGTGACGTTATGAACATCAAACTTCTTTTCAATCTGTTCTTTAAGATATTCTGTCGAGACAACGATTTCATCAAACCACGGAAGAATAGTAGCACAGTTCTTGTCTACTTCATCTTTATTGAAACCACGGCTTGCTGTGTTGTATTCTGGCAGAACTTCGCCATCAATAGAGAAAACCTGGTCATCTGTTTCAAAGATCATCTTATAGCCGTACTTAGGCTGAATAGTCTTGTAACGGCGAACAAATTCTATCTTGTCATCATGAACAGGTCGCTGAAAAATAATTGCCTTAGCCCTTGACAAGTAGAATGCGTCAAACATCGGATAAGGCAATACGATAGGCGTGAAGCCAAGATGCTCATAAGCGCCCAAGAACAAAGAGTTCCATCTAAGGCGATAATGACTGCATCCTGATCTGTCAGCCGCAATGATAAGAACTAAGTCTTTGCCATCGTTCGTTCTGGCACTTAGCATAATAACCTCACATCAACTCAAATTCTAACTTATTTATCCATATCAGCAAGAGTATTGCGAACGTTCTGAGTATCGTTCTTCATCTTGGCAAGTTCTTCCTTGCGAGCATCACGGAGCTTAGTAAGTGCTTGCTTGATCTTCAATACCAAGTAACGATAAGTACGTTCATCAACATTTTCACCGACTTTCTTAAGCAAATAAGTAGCGTTCTTCGGATTCTGGAAGATTACATCTTCGTCCTTAAGCAACTTACCGTTGAAAACGATTGTGATGACCTTCTTAACTGCATCAATCTCAGCAAGTTCAATGTCAGGAAGTGCTTCAATGACAGCGTTAAGCGACTTCATGATTCCGTCTACGTCAAGGACGCATGCGCCATTTGGCTCGGGTTCGCCAAGTTCGCCTTTCTTCTGGTTGTTAGCGAAGTCAGGATCGTCTTCATGATTTGCTAGATCATAAGGATCGTCTTCATTCGGTTCATCGTTATTCTGGCTGCCATCAATGTTTTCATCACCTTCTTCAGCGAACGGATCTCCGCCGTCGCCTCCGAAACCGCCGTCATCGCCTCCAAATCCGCCATCATCACCGAATGCGGCGTCATCGGCTGGTGCATCATCACCGAATGCAGCGTCTCCAGTGTCTGTTTCGCCGAAATCCGGTTCATCATCAGCTTCTGTCAACTTGAATGGAACATACTTAAATTCTGTGAGCTTAATAGGCTTGACCCTTTCACACATAAATTCAGAAATGTCTTTCATTCGTTTCTCCTTTTTAAAATAGGCAGCTACTGCCTTTACAATATCCAATTTCTTCAAGTGCTTTGTTTTAGAACCAGTAAAGTAGTCAAAGAAAATTCGTGCATTCTTTGAGTTTTGCTTTGCCAGTAGACACATTAAATTTTCTTCGTCTTCGTCAAGAATCATCTTGACAATCAATTCCATAAGTTCTTCATTTGTGTCTACTATACTTTCGTAAAGCGACTCATCTGTTGTTTTTATATATCTCTTACAGAAACGCGAAAAGAACTTATCACGATTTTCTATCTTATAAAAAACTGAATAAAGCATTACCTACTCTAAGTTAAATTTTGGTTCTATTTGACTTTCAATTTCAATCGCTTCCTTCTCTGCCTTTTCAGCCATGTCAAGGAGCTGCGATGAAGTGAAGATCATATTGTTCTGAATGTAAGTATCGCCACCGCCTTCGCCGTTAGCGCCTTGGTCAGCTCTAAGCTGCATAAGGCGTTCTTTCTGTTCCATGTTAGCACGCTGCAGTTCTTCACGTGTTTCTTGAACCTGATAATCAGTGATGATCTTGTTTAACTGTTCCAGTTCCTTCAAGTGCGATGCCTGTGTGCTAGACAATGAAGAATAGACTTCAAAGTAACGAGGGGCAGCGCCAACTTTACACATCTGGCGAAGAGTCTCAAGAACATCGCCGTCGGCGTGTATCTTCTCTTGCCACATTGTCTCAAGTAGTTTCAGATGCTTTAGCGTATACTTCTGACCTTTCCAAGTAACGATTTTCTTTTCGTCATCGTTTTCTTCTTGTTCTCGTTCAGCACGCAAATCTTGAACTACTTGCGGGGTAAGTTCTTCTTTAACCTTCTCTTCAGAGGTAGGCTTGATGTTAAATGTATCGCACAATGTTTTGAACTGTTCTTCCATAAAAATATTTATTAGGCTGGAAAAAGCGGTAGCAAAACGCTACCGCTCTCAGGTTTTAGAACTTTATGAATTATTCGCCGTCGCCGTACTGCTGCTTGAATACTTGAGCACGGAATTCTTTACGTGCTCCATCAACGCGGTTCTTAATCTTGGCTTTAACAAGTGCCATGATAATTGGTTCGAGTTTATCAAAACGATGCTGATAAATCTTTCCAGTCATGTATTTGCTGTTTTCATTCAAGATCTTTCCTGGTTCGCAAAGTTCCTTCATTACAGATTCAACTGTTGCACTTTCTGGCGGCAATTCATTTTCATCTTCTTCGGAATTTTCTTCTTCGCCATCAAAATCGTCGTGTGACTTAGCTGGCTTTTCTTCTCCGTCTTCTGATTCAGGTTCGCCTTCTGGTTCTCCCTCAGGTTCACCACCTTCAGGCTCTCCTTCAGGTTCAGCGGCAGGTTCTTCCAATGCAGGCTCAGCTGGTGCAGGTTCAGCAGCAGGTTCTGCAGACTGTTCCTGATTTGCTTGCATATCCTTAATCTGTTGGGTAAGTTCCTGAACTGCAGTAGTCAATGTCTGCAATGCGTCAAGCTGGTCACGTTGAACGTCATCATCGCTTGCGCCTTCAACACCGGTTTCTTCTGCATGTGACTCTTCCGGTGTGCCTTCTTCCGGAGCAGGCTCGCCACCTTCTACTGGTTCTTCAGCGGGATCATTATCAGGATCGTCATTAGCAGGAACGCCTTCTTCTGGAAGTTCCGGCTCAGTGTTTTCTGGTGACTGGATTGGCGCTTCCTCTCCGTCAAGGAATCCTTCAGAAAGGCTCAACTTTTTACGATTCTTCTTTGTTACTGTTTTTCCCATGTTCTATCTCCTAAAACCTTTTTCTAAATTATTTATAAACTCTTTAGAAAATCTTTAAATTCATCACTGTCTTTTAACTCTTTGAAGGCTTGATGAATCTTAAAAGCCTCCGCAAACGATTTTTCTGCATTTGCGATTTCAGTTTCAAATGATTCATAGTACTGTGAAATGTACGTCTTAAGATCTGCTTTGTTTGCCTTTTCAAATACGCCGAACAGACCAATCGGTGAGTAGATTGATTTAAGTGCCTTTGTGTCAAACTGCTTTGCGACAGTTTCAGCCTTTTCAATCACCTTCTTAAGAACTTCGTCCTTCTTTGTTTCATCAGGGCAGTTATTCGCAAGCTTTGCGATAACAAGCGTGTAGATGAGAGGATTGTCCTCTAACTTACTGAACTCTTTGCTTTCATTCACAAAATCTCTAAACATTATTTAGCTCCTTTCTTATTAGACAATTCAGACGTAGTAGCGAGACGCTCAAGTGCCAAAGCCATAGTTTGAAGTGTTGTCTTAATCTCCTTAACGTCTTCTTTAATATCGGAGTGTTCGTTCTTTAGATTTTCTATATCTTTTTTCATGAGCTCTTTCTCCGTCTTAAGTTTGGCAATTTCTTGCTCCAGCGCCATAATCGCCGCGTCTCGAGCTGCAGCGGTATTCTTACGCTGAAAGTATATCACAAGATAGCAAATGATAAAGCAAACGATTGCCACAACATTACCACTATTCAAAATTGTCGTCAAGATAGCTTCCATTTAGTCCTCATTAAACCAAATAATGTTATTGCCTACACAAGCAGCAGGATCTGCTCCTGATGTTGACCACTTGTATTCTACAATCTTGTTCTTAAGAGCGTTGACCTCATTATATGCAGAAACGCCTTTGTCCATTTTATCAACGGCGCTTTGGTCAAGGTCAATCTGATAAACATCATCTGAAAGTTGTGATACTTTAATGTAATCACCGCTCTGATACTTAACGCTTTCCTTGACGAGTTCTTCAATAACTGCTATCGCAGAACCGTAACCTCCAATGCGTTTCCAAAGCTCTTGAATTGCTGACCAGTTATGCTCAATGCTTGCCCACTGCGAAGCATCAGTCAAATCATTGTCATTAAAACGATAATCAAAGGCATTTACCCACCAAGCCATCGCATCGGAAATCCAAGGAGGATCTTTTTCTTTTGCTGGGAACGGAACATTATATCCAGAATATGCACTGCTTTCTGCAAGTGTAATAACCTGTGGATAATTCTCGTCATTTACTTGCTTAAAGTGTCTGATGATTGAATTAAGAAGTTCACGACTCATGAACAACTGCTGATAGTTACGAACGCCATAAGGCTTAGCGCTGGTGCCATCGCCTTCAATAGAATTTTCATCTACGTAAAAACTGTCGGCCTTTCTATTGATAGCAGAAGTCAATTCGTCACATGCAGAAGTAAGCGCCATTTCAAAGGCGGAAATCTGATCCCATTGAGGCTTGCCTTCCTGAACTAATCCGTATGTTTCATTCCACTTATCTGCACTGGAAGCAATTTCTCCATAGGCACTTGCGCCTGACGCAAATTTAGCCCAGTCTTCAGGAGAAATGCCTGAAACTGTTTCATAGGCTTGGTTCCAGTTAGCTACATCGCCTGAAGTAACACAAACGCATTCAGGCTCATCATCTGGACAGCACTCATGTCCAGGTGGAACGACAAAAGCATGTTCCACATCATTGGGTATACGGTGGTGCGGGTGACAATAGTCACCTGGCGGAATCAAACCCGGCTTACCAAAATATTCTGGACTCATGTTAACCATACTCAATACCTATTGTTTATTTTATTTATTTGAGATCTTCAATAGGTATGGACTCAATCTCCTTGATTGCTTCGTCTATCTCTTTTCTAGCCCTTTTCTCCCAAATGTCTGCTACTCTGTCGTAAATGTAGTCAAAATTTTCGTCTTCTTTTACATCAACAATCAACTCCAGCAAATCATCTCGCTTTTTGACGATGTTCCAGTAAAACAAGCACGAAAGCACTTGCTTGTTGACATTGACTGAAAATAACTGTGACCATGTCATGTGAAGGTTATTCATTATTGCGTCAGGATCTTTTGAGTTAAACAGCGCTATCATCTCTGTAATTGATTGCTTTAATTCTCGCTTTTTCATATTCTACCTCTAGTTAAAATATAACTATTTTTAGAAGAAAAAAGAAATGCACGGATTTTATTTCCGTGCATTGAGTGAATGTGGTTTCTTGTATTACTTATACTTTTCGCGAAGCATGTTCAAGAACTTGTTAGCGACATCTGCAATTTCTGCATCAAAACTAGCATTAAGTTTCTGCTGTTGAATATATCCAGGTAGCTGACAAAGAGCATCTAATGGATTTGTTTCATTTATCAGTTTCTTTTTAAGTTCTTTGTCTTTTATGGCTTTATCAACCAATGCTTTTGCTGATTTTATCCATCTATCGTACTCTGTCTTGAATTCATTATCGTCTTTAATCAAAACAAGTTCTTTAATTTTATTTATAAGTGCAGCAATTTCCGATTTGACTGACGGCTGCTGTTGCTGCGTAGCTTGCGATGGTTGTTCATCTTCAAGCATGTCAATCATATCTTCAGCAAGTATCATCTCAAAATAGGTTTCAGACTTAGACTTACCCGTGAATGATTCTACATGTAATGCTTTAACTGCATTTCTATATTGTGGAATTGTTGCTTTTACATTTTCTTTTTTGCCACTTGTAGCTATAAATTTTTTGATTTTACCAGCTAATGTCTTCAAACTACCTGGGTTTGGATTGTCTGCTAATGCACTAATATCATCTTTGATTTCATTAGCCATTTTCTGATGTTCAGGATTTGCTTTCTGCTGTGGTTTCTGTGCTTCTTCACCCTCAGGATTGTTTGCCTGTCCTTCAGGTTCTTTCTTCGGTTCTTCCGCAGGTATTTCTTTCTTCGGTTCTTCAGGCTTTGTTTCATCAGGCTTTTCTTTGCCTTGCTCCTGATTCTTTGCTTTTGCAGTTGCAGCGGCCTTCTTTGCAGCAGCCCAAAGTTTAGAACCACCACCAATTACTGAAAACAGCATCTTTGAATAGATGTCTTTATTTGACTTGTCTAAACCAAGAATATAGCCAATCTGTGAACCAGCAGCATTTACAGCCTTTCCAACGCCATTAAGAATCTTTGATGCTTTAGATGCGTCAACTTTTTCTTTGGTGTAAGGATCTGTAATAGGCTTGCCCTGCATAAGTTCAGTACGTGCTGCATCAATGCCAGATTCAAATTCAGCAAACATTTCACGCTTAAATTTTTGATAGTAAGCCTTTCCGCTACTGTCTTTCATTACAGCTGGGTTTTTAAGAACTGCTTCATCAGTGATTTCTTCACCTTTCTGAGTGACTACTTTTTTCTCTGCTTCCTTATAAACGTTCAATACCTTCTTTGCTGCAAGATAACTGAAAATAGCATCAACAGATTTGCCTTTCCAAGCTTCTTCAGGCAAATTTACACAAGCAATTTCATAAACGTCTTCCATGTTAGGAATTTTCGTATTTGCAGCAAGTTCCTTTGCGGAATTTCCCTTTCCAACGAAATTTCCTAAATTGAATGTAGCACGAATGGCAGCGCAAGTACCAAGATTCTTGGCAAAATCATTGGCGACAAATGCATTCTTCTTTCTGCCAGTTACTGTCTTTGTTTTCTGTTGTTTCTGTGGTTCAGCCATTTAAACCTCTATTCTTCGCTAATGTTCTTGACATTAAATTTCTTAATAAGCTGCCATTTATGTTTTTCAGCATGTGGCAAAACGAATATGCGAGTAGCATGTTCAGAAATTTCTTCGGGATTGACTACTTCAATCATATTCCATTTGATAAGACAGTAAGCAATGGAATTTCTACGCTCAATGTCTTCTAGCGAAACGTTGCCAAAACCTGGGTAGCCGTCTTTACCACGGCTAAGTACAAACAGCTGCTTGAAGTGAGCAATATAGTATGAACCAAACTGCTTCAAAAGATGACAAGACTGATATAAGACTTTGTTCTTGATGTCGGGAATACCCATTCGTGTCAAAGTCTCTTCAATGATCCAAGCATCTACTTTCAATCTTACTTCAAGTAACTTATTTGTAATCTGCGCCATTTTCTACCTACATTGTCAACTGTTCTGGCTTCCAGTTAAAGTCCTTTGCCTCATTATCAAAAATTGTCTGGGCAGTTTCTTCAGGGTCAAGTTCATCTTCACCCATATCGTCCAAAAATTCGTTCATCAAGATATCACGAAGCGTCTTGTATCGTACAAGCTCAGATTCGCCAAGTTTGCTGAATCCGTAGTGTGGATATCCGTTGTCATTATAGACTTTCTGAAGTGCATCTTTCAATTTCGTTATGTTCAAGAAACGATTATTGAAGAAAAGCATCTTTTCGCCGTCAATGATCTTAGCAGTCCATTTCTTTGGATCTGCATTGAACATTTCACGACTTGGACCCGAATCATCGCTAACCGCAGGCGTGTCGTTGATGTCCTCACGGTTATACGCCTTATTCATCACCATCGCTACGTAATCGCTAAATGTAAATTTTGAGTCCATGTTTACCTTCAGTATATTTATTTGCTTTATTTGCTAATAACACGTGAGAAAGTATGTGAATAAGTAGTGCCGTTGTCTACATAAAGATACGGAATGCTAAGCGCTACTTCATGATTGTCGGAGTCAACGACTACATTGGCCTTGCTGCGTTCAATGATGACGCCTGTCCAACGCTCAATCATGTCAAAAGTTTCACTTACTATGCTATCTACGTTATTTGCTGTACTGAAAAGAAGCTTATAGAATGGAGACCAAAAATCAATGTTGAAAAGGCGTTCCCAAGGTTCAGTTACGATTACTGCTTCAATGGCTTGGTCAATCGCATCAGTACCATGAATAACGACCTGTTGTGAAAGATCGTCTCCATTAAGGTCAAGATAGTTACTTGGCTTATAGAGTTCGCCTTGATTCTTAAAATCTGGATTCTGGTCTAATCTAAACATCTTTATTCCTTCTTTAGCCAATGCGCTGGAACGTTTGGAATGACATATCCAGCAATTTCTCCACGAGGACCGTTTCCTCTCAATTCTCCAATGCTGAATAGTTGAACGCCATCGCAAATTCCATCATCTCTTACTATCTTTGCTAAGTAAGTTGTCTTATCAAACATTTTCGTCGAGACATCATCGCCGACAGCAAGAGGTTCTGCAGCAGGCTTTTCTTCAATATTGTTTTTCGTTCCGGCATCAAGCGACTCAGGAAATGCGCCGCCGTTTTCAGCTACTGATTTTGCCTTGATTACTGCTTGAGTCAAATAGCCTTGAATCCAGGGCGGAGTTCTCTTGTTTGTCGCTATCTGTCTGCAAGCCTCAAATAGAATGTCTCTTTGTTCTTTTTCTATACTCATAAATTCACCTTACCATTCTGTCACTAATTCACCTTCGCTGAACATATCAGCGGTTTTCGTATGAACACTTGTTATGTACTCCTGCATCTTCTTATCGTTTTCTACGCTAGCCATGATTGCTGCACGTAGTCCGGAAATAAGTTCACCGTTCCAAAGGATTGGTTCAGGAGCATCTGGGTTTTCATCTGCTGCGATGTTGTACTCGATGTCGCAGTTTACAACTTCAAACAGATTGTAATCATACCCATCCATATTTAAACCAGTTTCTGGATTTATCGTTTCATCAATCTTATTGACTTGCATTCGGATTTCGCCAGTATGGTCATTGATAGTCATTCCAGAAATCAAGTACTCAGTCGAGACACTTTCATAGCTTTCGCCAAGATCTTTTTCGTGCTTTGTGACAAATGCGTTCAAAAATGCATCTGCTTTAACTTTCAAGTACTTCGTCATTCTGTTATTTCGCCAGTCGCCATTCTTAATGTCAGACCAGCTCATTCCACCTGGGAAGATATTCGTTGAAAGATTGAACGCCTTGTTAGCAGCGACTACTTCTGACGGGTTTACAAGCGAGTCAATGATACCAAGCAGTTCTTGCTTTGCTTCGCCTATCTTATTAAGACGAGAGTCAAATACATTGTTGTACTTGTTCAAGTCATCGCTATTAAGCATGTAGCCGCCAAGGCCGTTTTCTTGAATATGCAACTTACCAAGAACATCTGCATAGTAGTTCGCTGCTGTTGCGATGTTAGCGCAAGTATCAGAATTTGAAAGCACGCAGCTAAAGAACTTTCTGAGCTTTAGAAGCAAGTCAAATATTCCCAAGTCCATCAAGCGGTCAATGTATGACTGCAAAAGGCGTTTCATGCCTTTCTTCTTGCTTTCAAGAATCTTGATAAATCCTGAAATCGTCTCGACGTATGTCATCAAGATTTTCTTCAATGCAGAAAGACCAAAATTGAAAGTAAATCCGAAGTTACAGATAGTTGACTGGAACTGTTCGTAATCTTGAATGACGCTGTTAAGAAAATCAATCTTTGTCTCATCGAGTACGCCAAGCTTTCTTAACACTGAACAAGTCAATGAATTTCGGTCAGTAAGCTCTTCAACGAAGATATTGCATTTAAAGAGATTCTGACAGAACTTGCTTTTCTTCTTGCCTGTCTGTGGGTCTGTCTTATACCCGTCCCAGATGAGGTCTACTAATTTTTTCTGTATGACTCGGACGCCGTCCAGTATGATGTTCATCGCTGGATCTATCGTAAACTCAAGCAATGAAATGACAGCGTCAAAGAACGCAGTGATAGTACGCAATACGCCTTGAGCCGCAGAGACTGCTACTTCAAGAGCTGCTTCTACTGTTAAGAATGATGCGTAAATGTATTCACATAAAATATCTGCTGCGTTCATTATAGTTCTTCCCAAGCGTCATAATGTATTTTCAGTTCCCACTTCAGTCCAGCTTCTCCTTCATAAGCCATTTCGCCAATAAAGTTGAACGCCTTTACTTGTGGATTTAAGTATCTAAACTTTCTAAACACGCTACCATCTGAATTGTAGACTGTGACTTGAAGTTCATCAAGCACCTGAATGAATTCGGCATGAATCCAGTCATCTTCAATTCGTCCACCTCCACGAGGAACTATCGTATCAAGGAAGTTCACGTTGCTCCCACGGTAAGAATATGTCTTTTCATTCTCACGGCACCAGAACTGAAGAACAGTCTCGCCCTTTGTCTGTCGGCAGACATTCACTGTCTTTCCAGTTCCAAGGAAGTTTACTTCTTTCTGCGTGTTTTCATATTGCGGAAGATCTGCTTTAATGCAAGTAAATGAGTCCATGTTGCTGACATCATTTGGAATGCCGTAAACAGTCTTAAATTCTTCAGCGAAAAAGAACTGGACATCAAAGAGCCAAGTCGGAACAGGATTTGCGTGTCCTCTTCTCATGTAATTCTGTACTTTCTGTATTCCGCTCATTTACTAGACCCTCTTTCTTGCACGGTGGTCGTACATCCAGTCGTATGAAATTCTTGCTGTTCGTGTGACGATGCCTTCCTTGTCATCATAGTCCATCTCTTCTTCATTGATGATAGTCAAGATGCAGTTGTGGAAGGTATACTGTCCAGCGACTTGATACTGTGGCTCTGAAATTTCCGAAGACATCTGTGGACGAGGCTTAAGAATAGTCAAAGTGATAGATCTATCTGTCTTATTGAAACCACTCTTGACATTACCGATGTAAGCGCCTTTTCCTTCAAAGTACTCATCGTTGCTGCACTCGCCATTGAAGATTTCATCAAGGCACTTGCTAACTCGCATTTCTTGGTCTTCATTGAACATAAGGTCAAGCTCGCCACAGTTCTGGACACGACCAGGATTATTTGACTCAATGCCAGCATAGTATGACTTGACGATTGAGATCTCGCGCTTGCCAAACTTGTGCTTAATGATAGCTTGGCTAAGAAGATCAGCGTAAGAGTCAATCATTTCATGCTGAATAGCCGGATCATTGTGAAGAATGAATCCGTTAAAATCAACTACATAAGCCCACTTCGGAATAGGCTTGAAGTTTTTATAAAAAGGATTGTTCCAAACGCTTTTAATTCCAACCATCTTCTAAATACCTCTATGATATTTATTCAAGCTGGTTGTCCTTTTTAAAAGTTCTATCCTTTTTTTCTGAAACTGGAAACTGAAGACAGTAAGCCTATTCAGGAACTTACTGTCATCATGCTTTTTTTCTTATAACTGTGTAACTGCATGACTTAAGTAGACTTACCATCAAGGCTTACGGAGCGGTCAACCTGTATTCCGACTACATCCTTGAGTGCTATTGGCGGCTGTATGAGAGATTTGTGATTCCTCTCTTCGCTTGTAGAAATTCATTAATGGTGACAAGCATACATCAGATAAACTGGAAACTTTCTACCCATTCATTTTACGGAAGTTGCCTACATCACAACTCCAATGGCGTCCCTCTACCGATACTCGCATTGGGTTGCTGTTCGTTCCGAGGAAACGGCTTTTATTGAACGGGTAAAAATATAATAATGTTTTCTGAAAAAAGAAAAACCGCAGATTTTGTCCGCGGTTTTATAAGAATGATTTTTCTTTATTACTGATCTTCTTCGAAGTTTAGATCATCTGATTCCAAACCGTCTTCAAGTCCGTCTTCGGGAGGAACTTCCTCTCCGGCAGGTGGGACTTCTTCCTCGCCTGCAAGACTTTCAGCGGATGGGTCAATGACATTCAACTTGCAACCACAGCACGGGCAAACGCCAGTAGATGGGTCAAAGTCAAATTCTGCGTCTTCAACTGCAACGCATCCTTCGCCTCCGCAAGTTTCACAGTCAACTTCGTTGCCATCTTCATCGGTGACCTTTCCAGTTCCGCCACAGTCAGGACAGTCAACGCAAGTTTCTGTTTCTTCACCTTCGGGTTCTTCGAGGTTTAGATCATCAAGCTCAAATTCGTCTGCCACGCCTGGGACGCCTGGATTGTCATCAACAGAAGCTGGTGTTTCTTCATCGTAGTCTTCCTTAAGAAAACGTACTGCATTTCTGATGTATTCATCGCTAACACGGCATTCCATATTATTTCTCCTTTGTTAAAATATTTATTTACTGTAAAGTTTCAATGCGCCATAGATTTCGTTTTGGATATTCTGAATGTTGATGTCAATACCCTGAGATTTCAAATCGTTTTGTAAGGCCACAGACGCCCTTTTGACCGCATTTTTTAAATTGTCAGATAGATAATCAAATCGCTCCAAATATTCACGAGAAGGCTGGTTAGAACCATCCAAATCGGGCACGTTTTCGTCAATCTCTCGTGCGTAAATCTCAGTCGCTACTTGATAGACTCTGTCCATAAGATATTTTGCCATTTCATTTTCATTAAGAACTTCACAGCCGTTCTTTTTCAAGAAATCAACGGTTTCACTTAAAGGACGCTCTACGATAGCGCCTTCTTTTATGAGTAAATCAACTGCCTTCTTTACGTCCATTATTCTTTTACTCCATAATTCTTAAATGCTTCACGCACAAGATTGATGTTTGGATATTTGATAAGCATGTCTTCACGAATATCATTCCAAACATCACTAATGCCGTTGTACCACATAAGAAAGTGCCAGTAGTTGGTAGTCCCGTAAATGATCTTTGAAATTCTATCTGGTCTCCCGACGTCCATCCAAGAACATCTGTACCAACGATCTTCGCCGAAATCAAAATCGCCGAAGTTCATAGACCCAAGATCCTTCTGGACTATACCATCAACCGTTTCAGTCTTAAGCAAACTTGTTCTATATGTGATATTTTCCATGTTTTATTTATTCACGCTGCAAATCAGCTAGATCATTGTACCATTCGTAAATGTCAGCGATAGGAACAGTCTTGACGTGGCCATCGTCGTCTTGAACAGTTACAAGCTGGTCACCAGTAAGGCAGTTAAATTCCTGCTCGAAGAATCGCTTACCGTTATCTCGGATAACTCTTTCCTTCCAAGCTTCATCACGGCCTTCAATTTCGTACCACTGAACTTTACAAGGAATGAATGAATTTCTACCAGCCTTGGCCTTTTGCCAGATGTCGTAGAAGTGGTTCATACCCTTAGGCGTTGAAATAAGCAACAACATCGAGTCAGGACGCGAAGACTGCGTCGGGAAAACTGAAAGCATGAATGCGTCAGCAACGTTGTCATCAAGGTGAGCAAACTCGTCCACTAGTTCAAGGTCAACGGTCTTACCACGGATTGATGAAGATGAAGATGCAGCAGAGAACATTCGGCACTTATTTTCAAGAATGATCTCGCCTTGGTTCCACTTCATAATGCCTTGCTGCAGCCAAAGCGGAAGGTTCATGTACGCCTGCTGAATACGGAGCATAATTTCGTTTGCCTGTTCTGCCTTGTTTGCAAGAATCGCAATCGTCTTTGACTTATTGAACAGTGCGAACCATGTAAGATAGAGGGTAGCTATAGTAGTCTTACCTGACTGACGACCCATCATAATGATTCGGTTGTTCTTTTCAGGAACTTTCATCGTAATCGCTTTTACCAATCGTTCCTGATATTCACGCAATTTAATTGGGTGTTCACCATCGGCTGCGATAATAGTAAAGTACTTCGCAAAGTGGAAGATCGAGTGCTTGCATTTCAAGTACTCCTGAAGTTGTTCTGGCGTCATCGGGATTCGTTCACCACCGCCACGCAAATTTTCGTTTCTCTTAAACATTCAAATCACCTCTTAATACAAACTATTTATAAATAAATTGTATGTTAGACAATCAGACATTTACAGAATACGCTAAAGGAAGCCTAGTCGAGTCATTGTACGGCAATCGTTACAAGTTTTACCGAATGATTGACCACGAGCTAGAGCCTTTTGATAAGTCGTCAGAGGAATTTGAAGATCCATCGTCAAATATGGGCGATGACATTATCATCTTTAGAAGAAGCATTTATCGTTACATCAAGAAAGAACGATTGGCTGAAATTTGTGCTGCTTGTGGATTTCTTGCTAGCTTCCATAAAAGCGATGTATGGATAACTCCTGATAACTTTTCGCCAGAAGATTCATTACATGATGACAATTTCGTATTTGATGAAAAGTCTGGACTTAGAGTTGCTTGGCACGTCAGTCCAATTGGCGACCTTGATGTCAAAGGCATTCGTTGCAGAAGCAGGGAAAAAGATCCTGACTTTGACATTTACCACGGACGAATTTATGTAATGTTTGATGAAGATTCTATTGACCACGCCAACACAATGGTCTCTAACGAGCATGATAGCCCAACTGGTCATACTTATCTTTATAAGATTCTTATTCCTAAAGGATATAAACTTTATCCTGACCCAACTACGCTTGATGGCGCATTTCTTGTAAACAACATTCCGCCTCAGTTCATTACAAAAGTTGAACGTGAAGACTTTGATTATGAATGGAAAGAAGAATGGCGTCCAAAGAAAAAGAAAAAGAAAGAAGTTGACCCAATAAAGGCACTTATACGAAAAGCAAAAAACCTTAAAGAATTTGATGGAATAAAATTGGAGAGCACAATGAATGTAAACGATCTTAATCTCGATGAAGCAAATGACTGGACACCAAGTTCACGTGACATCAGAATGTTGAACCAAGGCCGTAAGCCTGCTTGGGCAAAGAAGGTCACTGAGCTTGGACCACGTCAAGTACGTAGAACCTCAAACGATCCTTCTGAACTCGCAATGCGAAGAGTTACAGAACCTGGGTACAAGAACCCATCTACTGAAAGCGACTTGAAGGCAGCAAGACAGTCTGCACTTCAGGAATATCAGAATATCGCAAAGGTTCTTGAAAAGAAGATAAATGCTCCTATCGGAGTTTCGCCTGACTGCGTGACTGTCAATACTCCTAACTGCCGTTACCTCATTTATAACCAAGGCTTTGAGTACAAGATTAGAGCAATCTATAATGCAGTCAATCAGAAGTACTTTAAAGTAAAGACACTCGCCGAAGTCATCAATATCATCAATGAAGCAATCATGGCTTCAGAGGCAGTTTCAAAACTTCTTAAAGGCGAAGAAATTAACGAATAAAATACACAGAAATCAAAACAAGAAAAAGCGGGCGAAAAACCCGCTTTTTGTGTAATATTGACGATTTCCGTATAATTGACCGTATTTACGAATTTCGTAAGAATCTCGGACGAATTACACAAAAATGTGTAATAAAATGACGTTTTTTGACGAAATTTAAGAATGGAAAATTAGGACTTTGCCTGAAATATACACTAAAAAGAGGGACACATCAGTGTCCCTCTCTGTTAGATAAAAATTGACAAAAATTAAAGAACTTTGCCTTCTTTCCAGTTAACGATGGAAGTGGAAAGAGCTACGCCTTCGCAACCGTCAATCAAGTTAATGCCAGTTGGATTCTTTACCCAGGCATAACCAATTTCCCAAGCCTTGTCATATTGGTCTGCTTCAAGAATAGGCGAGTCAGACTGTGCTTCATCAAGATCGCGGTAGCTATCCATTTCTTCACGCATTTTCTTGAGGTAAAGGTCAGAATGAATTCTGCACTGTAAAGCAGCGCCTTGTGCTTTAATGATAGGAGTTGCAGGACCATCAAAGCATGAATGCGCAAGAAGCAAGTAGTCGCCGTTCTTTTCGTCAAATTCAAGAATGCTAGCAGCAAAGGCGCAAGATTCTTCTGTGTCAGAAACTTTGACTTCATCATATTCTTCTGGATAGACGTAACGAAGTTCATTGTCTTTCCAGCCTGTGATATTATCAGTGAACTGTTCTTCTTCAACCTTGTAGTTCTTCAAGGTCTCTTCAATGATAGTCTTTGCTTCTGCAGGCGTGTCGCATGCTTTAACAAAGACAATCTTACCATAATGTGAGTCTGTGCCGTAATAGCACTGTGCATTAATAGCAGCAAGATATTTCATTAGTCGCAGTCCTTGTTGATTTCATACTTAGGCAGCGGCGCAGCCGGTGTGTCAATGCGTTCAACTTTTGTGAACTTCGTGACGTCAACGTTTCGCATACCGAGCATAGCGATGGCCTTGGCTTCATCGTACTCTTCGTCGGTTGCATTTGCTGGGATTTCAAATTCCCTTGTGTAAGTGATGTTAATTCTGAACTTCATAGGTTTCTCCTATTTTCTGTGTTTTTCTTTAACTTAAAATTTCCCAATCACTTCCGGCTGCTGAACTTCCGCAAAGCAAGTCATCATATCCTTCAGAGACATAAACGCATTTGGCATTAAATGTCATGCCGCGGTATTGGATAGTTGTTACATCGCCCGGACGCCAATGTTCATCTTTTCTAGGAAAGAATGCTCGTCTGACTTTAGTCAAAAAGGTTGGATGTTCATCTTTCCAATATTTTTCACTGATTGAGATTTTCTGACCAATAAAAGCATGACGGGGAATCTTATTGTCTTTAATGCACTCACAAAGTTCCGACTCAGTAAGAGGCACTTGACATTCAAGGTAGCATCTTTCCATGTTATAGATTTCTACATTGAACCTATTCTTGTCAAAATCAAAAGGCCGGAAACGAACCCATCGTCCGTCTTTTGTGTAACAGTCAAGATGACCGCCTCCGCAAGCTGCCTTTCTAATCAAAGTTCCAGTTGCTTCGTAAATTCTTTTTTGTAAATCAGTGTTCATTGGTTAAACTCCTTGTTAGTTCAAAAATAATAAAAAGGCGGAGTCTTGTAAACCCCACCTTTTCAAAATTTATGATTTTCTTTCTTTACTTGTTAGGTCTCTTATATCCGAATACTTTAGTAGATTCGTCTTTCCGAACTGTTCTTTTGCCTTTCTTTGTATTCTGGAAGTCGCAGCGATGTCTTGCATCAGAAGTACTGAAAAGCTTAGTTATGTAAGAACCAGTTCCAAGGGCATGTCCATTCTTTGCCTTGACGTGTCCATCAGTATCTGACATCCAGTCAATAACCATCTGAACGGTGCCAGCAGAAGTTACATTCGTTTCATCATTCAACTTGTAATCAACTTTGAAGTCATTTACGAAGTTTGCAGTAGTTGTATAGACCCACAAGTGAAGGCTGTAAGTTACATCATACAATGGAACATTCAGACCATTCTTCTTATAGTCCTTCTTGAAATCATCAGTGCAGTGTTCATCAACGTATTGTGAAACTGGAATGGTGATAGTAGAAGCGCCTACTACATTTCCATTGTCATCAACTGGAATCTGACCATTTCGGACGATGTCATCAAGAGTAGCTAGACCGCCAGTAGGCGATGCAGAAGGAAGACGAATGTCAACCTTAAATCCAATTCCGATTGGTTCAGGAATAGTGTCATTTTCACCTACTGTCTGAACAGTCGCTGGATTCTTTCTATCGTACTTATGATCTTTATAGTATTCATCAACTTTGTCTTGGTCTATTCTTGTTACAGGATTGATGAGTTCAATGTCAATGTCCTTTGCTTCCTTCATGAATACGAATACCGTGTCAGCAGCAGCGTTGCCGGCTTTATCAACATATCGTCTAATGACTTTGTTGAGTCCACGCTCAAGTCGCTGCAATGTCAAAGTATCTTGAACTTCTCCATTTACTGTCCACTTTACCGCGACTGAATTTCTGTTGACTGTTTCATCTTTCGTAGGTTTAAGAATCTCGACTACCGGCGGAATGTTGTCAAAGACTACATCTATTTGGGCAGCTGCCTTATTGCCGAAGGCATCAAGATATTCATACTTGATTTCGTATGCGATGTTGTTGTCTTTATTCTTAATGATCTTCTTCTTGTCATCAAGGGCGTAAGTTACAGTAGTCGCATCGTCAGTCTTGTATGAAACAAAGTAGTTAGATACTCGCTGACCGAAATCATCAGTGATGTAAGAGATAGTTACTTCCTTTCCACCAATTTTCTTGGTGTAAGAAATTGTCTGAGTAGTGTCCTTTCTCTTATTTGTCTTTGCATCAAGATAGACAGTCACTTTCACACCATTGATTTCTTCAGTCATTTCAATTAGACCTCCACCAATGTCAGTGGACTGTGCTAGCTTTTCATTGATGACGTAATCGTAATCTTTAATCTCCTTAGCTACATTCTTCACAGTGTCAAGATTTACGGTTACTGGGAACGTCTCCTTTGTGCGATGCACAGTGTCAGCCACAGTAACAGTTAATTCATTTACTGCTTTATTGATGTAGATCTTGTCGTCCTTTTCTTCCTCAATAGTGATGTAGTCAATGTAGTCAGTTGTGTTGTCTGGCTTTGACAAAGTAACTACCGGCGGCTTGTCATTAAACAAGATAAAGACTGAATCGCAGGAAGTGCCTTTGACAGTACAGATAGTCACAGTTGTGTCGTGATGAGTTTCAACTGGCTTTTCTTCGTACTTGCATTTAGCTCCTTCGCATTCTTTATAGTCAATCTTGTGATCTGGCTTATTGGTTCTGATAGTATCCTGTCTAGGCTTATCATCAATATCAGTTATTTCAAGATTTTCAGGCACATCTTTAACATTGATGACAATCTTAGCAGAATCACGAGATCCTCTTCCATCATCAACATATACAGTCACTGTGTCTTTGTTTTTCTTCTCATAGTCAAACGGTTTCTTTATTGTAATAACGCCAACATCAGTGATACCGTAAGTAAGACTATCAGAGATAGAATATTTAAGATGGTCTCCATCCTCGTCACCTCCTGTGACCTTCCAGCTGGTAGTGTCATTTTCAGGGACTGTAAATGTAGTGTCTTTGACCCAAGCCTTTTCATTTAAGTCAGTGACCTTTACGACGTAAGTCGCAGTGTCAGCAGCACCAGAAGGATCTGTTGCGGTCACTGTAATCAAGACTTTCTTGGTCTTCTCAAAATCAAGTGGTTCAGTCACCTTAAGCACGCCAGCGGAATCTATTGTGAATCCTTTCTCAATAACACTGTACTTAATAGGGTCACCATCCTTGTCAGTCGCCACAATCACGCCTACTTGACAGTTCTTGCAGTTTTCAGGAACGGCCAAAGTATCGTTTGGTTGAAGCGCTGGAGGATCATTCACATTGGTTACTTTAACAATCACCTTAGCAGTATCACTGAATGTTCCATCAGTAGCGATGACTTCCACAGTGTCTGCTTTTGTCTTCGTATAGTCATAAGGCTCTTTCAAGAACAAGTTGCCAGTCTTATCAATCGAGTACTTAGAAGTATCGGTTACCGAGAACTGAACAGGAGTCTTGTCTTCATCCCAGGCAGTCACTTTACCAATGTCGCCTTTCTTGTATTCAGGCACAGTGAACGTAGTGTCATTTGCATGAACAGGCTCATTGACATTCGTAATCTGAACAGTCACTGTGACAGGAGTAATGTATGAATCATCACTTACATTAACAGTGAATGTATAAGAAGTTGTGTCTTCGTAGTCAAACTCCTTCGTATTCGTGATCTTGCCATCTGCGTCAATCTTAAACGGCACATCTTCTTCAATAGAATATGTCAAATCCTTACCTTCAGGATCGGAAGCAACAATCTGTCCCACCGTTCCAATTTTGTTCTCAGGGAACTTAAATGTAGTATCTTTAGAAACAGGTGCTTCATTAAGGTTAAGCAAGGATATTGTGATTGAGGCTGTGTCTGCCAGAGCATCTTCAAGTCCATCTTTAACGATAACACGAAAGGTGAACTCGTGTGGGTCCTTCTCAAAGTCTAGCCATTTGGTTACTTGTACAGCGCCAGATGAAAGGAGCTTAAATTCTTCAGGCAAGTCAACCGGCAAGATTACGTTGTTTCTGAAATCGTCAAAGTTGTCAAGATCTTCCCATTTGATGATACCAACAGTAGAGCCAGGCTTTGTGTTCTCATAGAACTCGAAATTCTGGTCATTTACGATTGGTTTTTCATTTTCATCAATGACGTGAATCTTCAATGTGTCATAAACCACCAATCCATTCGTATCTGTCAAAGAAACTGCGATGTAGTCTAGCTGTTTCTTCTCGAAGTCAAGCGGATATTTGACGAGTTCCAAAACACCAGTCACTGAATCTAGCTTGTATCGGTCAGTATATGCCGAGTCAAGATGGAATCTTACTGAATCTGTGAAATTGACGATCTTCAATGTATCAACAATTCCGAGCTTATTCTCAGGGAATGTGTAAACCGCTGTGGAGTCAAATCCAAGCTTTTTGCTGAAGTCTGCATCAATGATCTTAATTCTCAATTCGCCGGCAGTCTTACCATTTGGCAGGATAGCGCCTGAGATACTGTCAATGCGCATTGTCAAGTATTCATTTTCAATGATAGTGTCTTTCTTGACATTAATCTTAATCTGCTCAGTAGGCACTTTGCTGCCAATCGCAATTACTGCTTCCTTTGTCTCGCCATTGTTACAGAGCGGAAGCTCAGGCGGAATGTTAAAGTCAGTGACAGTCACCCCGTCCTTAAGGTCAAAGCAGTAGTTGAAGAATACATTGATGTTAGTTGTGTCAGAGAGCTCAATCGGGATAATTACAGTAGTGTCATTTTCACGAAGTCCGCCGTACTTATCAAGTCTTACATCAATTGTGTCAGGGTCAAACTTTACGAAGCGGAAATTCTTACCATCAAAATCGTCACCAATCTCAAGTTCCTTCGCAATCAACTGTCCAGCGAAGTTGATGTTCGAGATAAGACTGATTTTAGCCGTAGATATGAAGGTTCCTTGTAAAGCGCCCTGCTTGTTGTCAGAGTTCTTTAAGGTAAAATCGCTAGTAGTATAGAACATGAGGTTGCCGCGGTATCTATCCTGTGAAAGAATGGAGTCGCCATCAGCAGTTCGGTACATTACTTTAATGACCGTATGGTTTCCTAAAGTAATTCCGTCCTTGACAAAGAATCTAGTGATAGTTCCACCATCTTTCATTCTGACAAACAAAGTATCTTCAGTTCCAGTACTGATTTTGTTTAGATAGATGTCATAATAGTCAGTATCTGGAATGTCAATGATCTTTTTCTCTCTATCTTGAATTATGATAGACTGCGTAATTGTGTCAGGCCATGAAATAGTCGGAATAGACAAGTCAACGGGCGGATCTGCTTCTAGTGGACATGCGTCTACAATGACGCCTTCAGAGCGTTTTACGATTGTCTCGACAGTAGACGATACATTTACGTCTTCAAGGCACATTGTGCCAGGCAAATATGAGCCATTGTCATTTCCCATCGTAAATGACTTTGCGATAATCGGTCCAGTAAGTGATTTGAGACCGTTGCCTGCTGAAATAGTCGTTCCTGCAAGAATTGGACCACCGAGAGTAACTTCATCTTTGATGGAAATGTAGTTCGCTGAACCATTCCATCCTGACTTGTCGGTGATGTTGTCGTTCTTACCAATCTTGAGATAATCTTCACCGAACAACTTATATTGAAGCATGTATTCATACTGCTTTTGATTGTCTACTACGTCGCCGTAGCTGAAAGGCTCCACTGGTGCGCCTACCGCAGCTAAGATGAAAGCCATAACAAGAATCATTAGTCTTTTCATTTTTTTCTCCTTTCTGAGTTATTTATTCTTGTCTTTTTTCTTCAGGCGAAAAAATAAAATAATTGAAAGCAAATGTCAATGGGCAATTTTTACATTTTTTCTAAAGACTAAAAAAGGAGCCGTTTCCACGGCTCCAGTTTAAAACAAAGTAATCAATTAGGTGTTCTGTCTATCTCTAAGTTCAGCAAGTTTGCCGTCATTCCATGATTTAGTTATAGATTTACGTGGCGAACCTGTCAAATATCCAGTAATGCGACGAACTCGAACAATCTTGTCTTCATTCTTGTTTCCACATTTTGGACAGCCACCGTCATTGATGATTCCGTGGTAACCACATTCAAGGCAGTCGTCAGAATCCATCGTGATAGTGAAATATCCAAGGTCGCCGTCATACATTGTGTCAATGACCTTCTTCACTGCTTCAGGGTTCTGTGTAAGGTCACCGTTCATTTTATAGTAGAAAATATGTCCAGCGTTTGTGATCTTGTGGAACGGCGCTTCAGTAGCGATCTTATTCTGCAATGAAGTAGGCAAAGAGAAGTCAATCATGTGCGAGTTAGTATAGTAGCCTTTACCGAAAATGCGCTGAAGGTCAACATCCTTTAGTTTCTTTTCATGCTGGAACTTATTCTTGTCAATATTTGCGAATCTTCCGGCGGTCGCTTCAGCAGGAGTAGCAAAGCATGACCAGTTAAGCTTGGTTTCTTTCTGTGTCTTGTCGCAGAAATCACGAATGCGCTTAACGACGGAGAACGCCAACTTATCAATGTCGTGATCCACGCCATAAGTCTTTCCAGTCAAAAGGGTCATTGTTTCTGCAAGACCAACATATCCGATTGACAAAGTACCCTGCTTAAGGATTTCTGCAACAGTATCAGTAATCTGATGTTTAGTATCATCAGAAGTAAGGTAAAGACCTTGCTGCATAGTAAACGGATAATTTTCAAAGGTCTTCTTGCTGATAAGAATGAATCTGTCAATCAATGAACCCTTTACATCTTCAAGAATTTCGTCAAGACGCTTGAAGAAGAATTCCTTTCTAGCTTCTTCATCAGTTTCCTTGATATGTGCTTCAATAGCAAGTCTTGGCAAGTTGATGGTGTGGAAAGCAAGGTTTCCCCTACCCGTGGTCTGCTCAGTGCCATTGACGTTACCAAGGACTCTTGTGCGGCAGTTTCCAGAGTTAAAGCCAGATAGTTCAAAACGGTCAGAAACAGTCTCCACGTCATAAGAGTCAGCAACTCGTTCTACATAACGAACTTCAGTAACTTCAACGATTGTGTCAAGATATCTGATTTTGTCGCCTTCCTCAACGTCACGAACATAAGTTCTTCCGCGTTCAAGGTAAAGAGGATGGTCATCGGTCAAGCGAAGAACTTTACCATTAGAGAATGATACTTCTGTCCAATTGGTGACCTGATGATTCTTTATAAGTTTCTTGCACTTTACATAATCCTGAAGTGCATTATCAAAGATTTCAACATCATAAGGCTCAAGGTCAATGAATTCAGAAATTTCAGAATATCGCTGAACTTCATATTCTTGACTAAATTGATCCCACATGTCTTTGAATTTTATTTCTTGCATTTTAGCATTCCTTTTTGAAAATTTAACGGTATGTTATCAGTTTCTTTGAACATTTTATTTATAGTACCATCATTATACCAACACATTCCAGTTGTTGATTTATGTTTATCTTTTGGAACAACATTCAATCTACCTTTATAGAATCCATCTGGAACAATATCAGAAGGTTTTAATATAATGTTTTTAATTCCATTTGTGTACCAGATTCGTCCATACATAGAATTGCCTTCACCAAATCTGCGACCGCTTTCACGCATTTTTCTATTTGTTTCATAAATTTGTTTTCTTGCATTTTCCGCGTTTATTTTTCTTGTTTCTTCAAATTCTTTAGCAGTAAGTTTAATCTGTAAACCGGATTTTGAAGAATGCGATTGTAAATGCCAGGCTTGTGCATGTTTTGGTGTAGGCTGTGCTTTAAAAAGTAAATGATGAGCAACTATATGTTCTTTAGGAGTAAAAAACACTAAATTTGAAAGTTCATCTAAACCACCATCACATTTAGGTAACTTATGATGAGCTTCAAGATATTTGTAGTCTGTTTCTCTGTAAATGATTGATTTGACGATTCTTAAACTAGAAGATCTAATATAAAAATCAGAAAAACGATTATATGCCTTTTCACAAAGCATATCGTATAAATGCTGATAATTCATTGTGCTTTCCTTTAAAATAAAAAGAGAATTTCCGGTTCTCAGATTATTTATAAAATGCAGGTTAGACGCATCCGGAAAATGCGTCAAACTTATGGAAAGCATATTAGTCTGTCCCTGCATAAATGAATTACTTGCCGTTTACTCTGATTTTTACAGTTTCCTCGCCATCGGCGCATCCCATAGCAGAAACAGTAGTGTTCTCAATCAAACGACGGAGATAAAGGACGCTATTCTCAATTCTTGTAATTTCCCACCATTCGCCAGGCTTGAGTTCAAATTCATAAATCGGAGTTCCAAAGTCCTGATTTACGGAAGTAGGCAAATCCTTCGTTTCGTCCTTTCCACGGACCTTTGCGAAGATAGCCGGGAAATTAGACAAGTTGATGTCAGTAGTTCTATACTTTACATAAGGCTTATTGAACGAGCTGTCTACTGAAATGAAGTTCGGATAGAATCTTCTTGCCAAGCACTTGATAGAGTCAAGGTAAAGGTCATAGTTAGGATCTTCAGGATTCTTAGTGTAGCCTTTCATTAACTTGAAAATCAAGATTGGGAAGATTGCAGTCAATCCATCGCCGAGACCTTCCATTTGAGAACGAATAAGGTTCTTGGAGACCATTCGTCCACAGTTAGAAGTGTCAAGACCAAAGTTCAATGACGAGAACGGAACTTGGTTTCCTGAGCGAGACTGCAAGGAGTTAAGGTTACCAATAAGACCTTCCATGGCCTGATGAGTGTCCATATCAGTCTGGTCTATCGCATCATCAACTGCGTAAGTCGGGAAGTACTTATAGAGAACTGCAGTCGGGCTATTCATTGAAATGCCTCTATTCTCTAGAATCTTCACGAACGTCTTGTGGTCTTGTTTCCAGTTACCCTTAAATTCTGTATATTCGCCAGTTGTTGAACGATTAGCAATCCTGTTAAGTTCATGAGCGAGGTTCTCGCGGAATGAACGGTCAACGAACGGTGCAAGATCGAAGTCAAGGTTGTCATCAGCAATTCCACCAAACTGCTGATTTGACTGCAACTGCAAAATTACAGCAGTAAGGGCAGCAGCGGTCTCAATGCTAGATGGAGAACGAAGATATCCAGTGCCTGAGTCAAAGCCAGAAAGAAGAAGCTTCTTTACAGGAGCGAACAAGCAGTTGAATGTCAAGTTATACTGGTTCAAGTCGTGAATATGAATGTAGCCATCTTTATGTTCTTGAGCATACTTTCTGTTGATCTTGTTCAAGAGATTGTACATCTTGTTGGTTTCAGATGCAATCTTACCAAATGCACCAGCAGGAGTAGCGCCAGATTCGTTTGCATTGTCACGCAAGATATTTGATGACTTGATGTCAGATTCAGTGATTTCACGAATGGTCGAGATAATCGCGGAGTTTGTGTCACGAACACGGTTTCTTTCATCACGATAGAGAATGTAACGTTTTGCGGTCTGCTGATAGCCAGATTCCATGATTGTGTTTTCAATCACATTCTGTACTTCTTCAACCTTTACTGTCTTGCTACCTTTCTTTTCAAGTTGGTCAACAACAGCGTCTACAAGTCCATCAATGACATCAGAATCAAATTTCTCCCCAGATTCGTTAAATGCAGCGGTAATTGCGTTTGAGATCTTGGTGATAGAAAATTTCTTCTTTCTGCCGTCTCGCTTAATAATGTTTGTTATCATTTTTTCCTCTATTCTAAACTGTTATTTCGGCTACCGAGTTAAGCTACATCAATAAAAAGAAAATAAAAACGGCAGGGTTCTACATAACCTACTACCGTCCAGATAAAAATGTCAGCAATCTAACTCAAAATAACGTTCCATTTCAGTTTGCCTCTTTTCTAATAATTTCACTTCAAATTTAAATTTTTCCCTCAAAGGTTGTAGTATTTATAACAGTACTAAAAATAACAAAGTTTATGAAAATGTCAAAGGTGCACAAAAATTTACTTAAGTACAGTCAAACAAAAAGACCGAGATTTTACTCTCGGTCTTGTTTCTTCAAATCGTTTTCAGATTATCTGTCGTTGTCGTTCAACTTCTGGGCGAAACGAGCAGCGGCCTGAAGGTATGGATTTGAGTTCTTCGCTGGCTTCTGTTCAATGTCCTGCGGTGTAGCCGGCTTAGCAGGTGCGGCTGGCGCTGGTGTTGCGGGAGCAGCTGCGGGAGCTGGTGCAGCAGGTGCAGCTCCTTGCGGAACTTGACGTGGTGCTTTACGAATGCGGTAACCAGCTGCTTCTGCAGTACGAGCTGCCTGAGCGAGCTGTTCAAGCTGGTCGGCAATGGACGGAGCACGACGAGGTGCTGCCGGAGCAGCCGGAGCCTGTGGTGCCTGAGCGCCGCCTCTGCGTTCGTTGGGCATGATAACTGTGTAACCTGCTTCTTCAGCAGTCTTTTTAGCCAAAAAGAGTTCATCTTCTTTATTCATATCACTATCTCCTTTACAAATGTATAGTATTTATTAAACCAAATTTTCGTCTTTCAAATAATCAGTCGTTTCTTCCGCAAAATCAGAAAGCGTACTTGCTTTACCAAACTTGTAGACAGTGCCATTTACGAACACCTGAAATGCTCCGCTCTTGGAGTTCCAGAAAATGTCAATATCAGCAGCGCCTTTCTTGAGATGGTAAGAGTATCCATTGCCGAATACTCTGATCTTACCAATGTTTACTTGTCTATCTGACAAGAAGTCAAGAATTTCGTTCTTTAGTTCTGCTTCTGCTGCGGGGTTTCTATCGTTAATAGGACGTTTGAAGTTATCACGTCTTTTGAAGAACTTCGCTCCGCCTTTATTCAGACGATTGAATGCTTCGCATAATTCCATATTAGCAGCCCCTAAATTGCCTTAAGATATTCCTTGAATGCAGCGACTACAGCCTTAGAGCCGTAAGTGTCCAACTTCTTCTTAAATGCCTGACGAGCTTCATCAATAGAAACCTTCTTCTCAATGTAAAGGTTAGTAGATTCATCAAGCACCCATTTAGAAGATTCATTCACTGCCTCAACGTATGCGTCTGGGCAAGATGGCATGAACACTGCATCAATGGTGATAAGGTTAAAGTCTTCGCAAACGATGTTGTCATTTCCAAGAGAACCAGTACCTCTTGAAGATACGCCCATGTGAACGCCACCACGGATAAGTCCTTCAAGGATCTTACCACAAGGAGTAGGCAAAACACGAGCGCGACCCATAGCGAAGTCACCGTCCATGTGAAGGTCGGTAATCAAGATTGCAGCACGGTCAGAAGAAATCTTCTGTGTATCTGGGTGTTCAAGTTCACCAACTGCTTCATGGCTAGCGATAGCTTTCTGCAACTTGTTTACTTCACGGGCAATAATGTCTCTCTTGTAGATACGTCCATTACGGTTACGCTTTTCAGCGCCCATAAATGGTCCAGAAATATACATAAACTTGTCAGCAGCGCTTTCATCAATTTTCTGCTCTGCCAGACAGTCTTCATTTAAAAGATATGATGGGTTCATCTTTATTTTCCTCTAGATTATTTATTAAAGGCGTCAGCTATTTCTGCAAAGTCAGCACGAATGCTCTGCACGAATTTCTGAATTTTATCTCTATAATCATCGTAAGCCTTCTGCTGTGCTAGAATTGCATCTCGTCTTTTCAAATAAGTCTCGAATGAAAGCCAAGTGCCATTTTTCCGTGAAATCATCGGAATTTGTGCACCACCAAAGCGTGTTTTCTCTACACTGTACTTATCTGGTTTAATGAAATCGTCGCATTTAAACCAATAGCCTGCTGCGGTTTTGTTTTCAACGGCTTTAACTACGCCATGGTAGCCTTTAGTAGTATCATAAACGCAACCAGTATAGCCTTCTGAAGGCGGGTCATAAGCATAAGGTCCATTTGGGTCAAGACCATAGCATTTCAAGAAATCTTCCAAAGTAGGGAAGATAACATAATTAAAGACGCCGTTTTTAAGCGTGTACTTGAAATCTTGCACATCCGCGCCAGCGTCTTTAAGTTTCTGTACTGCTTCATTTAATTCCATTTTAATCTCCTACTGGCAGTTCTTATACTGATGAAGATCTGCCGGTCTTATATTATATTTATTTTTAAGGAATATAAAATAAGGCGACAGGTCAGAAATGACTTTTACATCATTTTCAATCATGCATTTATATTTTGCATTACTTATTGTATTTTCTTTCATCATTTCATTGAGTAGATGTGGTCCTTTTATTTCTACATACTTTCCATCTACAAGAAAATCTGGATGATATCTGTGCTTTTTAGAATCAAAAGTATATGAAAAGTATTCTTTAGGATGAACGGTAAAGTTTTTACAGTTATCTTTTAACCAAATATAGTAAGCAATTTCCCATGTACTATCAAAATGCAGATTTTCAAAAGTATACTTTCTTTTCATCTTTGAAAGTATAGAAGGACAATAGTCAGGATTTTCACCACCATAAAGTTCTGTCATTCGTTGTTTATATGCAGCTGTATGAAAAAAGTATTCAGAACCATACTTTTCCTTCATGCTTTCTTTAGATTTTTCTAAATTTTCTGGAGAAGTACATGGAACTTCATATCCATAACGTTTTAAGCAAGTTTCTTTTATTTTATTTGTTGTTTCATCAGACCGATATTTTCCATCATATTTTTCATAGCGTGTTTTCTTTGCTTTTTGCTTAAACATCTCAACTTGTGTTATATTACTTACGCCGTATCTTTCTTTAATGATATTTTCCACTTTCTTTCTAAAAGCGCTATCTTGTGAAACATATTCAACTCCGTATTTTTCTAAACACGTTTTCTTCATTGTTTCTTTTGTGCTTTCCAACTGAAAAACATTTATCACGCCATACTTATTAAACGTAGCGACTTTAATACCGCAAGACCTACAATATAGATCATTAAAGTCTCGTCCAATGATCTTTTTCAATACTTTGGAGACAGGTATGCCGCAGCCTTGACAGTGCATCAAGACTCTTGTATCATTTGCGTATGTTTTTCTTATTCTATCAAGATCTGACTGTGAGTCAGCATAGACTGTAAACTTTACTCGTTTACCCATAAACCACTCCTAAAATGTAAAAGTATCTGCCAAATACTATAGTATTTATAAAGGTAAGACCGGGTGGCAGCCCGGTCAATAGCGGAGTGGTGCTATTTTGTCCCTTTACAAATAAGTTAATTAAGCTATAGCAAATACGTGTCCGTTCGGTGATTCGTTATCAACACGCTCAACACACCAGTCATAATCCTTTTCATAGCTGGAGTAAAGTGAGTCAGCGTTAAGAGAACCACCACCGGCAATCTGCAGGTTATACTTTCTTAACGAGTTAGTCCAGATCTTACCGCATTCAGCGACTAGCATCTTACGGAAGAGTGGATCGTTAAAGAGCTTTTCGGTTCTTTGCTTCTTATAGACTTGCATAATGCCTTTCACATGTCTTTGTGGAACAGGCAGTACTTCAAGTTCTTGTTCAAGCGGATTGTAACTGACTTGGTACTTTTCGCCAAACATCTGGTCTGCTTCCGCCAACCATGTAAGGGTCGCTGTCCAGCTGCCAAGAACATCGCCATAAGCAGCAGTGTTGCCATAGCAGTTACCGTGCCAAGTATTCATATTCATCACTTGGTCATAAAGCAAAGCATGCGGAACCGTAAAGAGTTCGTTAATGCTGCCGAACCAGTTTGATGTCTTGAAGTCAACTACTGAAACAAGCTCCTGGCAGAGCTTGTAGTGAGTAGTTCCTGGCACAAGGTCCATTACAAGATAATCTTTATAGGAGCCGTATTGAAGATAGTACTTATGGAACCAATCAACGATGTCTTTAATAGTGTAAAGAATGGTCTCATCATCAATTTCAACGCAAATGCGTGGGGCGCCCAATTTTCTTTTTACATAATCTATGAGTTGAGATACATTCTGGATAGATGTAGCTCTAAGAAAACCGTCTCTAGCAGCGCAGAAGTTCCCAGGTTTTGGGTCTGGCTGCTTTTGGACTTTATTTCCTTCAACTTGCGGATCTTTAAAATTCAATTCTGCCATTTTTCATGCCTCTATTATTCTATTTATTCAAGAATAGAAATAGAGGCAGATGGCAAGAACTATCCGAGTGCTTTTAGACGGTTTTGAGTGTTTCTTGAGAACAGGTCGCCATTGAATCTAATCAAGTTAGCGATGCAGCCGTCAAGAATGTAGTTCACACACCAGTCGCCATCAAAACGAACGCCTCTACCAAAGCCTTGCTCAAGTGAGGCAATACATGCTGATGCGTACCAGTTAGGAATAAGGTCTTTCTTTGCAGCGACAAGATTGTTAGACAAGTTAGGATAAGGAAGTTTCATGCAGATAGAGAATCTGCACTTATCGCCGTCAAAGTTCAAGCCTTCAAGCAAAGTAGGTCCAACAAGAATGCCGTTAGTGCTCTTCTGGAACTGCGTGATAGCGTACATCTTTTCACGAGCGTTAGAGTACTTAATCAGACGAGACTTCAATTCAGGCGGAGCATAGTCGAGCAGCTTAGATGTATTCTCGTAGTTGCCTGTCTGAATGATTCCACGCTGATTTGCGAATATCTTGGCTATTTCAGTAATTTGTCTACAGATAGGACCAATGGACTTTGCCTTTTCTTTGTAAGACATCGGGTTCTTTTCGCTGAAATAGATAGGCGACTTACTGTAGTCAAACGTGCTTGGAACATCAAGTCCTTTATACTGTCCAGCAGGAGCATCTTTAAGGCCAATGAACTCCTTATAGAGCTTCAAGTTGCCCAAAGTCGCTGACATGAACAGTTCACACTTGCTGACATTATGGAAGTACTTCTGAATCATATCGCCTTCGTAAGTACAGTTGATGACAATCTCGTCTTCACCTGGAGTCTTTACGGCGATCTGAGGGCCAAGTTCTTGTGCAAGCGTGATAAAGTCGCCAAACTTGCAGTTGCATTCACGAGCCATGTTGCCCGCAGCAAGTTCACTTCTAAGCTTTCTAAACTGACGGGTTTTCTGAGCCTCAGCACGGACTGCTTCATTGATGTCCATGTATTCGGAAAGAAGGCTTGAGAATTTCTGCATGTAAGACAGAATTTCAGTATGCGACTCAGCTTTATTCAACTTATTTGCATACATTGTGACTCTGTCTGATTCCGGCACTTTCATACGGTGCTTTTTGGCATAAGCATTCAGTGTCTTCATGTACTCAGGCACCGCAAACGGAATTCTTGGTGCGTAGTGAGACTGAATAATGTCATTTAGCTTATGCGCTTCGTCACAAATGACAAAATCACGCTCTGGAAATGGAGTAGATCCTTCACCGCCCATCATATCATTGACGTAGTTGCGTTGAATTAAGTAAAGCTGGTACGTCATCACAGTTACAGGCGACTTCATTGCAAGATTTCGCATCTTGACATATTCACATTCCTTAGCGCAAGAATATCCTGACTTTTCAGCCTTTTCAGGATCTTCTAAAGTCTTCGTACTGACCATATTCAAAGCGCATTCACCACAGGACACAATATTGCCGTTTCGTTGGCAAACGTAGTTGTCCTTGCCTTTCAAGTGACCCCAGTTCAAGTTATAGCGCTTAAGGTCATTTTCATACTGTTCAAACAAACTAAGGTCAGATACAAGAATGTAAGTCGTTTTCTTGTAGTACTCCCATAGCGTGCCTGCTGAAATGATTGCAGTAAGCGACTTGCCAGAACCAGTAGGCGCATTCATGACCTGAGTCTTAACATTGTCAAGAACACGCTCAATTATCATCACGATTGACTCGATCTGATACTTTCTAAATTCAAAGTTTGGGTCAAGGTGTTTCTTGGCCCAATCAGTCGCCTGCTGAATAAGTGTGTTTCTGTCTGCCATTACTTTATAGCCTCTGAGAGCTTTTTGATAAGTTCTTTAACTTTTGCCTTGCCTTCGTCGGTAGTCAATTCTTTGAACTTGCTCTTGATGTTTCCGATAGATGATTGAATGCTCTTGATGTTTCTCTTTTCAAGTTCTTCATCTGCTGAACCGAATTTGGTCAAGTCGCCGATAGTAGAGCGGTAGATACAGTCATCGCCGGCTGAGGTGACACGAAGTACCTTATAGTCGGAAGTGACAATGACCAAGCCAAACCAGTACTGATTTACATCGCCATCAAAGTCATGAACATCCCATGGAAGAATGTCAGCGACAGCATCAGCGATGTAGCCGACTTCATAAACATTTTCACTTGTAATGTCATCGTTATCAACACCAAGATTAGCGAAGATAAGTTTCTTGGGAAGTCCCTTTTCACCGTATGTCTGTTCAAGTGACATCGCATGGGAGAATTCTTCAATGCGTTCTTCCCAATGGCATTGCCTTGCTCTGTCACCGTAGTCAATGTTGCCAAACATTTCTAGGCAGATGGCGTTGCCTTCATGCTTCTTAAAGAAGTCATCAATCATCTTTTTAAGTTTTGCGTCCATAGTTGTTTCTCCTTAAATCATTTGTTCAACTAAGTCTTTAGACCAAAATATTTGAATTTCATCTAATGAGCCATTAACACCAAGAACTGTGTATTCATTATCTTCCAACCATTCAGCAATTCTCTTTTTACACATTAATGGTATGTTTACTGTTGTGCTCTCTTCACCTTTTTCTGCAGCAGAAATGATACTATTTTCGCATAATGCTTTTAATTGCTCAAATAGAACATTGAAATTTTCTTCATTGAAGTACTTTTCTCTAAGTTCACTTGCTTTAATCATATCTACTCCTCAATGCATTCAAGCGCTACCGGATATGGGTAGCCATTCATATTTCCAGCATTTACACGACTATATGAATTCTGATAGCTGTAGTCATTAATGACTTTGCATTTTGTCTTTTTCAAAGGAATCTGCTTTTCAATGCAAATAGCGCCAATAGCAGATCCTTTCATTACAACAACCTTTTCTTTTGCTGCTTCACATTGCTGACGAGTAGTGAAATCTAATGTCGCCAAGCCACCATGATGGGCGTTTATGATAAGAACGAAAATTATCTTAAACATTCTTACTCCTGTTCATCTTCGTCTTCGCCACATTCTGCTTCATACTCACTTTCAAGTTCATAGTATTCATCACTGGACATTCTGTCACAAATGAATTCATACTTGCCATAGTCGTCTTTCATATAGTTATAGTCATTAAGCATGTTAACGATGTCTTGCATATTAAATTCGCCATCATTTGTGAACTGCTTATTGAACTCAGGATCTTTTGCGAGTCTTTCGCAAAATTTAATAGCTTGGTTTACGTCAGTCATCTTAATCCTTGTCTTCTATTTTAGTTACTTCTGAATCAGTTGGTTCAAAACCGTCTTCATAAACTCGTTCCATCGCTAGCTCATAAGCATGATCTTCCGAGTCAGAATGAATTTTCATTTCTTGAATAAGTTTTACTTTATATACTGCCATTATCCTTCCTCATATACTTTCTGATAAGCGTCTCTGATTGCGTTTATCATTTCTTCTTCAGTCTTAAAAAGATTGTCAATGTTCGGAATAGCTACTTCATGCTTTCTGTTTTCTTCATCGTAGTACTCGATTTCAAAGTTAGAGTATGAATGACATGTATCCCATTCGCTAGAACAGACGATGCCGTAGTATTCTTGGAAAGCGCAGATCTCATCATAAAGGCCGTGCTTGTTGCTAGCCCAATGATGACCGTAGTAGTTACCCCAAGATTCACCATGCGAGAACTTACCAGAATAGCCTTTAGCAAGGTAGGCAAGCATCAAGAAGAAGAAATCAGGCATTTTATCCCATTCATCTTTATCCCATGTGCTTTCATCTTTAATGTAGTCACCATCGTTAGCGTCCATACTGTAACGAATGATATAGTGAGGTTTATACTTCTTCTTTTTGTTGTCTTTAATTGTGAACTTGTCTTTAATGTTCATAAGTTTTTACTCCTTTAGTTCTTCAACATCAACGACTTCAATGTCGCCATCAAGCCAGGTGGCGCTTTCCCAGTTATCTCGGGCAATTTCTTCTGCTGCATCTGAATCTTCCGCTTCAACTACCGTTCGCCATTTGGTTTTTGTGTAGCCATAGACTTCGTACTTAGGCATCTTCTTCCTCTTCTTCTACATCAGTGCAAGAAAAGCAATAATCTTTAGGGCCGTCGCAGAACATTCTGTCCCATGCCTTTGAAATTGCTTCATCTTCAGAATCTGCATCAACTTCTACGCTATCTGAATAGTCAATCGTATACTTAGCCATTAGTCGGCCTCATCTTCTTCAAGTTCATCATATTCTTCACTAAGAGCCAGGTAATCTTCACGGCTCATGTGGTCAACGATGTATTCATTGCGAGCAATGTTATCCTGGTCATCTGCTAGAAAGCGAAGCAATTCTGCTAACTGAACAAATTCAGTTCCATCGCCTTCATACTTCTTTGTCTTAGCGAGATGCTCACAAAAGTCTATTGCTTGTTCAATGCCCATTAGTCTTACTCCTCATCAGGTTCGCGCCAGCCTTCTTCCGCAAGATAGTCGTCCATATCAAAGCGGCGTTCAGTGTCATTAAGCATACTTTCCATCATTCTTGAACGATCTCTCCACTGTTCAAGGTACCACTTATATGCCTCAATGATCTTATCCTTGTCATCGCCGGCGTCTTCAAGTTTCTGTTTGAAAATTTCATCTTTAAGCATGATTTTACTCCTTTTTGATAAAATATAACAAAGTTTTCGTTTTTCGTCAACTGTTTTGAAAAAATAAAGTCTAAAAAAGCGCCCTCTATTGAGAGCGCTTGTTATAATAGGTACATTATGTTTACGAAAGCATTTCCTCAAGCATTGACTTCTCTTCAGGGCCTTTCTCATTGTTGAAGTAGGTTTCCTTTTCAGTAGTGTTCTTCAAACCACCTTCAAGGTACTTCTTAATTTGAAGATGCCAGTCGTAAGAAGTCATGACAGGTACGTTTTGCGAGATCCATACCCAATTCTTCTTTGCTGAAGGCCACTCGAAGTCATCAGGCATGCCCATAAACTTCATGAACTCACGAAGCGTGTAGCCTCTGTCTTTTTCATAGTGGACAAGTCGAGCAAGAGTGCGGTGGAAGATTGTTGGGACACGATAGTCGCCCATGTAAAGCGGAGTGACGTTGTCATAGAATCCCATTCTGCGGGAGAGCTTGTCTTTCACGTGTTCGCAGAACTTCCATTCCTTTTCATTGCAGTACGGCTTAATTTCAGTAAAGTCGAGTTTATCCCAGAAGTTCTCCCAGAATCCTCTTTTGCTTGTGGCTAGATATTCCCTCCAGTTATTTGGATACTTGGCCTTGAGGTACTTGTACCAGCCGTTATTCAGGATATTCGGGTTGATGATCCATTCATCAGTGTTGTACGGTGCGTCCTTAGAGATGTCAGCAAGATACTCTTTAATTGAGCCATGTGGCTTGTCTACATACTCAAGCTGCGGAGTCACATCAGCACGCCAGAAGATACCAAAGGTTCTTGAACGATACTGAACGTTTGCATGCTTATTGGTATTTGTCTTTACCCAAGTAACAACGTAGCCATGTTCCTTGCCCATGTCGCGGAGCTTATCACGAACCGCCTTACCTGTGTTAGTGAAAAGGGCAGGAGCGTTCTCGAAAATGAATACCTTCGGCTTGATGCGTTCAAAGGTCATTTTTGCGACACCGTACATATTGTTGTTCTGTTGAGCAGCAGCTCCACGCTGAGTACCCTTGGTCTTGTCATTTACTGTATTAGCAGCAGAAAGGCCAGAACAGATAGGAACAGCAGATACTACGTCAATGTCGTGGCAATTTTCCTGGAAGAACTTTTCGTCTTCCTCAGACTTGAAGTCAGTAGCCATTGAAAGCAGGTTGCCATTAAGCACTAGCTGTCTGATGTTCTTATGCTTAATTTCATTCTGATAGTAAAGATACGCAGAAGAGTTTCCTTTATCTGGGCCTTCGTAGTCAATCGTAAATAGCGGCGCAGATCCAAATGCTTTCTCAGCTCCTAACGGACAGCCACCTATCAAAGACTGAAACGATACCCAACGGATTTTCTTATCACTCATTAAATCACCTCAATACTTTAATAACTTATATGTTATTTATTTCGGAAAAAATATAACAAAAAAGCGTGCCCTTGAGAGGCACGCCTTATTTTTATTTTCTTAACCGATTAGGCCAAGTTATCCTCAATTGTGAACGTACCACGGTTGATTGTGATACGAACGTCAATGAACTCAATAACGTCAGTCGGAATAAGTGCGATATTTACAAGTACGATATGATCGTCATTTGGATCGGCCACTACGCTTGTTATGAAGTCCGGGTCAATACCACCACCAGCTGCAACTCGGCTCAAGAATGCATCAATGATGTTCTTGATAGAGCCACGGATAGTTGGGATGTTCTGCTCGAACAAGAATGGGTCAAGGTAATTCTTGAGTGCAAGTTCAATGAAGTTCAAGCACTCACGAACGTTGACGCGGTTTCTCTTTGATTCCTGACGAAGTGCAGTCTTGTGACCCCAGATACATTCACCATGCAATCCGCAAAGGCGAGAAGTGGTGATGTTGTAGTCAAGCAACTGACCAATTTCATCGTCAGAAAGGTTAACAAGCTGGTTGACAGAGTATGCGATAGCGCCGTACTTAGTACCAGCAGGAGCCTTCCAAGGAGTTCCAAGAATCTGGTTACGAGCAACTGCACAAGCACAAGCAACAGACTTCGGCAAGTAGATGTACTGTGCGAGGTCAGAGTTGTAGTACTTATCATAGTTAGCAGTAGGCCAGACGTAAGAACCATTGTTGAATGCGAAGTTCTTACCTTCAGACTTCATAGTCTTGATGTCGTGTGCTTCAAGGGAAGTTGTCTGAACGATACCAAGGTCCATAGTTCTGTTACCGGCAATTTGAGCAATTCTCTGCTGCATTGCGGCATAACGTTCTCTACCGTTGAAAGTAGGAATTGCTTCAACGTTGAAGATAATGTTATATGGTGCCTTCTGACGGTCTTCAAGGAGCTTCAATGCAGCAGTCTTTTCTGCAGCAGTGTTCTTCTTAGAGTTTTCACCACCGGTCAATCCGTAAATAGCGAAGGTTTGCTGAGGCTGAGCAAATGTGCCAGAACCAGTTACTGCGCTATTGACTGAATTACGTGAAACGTAGATGTACTTTGAGTTTCCGTTGATGACGTTAGGTGCGTACAAAGACTTACCATTGCCGTCCTTAGCAGTCGGATCGTTAGATACCAACCAGAATTCATCAGGATCCTTAAGAAGTGCATCAACACCGGTTCCCCAAGCTGCTTGTGCAGTCTGTGTCTTCAACTTGGTGTAAATGTTGATACGATATACCTTCTTCCAAGTAAGATCGTCTTCATTACCGTTGAGAAGAGCATCATCTGTATCATACTTGTACTTCCAGTTGAAAGCGTTCGGATGGTGCAAAGCAGGAATCTTATCTGCTTCAGCAGTGATGATAGAAACACCAATGTCGTTACCGAACTTACCAGGACCGATAGCAGCGATAACAAGCTGGTTTTCGTGATTTGACTTATACTGCTCAATATCTCCGTTGCCAGGTTCATTGTCAGACTCGATAGCACGAGTGTAACCGTCCTTATACTTACCGCTTACAGCGTTAAGGATTTCAGAGGTTGCGTGGGCGCCGAGACGAGCAAGGTCGCTTTCCTGCCATGGGAGAACTGCCGGTTGCGGGATACCGCCAATGGTATAGACGGATACAGTCTGAGCCTTATGCTTGTTCTTTACTGAGAACAACCAGAAGAGCTTTTCATTCTTGTAGTTAGGATCATTTTTGTCAAAGTCTGCAAATACGATCTTGTATGTTCTCTTACCGGTATAGTAATCGTCAATAGATGCTTCAGTATCATCCGGATCTACGCCTTCACGAACATCAACGTATGAAAGAATACCGTACTTGATCTTGCCGTTATCATCATGTGCAAGAAGATCATCAACTTCGAGACCATAGCTTTCAGCGATAGTCTGTGCGAGAGTCTTATTTTTTTCTACTTTGTAGAAATCGTCGGCTGCATCGTATTCTACTGCATATTCTGCCTTTTCATCACCCATAACAAGTGCTTCAGTCTTATCTGCAAATCCGTATTCACGGAATGAGATACCAACTGCATCACCAGAAGTGGTTTCCATTGCAGAAGTAGCGATGTAGTGAGTCTTGGTTTCGCAGTCGTCCCAATCCTTAGCCTTGATCTTTGTTGCTGGGAAGTGGGTCATGTAATCAGCAGCATCAGCATCTTCCTTCTTGAAGAAGTTATCCTTATCAAAGATGTCCTGATAGGAAGCAGATGCAGCAGATGTCAATCTGTTGTATGCAGATTCAGTCAAGTACATTGAAACTGCAAGATTCTTCTTGTTCAAAGTATCAGCAGCCGGAACAACGAACTTAGTTTGAATACCGTTTACCTGTATTGTTTCTTCACCGCTTGTAGCGTAATAGGAAATTGTCTGCCCCTTAGAGAAATCACCAGATGAAACGCCGCCGCCATTATACCAAGCATTGTAAGTAAAGATAAGATCGTCTTCCTTAGAAACAACTGATCCATCCTTGCCAACGTTCTTTACGAACTCGACGTACTCGCCTTCATCATCAACGATTGTCTGGTCTTTCTTATAAACAAGCACACCAGGAGCAGTATCGCTAATAAGATCCTTGACAGTTACCAAACCAGCAGATGCAAAAGCAGCGTAAACCTTGCCATCCTGAGCATCGAGTTGCTGCCAGTCATTAAGCTGGTCAAGTTGAACAACCGGGTTAAGATCTTCAAGCAATTCTAGCTTGTTAGTGTCTTCGTTATTGATGAACTGGAATGATGCAGTGTCCTTAGAACGGTTAGTGTCTTCAGCAGTTGCATCTTGGTAAGGGAACTGAATCTGTGCATAGGATTCGTCACCCATAGTAGCACGGACTGCTACAAGGTTACGAGAGTTAGCAAAGAAGTTCTCTGCTGCAAAGTGACCATAATCGCTATCGGTTTCTGGTGCACCGAAATATTCCTTAAATTCTGAATAGTTATGAGTAGTAATGCGTTCGTTAACAGGACCACGGTTGGCCTTCATAACGATAGCGCCAACACCGACTGTAGGAGTAGAGACATTTCTTACTGAATTGTCAATCTCAGTCATTCGGATAGACGGATATGAATATCTTGCCATATTTTTCCTCTATATTAAACTTCTAATAATTTCACTCACGTCACAAAATATGAACTTTACTATGGTATTTATATAGGAGACCGAGGTCAAAAGATGAAAAAAGACCCTGCTTCCGCAGGGTCAAGGTTAAAAGATATGTTTTCTATTCCTGATAGAAGACTGAACAGTAATCTATATCTACACTAGCACCAGAAGTCACTGCATCGCCTTTTATTCCAATATGAGTAAATGGCTTATTAGGATCATCTGCATTAAAATAGAAATTATAATGACATATCTGTCCAGAAGGAACATTTCGCAAGTTTATGCATTGTGATTCATAAACTATGCCATTTAGTAAAGTGTCACCGCTTAAAGGCACGATACTGTATGATCCTGGAATACTAGCACTAAAGCCAATAGTTCCATAATACTTAGCATTAATTTTTGGCATTGCGAATGTTGACGTTTTTACTAACTTTTTATTTTGGTCACTGCTATATGACTGCAGAGTACGAAATTCAACTGTACCAGGAGCTGTCTTCCAATCTACATAAGCAGTGCCGCCTTCACCTGAAGTAACAGTCAATACCTTGCCGTCGTTCTGAGGAAGTGGTCCATCCTGTATTGTATCGCCGAATCTATAATCTTTAGGTCTTTCAAGATTAAAATATCCGCGTCCATCTCTGTAGTATGCAACAGGAACTTTGCCTTTTCCTTCATCAGTAGAAATAGGAGTTGGAACAGTGCTTCCTAACCAGTTAGCATCTGCTTTAAACTGTGCTTGATCTGAGCCTTTCCAATACAGTTTCAAAGAATCAACTTTAGTAGTTTCAGAATCTTTAATGTAACTTACCTCAATAGGGTCAATCCATTTTGCTTTGCCTTCTTTTATACCAAATACCTTGCCGTCGTCATTGTTGAAGAATCTAGGTGCGACGTAGAACTGCTTATCGCCGCTAGCGGCGTTCTGAAGGCTAGTTCCAGTACCATCAGTAATGACAAAAAGCGGATTTCTTTCAAGGTTACCATCTGTAATCCAAGGAATCAATCCATCATAGCTACTACCGCTAGTCGGAATACGTTCATTGATTGAGTCAATTTCATTTGCTAATCTAATGTCTCTATTGTCTAACTGCTTAAAAGTCTTTTCTTGCAGCCACTGACCATCAGCCATAGTGGTTCTGCCCCACTGCTGCACTTTCATTGCTGAAATAGCGTCTGTTACCGCTCCCATATTTTCTCCTTATCTCCACCCATCAAATGGATCGAGTGACTTATCTTTACCTTTCTTCTTAAACAAAACGTGTTCCTGCGTCTTAAGATAGTCATTGACTGCAAGCACATCGCCTTTCGCTTCAACCTTACTGGTCTTGAGCTCAGCATGATCCGATTTTGGCGGTCCCATGTGCTCATACTTGCCATCATCTGTCTTGTGGTCAATGTGGAACGTTTCGGCAAGGCTGACGTAGCTGTTCAAATGCTCCATCTTATCGTCATTGACTTCTGTATGGTCTACGCTTTCATGAGCGTTTCTCCATACTCTCAGCTGGAATGTAAACGTAATAGGAGCCGATAAGAACGAAGTACCTTCAGCAAATTCCTTTACGTTCAAGATCTCATAGTATAAGTCGCACCAAGGAAAGTACATCACATCACCTATCTTCGGATAGTACTCCGGCCATGCCTGTTCATGAGTGACGTAGTCGTAGGTAGATGCTTCTCTAAAATGTTCTATCGTAGCCTGCAAGGTAACGATTTCGGTATAAAGCATGCCTTGCAGCTGGTACTGTCTCTGCAGCTGCGGAACGTTTTCGGCATAGACTTTCAATCTAAAGCGTCTCTCGAAGTTCTCAAGAGCGTCTTCGCCATAGAGCTTGTCTTTCTTGGTACTTATCTTCTTGATAAAGTACTGCACCTCAAAGCCGAACTGATTGTACGCTTCTGAAGTAAGTTCGCTAATCAACGCTGCCTCTGCTTTATAACAGTCATTATTCAAAGCATCAAATGGGCGCGGCGCATTCCAGTCAGTTGTTGGCGGACAGCTGTTTCCGAATGTCTTTGCGAACTCTTCAGCAAAATTTGTCATTATAGCAAACCTGTAATCTCGTCTCTTGCTTGATTAAAGTTTTCATACTTAACGGCCTGTCCGCCAGCCATGATAAACGCCTCAATGTTCTTACCAAAGTCATCAATAAGAATTGAAGACCTAGAAGCGTACTTACCTTTATCAGATCCCCTCTTTACGAAGTAACGATTCTGCTTTGAAATGAATGGAGTCTTTTCGTCAAGCCACATCTGCTTGCCTTTGACGCCTTCTTCTCTACCAACAGATGAAAGGATGCAAAGATCAATCTTACTCTCAGTACAGAGCTTTCTTAGCCAGTTGATAAACTGCTGTCCATCTTTTGTCCATTCAAGTTCAGCCCAGAATGCGGATCCAAGCTTATTGATTTTCTTCCAGTCTACCACCTTTCCATCAATGGCGTCTGCTTTCTGAGCGCCTTTAATGAAATCAGTAAGAACGCCGTCCATGTCGCAGTAGATAGTCTTAATATCCATGTAAATCTCCTCTAGTTTATTTATTCAAGACAAAAAATGCGGGCAGTTTGCCCGCATCATCAAAAAGATGATTAGGTGGAGCCTTTACACTCCGTTTGCCTCATCAACAAGTTCCATGCCGCGTTCAGTGATGAACCAGAGAGTCTTTCCATCTCTACGTTCAAAATCTACAAGTCCAGCACGGCGTAGTTCCTGCCATACTGATGTATAGTAGTTACTTACATGTCCGCGTTCATCCTTAGCAGTTGGGTCAGGCAGACCAACTTCGACATGAACTTGAGCCTTTGTCTTCTCGCCATCAAGAAGGCACTGCAAGATCTTGATATACATGCGGTCTTTAGTAGGTGACTTGTAAGTATATCCTGCAGCGCCAGCGCCATTGCCATAGCGGGTTTGCTTGCGGGTACCATCAGTGTTAAACTCGTTGCGTCCGTAACCTTCAACAATGAATCCGGCTTTGTTTAATCTTTCTATTGCTTCATTCAATTCTTTCATCTTGACTACCTATTACTTTGTGTACTTTTCCTTAGTGTTTGAAATGAAGATACCGGCATTGCGAAGAATTTCGATGATCTTCAAGTTGTAATTTTCTGCAATCGTATCACGAATAGCTGTTTCATAGTTGATACGGTTGTCATCGCCATCAAACATATCAGGCGAAACATATTCCTTAAGGGCAAAAGCAACAAGAGCATCGCCGAGTTCCTTGCCAAGAGAAGCAAGGTTAGCCTTCATAGTACCATTTCCTGAGAAGTACTTCTTGAAACATGAACCAGCTTGCTGAGGCGCAGCAGACTGTGTGTTTGCCTGAGCAGCCTGTTGCTGTGCGTTTGCTTGCTGCACTGCAACTCCCTCTGGGTCAAGCGGTTCATCTACATATCCGTCTTCCTTAAGGTACTGATTATGGTACCAGTTACTGAATCCAGCTATCATATTTTTTACGTCCATTTCAAAATCTCCTTTTTCTATTTATACTTAAAATTGGCTCTCATCGTACATTGCGATTTCCATGCAGACATCAGCAAGATCTTCTTCACTGCCAATGCAGTTATTGAACTGGCTAACGACGTACTTCCAAATCATGCGATATTTGCCTTCTTGGTCAGCAGAACGATATTCATTGGTACGACGATAAGTCTTGAGTCCTTCATCTTTCATGAGTTCATCTTTACAAAGCTTCTTAGCTTCATTAAGTTCCTTTTTATGGAAGAAGTTCATAAAGTCTTGCTGGATTTCAGAAGCACTAAACTTTTCTACAATAGCATTATTGTATGCGCTTTCATTGAATGAAGCGGCAGCTGCAAGTATTTTTCCAAATGCTTTAGTTACGGTCTCTTCATCTATTCTAAGCTTACATGCTATGTATTCGGTTAGTGACTCACAAGTGACATCAATGTCGTACTTGTCAGTAAGACCGAAAAAACTTTCTATCAAATTCTCAAGCTTATCTCTAGAAATATTGACACTTTTCTTCATTGTTATCTCCTAGAATTTGTTTTATTTATTTGCTGACTTCCACAATGCTAGTTTTACTTGCAAAAGGAGCGTCCTTCACAATTTCTGTACCAAGGTCAACGTCTTTATGTCCAAATTCGTAATCACCGCCTGCTTCGCCGAATCCTTCCATGTCTTTATAGATCATCAAGTTGAATCCGCTAGTGCCTTCTTCGCCCTTAGCAAGCGGGCAAATCTCGCTATCAAACTTACAGCCAGAATACCACGGATGGTTCTTCATCAAGTCGTTTACGACTTTCCTTCTAACATTTCTATCCTGCAACTGCCCATAAGTGTCATTAGGATCGTTATAGACAGCGCTTGTTACAACAAGCAGCTTAGAACCACGAGGATAGTTAGTAATGTAGTCTTGTCTATCATACTGATAGTTAGCGACATAAGCATTAGCAGAAGGCACGAACACAGGCACAGTGCTTTCCGGTCTTACCTTGTAAGCATAGTCAATCTTCGTTCCGAATACTTCAGAGAAGTTATGTCGGTCAGTCAATGAGCCATTGAAGTTGCCACGAAGATCATGCTGCCAGCATTCTTTCTTATCGCCAACATCAGCTGAAAGCTTAGTGATGATTTGGTCAATGATGGCGCCATGCTTAATCGGCTTATAGAGCCAAGCATCAACGGTGAAAGTCATGTTACAATGAAATTCACGCTTATTGGATTCGTCAAAATCTACGGGATAGTCGTACGAGATACTGTCAAGAGTGACTTTTAAAGTACGACGAATAGGTGCGAACCAGAATTCTTTAACTACCAAATGATAGTCTGGCTCGAAGAGTCTTGTCAACTGTTCATTAAGCTGGTCAAGATCGTCTTGGTATTCAGCCTTAATGTTGACTTCATAATTCAACTTGTAAGGAATTGGCTGAATGTCTGACCAGAACTTATTTTGCATTACATAGTCAATTCCGTGCTGTTCAAAGAACTCACTGTAAAAGGTTCTTCGTTCATAACGGCCGACTGAACGAGAAGAGTCCCAAGACATACCCGTTCTGCGGTAAGTGATGTTTGGGAGAGGGATGTAGTACTTCTTGCCAGTCTCTTTCTCAATTCTAAAATCAAACGCCTTTGCTCGAGGACCAATCTTAATAGGAACTTCTATCTGCTTGACTGGTTCTCCTTCAGACGAAGTATGAAATACGCTTATGCCATGAAGCATAAGTCCAAAAGCAATGTCAACAGAACGAAGCGTATCGGCAAAGAAGTAGTTAGCAGACCAGCCTCCGTAAGGAGCGCCGTCTACTACGCCTTTCTTCCAGCCATGTACGCTAGGATCATATCCATTTTGGGTCCAATTACTCATGTAGTATTTATACACGAGAAAAAGGACGCTTTTATGCAGCGTCCTCTTGAATCTTCAACTTTCTGTCCCTGAAGTAAGGCTTTAACTTATCAAGTTCTCTTACAACGACAAGGTCAATATGAGCAATGTCATACTCAAGTTCTTCAAGACGTTTCTGAAGGTCAACTATGACTTTCTTTGTCTCGCCTTGGTCAACTTTCTTCAAAGATATGACCTTCATTGAACAGATATACTCTGCGGCCTCTAACGCCCGTGGAGAGCCTTTTAAGCCTGCTAAATTTTCAGCCAGATATTTTACTGGCTCTTCGGTTTCAAGGGCTATAACGATGGTTTTGAGGTTTTTAGAGGCCAATAAGCGCCATTCAGCCTTTTGCTTCTTATCAGCGACCAAATTTTTCTCAACAGTACACATTTTCGTTTCTTCGCCCTTTCGCCACTCAATCCATTGCTTCATCAAGTTGAACGGAGAGTCTGAAATGACTTCTGTATCAATGTCCTTCTCAGGATCGTCTGATTTAGTTCTCTTGATTGTGTAGTAACGATATGCAACACTGCAAATGAGCTTCTTGTGTACATATTCTTCAAAGACTTCCTTTGACTTGACCATCACTTCCAACTTGCAAGGCTCTGACTTTGTTGAAGAGTCATTGACATACAAGATAGTGTCTTTCTTTTCCTTCATCAACTGAATCATATCGTCAATGAAAGTAGACGGCTGGAAGCCAGGACAGTATCCTGTGATAGTCACAAGAAACGCCTTCTTTTCCGGCTTAATTGTGTACTCGCATTCATACTTGACCTTTCCAATGCCTGTCTTGTAAAGAGGGACAAGTTCTTCAGGCGCAGACAAGATCTTTCCACCGTACTTATAGTCAGGACCTTTGATTGATTTCATAATGTCCTTGACAGTCGCCTTTTCGCCTTTCTTTACAATAACTTTCATTGCGTCAACGACTTCTTTCAAGTTATGCGCAGGAATAGCGCAAGACAAGCCTACCGCAATACCGTCACATGCATTCACAAAGAAGTACGGGAAACGAGTCGAGATAACAACAGGCTCCTTAAATTCACCTGTATAGTTCGGAACCTCTTCTGTGACATCATCGCATTCAAGCATCTTCATGCCAAGCTGAGAAATCTTGGCTTCCGTATATCTTGGTGCAGCGGCGCCATCAGTCAAAGATCCGAAGTTTCCTTCGCCATGAATTGCAGGATATTCTGCATTTGCCATCGTCACCATTGACGAATAGATAGATACATCACCATGCGGGTGATAGCGTCCCATTGTGTCGCCGACAATTCTTGCAGACTTTACTGTTCTGTTATTCCAGTAAGCATGCAAGTCTGCAGCGGCTTTCATAATGCGTCTTTGTGATGGCTTAAATCCGTCTCGGAAGTCAGCGATAGCACGGTCTGAAATTACTTCCGTACCATAATCACACATATTCTTTGCAAGCAAGTCAGTCGCTTTGGTTCCGTTTCCTGACTTGTCATTTTCATCATACTCGAAAAAATCTGTAATACCCATTAGATACTCCACTTCATTTGTTGCTTTTTCATTTCTTTTAACCTAGCAACGCGGCTAAACATTGATGGCAGTTTAAGAATGACTTTGATGTTTCCTTCCATGATCTTTTCTGCTTCTTCTTCTGAGATAAATTCTACATGATGCACTTTTTGCGGAATTGAGCTAAGAAAAGAAAAGCAGTTATCAATAGTTACTTCCTGCTGAAGAATTTCAGAATAGTCAAAAAGCAACTTTGTTCTTGCTTCATAGACTCGGACCGGGAATCCAGTCTTTGCTTTGAAGATAAAGACACGATGAGGTCTTTTCCTCCAGAAATCTCCGGTTTCAAATTCAACGTCATCTTTGATGAAAGCGGTATAACGCTTCATGATATTTTTGAGAAAGTTTGCAGTATCCATAGTACAAAAATAACAAAAAGCGCATTTGATGTCAACCCTCTAGCCGCACAATTTTTACAACATTTATTCCAACGTGATGTATGTTCTTGTGTCTGCTTTCATAAAATGCCGCAATTTCCTCATCTCGCATACCATCAGGAACATATACTTCCTTTGATACGTCGGGATATTTTTGTGTAGACAGGCAATCACGCGGTATGTATTCTATTGAGACTTTCATTTCTTAGGCTCCTCAATGATTGATGTTTCATCAACTCCAAACTCACGAATCTTTTCTCTAGTAGCGTCATCGTTCGGGTAGACGTAGAATCCTTCACTGTCTTTGTGAACAGTCGAGATGAAAGATTCGTACCAATGTGGACCCGGCTTATAGTTAGATACATCGCTAAGAGCAAGCGAGTTCTCAATGTCAAAGTAAGGAACTGCGTGGACCCAGCAGTGCTTGATGCGCATGCCTTCCTTCCATACAATGTTCTTGATGCAAGGCGTCCGATTAAATTCTACCCACTGTGATTCCTCATTAGTGTTGTTTGAGGCAGGAACAGCCATGATCTTTTCTTCACGCTTGTAAGGCGACTTTTCAGGATGAGATTCATAGAATGATTCAGCGACTTCCGCAAAGAGTTCGCTTTGACATTGAGAAGCGTAACGTAAGATAGTTTCTGCTTCTTGGTCAGAAATCGGACGAGCAGTTCTTAGCATGCTTTCAAAATCACGCTTCGTCAATTCCTCTTCTTCATTTGAACCGACGTAAGCGGTGTAAACATAATCATCGTCCATATCGTCAGTGAGCTTGATGAGCGCTTGCCTTTCTTCTTCGTCAAGAATGGTGAACTGATTGATGTCCATTTCATCAGCCCAGTTAAAAGATGTATCAATAATGTATTTCTGTGACATATTAAACCTCTGTAATGTCAAGTTCAAAACCGCCGGCTTCGCCGTCACTTTCAGGATCCCAATCGCCGTTGTACATCAAGTCGTAGTTTATGCTTTGCTTGTTCTTGATGCACTCCTTGATGTAATCAATGAAGAACTGCTTAATCTGAAGACCGCTGAAATGCAAATCACCATATTCCTTACCTGGAAACTTCTGTTCAAAGTCATGCTCAAATGGATAAAGATAACCTTCACAAGTGTCCTGAACCCACTGAAGTGTTTCATAACATTTTTCAAGAGCCTTCTTTGGATCGGTTCCAGAATAGACCTTGCGATGTTCTACATCCATATCATGCTGATAGATGTGACGAACAGTATAGACTGTCTTTTTCTTGTTTGATTTCTTTTCAAGTCCGTCAATGTAATCTTCAACGAACTTCGGTAGTGTCACATTCTGCTTACGAAGTTCTGTCCTAAATTCATCAGGTGTCATTTATGCCTCGTTTTTCAATCTTTCACGAAGTCGGTTGAGACGGGAACAGAATTCTTGAATTGTCAAGACTGTCTCGCCTTCTTTTCTCTTACCGACACTATGTGTAAATGTTGCGTCTCCGGCGGCTGCAAGAGCTGCCTTAAATTTCTGGTTTTCGTACAATGCGTCATAAGCACGGTCAAGTAGTTTCTGATACTTGACGCTGCGCCTTTCCATCGCTTCGCCCTGCCAGTAAAGCAGTTGGCGTCTTTGCCAGTTTTTGCCTTTGCCTGCTCTCTTAGCTTTAATGCCAATCAACTTACAGACTTCCTTCTGCATGTCTGGATTTGAAAATTTCAGACTTTGAAGAAATCCTTCCATTGATGCGCACTGAACTCCGTCAATGACGAACTCATGTGCAGCAAAATTGCTGAGAGCACAAGAAGGCCAGCCATTTTGGCTACTGATGTCCATCACAAACCATCCTTAAAATCTTTAATGATGTAAACGATGTCCTCTTTTGCGTCTTCGCAAAATTCTTTGAGATCATCTTTCATATCTTTGATGTCCTCTTTTACATCCTCACAAAGGTCTTTGAGGTCATCAAAGCTATCTTTCAATGTATCAAGACAATCATCACAGTTGTCTTTAAGTTCATTGTATAAGTTTCTAAAGAATCCCATTTTTATACTCCTAATAGTTCTTTACGTGGTCCAGAATCAGATCCCATCAACTGTTCACAACGGTCAGGAAGATCTGATGTCCATTTGATTTGAATAAGTTTTCTTGATTTCGGGTCAAGACAAAGTTCAGAAAGCAAGTTAGCGTTACATTCACCCCAACCCTTAAGTCTAGAGACAATGTAGTCACTGCACTTCAGCTTCTTCATCTTGTTGTCCACTTCTGCACGGGTCATTCCGTATACTTTCTGTTTAGCGCCAGTTGCGACAAACAACGGTGCATCAATGATATAGACGTGTCCGTTCTTAATAAGTTCAGGCATGTACTTGACAAAGAATGCCAAGACAAGGCATTGAATGTGCTGTCCGTCAACGTCGGAGTCAGCAAGAATAATGACCTTTCCAAAACGAAGCTTGTCTTCATTATAGTCGCTATTCAATCCGCAACCAAGTGCAGCAACAAGATCCTTAATTTCTCTGTTGCCTTCCTTTTCCTTCTTTTCGCCAACCTTCTTGCCTTTCTTATCAACGATCTTCGTTACCTTGCCTGTCTTGCCAAACAAGTCTTCAGGTTTCTTCGTAGTCGCATTGATTGGCTTACCTCTCAATTTCAACTCGCCCTGGAAAGATTCTCGTGCTTGCTTAAAGTGACCACCTGCGGAATCACCTTCAACGATAAACAATTCAAGATCCTTCGGGTTCTTCCATTTTCTTCGGTCAGCGTCCAAGAACTTATCTGAAATGAAACGGCTAGAAGAATTGAGTTCCTTCAATCCCTTAAGCATGTCCTTTTCATTCTTCATCTTGTTTCGCTGTTCAAGCATCTTTTCAGCGAACTCAACGATGCGTCTCAAAAGAACCTTATTCTTCTTAAAGAATTCTTCGAGTTTCGGAGTTAACTTATTGACTACAATGCCAGTCACTTCCTTATTCGTCAATTCATTCTTGGTCTGTCCTTGGTATTCAGGTTCTGCCATTCTATGATGAATTGCTCCGATAACGCCTTCAAGAATATCTTCATTCAAGATCTTCTGTTTTGAATTTTCCTTAATGACGTCGCATACTGCTTTCTTCAAGCCATCAAGGTGAGTACCGCCAAGATTGGTATAGACGATGTTGACGTATGAACGGAAGCTAGATGTATCGCCCTTTGTGAAATTCAAAGCGACATCAGTTGTGTCATCGGAGAATGTAAAGATCTGGTCAGTGCAAGGATCCTTTGCGACAAGTTCAGCAAGACCATCTTCAGAGAAGTACTCTGTTTCTTCGCCGTCAATGACAATGTGAAAATGAAGACCCGGGCACAAGTACTGAGCATCGTGAATTTCATGCTTCAAGCGAGCGACGTTCAATTCAGTCGAATCCTTAAAGATAGTCGGGTCAGGAGTCCAAGTAACGATAGTTCCAGTAGCTGGAATGAGCTTCTTATATTCAACAGGCGGATCTTGTTGAAGAACTTCGGACTTTACTTCACCCTTTTCAAAAATCTGTGTGTGCCATTTCTTGTTAGACGCATTGTTAGACCAGACCTGAAGTCTCTTTGACAATGCATTAAGAGCGGTTATACCAACGCCATTCTTACCAGAGCTAGTCTTATAGACATCATGATTAAACTTACCACCAGCATGAATTTTAGTCACGCAAGTAGTCAATGCGTCAGCACCAAGCTTTTCATTCCAACCTACTGGAATGCCTCGGCCGTTATCAAGAACTGTTGTTTCAGATGTCTTTGTGTTATAGAAGACATAAAGCTGCTTATTAAACCCGCCAAGCCATTCGTCCATTGAGTTGTCCATTGCTTCTCTACAAAGACGATAAAGGCCGTCAGGCAGTTTGCCTGAGGTCGGGCCAATGTACATATCCGGTCTTTTTCTTATAGCGCTTAATCCGCTTAAGACATTAATTGAATTTGCGTCATAATTCTTAATCATTTACTTTCCTTTTTAACTGCTTTGTCTTCGTGGGACCTAACCCACACTTGCAAATCATTGGTAGACTTTATTCTTTGTTCTATGTAAGTCAGATAAACGTCAATCACCTCAAGAACTTTCTCAAAGGTTGAATATTCGCCAATCAGACCAGATGGAACATAATATTTATTCAACGAAACTGTCTTTGAAACTGGAAGAGTATCGTCAAAGAAATAAAGCTTAAAGCTCGTTAAGTCTTGTTTCTGTTCAACAAGAAATTGATGCGTCTTGTAATTCTTCAAAAAGATTCTGTGCTTAAACGGATATTTTTCAGAAAAGTTGCCTTTCTTAAAATGAATTTCAGGCTTGAGATAATGCTTCTTGAACATTTCTTCAATTTCTTCATCTCTAGACTGAACAGCAGCAGCTCTTATTTCATAAATGTGTTTTGCATTATCTTGTTGTGCACAGTGCTTCAGATAGTCAAGTGCTACATCCTTAAGCGCCTCAAGAGTCCCATCCCAATTAGTAGCAATGTTATATGCTCTCTGAATGTTTGGATTTCCAATCCAGTCATAATGCTCATTGCAGATGTAGATCCTCACAACCCATTCATCATTGAAATGCAAATCATTGTGCTTTTTGAAGCAAGAGATTTTAAAGTTCTGCACATCAAAATCAAGTGAACGACTTGTAAATTCAGCAGCGATGAAGTCATCTTTAAATCTTATAAGCGGAACGACTATCCTATTGTTGAATGGATCGGAATTTTTATCCGTCACTGACTTCCACTTTACAACAAGTGGATCTGGAAGATCTTCATTAGCAAGGAATTTTTTGATTTTAGCAAGTGTGATTTCCATAAGTTTTTTCCAGTTTTTGTAAAAATAATAAAAGTTGGAGGCTTTGGCAACCCCCAACTCAATAATTCTTTCTGTAAGTTAAAATTTATTATTCATGCTGTCTGCTGTGATAGTCGTCCCAAGCCTTATTATATTTTTCCCAGAATCCTGTAGCGTCCAAGAATGCATTCATTCCTTTGCTCATAAGATCTTCATTATCAAGAATTTCTTCTGCGGCTTTAATGATTTCATCGGCAACAAATTCATCATCAGGTTCTGCTTCGGACTTAACATCTTCAATGTACTCTTCAAGTGCATCAACCATGCTACGGCCAAGAACATATTCTGGTGCAGTCATTGCAGTGGTTTCGTTCAACATTACCTGGCAACCGTTTTCTTTAAGGAAGTCAAGTGCTTCGTTCAAATTCTTCTTCATGGTAAATTCTCCTTTCAGTATTTATAACAGATGTTTCTTTTCCTTCTCGGCCATCTTCATTCGGATGTATTCTCGGCAAGTCAAGTGTCTAAAACAGTACCGTAAGCAAAGTCCCATCTTAATAAGGCATAAATGCGATAGGTGATGTTCCTTCATCGTCAGGTCAACTTTATTGTCTTTCTTGTTAGTTCCGCCTTCAGATCTTGGAATGATATGATGATTTTCTGTGAAGTTAATGTAAATGTCTCTAGTTTTCCCTCTTGTCATTATTTTATGATAGATAAGATTATAATTCACGAACTTCCTCACGGTTAGAATTTACATTGCCTGCATAATCTCGCCAATACTGGTTCATAATGTCGGAAGGTTCCTTCATCATGAAATCGCCATTATATTCTATGTATTTACCTACATCACGTCCAGGAACGCGGTAAATCTGTTGAACTTGTTTTCTATTATAAACTCGTATTGCCGATCTTATCTCGGGGAATGAATACTTCAAACCGTCCATCGTGATAAAATCTACTATTCTATCATCACCAGTTTTCATATTGAAATGCTGGTCAAGGAAAAGCAGAAACTTAATTCGTTCTGCTAAAGGCACTCTATGGAAATTGATACCCACAAAGCAATTTGGGTGTTTGGCTGGTCCAAGACAAAGAATGAAAGGAGTCTTGTCATACATTGGGTCGTCTCTTAACGCAGTATATCCGAATGTATAGAAATACCCATCTTGTACAAGCTCTACTTTCTCAAAGTCTTTCATTAGTTAGCCTTTTTACGTTTCTTTTTACGAATGAAAAATCTGCGTTTTGGTCTTCCGCCGTCCATTCTAAATGCGACTACAGCTTTACAGTCGCCACCGTGCGGAATGCCTTGGTCAGCGCCAGTCAATCCGCCGACTCCAATTCCGAAATCTTCAACAAGGTTAAGATCATCTGCTGTCAAAATTTCATTAGAAGGAATCATATTTTCTCCACGATGTTCTCAAAAACTCATTCTTTGGTTTTGAGAATGTTTTGTCTTTGTACTTAAATGTCACTTTCAAAGAATCAATAGCGGTGACCTCAACTTCAACAGCACAGCACTGTTTTACTTCTGGTACTTTCGTCATGTACTTTCCACCAATCTTCAATGAAAATCCATAGGCTAGTCGCTGTGCTTCGCATTCTGGACAATATTCGGACATAAGCTATCCTTGCTGTAAAAGTCGTTCTAAATCTGCATTAAGTCGCTGAACTTGATACTGTCTTGACAGTGTTTCAGCGTTAGAAAGGTAATTCTGCAATCTTACTGAATTGCTTGTGCCTCTAAGCCATGAAATAGACGACAAGTACTGTATTCTTGAAGCAAGCCATTTTCTAATCTTGAACATCAGCAAGTCAAGGTTAGAAATCGAGTCATGTTCCTCGGCTGTCTTTGGCTGTCTAATCAATCGTCCATCTTTATCAATGATTCCGAGACGATATGCTTTCGTTCTTGTCGGCAATGTTGAAAGCATTTTTAAGAATACGAATACAAGTGCATTATCAATTCGTCTATCGTGAGTTTCAAGGCCAAGTTTCTTGTTTGCTGTCTGTAATGAATAAAGAGCAGCGTTTGCCTCACTTATAATGCCAAACGATTCCATATAAGCAGAAAGCATCTGTGCATTACGTGAAAGACGACGACAACAGCTAATGCTATTCTCGTCATCAAGGCATTCTTCCATGCGCTGCCACAAAGTCTGTACTACTTCTTCTGCTTCCATATTGTATTTATTCGGAGGGAAGAAAAGACGCCTAGAGAATCCAAGCGTCTATACGGTCGTCTTCTTGACCGTTTCTAACTGACTGAGGAATAAGTTTAGTGACTTCATTCGGATTGCCAGCAAAGTTTGGTTTTGCTTCATACTCAGCCCAGGCATTCTGCTGGTCAAGTAGTTCTGCCCATTCTGGGTGCTTGTTCTTTATCTCCCAGTAACCGTACTTATGATCTGGTGTATAATCCGGAATGATATTCATTTCCCATCTTCCTTTTTGAATCTGTAAACGATTCTTCCTTTCGTATTATCGTAAATGTTGACTCCAACGATTACTTTATCGTCAGGAAGAACTCTAATGTTTTTCAATCTCATCTTGCCACATACTTGGCAGCGTTTGAGAACAACACCGTTTTCAAGTTCTACGTCAAACATGGCATTTGGAAAAGCCTCAAGAACTTTTCCATTCACCGGAACCATGTCCTTCAACTCTTTCGGGTTGAAGGCAGCAGTTTTCTTCGGGGTATTATTTTTCTTCATAGATTATCTTTGAAGTGCTGCCGCGGCAAGAGCCATTGCGTCCGTGTTTCGCTGTGCTGGAACGAATCCGGCGTTAGCGTCTTCGCCAGCTGCTGCAAGTTCCTTCTGTAAAAGTGCCATTTCTTCTGGACTTAGCTTTTCATTAGCCAAAGCTGCCATCGGATCGTATTCTGCCGGCTCTGGTGGAGGAGGTGGAGGCGGAACGTGTGCAGCTGGGCGAGGAGGAGAAGTAGGAGCAGCTGGAGCTGCAGGTGCTTGTTCTGCTGGCTTAGCAGGCGCTGAATCTATTTCATGCATTGGCGGCAAATCACGAAGAGCAGCTGCTGCAATTTCAATCGCAGTCATCGGCTTCTTACGTGCAGGAGCAGCAGGCTGCGGACGACCACCAGCTTGACGAACTGTCTGATTGACAGCAGCGCGGCTCGGTCCTCTTACCGGAGCAGTTTCTGGGTCAAGCATTTCATTAACGCAGTCAATGATTGCTCCATCAATTCTTTGAAGTCCAGCAAGACCGAACTGATAGAATACCTGCTCGATCTTTTCCTGCAGAACAGAAATCATATTTTCAGATTCTGCAAGAACATTGCGTTCTCTAGGCGGCTGGCGTCTAGGAACAGAAACTCGTCTAGTTATCTGTGGTTTTTGAATCATTTGTGGTTTTTCCTGTTCAATGCGTGGTGCTGGTGGAGCATGACGCACAAGTTTACTTAATCTTTCATTTTCGTTAGCGAAATCTCTAAAGCTTCCCATGTTTTTCCTCTAAGTTATTTATACCGGCTAAATGTCAGCGTCTCCAAGTGGTGGTGGAGGAGGTGGACCGAGTATTTCTTTCTTATTGCTTGTTTTCTTCTTTTTCTTTTTCTTTGCTTGCTTCAACGCAATCGGCATGATTTCACGGTACGTCTTGAGTTCAATAAGCCAGTTGCTGAACTGTCTGCAATAAGGATTGTTCTTCTGTTGGTCCAACTTCTTGATGCAATCATCAATAGACATCGGCGACGGAAGATCGCTTTCCTTTGGTTCGGGCATGTTAACATGGAACACCCAGCCCAAGTCAAACAGCACAAGAAATCTATTCATCATGTTTTCGTATCGTCTGATGATAGAATAATAATGATGTGTGTCAGTGTACTTCATGTTGACCAACTCACGGAACTTTTCGTCAGTGTCAAAGTACACACGGTAGTCATCATGATAGTCAGTGTACTGATTTGCTTCATTAACAATCTGTGCATACTTCTTAGGATCTTCTTTATAGAGATCCATAATCATTTTGCACAAAATGTTAACGGGTTTCTCTTCTTGTTCGTCAAAAGAACCAGCCGGTTCTTCACTCGGCTGGTCATTTTTTCCAAACAATGAATTCTTTAATGTATCAAAGTTTTTCTTCATATTATGGAATAATTGCTTCTACTTTGTCAATGAGACCAAATTTCTTAGCCTCGGTTGCAGACATATAGTTATCATAAGCCATAGCCTTCGCAATTTCTGAGATCTTCTGTCCAGAGTTCTTTGCGAGCATCTTGGCGATAACATCAGTCCAGTACTTAAGTTCATTTGCTTCGTTCTGCATTTCATCGTATGAACCACCAGCCATAAGAACACGTGCCTGATGAATCATAATACGAGCAGACGGGTAAGCATAGCGATGGCCTTGCGATCCTGAAGAAAGGATAACGGCCGCCATAGAAGAGGCTGAACCTGCACAGACGGTATTGACTATTACTCCTTTGCGTTTAAGGCTCTCAATCATATCTACAAGCGCCATACCAGCATCGCACAAACCGCCACAAGAGCCAATAATCAACCAGATAGGATCTTTTGTCTTGTCATCAGCAAATGCAAGTTTCTGAAGCACTCCCGTTACATTTTCCCAGTCAATATCAGTAGTCAACCAAATGATGCGGTTAGCGACGAAATAGTTGTTACGAATGTTATTAAAGTAGTCAGGGATTGCCATCGGATCTACGCCCGCAACAACTGCCTGTTCAGTGTCTTCATTCACAAGTGCTTCAACGCCATCTGCAGAAATCTGCTTCGGCTGTTCTTTTTCAACTTTCTTTTTACGTGTTTTCTTTGTAGTGTCTTTTGTACAAACTGACATACGATTCTCCACTCTTATTAATGTTTATACTTGGCCTTTGGACCATAAGATCATCATTAAGATCATCAAACGGTTTAATCGGTTCAGCTAAAATCATGTCACTACCAAAGTCAAACGTCAACGCTTTAACGCCACACCAAGTTATAATTCTAGCTTTTCTTCTGTAATTCAGGTGCTGAATTGTTGCAAGTCCATTCTTAATTTCAGTAATCTTAAAATCAACACCCTTTTTAGATTTATATACTGCTCCGACCGTGAAATCAACCATTAGCCATACCACGCTTGTTAAGTCTTGTATTCAGTTTGCTAACGATTTTCGGTTTCCACTTTCCAATCGCTTCAAAATCGCTTTCATTCAAATCGGCATAGTCTTTGATGTAAATCTTTGCATAATCTTCAAAGTTCTTGTCTACATCTTCAATGACAGATGCAAAAACTTCACTAATCAGTTCATTCGTTGTTACAGTCTTTCCGTTCATCACGTGCGTCATCAGTATACTCCATATTAAATAAGTTTTTTAGTTTCTCAAGATTTTCTGGCTTGTTCAAGTCAATTGGTAAAATCTGAAATGCACGTTCAGCCCAGTCAGCAACAGTAAGCGAACGAACAGTTTCTTTCTTTTCCAAGACTTGGAGCGCTGTCTTATTCATCTGAATAATGCGCTGAATTGCCTGAGGATTATTACATAACTTTAACAGCTCCTTCTTTTTGTTTGGAAGGAGCTGTGGTATGTTATGTGGAATGTTTCTTTTCTTAGTCATTCGCTGCGGTTACTTCGTTATACTTTTCCCACAAAGTATCTCGAACATAATTTGTTGCTTCAACAGTAATCGGATAGCAGAAAGATTTCTTGTGCTTGTTGCTGAAATTGCGTGGGTAAGAAATGTATTTTTCGCCATTCGCCGCTATAAGTTTCAATCCCGTAAGTTTGATTGCATTGTTGAGAATGACAGAAGCAACTGCAACGCAGCCACCCTTACCGTTCTCGATGGGCAAAATATTACAGGAAGTAATCTCTAAGTTTTTCATAAGTCACCTTTTAGATAAAAAATTTTCAATTTCAATTTAATAAAGTTTTTCAGTTTTGGCAATTGGTTTATTTAGAAAAACTTTCTGCGTATGTTTTGACTGCTGCGATTGCTTGCTTGAAACTTACAGGATTAACGAGCCCGCCGTCCAATGAAATACGCAAAATCTGTCTGAAGATTTCCTTGATTTCTGGCTGCTTCTCTGCTTCCATAACCTCACGCATTTTGCCGATAACTAGCATCGGGTCAACAGTCGTCTGGCAAGTATCAACATTATTTTCGTCAACGAAGTTGCGAGCCCAGTCTTCAAGATAGAAGCAAAGCTTGAGCAAATCTTCCTTAGGCGTACCCTTGTCCTTATAACGCATTGCGTACTTCCAGGCGTTAGCAAGATCACACATCAAGTAACGAGTGATAGTGATTGCTTCAATTCCGCTCGGGTGCTTGTTATAATGAGCAGGGTGATTGACTCTGTCAGTTAAAGTTTGTTTCTGTGTTTCAGTTTCTGTTTGCTTTTCCATTATAATTCATCCTCTTGCTTAAAGTAAGCGTCAATGATTTTTTCTTCCAAATTTTTCTGTTTTTCTTTTTGTTCCATCTCTTTGTTATGACGAACGATTCGTTTATTTTCTTCCAAGATTTTCTTTGTTGTTTCGTCTCGAAGTTTCAACGCTTGAACAACTCGGTACGGGAGATAGCAAAGTGTTGCATAACCGAAAAGAATTGCTGCCCACTTAAGAATGAACAGAAGAACGGCCTTAGCAACAGGAGCGACGGCCGCACCAAAGCAGCCGCCAGCCATAATGATTAGCGTGTATAGAATGACAAGTCCAACCGATATGAGAATTGGCTTTTTCATTAAACTACCGTTTCATCCTCGTCCAAAACCATGATTGCTTCTTCAGAGTTGTCTACCAAGAAAAGTTCTTCCATTTCGCCAGTCTTCGGATTCTTGTGGTTTCCGATTGACTTGCATGAACCGTAGTTGATAAGAACTCTGTCGCCAACCTTTACTTCATTTGGAACAGTAAGGTTGTATGAACGAAGGTAATGTCCAGGACCAATTGCGACAATTTCATACATTGTGTATGCAACGACCATTCCAGGAAGAATGAGTCCGCCTGCGGTCTTCGTGGTAAGGTTCTTGACAATCATCTTGTCATCAAGTACTCTTAGATTAGTAGCCATCGTTTGCTTTCTCCTGTGCTGAGATAAACTTTGTTTCTTCGCCATCTTCCAAGATGTACTGAATTTCTTCCTCAGGAACGATGAAGTACTTCATCTTCTTGCCACCCTTAGTGATAATGACTTCAGGCGCTATCTGAGTATTCACCATCACACGGTCGCCTGGCTTAACGCTCATAGGACAGCGTTCGCCAGTAGCTGGGCAGAAACGGCCAGGTCCAACCGCAACTACCTTAAAGCAGACAGTTCCTTCTTTCTTTTCCGGAATGAAAATACCGCCTGAGGTTTTCTCAGGTTCGTTATTTTCCAACAGGACTTTATTTTGAGTAAGTTTCATTTTTCCTCACAACTTAATTAAAAAATCTTCTTTCTTAAATGCACCAAGCAGATTGACATTTTCGCCGGGATAACCAACTGGGTTATTCAGATAAAGAATCCCATCCTTCTCAAAACGAAGTTTGGCATGTGTATGTCCGAAGTGCCAGATTGTACCTTTCGGCAACTTATTTATTATTTCAGAACAGTCCCAATAAAAATATCCAGTCTTCAAGTTATTCTTGAATTTTTCAGGAACTGGAACTCCAAGCGGAGCAAAATGAGTAACCACGACTCGTGGGTCGCATGCTTCATTATCAAGTGGCTTAATCAATCTCTTTTTCTCATCTTCAACGATCTCGAGCGGATTATCTGACCACCAATTTTTCCAAGCTTTACCATCGGGACCTTTTCTCCAACTTTCAATGAAGTAATCGTTGGTTGAGCCAAGGAGGCGGCCGTATGACCAGTCGGATGATCCCATAGCTCCAACGAATTTAAGTCCATTGACACCAACTATTTCGTTTCCGTCTAACTTAAAGAATTTTGTCTTACATTCGTGAGTTGATGTAGTGAGTCTTTTGAAATTCCCAAGCCAATGTTCAATAGCGTCTAACTTATCGCTCACTGACTTGTGTTCGGACTTATAGACTCCGATGTCGTGATTACCATAAACGTAAAAGACGTACTTGTATCTTCCGCGGCAGGCTGCTAGAAAATCAATGAAAAATAAACTGCTATCAGCGATGTCGCCTGCAATACAGAGTACGTCTGCCGGAAGAAAATATTCGTCCATCCATCTGTGAATTGCAGCAGAAGATTTAGCACCAGCCTTTAATTGAGGAAGGTGCTTATCTATGTGCAAGTCATTGATGAAATAGACGAACATAAATTATCTTTCCCAAACTACCTTTTCTTGGCCTTTGCCGAGAACTTCTACAATCTTCTGAACGAAGTGAGCCTTACGGTAAGACTCCATAAGTTCTTGAGTGTAGCAGACAGTAGTGAACGGTTCGCCGTACGGAGATCCGTTTTCATCACAGTGATACTTAGTGATCTTCCACATTAGCAAGCTCCTTTGTAGAATGAACGCTGGACAGCCTTCGGATCAAGTCCACGAGGCTTAAGAATATCATCGTAAACAGTAAGTGCGGTTTCCCAAACTGCGTCCTTTACGAGATGGTTTCTGAAGAACTGTTCAACAGACATTGCGAGGCGTCCTTCAGCGTAAGAAATCGGAATAAGCTGATTTTCAGAAACTTGGCAACGAATTGCATTCTTGCTTCCAGTAACCTGACCATTCTTACGGTTGAGACGAGAGGTTTCAACCCAACGTCTGTTGCCGCTGTCAATGGCAGAATCAGTAAGCATAAGATAGCATCTGCCTGTTTTCTTGTCAAGTGCGTATGAACCTTTAGTAAGTGTACCCATCATTTACTCCTTTGTTGAGGGTTTTACAGTATCAATATAAAAAATTTTTAACAAAATGCAAACCGGCGGTTTTTATTTCTCCGTCGGCTTAGTTGAGTATGTCCTCTTGGTGTTGTCCACAAATTCTACATTGTCGTCATCACCGAAGAACGGATTGCCGTTAGTGTTAAGTCTGTCAGTTTCCCAGTTGTTCAAGACACGGACGATTTCAGAAACGATGTACTCCGCAGTCTTTACTGGAACATTCTGACCTGTCTGATGCGACTTTTCACAGGTCTCGCCATAAATGTGATAGTCGGTCGGCATACCCATACAGTAAAGAATTTCGCCGACTGTCAAAAGACGATCTTTGTAAGGATGCAACTTGGAAGTAGTGACCTTATGCATGATTGACGGAATGTTCTTCTTGTCATCAATTACTGCAGTAGTCGTGTCAAAGATCCATGAACCAACCTTATGCTTGTCATCTGCATGATTGATTGAACGAATCATTGATGCACGGTGCTTTTCCTGTGTTTCATAATTTTCGCCTTTCCACTGATAGGTTTCACAGAACTTGATGTACTGTTCCTTTTCGCCACATTCAATGATATGAGCAAATCCTGTTCTTTCCTTCAAGAGCTCACGGTAATCATTTGGGTGAGCCTGCTTGAAGTAGTCCAAGATATTCTGATTGCACCAAGACAGAGGCATTTCTTCATTCTGTTCGTAATTAGGCATTTCATTGAAGAAGTCCTTAACGGAAATTTCATCACGAACGAAATTGATGATAGGCGGCATCTGCTTATGTTCGCCTTCCCACTTCCAGCAAATTACGAATGTTCTTGGACGACGCTGAGCATTGTGATGCAAGCATGTGTCGGTCTTGAAGTAAGTGACTGAATAGCCTGCTGCTTCGGCAGTCTTGTCAATGAACTCACGGATTGGAGCGCCCTTAGCGCCTGCGAACAAAGCAGGAGCATTTTCAAAGATGTAAGCTTTTGGCTTGATGTGTTCAAGAACAAACTTTGTGATCCACTGCATGTTGCAGTTTCTTAGTTCACGCGTCTCATCGTTCTTTGTCGTTGTGGCATTGGACAATCCAGAACAGACTGGCAATGCGCATACAAGGTCTGTATTGCTTAAATCAATGGTGTCGGTAGTGCTGAAATCATTCTTGATTAGTTCTGGGTGCCAAGGATCTTCTTCCTTAGTGAAGTCAGCAAACGGGTGACGGTTGATAGTAAGATAAGGCGGCAACTTGTTGTGCTTCTTCATATACATGAGATAATGATACTCGTTCATAGCACTCTTAACAGTTCCGTCTGGGTTTTCAGTGTGACCGCAGAAACCTGGGAATGAAAGTACCCAATCAGGAGGGGCGCCAATTGCTCGCTCCGCACCGCACGCAAAGCCCCCCGTTAGCGGCTGAATAAATCCCCACTTAATTTTCTTTTGCATATCTGTCTCCAAATGTCAATTCTTGTTCTACGAGCTTAGCATTCTTATATTCATTTGTCATTTCAGTGACCTTAAGATTATACTGCTCTGCAATAGAATTTATTTCGTCAAGAGTCTTAAACTGAATCTCCTCAACAAGTTCTTGAGGAATGTCTCGTGAGCTCTTATTCTTGATTGTGATCTTTACACTCATATTATTTACCTCTAATTAAATTTAACAACTTTTTACGATTTTTGAAACATCACAAAAATTTTCTTCGTCTAAACTGCTGCAAATATTCTTTTCCATACTTCTCATCAATGTAATTAAGATACTCAGAACAATCTGATATGATCTTTACATCATGATCTATCATACAACGATACTTAGCATTATCCAATGAATTTGACTCCTGCATCAATTGCAGCAGCTGAGGTCCTTTTATTTCAACAAGTTCATTATTTACTTTAAAGTCTGGAAAATAACGATGTCTCCTGCCTTTATATGAATAATCAATTGGGTCTATATGAAATTCAAACGGAATGTTATGATCCTTTAGCCAAATGTAATATGCAAGTTCCCAAGAACTATCAAATCGTTGTCCATCATAATAATACCTTGCATGCATTTTAGCTATTACTGCTGGATTATGTGATGGATTCTTAAAGCCTGTACGTTTTTCATAATCATCAAACATATGTTCAACAATTTCAGGAACTAAACTTACATTAGTAGCGCCATATTTAGATAAACACGTTTCTTTTGCTTTTTCTATGTTATTGTACGTTGCATCACCATGATTTTTCAATTTGGTAGCTCTACATGCAGCTGCCATTTTCGCATTATCACGTGACATTCGTTCATCGTGATGGTGCTTTGAAACAAGTGCCTGCTGTTCAGGTGTTCTATTTCTGCAGCTTTCTATCTGTTTTTGTATAAACTGTTCTTTCCAGTCTTCGCCATAAATGTCTTTCAACGTTTCTTTTCGTTTTTCATTTATAGAATTAAGTTCATCTTTTGTCTTTAATTTCCAAGTATGTTTCAACTTGTCTTTATTACTGCATTCTTTACAGTAAGTTCCATATCCCCAGCTCAATTTGATAAAATCTTTCAATTCCGCATGACAGAGTCTGCAATGAGAATTTTCTTCTGTCTTCAGATATTCATCAAAATAATCTTTTGGGGAAATTTTATGTTTAAGAATTAGATGATTACTTAAATTATGGTAATCTTTTTTACATATTTCACAATACATTTGACTTACTCCTCTTTATAAGGGTTGCCGCCCTTTAATGTATTTACAAAATGAGCTGCTGGCGGCAACCAGCAGCTCGGTAATTCTGGGAGTAAGCCAGAAAAAATTGGGGAAAGGATCAGCCGCCCGCTCGATAGCTTAGTTCCTTCCAATCTTCCAATCCACCATAACGGTACTTATATACCTGGTCAAAGAGACGGAAGTTAAGTTCACGTCCACGGACTCTTGGGTGGTTCAAGAACTCTTCTGATGAAATCCACTCAAATACTTCTTGCTTGATTGCTTCATCAGTAATGTCACGAGAGCCATTCTTGCCACGGCCCTTCAATGCAGCATAGATCTTGATGTGAGGAAGCACAGTCTTAATACGAGAAATAACTCCCTGAGCGCTCAAAGTCACATCAATGGTAGTGCATCGAGAAAGGATAGCACGGTCTTTCTTGTAGATTGCCTGCTTTGAAAGGTTAGAGATGAAAATCACCGCGCCTTCAAAAATGAAGTATGAAGGAGTACCTTCTTTACCACCATGTGAGCTAGAATATTCTGCGAGGCGTGATTCAATTTCTGCATGGTCTTCAACGCCGAAAGTATCAACGACGTCAGAGCCTTTCGTCATCCATGAAATTTCTCGTGGGTCACCGGAGTCAAGGGCGCCTTTCAAGATGTTCATACCATCGGCAGAGTCAAAGATCGAGTCGCAGTCGTCAAATACGCAGATCTTGTCGTAATGGTTATAAAGGAAGCGGTACATCGCAGAAGGAGTACAGTGACCTTTCATAATCACGTAGTCTTCGCCTTTCTTACCATACTGTCTAAGAACATCACCAACAGTGAATGACTTACCAACACCGCCTTGTCCAGTAATCATCAATGCGGTAAGGAGGCCCTTACCAATCAATGTACAGTACTGTTCAAGTTCATGGAAGACAATCGCTGGGTCAGCATATTCAGTATCATCGAGAATTGCTTGAGCCTTCTTTACTGCCTTTGACGGAGTAACGGTTTCAGCCTGTCCCTTGACGACCTTGACCTTTCCAGAAGCAGAAGTCTGTGGTTCAGATTCGCCTGTGTACTTTGCGATAAGCTTACGAATATGTCCAGGAGGATATCCTACTACAGTCTTGATTTCATCAATAGACTTACCAGCATCGTACATTGCCTTTACGAGGTCAACACGAGTGTTATAGACTTGTCCATTATACTCGACTGCTTCATTCATAGATTCTGATACTGGTTCTTCAAAGTCATCGCCTTCATCAGAAGCAGGAGTTACTCCGCCGTTCTTAATGATTTCAGCAATTTCTGGAAGAAGACGAGCAAATGAAGACTGACCCGGAGCAATCTTACCAGTGAAGATTTCCATAGTCGGAGCCATTTCAGTTGCGTAGTCATTCCAGTAGTTGATTGAATGGAATACATTTCCTTCCCAGTTTACACGCAAAGCAGCATGATTGGTGGTGGAAATGTACAAAAATCCAAAGTATGATCCGCTACTGTTTGCGTATTCCTGACCGTCAATTTCCTTAAAAGTCGCACCCAATGTGCGAGAAAGATACTTGACGATGCTTTCAGTAGCGCGGAAAATGTCCTGGCTTCCAACAGAAGCTTCAGTCATCAACTCCTTCAATTCCTTAAATGTTTTATGCGCCATCGTAAATCCTCTTACTTATTTTTGTAGAACTCTTCCCACTTGTCTTTCAACTGGTCTATTTCAGTCCCACTTAAATTATTTATATAAGTCTTGGCTTCACGCTTTCCGATCTCGTATTCTTTTGAAACAGCCCAGATTAAGAACTCTTCGTCCTTTTCTGCCTTTTCTTTCTTATACGCCTTATAGTTGAACCAGAATTTACGACCAGTTGGAATTGAATTTGTCAGAATGAAATAATGCTGTTCGTTAGTCAATGCCTTCATAGTTGACATCTTTTCAACGATTGGCACAAGAAAATCAACTGATGAAACGAAACGATTTATCATAAACTGACTGTAAGCGTCTTTATACCCGTCATCAAGTTCTGCCCACGGTGTTCTTTTTATCTGAATCATATCAAGAACATCAAACAGTCCAATCTTCTTTTCAACTTCTTCAGTTGCGGGCGCAGTTACAGAAGCTGATGTACTTTTCTTTGTAGATGTTTTTCGCGGCATAAATTTCTTCCTTTTTTAGTTCAAAATAATAATTTCTGAGGTCACTGGCAATATACGTCAAAATATTTCCCAATGACTCTAGGTTGTCATCAAGGCTCATTAAGACATTTGCGTTGTCCAAAATCCATTTCGTCTTTCCAGTAAATGAATGACGGCAGCAGTAAATGTGACCAATCTCTGTATTAATGATAAACTGCCTTGACGGATAAAGAATGCTAACCACAGGCCGATTCTGTACTTTTGCGATACAGATTCCGTTCTGTTCGTCGCCCATCATTGACCACTCAACTTCCGGAAATCTGTTCGTCAAAAATTCATATTCATTTTCTAGACACATCCTTGGCCTCCGGTTCATGGAATTTAGTCAGGCGCGAGATAGGCCAAGCGTCTATTCGTGCATTCCATTTCTCGAAGCAGACTTTTCTGTAATCGTTAAAGTTCTTAGGCGGAATGCCTTCAGAATCATGCTTTACGACGACAGGCACGGTAGTTACTTTATAACCGCGCTGCAACGCCTGAAGGCAAATGTCAACATCATAGAAATGATAGCCTTTAAGATTTTCGTCAAATCTTAAGCCTTCTTGCAAGAGCTTCTTGTTTATCCACATTATGCAGCCGTCAACTGTTGCAAGATAGTCATGCGTTCCGCGATGTTCTTCCATCGGAAATTCAATCTTCTGGAACACAGGCTTGCCATCTTTCAGCACTGGCTTGCCATCCTTATCTTGCAAAGGCTTCTTTCCGCCTTGAATGATATAGCCAGAGCCGTTAAGAAAACGGTTTGGCTCCCACCAAGTACAAGACTTTTCAAGAGCGATAGTTCCAATTACTCCTGCGACTCCGCAGCCGTTCATCCACGCCTTAGCGACGATTCCTTCTGCAGCGTCTCTTGGAGTTCTAAAGTACAAGTCATCGTGTCTGAAACAGATGATTTCGTCATCTGACTTCAAAGCGATGTTCTCGATAGCCCAGTTGTATTTCTTTGCGATTCCATCAAGGCCTGGACGGTCTTCAATGTAGAAGATATTGTCAGTGTCATTCTGTCCAGGAGCTCTTTTCTGAATAGGTACAATTTCAATCATAAATCCTCAATGTCTCTGACTGTAAATGTTATTTCACGGTTTACAGCGGCATAGCCCATAACGATTCTCTGTTCAAAATCGTTCAATGTAGAAGGCTTGTCCTTCAATTTATACACGACCAAGCGGCATGTATGATACTGGCCTTCAAGAAGGCGTTCTCTTTCACTGTCAGGCAATCCTTCGCCAACATGAGAAATGTCAATCGCAAATTCATTTAAAGAAGCACCGTGAAGAACAAGCTCTTTTCGTTTGTCTTCGGGAATATCCTTGCTGAAAGCATAAAGAGTAAGAAGACAACGATTTCGCTGCTTCTTTATGCGTTCTTCAATTTCTGCTTCGGTCAATGGCTCTTTTGGAAATGTAGCCAAAAAAGGCAACAGAATCTCTGTCTGTTGCTTTTCAAACTCAATGCCAGTCCGAGCAAACTTAATCTGATTGTCTACATATCCAACTGTCTGTGGAAATACAGAACGACCAGTAAGTTTTTCAAGAATTGCTTGTTGCTTAACCATAGGGGTTTCCACAACAAACAAGAACGGACTGTCAATATAAGATATTTCTTGCTGATATCTTGCACATGCTTCGCAAGCATCTGAAACGAAAATGTAGACGCCGTGCTTATACCCGAGCAAGAATGTTTCAAATGCAAGCTGGGTAATCATTACTTCATGCACCCCGCAAGTTCAATAAGACAAGCAGCGATCTGCAATGATGGATCTGCTGAAATCATTGAACGGTATTCATAATCGGCAAGAAGAATCGTCGCCTGTGCTTTCTTGACGCACTTTTCATGCGGCACAAAATGCGTAAACAATGCATGGAATACTTCAGTTGCAGAAAGACCTTCATTTTCAATGAATGCTCTTGTCGCAGTCACATTTGGCTTTTCGCCACCGATGAATGTCGTTACAAGGTCAATGTCAGTGTTCTTCGGCACTGCTTCTTCATCAATCTTGCCATGAATCTTCGCATACTGCTGACAGAACGAAATTGCTTTACGAATAGACGGGAATGTCCTTTCTGCAATTCGCTGAACTGCTTCATGTTCAAACGGCACTTCTTCATGTTTAAGAATGCCTTCAAGACGTGCAGTGATTTTTGGAATAAGTTCATCTTTCTGTTTGCCCATGTCAAAGTCAAACACCATCGTACGGCCTTGCTTCAACGGATCAATGATCTTGCCGATGTTATTGCAAGTCAAAATGAAACGGCATGAACTTGAAAATTCTTCAATAAATGCACGTAATGCCTTCTGGAACTGAGGCGTCAAACCATCCGCTTCGTCCAAGATAACGATCTTACGACCGCCATTGAAGGACATTGTGCTGGCAAAGCCAGCAATTTGGCTACGCAAAACATCAATCGAGTTTTCAGAAGAAGCGTTGATGTACATCGCATCAGCGTTCAAGTCAGCAACGATTGCCTTAGCGATAGTAGTCTTACCAGTACCTGGAGTTGGCGAAGACAAAAGAATATTCGGAATGCCTACTTCATTGCCTTCCTTAATCAAGTCGTTGAAAAATTTCTTAAAAGATTCTGGAAGAACGATGTCCTTCACATGCTTTGGACGATATTTCTCAACCCACACATTACTGATAATCTTCGCCATTAGTCTCTATCCTCCTCAATAGCCATGTCGCTGAAATCAACTTTGTTCTTTTCTTTATTCACTTCCTGTGGATGTTTGAGAAGCCACTTTTGTTGAGCGCGGCGTTCAGCACGGTTGTGCGGGCGAAGATAGTACGGAGATACTTCATTCGGATTGTGCTTGTCTTCAGAATGGAAGATACAGCGGCAGACAACTGGAAGACCAGTCTTTACATCAACTGCAGTCCATCCACGGCCGTGACATTTCGGACAGTTCTGTTTTGGATTTTTGAGAACGATGCCGCAGGCGTCAGCAGACGCTTTGATGATTTGCTTCAAACGAATTGGATTGTGAAGCCATGCTTCATCGTGAACTTCGGGCTCTTGCTTATTCCCAACCATCTTTTCAAGTGTTTTTGCTTGTAACATAAAAATTACTCCTATTTGGTAGTCAAAATATAACAAAAAAAGGCGCATTTTCATGCGCCTCAAAAATTTTCTCTAGGTTCTTTATCGTGAAACTCTTGCTCCGTTACGGCGCAATGTGCGGAGAGCAGTCTGAACTTCTTCGGGTTCATCTTCGTCAGCAGGTGCTTCGTAAACATGAACTCCGTTGTCGTAATACTCTCCACCAGTTTCGCTTGCATAAGAAGGAGCTGGCTTGGCCGCGGTTCTAACCTGACGAACCTTTCCACCGCCAAGATTTACTGGCTTTTCCTTTGGCGGAGCAACTTCTGCTTTCTGAAGCAAGTTCTGAATTTCAGAAATGTATGACTTAATCTGCAGCTTAGCACGATTAGTAGTCGCCTTGTCAATGAATGCCATGAACTTCAACTGAAATTCATTAAGCTTAGTCACATAGCGTGGGCTAGAAGGCTTTGCTCTGTGCTTGAAAACAGAAAGATATGCGCAGAGCTTGTCAAATTCTTTTTGAGTTTCTGCGTCAAATCCGTCAATGCGAAGTGCTTCGTCTAATTTTTCCATCTTAAAACTCCTTTTTGTTTATTTATCGCAGTCAGGATGGTTCTTAAGCCAATCCTCTCTAAATTTTGCTGCGTGGTTCTTGATAAAATCTTTTATTGCTTCAGAACCAAGATCATGACCTGCTTTTTCAGATTCAATCCACTTATGTATCTGAATCTCTTCTATCTGGTCTTCCATGAATTTCTTCATCTGTTCGTCAGTCATACTGCCTCCAAAATCTAAAAGTTCACGAAGAACTAAACAAAATATTTATAAAAGATTTTACATAAAGAAGCTAGAACTTAAAATTTGCTTTATACTCTTCGTCAGGCACAATTTCGTAGTTTGGCTCTGGCTGCTTGAAGACGTGATTGTCTACGAAGCCAGCGAAGGACTTTGCAGCAGAACCAACTGCATCATCAACTTTTTCTGAGCCAAAATCATCAGGCATGTGTTCTGCAGCAACCCAAAGAACTGCTAGAACTTGTTTTAAAATGATATTGTAAAGAACCATCCCAATCATGACAGCAGCGCTGTACATTATTATGAATGCCTTAAAACCAAGAATGTTTGCGTAAGTAAGTAATTTTGTCATTGTCTCCCCCAGATTAACCATCCAACGAAAATTCCCAAAAGAAATTCCATTTTTACTCCTTTATGAGTTCCTTAATTGCAGCGATTGCCTTTTGACGAATTTCGTCATGCGTCATGTCGCTCAAATTTGACTTAATGCCTTCGCATTTTTCTTGAATGTAGCCAAGAAGTTCATAGTCAGCAGCAGTATCTGCTTGTTCCTTACTATAAGTGTCAAGATCTACGATGTCTTCATCGCCATCGCTCATGTCGCCACGAGAAACGAATGACACGAGTTTATGATCCTTTGTAACTGCGAAATAGCGAGACCAGTAGCAGTTCGTGCTTTCAAACATGCCTTCTCGCATCTTTGAACGGAATGCGTCCCAGATCTGATTTGTCAAGTTGTCCCAATCTTTTTCAAAGTCTTCATCAAGATCTTCTGTCTGTGAAAAAAGACAGTGAGGACGGCGTTCTTTACCAGCACGATGGCCTGCAACATCGCTTTCATAAACACAGTCAAAATATTCATAATCATCTGTTCCACCATCTTCATCGCCTGAATGACAGTAGCCTAAGATGATGTATTTATCATTTCCGTCTGGACGTCCGTACTTCACGAACATCTCATCAATCTTTGTGGTAAATTTATTTGCCATCTTTATCTCCTTGGGAACTCGCCCTTTTGAATTTCTTTCCAGTTATAATGTATAACCCATTTTCTTGGGTTAAAGTTGCTTTTCTGAACGCTTTCAGGCACAACGACAGAAACTGCCGCTGGTAAAGTCTTCGTACAGAAAGGCTCTAATGCTGCGTCTATCTTGTCAATCTTGCCAGTAAGCGCAGCGACAAGCAAGAAAACAAAAGCCACTATCATAAGTAGTGGCGGTAAATCTTGTTTAAGTGATTTTATTTTCATTTATCTTCCTCCACGAAGAAGTGTTTAAAGATGCCTACAAGTATCCTGATAAGTACATATAAGGCAATGATAATCATGCCTCCATACAAAGCCGGCGCAGCGGTCTGTGCTACAGCATAGTCAAGATCATTAGTATGTGAAGCAAGATAAAGTTGTACTTGTGTTTGATGATCCATCTTACTTTCTCCTAAAGACGGTAGTAGTTGTGTCTATTCGTTCCCACTTTGCGCCGAATATGTTCTGGACGGTGTATTCCTCATCGTCGCATTCAAAGTCGTATCCCATCTTTCTGACAATGCTTGCTTCAATGTTGCTAAACACGAAGAAATAGAAGATACATTCCTTTCGTTTCTGCAATTTGAAGCGAAGTGTCAAGAATGCAAGCATTATTGGAAAAACAATAATGAAATGAACTGCGTCTAATACCCAGAAAACATTCAAGTCAAGATCAAAGATTATGTCAATGAAGATAGTTAAAAGAATTGCAGCCACAAGACCCACTATAAAAAACATGAATCCGCAGCAAATTGTGAATATAGTTTCCATCATTTTCCTCCAAGTACTTTATGAAAAGCATAGAAGTTGTTTCTATCACTGTCTTTACTACAGTAAATCGCAAACTCAATGTTCTTAAAGCATTTTGCGAATCTCGGAAGAACAGTCTTATAAGCCTTAGCGACTATTTCAGGATCATTTCTGAACGCGCCGCAACCAAATGCTCCAAGAATGATGTTGTCTACGTTATGCGCAGCAGCCGCAGCAAGAATGCGAGTCACACGCTTCTGATGAAGTTCATAAAGATCTTCATTGCTAATCTTTATTTCCTTTCCATCTTTATCAGGACGAAGATTCGGAGCTGCACAAGTAATGACGTCGACCATGTAAGAAGACTCAAGAAGCTTGTAGTAATCGTCTAAAGTAACTACGACATAAGGCGTATAGATAATGTCATCATTGTTAAGCTGGTTATGAGCATTACGATGCGGCTGATAAAACTGCTTCAACATTTCTGCAGTATTCAGGCAGTTGTAAAGCGTAGAGCAACGGCAGATGCATTCTTCCTGTGCGTTAGAACCTTTAAGAACTCCGCCTCCAGGGTTCGTCGCTGATGCAAAATTCAAGACTGCTGTCTTTCCTTCATGATAGCGTCTTGCGGCGTCAAGAGTTGAACGATGCGAAATGATAACTTTTGCAGGTTCAGCAAATCTTTCTTTCCAAGGAATCAAAGTGTCTTTACTAATGAATTCTTGACGCTTGATAGAAGCGGCGATGCATTTTTGTGCTCGTTCATCATTTGCGAGCATTTCCTGATTGCTTTCAAAAATCTGAATGTTTCTTTTCTTTATATCCTCAACAAGAGCCATTACAAAACCTCAATCTGCTTTTCAATGTTAAGCAGAACTTCTTTATCCTCAACCCAGTCAGCGTCTACCTTTTTCTTTCCTTCAAAAATCGCCAAGAAAAACTTACCTTCAACAGAAGGATCTGTCGCTACAAGAAACTGTGTCTTGTCATCAATGAACTTAATGATAAAATGCTTGTCATCACCAGTAATGCTTTTGATTTCTTCAGAGTCGCTATAAGTGTCTTGGACTCTAGAACTTAATTCTTTAAATGTCATGTTTCCTCTGAATATTCTACTGCTGCAATTTTTATTTCTGCAAATTTCTTCAAGTTATTTATAAACTCTTTGTACATTTCCGGAGTCTTATCAAATTCCTGTTCATGCTTCGTAACGAAATCAAGAACATATTCAGCGAGATTTTCACGGAAAAACTTTCCAAGATGTTTTACTGCATGTTTCTTTACTTGATAGACGATGGCTTCATTTGTACGATAGTCAACTTCTGCATCGAGAAATTCATCAACCATCTTTTCAGGAAAGAATCTACGGTATTCTTCTGCAAATCTTACAGCAAATTTCCAGAAACAAAGACTGAACGGATTTCCTTTTAACACAAGTGCAGTTCGTAACTTCTTACCGACAAATTTTTCATGCGCCATCGCATCACGAATAGCGCTATGAATTAAGTCAGTATCTAGACGATAAACTCTGTTTTTCATTGGTAAAAGTTTCATATTCAAAATCAAATTCTTTTTTTCTGTAACTGGAAACCGGAGACAGTAAGCCCTAGAGGGGAACTTACAGTCTCCAGTAACAGCAGTCTTTTTTTCTTATAACTGTTGAACCGTATGACGTTGCAAGACGGCTTACTTATGGACTTACGGGACGGTCACCCTGTACTCCGACTACATTCCATAATGCGTGTGACGGCTGTATGAAAAGATCGTTACTCTTTTCTTCGCTGGTGTTTAGACTTTTATTGCAGAACCACCTTTTCTACGTCTAACCTAATCTTAACCGACAATTCATTGTGTTGAACTCCGAGACAGAAATAGGATTTTTCTGTATTTGAGTTCAAATTTAATAAAGTTTTCAGAAAAATTCAAAAATTATGAAAATTTTCCGCGGTAAGTAAGAATCTCAGAAATGAATTTTGAGCCTCTTTTACCCAAACCAATATAAATTATCGCTGCGGACGAAAAACAGGCTCTAAAGTCATTTTTGACGAAAAAACTGCTTAAATTTGCATTTAATCAACTACAAATTCGTCGCCGGCTTCGCGGATTTTGATTTTCTTTTCCTTGTTTTTCTTCAAAGCCATAAGTTTTCCTTCATTTTCTTTCCTAGCTCTTATCGGATCCCAGTTATACTTATCAAAGACAGCAAGAATTTCCTGAATGTCAACGTCATATTCTCGGAATTCATCATAAAGGCGTCTTGTGGCAGGATTCTTTTCAATCTTTTGTGCAAGATGCTTAGGAATTCTTTTTCCTACCAAGTCACAGCAAAGACACATTTTACACCTCCCACTTGTTTCTTTCTGCTCTCATTTCATTAATCTTGTCTTGTTTCTGCTTATTCAGTTCAATACGATTGAAATGACTTTTAAGGTCTTCAAAGCATTTACAGCCTAAAGCCTTAATAAGTCTACAAGAAAAAGAATAGTCGCCGTACCTGCAGTCAAGACCAGTTTCTGTGCTTGCTTTTATGAAGTGAAGTCTGATGAGAGCATTCTTAAAAGATTCTTCATCTTGAATGTAAAGAGTTGGCAGAACTGTTTTAGTCAACATCTACTTCATATCCTATCACAGTCCCAGTGTCTTTTTCATAAAAAACCAAAATGCTTGCTTCATCAGAATGTCCTTTAGAAAGGACACCATAAAGAGACTTAGAAGCAACGCCGCCTTTAATGTCTGCAAGAACTGTATTTTCAAAAGCCGGATTTATCCAGAAGTCAGTATGCGAAAAAGCATCTGCGAGCTTGAAAGTCTTCATATCTTCATCATCAATATGAAGAACTTCCAAAGTCTCGTCGGTATCATATTCCATCAGGCCTTCGTCTTCATCGCCAATATAATTTTCGCCTTCCTTCCACATATCAGCAAATTTCTTGAAGAAACCGCCTTGCTGTGTAATCGTGTCAAAGATGCCTGGAAGTTGTCCAAGCTTTACAGTATTGACATCAAACTGCAATTTATCTGCAGAACGAGAAGAAACATATTTTCCCATTTTAGTTCTCCTTACTTGGTTTGGATTCTGTTGCAGACATCTGCGTACATTTTGTCAAATTCGTGGATGATACCTTCTTCCTCAAGGTTCGGAAGTTCATCTTCATCGCAGTCGCATGATCCATAAGCAGCTTTGCATTTATGGCAATAAACATTTCCTTCAGAAGGAATGTAAGCTCTGATTGTGTTTGATGGGTCAAGATAAAGAATGAAATTTACATCCATCTCCCAGTCACCGCCTGCCCAACCCCAAATGATTGCGGTTCCGTCTGGTAGTTGATTGAAAGCAGCGTCTTTTCCATTATCATGGACTTTAGGGTTATGATTAGGATAATTATCCTTGTCATCTGTATAACCACAGTTCTCAAAGTCAAAGTTAATCTTTTGTAGATCTTTACATGCCTTAGAATCTTCACGATAAGCAAGCTTTTCTTCAATGTATGCCTCAATAAGTTCATTGTGACGACTTTCAGGAATTGCTTCAAATTCTGTAATATTTGCTATCTCATCGTCGCCGATTTCATATAAGCGACCGTTTTCGTCTTTCTTCATCTCATCAAACATCTTTTTCAAAATATCAATGCGAGTTGAACCTTTCTTTGCGAATCTTGGCATTTTAGTTCTCCTTATCTGAGGATACCGTGAGTCTTAAAGTATTCATTCAAGGCGTTTTCATCATCTGGAAGACCATCTCCATTCTCCTTGCAGTTCAACATTTCCCACATCCAGCGAGGCATAGATTCTGTGTCATTCAGAATCTTTTCAAGAGTCATTTCATTGACATCATCGATGTTGTTGTATTCATCATCAGGATTGATGTCATCATAGCTGATTTCAAACGGAACATGTGTTTCCGTATAGAAAGACGCCTTGATTAGCGAAGTTTCAGGATTTTTCAGTTCTTCAATGACTTCTTTCTTGACTTTCTGAAATTCTTCTTCTGAATTGATTCCGTCTTTGTATTCATAAGACGTTTCATCAAATCCGATGGACGCATCGCGTCCTCTTTCATTGACGGCTCTTGTATAGATTACTTTTACCATTTGTTTTTTCCTTTTAGTTATTTACTGAAATAAAAATAACAAAAAAACGCGGGGCTGTAAACCCCGCGTTAAGCGAAAACTTGAAATTTTTTCTCAAGTATTACTTGCCAGTCTTGGCAAGATACAAGATCAAATCAATTCCGTCGGCTCTTTCCTGCTTGAAGGACATGATACCGGTCTTTGAAACTTCAACGGCGTAAGAGCCAGTTGGGATCATCGGAAGACCCTTAGCAAGAGTAGAGTACTCAAACGGAGTTTCCACTGCCTGAGTAAGGTCAATATCGGTTTCATAGGTGTCGGTAGTTCTGGTGTTGTACAAAGTCAATGTACATACAGAGTCGTGGAATGACCACTTGATACGGTCTGCATCGGTAAGCTTCTTCATAGCCACAAGATTTGCCAACTGTTCATCGGAAATCTTCAAGCTTGCATCAACAGATGCGAACTTGATACGGTTGAAGTTCGGCTTGACGATTGCATCTTCGTCTGCAAGGCGGTGCTTGAATGAGCACTTCTGCTTTGTGGAGTTGATATGCATGATGCGTGCTTCTTCACCATCATCGCTGTACTCAACAGAAAGGATTGGAGTATCGCAGAGCTTTTCGTCCTTGTTGACCTTGTTGAAGGTGTTGAAGTACGAAATGAAGCGAGTGAAGTCAATCATTGCCAAAGATTCGCTTTCAAAGCTGAATGCGTCCTTCGGTGCATCGAGCAAGTAGCAGATTGACTTTTCAGTCTTTTCAATAGCCTTAACAGAAATCTTTCCGTCTGCCTGCTTGAAAATCAACTGAGGATTGATGGCTGCAAGTTCAGTCATAAGGTCAATAAACTTGCTATCATAGTTCATTTGTTTAATCATTTTTGTTTACTCCTGTTTGAATTAACGTAGCAAATATAAAAAAGTTTTCGTCAAATTTTGAACTCAACGAAAACTTTCTCAATGTTTACTTATTGTGAATTTCTGTTGCCGATGATGAAATAGGATCATCGATGTGAAGGTTAAGATATTCTGATTTTGCGATGCCTGCTAGCATCAATAAGAACAGAAAGATACCAATGAGGTACCCAAACCATTCTGTAAAGTTACTTTTCATTTTTTCCTCTATTTGTAATAACGGCCGTTAGGATCTTGCTGTCTATGGAAATTTTCTGCGTTCTTTTCGTAATAGAACTTCCAGATGTCTTCTGGCTTCATTCCAGTAACGACGAATAGTTCAAAGAACTTCAACAAGAAGTTTTCAGCGAGGACCTGCAACTTCAAAGGATCTTCTTTCGGGGTTTCGTACGTTTTCCAGGACTTGTAGCTAGAGTTCTGATAAATTTCACCCATCGTTTCAACGACGCCACCTACAATGTAATAAAGGTCATGATTGACGAAAGTGACCTGTTCAAGATTTTCCTTTGCCTTTTCATAGAACCATTCAACAGTCTGAGTTGGCTTGATGTTCAAGTAAAGAAGTTGGTTCATAACGAAGTGCCAAGCATCAATAAGTTCAAACTTGACAAGGTCGGTGAACTGATAGTTGTCTTTCTTCCACTGCTCAAAGAACTCAAAAAGTTCGGTAATAGTTGACATCATGTAGTACCCTGACTCCTTAGCCATAGTTCTATACTTGTCAGGAATATCCTTCTTCCAGGTATTTGGACAGAGGGTTCCTCGCTTTGCGCCGATAGCGTTCTGCAAAGATTCCTGCATGTCAAACATAATGTTCATGGCATTCGCCTTATCATATTCTTTCATTATTTACTCCTTGAAAAATTAACGACAAAAATATAATAAAGTTTCTGCCAAAAAACTTAATGGGCAAAAAATTTTCCGAAGACTTTACTCAAGCCCATTCTTGATTTCAGCTATCATTTTGTCCCATACTTCACTGTAAGTATTCTCTTGACATCCGCTGTCAAATGCCCAGAAAATGAATGCAGTTCCAAGCAATGCGACAGCGAGTGCCCCGCCAAAGATGAGAAACGTTACAAGTGCGTATGTAAAGGCAGCAAGAAATGACGAACTGGTGGCAATAATTAAAGCAGCAATGATTGCTGCTATTACTGCGAAGAATATGATCTTTCTGTCACGAGGCTTCTTAATCATCTAGTTCTTCCTTAATTTTTCTGCTGACAAAGTCAAGATAAGACTCGCCTTCTTCGCCGTCACTTACCCAGAACAACGCAACGATGAACATTAGCACGCTGACTGTAAGGAAAAGGAATCCTATGTCAAGCGCAAGCCAAGTAGTAAGAATCTGATAAAGCGTTACAGTCTTCGAACCCAGAGAAGCAAGAAGACAGACGCCACCAGTAAAAGCAGTTTCGCCAATGAAAATGACTTTTGCTAACTTTTTCAACTTATTCATCTTATCCTACCCATGTTCTGCTAGAATTGCCTTGAAGTCTGCATGATAACGAATGATCTTCGGCAGAACATTCGGATCTTGACGATTTTCGTCAGCACGCTTCTTAGCCCAAGTTGTTGTATGAAAGTGCGTAGCCTCAATAGGCGTGTTTACGCGCTTCCAAGTATTCTTGTAGTAACTTATTGTCTTGCCAGTTTTCTTATCAACGAAAGCAAGAACCCAGAAGTCAAACGGCTCTGAGTATTCAGTCAATTTACGTTCCATTTTACCCCTCATTGCATTTCTTATTGATAGTGTCTGCATAAAAGAGCACGACCTACAATGCCGTAAGCACATTTGCTGCAGATCTGCTCAGAACGATTAAGAACTGGGTCAGAAGGAGATTTCAACTCCAAAGTCACACAGTTCTTCATGTCTTCAATTTCAGTGTTACAGGTGAAACATTTCATATTTAGTCCTTAAATGCACCCTTAACTGCATCTTTCAATTTTCTAAATTCTTCGTCGGCATTCCAGCTGCAATCATAGCCGCCTTCATATCCATGACCCAAAGCAGGACCGGGAACCCAATTTCCATTCTCGTCTTTATGCTCGTAAGCGCCGAAGAGGGAACCAAAAATATCGTTCCAGATATGTCTGTTTGGCTTGACGATCTTAGTAGCCTTGATAAGATTGCCTTCCTTGGCAAGACCTTCTGCAAGAACCTTGCTTGGAAGAACCTTTTCCCTAAACTGTTCACGGTACTTTGCTTCGTACTCGGTTACAGTCTTGATGTCTTCAGGATTGATCTTGTTGTCTTCCTGAAGGAAAGAAAGCTGAATGTTATAGACTGCATTCTCGTAGTCATACTGTTCATCGCTCTTTTCAAAGTTAAAGATTTTTTCAATAAGTTTATTCATGTGAGTTTCCTTTTGTTGAAATTTATCTGAATGTGTCCTCTAGAGGATCGTAACAAGAATCATAAATGTCCATGATTATGCGCTGGTCTTCAGCATAATCTTGCTCTAACTGCTCATCTGTGTACTGCGCTCTAATGCCATTTCGTTCGGCTCTTCTTTCCGATTTTTCACGTGCAAGCAAAGTCTCCTTTCTTTGCCCGATGCATCGGTTCTTACCGTGCTTATGACGCCCACATTTTGAAATGCCAAGAATTCTGTCAAGCGTGTAAATGTCAACAGTTTTAATTCCTAGCTCTTTCTTAAAGCGTTCATCAGCACTATCTGCTTCCTGAAAAGTAGGAATAGACTTCAACATCTTGTTATAAAGTCTATTCCAATGACGCAGTTTCTTCTCTTTTCTGTCATACTTGTTAGTACGCATATTACCACTTATCTGTATAGAACTCTTGCTGGACTGTATTGAAGGCCGACTTTGCTTCGCCGACGATTGTGCCGATTTCATCAATCGTCATTTCTTTTTCAAGGTCTTCTGGCTTGAAGTCAAAGTTTGATGTTTCATAATACGAAAGATTAAGAACGTCTTCAGAGGTCTTGCCTAAAGACGCAGCAAAATCCTCTGGGAAGGTTTTCATTTCAATCACCTTTGCGTTAGCACGGATAAATCCATTGCCTTGAAAGTTGATTTTTATGATATGAACGAAAATCTGGTGCATAGGATTTTTAATTGCCGATAAGCGAAAACGGTCTTTTCCGTGCATTAGAAAGTACTTTCCAGCATACTGCTCATCTAGCTTCTTGCAGACACTGTCTTTATTTTTCTGACGATAGTCATCAAGTTTCTTTTCAGCAGCTGCCAAATTCAATTCAGCAATTCTGATGTTCTTCTTTAACTGTTCTTCTTCGGTCATGTTTACTCCTAATCTGGAATATCTATAATGTACTTATCTTCAGCGATATTTTCATACTTGCGCTGAAGCGTTCCTTCGCCTTTTGGATAAATCCAGACGTCGCCTTTTGAAGTCTGTTCGCCCGGATAGCCAAGCGGGTTACAAAGAATCGTAATCTTCTTTCCGTCCTTTGTGTAGTACTCGACATACTTTCTATCGTGTACATGACCACAAAGCCATAAAGCACCGTCAGGAAGCATGTTCAAGTACTTTTCGCCTTGGAAGAAGAACATTTCATTGTACTGACTGTTGCGGTAGTTGAAGTTGACGCCGGCCTCATACGGAACGAAATGCGTAGCTATGATCTTAGGCTGCTTACTGCAAAGGTTAGTAAGCGTCTCATCATAGTACTTTAAGATCTCGTCATGGTGCTGGCCGAAATAACGCCAATACTTGCCGTCATACCATTTCTTCCAACGAATGTACTGTGGCGGTCCAAACTGATATGTATCGCATTTAAAGTCATTCACGCCCATACAGCCAGCAATTTCATCAATGATTTTTCCTTCAAGGAAGAAGACATTTCCAAGCTGCTTGCAGGCGTTTTCCATTGCTTTAAACTTTTCTTCAGTAGTCTTGAACATAAGATTTGACTCTGAAGAAGTTCCTCCACGGACAGTCGCATCGTGATTGCCAGGGACAATGTAGACTTTCTTATACTTCTTTGACAGCCACTTTGTAACACGGACAAAGGTTAAGAAGTCGTTGCTAATGTCGCCAGGAATGATGATAGCGTCTGTCTTAGGGAAACGATTGCTAAATGTGTCCCAAACAAAGTCAAGACCTTTATAGACTGCTGTGTCTGTTGGATCAGAACCAACTAACGGCTCCCTGCTATAAGGAGTCCAGAAGTCAGAATGTATGTCAGATATTACAAGTGCTTTCATAATTTCTCACAAGATACGCCATGTTCCCTTAGGAAATTTATTCCTTCAGAAGCGGCGCGGTCATATTCATTTTCATAATAGACTTGCTTAATGCCGACTGACAAAATCAATTTGGCACAGTGAATGCACGGCGAGATTGATACAATCAAGGCGCAGCCAGTGATGTCAACGTGATTCTTTGTCGCATAAGCAATGCAGTTCATTTCAGCATGTATTTCATGCTTTTCAGAAAATTCGTGATGTTTTTCTTTCCATTCTTGTTCGGAGACTCTTGACCTTTCAAATTCATCAGGAGGTCCAAAAGGCCCAATGTAAAACTTTCCGTCCATCTGAATAAAGGTGTCCTTGCAGTGACTATCACCAGAAGGAACACCGTTATAACCGACAGAAAGAATGCGGCCATCTTTTACAAGAAGAGCTGCAACATGAAGTCTTGCACAAGTAGAAAGATCTTCGTAGAGCTTTAAGCTCTTACGATAAATTCTTCTGTGTTTCGCTTCCATCTTTTTCCTTTTCAGCAGATTTTACTCTTGAGAAGATTTCAAGAGATTCATCAAGTTTTTCAAGTTCACGAGGAATCTGTTGCTTGATGACGAAAGTGTAGTATTCATTGCCATTGAATTTGCCTTGCTTCCAAGAATCAACTGCATCAATGACAGGCTGGTGAAATTCCTTTGGAATGTACTCGAAGTCAATGATCTTTCTGTTTCTGTCAAATGCAGCATGCAAGTCATTTTCATCTAACCATTCATCAAGACCTTCAAGTAAGATCTTTTCAACAGTCTTTGGACCTACACGGTCCTTAAGCTTTGGAATGTCGTCAGACGCATCGCCTGTGATGATCTTTTGCATCAAAGCAAGTTCAGGATTAAGAACTTCAATGAACTTATGTTTCACAGGATCATACTGCTCAAAGTTTTCAAACTTATGAAGCTGGTAAAAGTCGTGGTCAGTCGAGATAAGCAAAATATCCCAATCTTGCTTATACTTTGTAATGAGGGCGATAAGATCGTCTGCTTCAAGTCTTGGAATGCGCAGGAATAATGCATTCTGAAGTGTTTTTTGAAGTCCAGCAATAAACTCATTATTCATCTTGAAAAAGGCGTCAAAATCAACGAGAGAGGCTGAATAACCTTCCGCTCTACTTGCTTTGTAACCATCATATTCTTGCTTGCGCCAATTATTGCCGCCTTCCTGACAAAAGATAATCTTTGTCGGATGGAACTGCTTAATTGCTTTCTTTAAAGACATCATGAACGCAGTCTTGTAAGAAGTAAAGTCGGTATCCGTAGGATCATACGGCGTGGCGTAAAGACAGCGCATTGACATATTGTTTGTGTCAACGAGAAGCACCTTTTCACGCTGCGGCGGCGTCTCTTCTGTGTAACCGATAAAATCTTCTAAGCTCATAATTTCATTTCCTTATAGTGTAGGTTTCCAATGTAAAATGTCAAAAAATTCTTCAAGTTTCATATCGGTTCCTTTTTTTTCAAAAATAACAACTTTTATGAAACTTGTAAATTGGTCACTTCAGATTTTTGTCTTTTTCTTTCTCTAAGTATTCGCCTATTCGGCCAGACAAGTCATAACATTGCACAATTTGCCCAACTGCCTGATCTTTATTTGGAATCTGGAATAAGAGCATTCTGTCAATCTTTATGTCAGTATGTTTCTCAAGCAAGTACTTATACAAAGAAAGCTGCAGTGAATATTCAGATACATTCGTTTCTGGCAAATCGTCAAACGGCGCCTTCAAAGTCTTTCCATAAAAATTCTGCGTATCAAGTGACTTTGATGTCTTCCAGTCAATGATTTCGTATTTTCCTGTCTTCATATTGTAAGCAAGAAAGTCAATCGTGCCGCAAAGAGCCAAGTCTCTGTCATAAACGATGAATTCATTTTCCACGGGAGCGTAAATTCGTTTCATCTTGTTGAAAAGAACTTTGCATTTCTTCTTACGTTCATCAAAGTCTTCCTTCATTTCTGGAAAATTGACAAGAAGACGCTTGTCCATGAAATAATCTTTCTTGTACCAAAGATTTTCAAGAACAGAATGAATTTCAGTGCCTAGCTTACGGGCATAGTCGCCAGCATAAGACCACTTTGCTTTAAGCTCTTCTCTTTCTTCAGGTGAGATTGGTTCTCCACCTTTTTCAACTCGTCTTGCTGACATTTCGTCAAGAACTCGTTCATTATCAAACGGTTCAGAAAAAGAGCCTGCCCAGCCTGTCGCTGACTTATAAATTGTCCCGTAAGAATCTGTATAAAGATGCTTACCTTCTTCATCATCAAAATGAATGTCGTTAAATGCTTTCCAAAGATCTTCGTGTATATTCATAATTCAAATATAACAAAAAATGGGGCGCCGAAGCGCCCCATGAAAGAAATATTTTCTCGTTAGTAGATCTTAATGTAAGGTGCAGAGTCAATCTTTACATTAGAAGGATCTTTACCAACTTGAATTGGATATCCAATGCCTTGTGCAAGCATCTGATAGACTGCTTCTTCCTTTTGCTGGAACATTCCAATAATGTCCTCAGCGATAGAACGATATGCAGCAGATACTTCCTGAGGCGTCATGCGAGGCTTAGCACGGTTCTTCAATGCGTCAGTCGGAGAATAACCAAAGAATGTCTTCAAAGGTTCAACAAGTTTACCGAGCTGTGCAGCAGCGTTCTTGAACTTAGCTTCAACGGTTATCTTACCAAAGCTAGAACCATTAGAACGAACTGTAATAAGCATGCATGAATTGTCAGGCATGTGAAGATCATGAGCATGATTTGGGTTGAACGGAACTTCAATCGTGTAAGTAACATTTGCATCAGAAGTAGATGGCATGATCTTTGCGGCTGCAATGTTCAAAGTGTTGTTCTTGTCACCTGGCTTGACGAACTTCAAAAGCACCTTCTTTTCTGGGTTGATGTTATCACCAGTTGCGTTGGTGTATGTCTTGAAGTTGACAGCAGACAAAGTAACGCTGCTTCCAATCTTCTTCAAAGAAATACCGATGAATGACTTGTCATTGATGTATCGAGTCATCTTATCAAAGTATTCTTGACGTGTCTTCGTAGTAAGCAAGTCCTGAACGATCTTCTGTGCCATTCTTGGGTTGAAGCAAAGGAAGATATCCGCCTTATCAACATTGTCCTTTACTGCGCCACAGCGGCCATCATTAAGATAATGATCTACCCAAGTATCACGAAGATCTTGACCGTGGAAGTAACGCCAGAAGTGCAAGAACAAAGCTTGCTTCCAGTTGCTTACGCCGTTCTTAAAGACAGACGAAATTTCCTGAAGGATGTTGCTGTTATAAAGTTTTTCAAATGACTTGTACCATGTTTCTGTTCCGTTGAAAAGGAAGTGTGCAAGTTCAACCTGAAAACCTTCTACGTCATCATCAGGAACTCTGAATGAATCGTAATAGCAGACGCCTGTATGGGTAACTGGATTTGATGAAAGAAGCCAGCGTCCAAATGCAGAGAGTTTCTTAATGACCTTTTCACCAAGGAAGTTCTTTACACATTCTGGAACATCGCCCGGATCCTTGACTGCATTTTCTGCCTTTGCTTGAAGGATTGAAGCAATGATAGATTCCTGAGTAGGAGTTGCCGGCACAAGATACTTTTCAATAGCGCTTCCAGCGCCAGAGCCTTTACCAACTTCTAGCTTAATTTCATTTCCGCCAATATGAATTTCAGTTTCAGTTCCATCTGCACTCTTTACAGCAAGAGATGAACCGACAATTTCTGTTTCATATCCAGCAGCATCAAGTTTTGCCTTTACATCATTTGCATAAGCCTTTGAGATGTAAAGTTTAGCTTGAGGACCGCCTTCGCCGTTGATGAATACAGGAATGATTCCATCATATCCATCTTTCAATTTTTGACGAGCTGCTCCTGAAGTCAAAAACTGACCTTCAGTACCAATTACCTTTGCGAGTTCTCCAAAGAAGTCAGAGTTTTTCGCAACGCTCTTTTCAGTAGATGACAATTTCTTACTAGCTGCAGCAGGAGCTGCTTTCTTAGCAGGCTTCTTGCTTGCGGCTTCATCTAAGGCAAATTCGGTGGAAATGCCCTTTGCATTGAGCCATTCACCGAATGATTCTTTTAATTCTATGGACATCTAAAATCTCCTTTAGCGTATATATCTTTCAAATTCACTAACGAACGACTTGTTCTCCATGATCCACTTCTGAAGACTGTCATCATGTTTTGCCTTAAATTCCTTAAAGCCCTTAGAAGTAATCTTAATCATCGTTCCATCTTTCAACTTGATAACGACGCCTTCATAATCCGGACCCCACTTACCTTCGTAATGCTCAAGCTGAGTTTCAAACTTGGCATTGAGAACGCCTTGCTGTTCTTCAACGAAAGTACGAACGAATTTCTTCAACTGGATGTCAGATTTCTTTCTTGAAGGATTGTTAAGTACATCAGTAATAGAGAGTTCGTTTTCTTTTTCAAAACGGTCAACGTTAGCACGAATCTTCTTGATTTCTGTTCCAACGTCAATCGCGATGTTCTGCTTGACATTCAATTCGGCGTCATCATACTTGATTGACTTTGAAGAGCCATTCTTTATCAAGTACTTAATAATCTTCTGAGTATCAGGAACAGATTCTCCATCGGCGTCATTGACAGCGAACATAACGATTGTCGCATCTTCGCCAAGGCGCTTAGGATCATAACGAGAACCGACGAAAGTGACGTATCCATTTTCGTCCTTCATACCAAGTTCTGAAATGAAGATTTCACCAGAAATCTTGAACGGTCCAATGTCGTCAAAGATCTTAGACATACAAGTCTGAGTCTTTTCATCTGCCTGAAGAATGTCAATGATATTTGCCCAGCCTCTAGCAAGACGGTTTACACGACCAAATTTCTTGCTGTACTTATCACGGATAAAATCAGAGTCGTAGATTGGGCCAGAGTAAGACTGTTCTACGAAGAACTTGCCTTCATCATCAACGCCCATACGGAATGCAGCTCCATCAGACTTTTCTGTCATCGAGAAATTCTTACCATTGACGAGCTTACCGCCATCTTCTTCAAGAAGGTCAAGAAGGTCAAAGAATTCTAATGCACCAAGTTCCTGTGCGTTGCCCGGGTTGTACAAGTGCTTAATGCCAACACGGTTCGTTGCAGCAAGAGCTTCATCAAGCTGAGTATCAGCGAAGAAGTCAGAGAAGCGTTCTTCAAGTACACCGTTCTTCTTTGCCATTCCGTAAACAAGATCCCACATCTTTGGAGAATATCCTGTCATCTCAAGGAATCCTTCACGGTCGCCGTTACGAATCATAGCACGAATAGCAGTACCAGAAACATTCTTTTCGCCGCGGTCTTCAAGAGTAAGAAATTCAAACTTACCCGGCTTAGGGTCAGAATCGTCTGGCAGCTGGTTTCTACCTGCTTCAAACTTGTTCATGTATCGTCCATATTCAGCAATACGGTCAGGACCGCAACAAAGCACGATACGATTTTCTGGGTATTTCTCAGCAATCTCTAAAAGGTTAGAAACGACAAAATTGCTTGAAGCAATGAAAGCGTCAATGACGTTATAGCCAAGTGACTTTGCGCCTTTGTCAGCAATTTCTACTTTCTGTTCAAGCGTGAACATGTTTCTGTCATTGTCAACTACTTGCTTCTTGTTCGGAGAACAGATGATAAACTTGTTAATGCCATGTTCCTTTGCATTTTCGAGAAGGCGAGCATGTCCATACTTTCCTGTAAATGGGCTAAAGCAGCCGTAAGCGACTGCAATAGGTTCCATACTTGACTTAAACCAATAATCTCTAATCTCGACCTTTTCACCTTCTGAACCTTTCTTGGTAGAAGTGATTGTCTTCATTGCTACTGGCATGTTATTCTCCTAGAATTGTCTGTTTGAAGTAAAGCTCAAGTGACATCTTTTCGTCAAGGTCATGAACGAACGGGCAGATCTCCTTGAACTTCTGAATGATTGCATCACCAACAGCAGGATCATCAACTTGAGTATAGATGTTGTCCTTGTAGTTCAAGTAAACCTTCTGAACTACTGGCTTTGGCAAGTACTTCTTAATCAACTGAAGCATTCCAACGTAAGAGTTCATCATTTGACGAGTCTTAGGCGTAGGCTTAATGCCAAACATTTCAGTAAAGATCGAGTTAAGGTCACGATTGAGCGGAGTGTCTTTTGCTGGGAACTCACGGAAGGCAGGCTTGCCATCATACATCATCTGTGATCCGTCGGCGTTCATTACAGGCTGGAACTTAGCACGAGATCCCTTAGGTCCGTATGTTCTAGTAGGCACAGTTTCGTCTTTGTATGCCTTTGAAGGAAGGTCCTTCTTATTCTGAAGAACGATACCCGGGGTTGCGTAGATGACCTTATAGATTGCAGGAATCAAGCACTGCTTTGCAAGTCCCTTAATGCCCTGTGAAAGGTCTGCCCAGTCAGAGTTCTTAGTGAACATCTCAAATTCATTAGGATTTCCTTCTTCGTCAAACTCGATAAACTCGAAGTCAATCTGAATGTTCTTTGCAGCAGGCTGGAATTTCTTAGGTGCAGCGAAAATGTTATAGAAGTCACCGCCAAATTGAGAACCAAGGTAAGTAAATCCAGCAAATTCTTTTCCTTCGCTTTCCTGAAGGAATTTTCTTACTGTTTCTTTCTTCTTTTCGTCAATCTGAACGTCAATGTCGCCCATCTTCGGCTTAACCTTGACGTATTCTTCTCTAGAACGCTTGAAAAATTCATGACCAGATCCTGAGAAGATCTTCAAGGAACGAACTGCTGCCTTGTCAACGAAAAGTGGTTCACCAGCGTAGTCAAGAAATGCAAAGCCGATTGCTTCAACAAGTCTAATCACGCTTTCCTTAAAATCATCGTACTGTTCTGGTGTAAAATCAGCAAGACTGATCTTTCCAGCTTCAGCACCATTCTTTGCTTTGGCGTTTCCGCCTTCTAAAATCATATTTTCGCTCATTGCGTCTCCTAAATTTCTTTATTTTATTTATTCATCAGGTCAAGTTCTACTTCAGTTATGACTTTAAAGAAATAACCATGATCTTTTGCCCATTTTCTTGCAGCAGTCCATTTCTCATGGTTCTTTTTAAGCACATTGCAGCACTCTCGCCATCGTTCAATGCGCTGTTCAGTAAGACGCTTCTTCTTATTCAGTTCTGGGAAGATGATCTTGCCAAATTCATCAAGTTTAGGAACTTGAGAGGCAGGCTTTACTTCAATCAACCACTTTTCTATCTGATCTGTGTCTCTGTTTTTAGTGACTAGCACAAAGTCAGTTATGTAGCGATGCGTTTTGCCATCTAATGACGAAATATACGGAATTTCAACTACCTCAGAACCCCAACCCAGGACGTTTTCTTCTATATCGCAAAAGTTAGCGAACTTCATTTCCCAAGAAGAACGCATCTGAGGCAGCGGTTTCTCGCATTTGCCGTTTGTGTTAAGACATTTCTCTGGATGTTTAGGAGTAAATATCGCTTTTGCGTATGCAGCGTTGAACATTCCCATGATTATTGCCCTTTATCAATGTCTTTTAGGTTTTGACCCATCATAGAAGTTTCAAGAATGCCTAAAGCGACCTTTTCTCGCTTCTTAGCGGTTCCTTTTTCCTTCTTTTTCGCAATTTTCTCAAGGGATTTGGCCTTCTTTAATGCGAAAACCTCACGCACGTTCTGCGGAAGCTTGTCAGGATCATCTAATCCTCTGCGAAGACGAAGTTCTTGTCTTCCAAACTCGCAAAGCGCATGTGCGTCAATAATGTCAGATGTAGGCTTGACTCCATCTCCCTTGTCAACTATTGGAAGATCGTCAAGATAAGGTTTCTTGCCCGGCCATTTCTGCCAAGCCTGATACATGGAGATCTTATCGGCTCCACCGTAACCTGAATAGAATTTTTTGTTAGTAGATGGCACATAGAATCTTAAAATCGTGCCACGACGATAAAGCTCTTGCTTTATGTAGCCTTCAAATTCGGCTAGATTGAATACTCGGCCATTTGCTTGAAGAGCGTAGTCTTCAACGAAGGCATAGTCGCAGCCTTCACACCATTTAAGGATGTTATCCTGTAAGAACTTGTATCTTGCATAGTCATCAGGATAATCTTTAGGGCCACGGTATTCAACAATGTTAGGTTGAACCCATTTTGGAATTGCGAATCCGTAGCCCGTACAAGAAATAACATTTAGATCATCATCGAGTTCTTCTATAACTACCGCAGGTGAAGTATACGAGAGATCTAAGCCCGCAATTTTCATAAACACACCTCACAAAATTCTGTTTGGTGTATTTATCTGGTCATTACGGGACTCTGATGATTAAATGTTTATGATTGTCTTTTCCGACACTTTCTGTAACTTTTACATTGGCGTTGAAATGCTCCTTAATCGGAGTTCCGCACAAAGACGCGTCATAAGTGTCATCTTTCCAGTTTAAGTCATAACGATTTGGACCGAAACAGATAGCGCAAAGATCTTTTCCATTTCTAATTCGTTCAATAGCGTAGTTTCCATCAGCGCTCATCGAGTCAGTTTCGCTATTTCGTCTAGTCGTGGAAAAATGCTTAACATTGGAAATGTCAATCGTTAGAGTGAAGTCATTAACACGCTGGAAAATGTCCATCACTTTATGATGAGGATCCCAAACATAATCGTTTCTTGCATGTGAAAAGAAAAGACTGACTATCGCCCAATAGTCAATGTTGATAACTTCGCAGTTGTCATAAAGTAGACTTACTGTCTGTCCAAAATCTGCAAGCTTTATACTCATTCTTCGTTTTCCTCATTATCATAAAGATATTCAAAGATGTCTTCTTCGCATTGCCAAAGCTTGTCTTTAAGGAACATAACTTGTTCAGCAGTGATTTCATCTGCGCTGTTAAGCATTTCAAGAACATCTTCCTTAGAAAGTTCTGTGTCTTCATTGGTGCCAAGACATACAGAGTATGTCCAGTCATCATCTTGCTCAGAAACATAATCTATCATTTTCTTGAGTTCAGCGCCGTTGTAAATTGCGTAACCACATACATCCATTTCATCTGCCCAGTTGACTGTTGTGTCAACAAGAAAGAACTTTGTTTCGTCACCCATCTTAAGCCTCCTTTTTAGTGTCTGCGTTTTCAATCATTTCTTCAAGTTTTGTGCGAGTATTGTCAACTGCTTTTTTGAAGTCTTCAATAGTAAAGACCTTGTCAATCTTGTACGTTCCGCCATTTCTTGACATCCATCCAGCAAAGCCTTCTTCAGTGCAAGTGTCCATCACACAGCCTTGCCCAATCATCATGGTGATGATGATTCGTTTGCCATTATGTTCAAGAACTCTGAAAAGTGTTGGGAACATAGTGTTCTCGACTGGAGTCAACGGAAATTCTTCTTCAAGCGAACCACGGAAGACATCAAAGATATTCTTGAATCTTGCCTGTGGCGTGTCATCACCACAGTATGCAAGATTTTCGCTGTCAAGCTCAATCTGTTTGTCAATGACTTCTTCCCAGATAGTCGGGTCAAAAGACTTATAGACATTGATGTCGTCATCATAAAGATGCTTAAGAATGTCTCGTTGACTATTCTTCTTAAAGTATCTGTCAATCGCTTTTGCGAGTGCTAAATTGTCTCCCATTTGATTTTCTCCTTAAAATTTACGAATTGTTCTTTAACTGTATCATAACATAAGATTCTGGCATAATACCCATCATACTTGTCAGCGGTGTTCATCATAGCAAGCTGGAAAGTATCATCTTTAGAACGGACTTCTGAGTTCCAACCAATCTTAGGGAACTTTTCAGCCATTATCTTAAAGTCAACGACAAGCTGGATGTACTTTGCTGTCAAGATACGTTTAGCATGTTCAAGATCTCCAGCAACGCCTTCAGGCACAACCATCACTTCACCAGCATTTGCTTGACCAACTCTGAAGATAATGTATCTGTCAGTAGTCAGCAATGTTTCACCGTGAACTCTGTTACAGATGTCAATGCCATCAGTCATCGGATCTTCAATGTCTGGATTAGGATTGTCCCATTCATAGCTGTCAAAGAAAGAACCTGTGTACTTGTCCATAACTGGAAGCAGGGCGTTCAACTTCTTTCCAAGCTGTTTAGACGCGAAGTTGGCGATGTTCTTATCTGATTCTTTATAATCGTCAAAGACTTTAATTTCAAGTATGTTCTTTGGCGTAGTAATAAGTGAAACGTACTTAATGTCCATTACAGATCCTTCCTCTTGTATTCGCCGCAATGCTTACAGCGAAGAAAAACGACACGACCAATCTTTTCATTATCGTCATTAAGCAGATTGCCAGATTCAACTACTTCCCATTCATGCTTACAGCTATGATTGAAGCGGGTGACTGCGATGATGGTTCCACAAATGATTAGCAAACAAATTATCAGTTCACTCAATTCCGTTCTCCTTACAGACCTTTACCAGTTTTCTGATAACCCAAATGCCAATGACATCTATAGCTATGAAACATACATTGAACGCAATCATGAAAGGCGTCAGTGCTCCAAGTGCCCAAAGAAGGACAGTTGCAGCCGCACACCCATAAAGTATCTTCTCAAATACATTACATGCTTTCAATACGAAATCGTGCATTTTACTTACCTATCTTGCACCATTCGGTAGCAAGCCTTTTAATCTGTTTGTCATATTGCTTATCAGCCCAGTTAGGTCTAATCTGAGCAAATTCCGAATAAGTTCCTCCAATGCCAGCGAACCAGCTTGCAAGTCCAAAGACAGCGTTATGTCTAAGACCCGCTGGAGTTTCATTCATCTTTCTTGTCGCAAATTCAATCGCCTTAGTCATGTCTTGATTAGGTTGACGCTGTCTTCTCTTTGCGTTTTCCTGTTCAAGTTTCTTAATGTACTCTTCTTGCTTCATTTCACACATTGCATAAGCGAAACTGAATCCTTCAATCTCCATCGGCGACCAAGGTCTGCCATTGTGAATAGAGAAGTAATAAGGAACTCCAGGCGCTTTTATTGCCGGCATCTTAAAGAACTGAGCTTTAACAAAAGAAGCCGGGTCAATATGTGGAAATGCGTTAAGCATGTAATGATATGGACTGAAAGACTTATCGTGACATTTGAAGAATAAGCGCGAGATTTCATATTCTTTGTCTAAGAACAGAAGAACACGAAACTTACTGTTTTTGCCATCATAAGACCAAGATGTGTGAAGAATGTACTTGTACTCTCTGAACTGACTTTCAAATTCTTTAAACGAATATGAACAATCGTCAAAATCAAGAATAAGCAGATTAGTGCTTCCAATGTTCTCAGTGCATCTTTGTTCTCCTTTGATGGTACAAAATTTCCACTGAGGAATCTTGGCTTTATCCGGCACAATAAGAGGCTCTCGCACTATCTGAAGAACTTTTCCCCAGACATTCTTATCTACAGTAAGACCTCTTATCTTATTGTCAAATTGGTTATTGATAGTCGCTAAATACATAGTTCAAAAATAACAAAAAACCTGCACTTTTGAAGGTGCAGGCAGAAAATATTTTCTTTTAGTTAGGCGTTACTGCCTTCCGCTAATGTGAAGCCAGGAAGCGGACGAGCTTCTCGCTGCACGCGTTCATTGCGGTATGCAGCCGCTGGCTTCATTCTTGCATCGCCGTCCATGCCGACGTATCCGTATCCAGAGTACTCGTAGTGAGGCTCAATGACAAGATCAGATCTGTCAGTGATTTCCTTAAATGCAGTCTTGACGCTTTCTGCAGTCCAGTCACGGAAGCAGTTAGCATGTCCGTCAGTCGAGAACGACAACTTGTCTCCCGGAACAGTGAGCTTGGTTGTGTACTTGGAAGAACCAGTAGCAATCATATCACGAATGTCCCAAGTAGCACAGACACGGGCAATAGTGTTGCCAGTAAAGTCATGTGCATCAAGAGTTGCTGCCTGAGTGAGCTGACCGAAGTGCGGTTTCCAGTTCTTCCAGACGAACTTAATGCCGTTAAGTTCAATGGTGACATCTTGCTTAGCAGCGTCTTCACGGTCAAGGTTGACATCCTGCAAAGTTTCCTTTGGATCTTCGCCAGCATTCACTTCATCAATGATGCAAGACAATGCGTCATAGTTGATGCGATGTCCAAGAAGAGCAGTAGACAAGAATCCGAGCTGAGACTTATCAACGAGCTTGTCTTCCATGTACTCGACGATTTCACGCTGAGAAAGGAATCCGAATGTGAAGTGATACAAGAAACGGCCAGGACGGTTAATCATGTACTTGTTAAGATTGTAAGTTTCATTGATGGCAGCGACATAAAGTTTCTTGCCATCGTCCATACCGTCAAGCAATGAAAGGAACTTGTCTTGGTTAGGAACTTCATCTTGACCCGGAACATCCTTACGGAAGACCTTTTCAAATTCGTCAAGAATGACAAGCGCATGCGAAGAGCATTTCTTCAACCACTGAACGATGCCCGGAAGGTCAGCGTTGATGATAAAGATTGGCATGTTACGGCGCTTTGCTTCCGCTGCCATCATACGGATAAACAAAGACTTACCCATACCTGCTTCACCAGAAAGAAGAACGCCTGTGTTACGAGGACGTCTGTCAAAAGCACGATAGACCTTTGCAAGTCTGCTAGATGCGCTGCCGTAGACGCGGACAGGAACATCAGGTACATCGGAGCACTTTTCTACCCAAAGACCAATTCGCTGGTCATAGCAGAAAGTATAAGTTCCCGGCGGAACTTCTTTAGAAATTGTAGTTGAGCTAGGAACGATACCGAGCTTGCTTCCATCAAAAGTGTAAAGGCATTGATCTTGTGCCATTTGGATTCCTTTGTTAAAGTTAAAACGATTATAGTCAAAATATAAAAAAGTTGACTGACTTTGTAAATTGGTCAGTCAACAAATTTTTTCTAAACGATTTATGTTAGAAAGAAGGTCCAACGAAGCAGTCTTCCCAAGTTTCGCTTGCAGGATCTTCAGCGTCCTTCTTGCTGATTACAAGATTGCCGAGCCATTCAATAAGCTGGTCATTTGAAGGCGGATTGTCAAATCCAAACTTGTCAAAGTCATAGCAACGATCTACGTCTTCATCAAGTTCGCCATCAACGAACTTCAGCATCTTTTCACAAAGTTTGTTAAAGGTCGGACATTCCTTCAAAAGAACAAAATTTTCATCATTATCAGCAGGTCCATCTTCGCTTGGGTCATAGAAGTCAAACGGAAGAAGTTCCATGTTAGTGACGAAATGTCCCCAATAGTCAGAGTCATCAAAACGTTCGCCACTGCATTCATAACAGCAGCGGGTGTGATGTCCTTCCCAACGGAAGTTTCTTTTCCAGACAGGTTCAGCGGCCTTCTTAGCAGCCTTGTCTTTTTCCTGCTGGACAAATCTTGGCTGGCACCATTCGCCGCACTCTTCATAGAGTCCTTTCTCTTTCAAGAAAGCGATAAGATTTTCTTTAGTTAGTGATTTTTCTGAAAACATAGTTTCTCCTTAGTTAGAATGGAAGTTCTTTATTGCCACCATAGTTGAGCACATGCTCAACAGCAAATGTCACCTTTTCAACAAGTTGCTTAATGTCTTCACCATAGAAGATCGGAATACCTGCAGCTCTACGATGTCCGCCACCACGTCCAATGAACTTGCAGACTTCAACGAGGTTGATGTCATCTGTATTTGAACGGATAGACAATGAATTTCCGTGCTTAATGACCTGATACTTATAGCCTTCTTTTGAAAGTCTGACTGACATTTCTGCCAAGTATTTCTCACATTCATAGAAGCAACCATTATGAGCAAGGTCGCTAATTGGAAGTTCATCGTACTGCTTCTTTACTTCCTGAATGTATTCCTTAAGCCACTCTTTCTCTTCATCATACAAAGCAATCTTTCCATGCTTGAATCTTGCGAAGAACCAGTTGAAACCCATCTGCCACATCAAAGCATTGAAGAGCATTGAGCGCTTGTCCTGCAAAGTGAAGAGGTCATAATCATTAGCGATACTTACAAGTTCCTGCAAATGTGAAAGATCTTTCTTCACAGAGAAGTACTTGTAAGCAAGCATACAGCCTGAATACTTCAAGTTGATGTAGATGTTATTAGGCGGGTCATTATACTTTAAAGCGGATTCGTGATGGTCAAGAACCAGAATAGGTACTTCAGCAACTACTTTGATTTCTTCAATCGCATTCTTCAATATTCCCGGACCTCCTTCAGTTGGACAGAAGTCAGTGAAGATAATTGCATCAAATTTGCCTTTGTACTTATTCACCTTTGCGATGATTTGCTGTTCATTTCCGTAATTGACTTGTTCAGTAATTACATTTTTAAAATAATTCTTAATAACGATGCCAGAAACGACGCCATCAAAGTCAATGTGAGTGAAATTCAACACTCTTAAATTCTCGTCATAAAAGTCTGCCATGATTTACTCCTTTAGACAAAAAATAATAAAAAATGGGAGCCCGATGAAGGCTCCCATGAAAAATCTTTCTAACGTTGATTAGTCCTTGAAGGCTTCATCTGCTTCTGCAAAGAAAGCATCGTCAGAAATTTCTGGAACTGAATTTACATTGATGTTCTTCTTGGTAGTAGGCGCAGGTTCATCAAAGTTGAAGTCATCATTTGATGCTGGTGCCGGAGCTGCCGGTTTTGCGCTCTCAGAGAACGGATTTGTTGATGCAAGCGAAACGCCTGCGGTACCTGCGGCGGTTGCTTCTCCAGAAAGAAGATCTTCGCCGGTCTTTTCCTTCCACTTTTCGCAGATCTTGTTGAAGTCCATGACTTCATCTTCCTTGTTGTAGCATTCATCAAGGCGATAAAGCTGTGCTTCAATAGCGTCTACTTCAGCCGGAGTAAGTGGAACGAACTTCTTGGTCTTCGGATCATAACGGTCAATCGGACCTGGCTGACCGAAGTGGGAATCATCAAGCTTAGGACCATTGGATCCCATGACGCCGGTGTAAACAAAGTCTGCACCTTCATACCAGTCAAATGGGTTGAATCCATCAATCTTTCCCTGAAGTTCATCTTCACGGCTCTTGGTTGCCAACGAGATCATCTTCATGATCTGCGGACCGAACTCGAAGCGGAATACCTTACCTTCTGTATCGGCATTGTTTGCGTTACGAACAACAAGAATGTTACAGATGTAACGGCTCTTACCCTTACCCAAAGAAAGCTTAGATGCTTCTTCCTTAGGGAGCTTCTTGTAGAGTTCACGGTTATGTTGGCAGATTGGGCAAGGCTTGCCAAACTTGGTCAAGCATTCAGTAATGAACCACTTATCATTTGGCAACTTGATAGAGTGCTTGCGGTTTTCAACGAATGGTTTTACTTCGTCAGGATGTGAAGGAAGGAATCTGATAACAACGCTGAACTTGTTGTCCTTATAAGTCGGAGTGAAGACGTTTTCAATCTTCCAAGATTTAAGCTTCTTCTGTGGCTTCTTTTCTTGATCTGCGACTGCTGCGTTGATGTCTGCAAAGTAGGAATTTAGGTCTCTTTTCTGTGGCATAATTATTTCTCCTTAATGTTCGCCTTTTTATTGACTTGTCTTATTATTCGCATAAGCCTTAAGAAACGAAAATAATCTGGATCATCAATTTTGGTTTCGTCGATGTCAAACTTGTGATTGTCTATTCCATCAAACCAAAACCAAAAACTTAAAGTCCCATTTCTAATCAATTCATAAAGCTTGTTCTTTTGCTTTTCATTGACTTTATATAGGTCAAATTGGTTGCCAGTGAAAGCGGCAAACGGATTGTCTTCAATCTGTTTTTCCGATTCCATTCGCAATTTATTTATTACTTCAAGTTGTTCAGTTTTTCCGTTTACAGAGTAAAATTTAATAAATTTTTTGACATAAGAGGGATTAGTTATGTTTTTTTTCTTAACGCTTCCATCTCTCAAAAAATCACCCACACAGATGTAAATCCAATCTGTAAAGTCAAACTGTTTCATACTTATCGCATTTGCAAGATCCACAAAAGCGATGTAACCTTTAGCCATGTTAGGTGTTTCATAAAAATCTTCTTTCAAGATTTCCTCAAAAGATTTCTTCATGAATTTTCTAACGATGGGCTCTGGGTCCTCCTTCTTGCTAAGAAGCTTAGAAAAGAGGGTCCAGAAATGATAAAGTTCTTTACTCGTCGTCAGCATTTTCAAAAAAGTCCATCAAAGTAGATTCATTTTCCTCTTTCTTCAGGTGATGGCGTTTAAGCAATTCCTGTTTAAGAGAGTAAAAGTTAAGTTCATCGAGATACTTCAACATTGACTTTTCATCAAAATAATCTCCTGTAAGATAAGTCAATGAGTCAGCGATGTTGACGAGCTTCTTTTTATGTAAGTCTGCAATCGCTGCATTGAATTTATGAAGATCGTCCGCATCGCCTTCCGTTACTGGAACGATTGACTTGGGCAATCTTGTGTATTCATCGATGTCTTCAAAATCAAAGCCACGTTCTTTCATGAACTTGTAGAATGTAGCACGATTCTGTTTTCTTTCAAGCGCCTGACCGTCTTCCCAGTCAGACAGCAAAGAATTGAAATAGTCCATTTTTAGTTCTCCTTAAAGATAATCAATATCTTGCGCCTCTAGGTCAACATGACCATCGCTGTGCGAAATCTTTTCAGTGTCAAAGAGGCTTACAGTATCATTCTTTACTTTATCCTGAGAGACATCGTAAATTCTCTGTCTTTCAGTGTCCACGCCGACAAGGAATGTAGCGCCACGGTTCTTACCGCCATAACGAGTCTTCAACAACTTCATGCAATAGCAGTTCTGTTGCTGCATATCATCAGGCTGAGTAACACCGAAAATCGAGTCTGCCTTCATAGTTGATGAATAAGAGTCAGATACATCAGACAATGAAAGTTCTGCAATTCCGTTACCTCCACGGTTAGTCTGCAAACCGCTGACAATCGGGAAGCCATGAACCTGAGCAAGAGCACGAGTCTGAGCAGCGATGAGCTGCAAAGTAGTGTTAGTGTTCAAGTTTGCGTTCGGACGGCCGTTCGGAATCATACACCCAATATAGTCAATGAAAACTACATCAGGAATGAAGCCCTTCTTTTCTTTAAGCTCTTTCAAGAATGCGTTAAGTTGAAGTGCGTTGACTGTATATTCTGGCATTTCCTTGATGAGGAATCTTCCAGAAGTCTTGCTCATGATATTGGCAAATGCCTTATTGAAGTTATCACGAGACATCAACTTAAATTCTTGCTGGGTCACGTTGAACATATTCTGAGCAACACGAGCAGCAATCTTGTTTTCAGGATCTTCAAATGTTATGTAAAGAACATTGTGTCCATTCAAAATCAAGTTAGTCGCAAGCGAGCACATAATCAAAGTCTTACCAATGTTCGTCGGCGCCATAAACAAGTTCAATGACTTTTCATGAAGTCCACCAACAAGAATATCGTTAATTGCTTTAATTCCTGTGTTCCAGAGCTTTTCTTTCGTGTTAGCGTCTTCATACAAACGGTCAGGATCTGCAAAGAAATCAAATCCAACATTTGCGTTGAAAGAAAACGCTTCTGCTTCTGCCATCTCGTCTGAAATAGCCTCAGCAGTCTTTTCACCCGTCGTCACATATTTCATGCCATTTTCACAAGCACGGTAAATCAATTTACGACGGACAAATTCTTCAATCTCGTCTAGAATGTATTCGGTCTGTACTTCTTCATCTTTGATAGCCATGATAAGATCAAAGACACCTTCCGTCTGGTCATCTTTGATCATTCTCTTTGTCTCAATGACAGACGGCATAGTGTTGAATGAAGCTGTAAAGTCAAGAATACTTTTAATGATAATCTTGTTATCAACATCAAAGAACCACTTTAAGTCGAGATACGGAAGAATCTTTGAACGAGCATTATCGTTCACATAAAGTGCTTTGATGATAATTCTTTCAAATTCAGCTGATTTCATTTATTACATCTCGTAAGCAACGAATGATTTCAAAAGGTTTTCATGTCTTTCATAAATGTGAAGCGAACCGACATTATAGAAGATGCTGCCTTTTGCCAAGTTCGGATACTTCTTCTTAAGTTCTTCATACATCATCTGATAGACAAAACAGTGCCAAGGGAAGTCAAATGACAAACCTGTTACGATGTCGCAAGATCTTTGGGTTACAATGTACTGAAGTGTATTGTCTCTAATCATCAACTGTGCGGAAACAGTACACATGAAATCATGCTTGCCATTTTCAATCGCATCGTGATGCATTGAAGGACGAGTATAGATCATCAACGCTTCTCTTGTGTTGACATCTTCTGTAAGTTTCTTCAGGCAATTTTCATACTGATTGCCATTTTCTGCACTGAAGACGCACCAACCATAATTTGAGTTGATGAGCTGCTTGTCATCTTTTGATGCACACCAGTTCCAGATCTTGATGTCGTCCATCCATCCTTTGATAGAAAGATCTTGAGACATGTACCACTTGTGTTCCTTTTCAAGATAGTCCTTTTTAAACGGTCGGCCAAAGATTGACAAGTAAGGCTGATACGGATTGAGAGTCAAATGTGCATCAATGATCTCCCAAGTATTACCTACTTTCTCGCCATTCATATACTTGTATGCAAGCGGCATAAGTGCATCATCTTTAATAGTTGTGTTATTTCCACGACCTGTTCTTGACTGCACTGTCAAATCTTCTTTCATTTCAAAGTCTTTAATCATACTATCATCTCCTTAATGTGTTTCCATACTGCATCTGCATCGCCGATTGCAGACAATCTAATAAGTGCTTTATGATGAACATTGCTTCTCACAAAAGCATCAATGAATGAACTCAATTCATACTTCTTCTGTTCAAGACCTTGTGTCGGGCTCAGTCCATCTTCACGTGCTAAAAGATTTTCTGCGTCATCGATGAAAACAAATTCATAGGCGTTCTGAAGAAATTCTGGATATTTCTTTTCAAGTTCAAAGACATATTCACCAGAATAATCTCTATACTTGGGTCCATAGACGTGTTCACCAAGATGCGCTCTATCAAAAATGATTACGGACATCGGATCTTTTGCGAATTCATTTGCAAGTTTCAACATATCATCATAACGGACAGTCGCCATATCCTTCATCGCTTCGGGAGTATAAGTTCTTGTCGGGTCAAGGTGAATATGTTCATAATGAATTACATGAACACGCATTCCTTTGCTTTCGTAATAATTCTTGAGATTAGCGATCTGCGTGCTTTTTCCTACTCTGTTAGGACCTTCTATCACAATGATCATACTAAATCTCCTTTTACTTTGACAAAATATAATAACTTTTTACATAAAAAAACGGGTGGGCAAAATTTTTCTGCCCACCCATGAGACCGTCTTTCTAATTAGTCTTTATCAACGTCAAAAGTAAACGGTTCATCTTCATCAGGAATTTCAGGATTTTCAGTTTCCTGCTTGGAAGTCAAAGAGTTATCCGGAAGATTGTCCCAGTCGCCTGCGGCAATCATATCGTTGATGTTTTCCTTTGAAGAAGTAAGTACAGTTTCTTCAAACGAGAACTTTCTTTCAAGGAAATCATTGAAAGCATCATCAGCGAAGACAGGAACCCAGAACTTCGCACAGTAAAGTTCCTTTTCCTTCCATTCACGTCCATCAGTGTCATACTTAGGACGAACAAAGACGTTTGAGACACCTTTCTTCTGCTTAACAACGACACCCGACTCAATTGCTTCTTCAAGCAAGCCATAGTAAGGGTTGATACCGCCGTCCAATTCAATCAAGAACTTCAACTTCTTAAATTCCTTAGCATTACGGCCCTTAGAAACAGCAGCAGTAATGATCTTACCATAGATGGCGCCGTCAGAGTCCTTTGCCTTAGCAGAAGATGATGCAAGAACGATTGCGTCAGAGTTGAATACAAGACGCTTACCACCAGGAATTGCGAACTTACCAGTTGGGGAATATGGGTCCATTGTGTCATAGACGTGGTTGACGATGAAAGTCGTGTTACCATAAGCGTTGATGACGTTTGCAAGTTCGTTCTTGAATCTTGCACCAGACATGTTCACAGCGGAAGATGCCTGAGCTGCTTTTTCAAGAACTTGTTCTTCAACAAGCGGACCCCAGGAGTCAAGAAGAATAAAGATTTCACGAGATTCTGCACGAGTCAAACCGTTATTGACACGAGCGAAGATTTGTTTAATTTCAGGAATACGGGAAGTCTTGAACACAACGATGTCGTCTGTATCAACACCAAGCATTCTTGCCAATCTTGTGTTAAATGCGTTTTCGGAATCTATAACGATACAAGACATGCCGCTCTTATATGCTTCAGCAAGAAGGTTCAAACCGATAAGTGACTTACCCTGCTTAGAGTCAGCAGCGATGGTAACCATACATCCTTTCTTGATACCACCATTCTTTACTCGTCCTGAGAAAAGGACGTTTACAGGTCCACAGTTAGTGGAAACGAACTGTTCCTCAAAATTGTCTGCAGAAAGAATATCTGCAAATGCTTTGTCTCTCTTGATCTTTGCTATGAATGCGTTGCTTTGTTTCTTTGCCATTTTATTTCTCCATGCTTAATAATTGCTAAATAACGACCGACTACCAATGATCGGTACATTATTTATACATGGAAAAATATAATAAAGTTTTGAAGAAAAGACAAAGCTATGATTTTTTTCCTAAGTGCTCCATTCTACTGCGGCATGACGAATCGCATACTCTTTCTTTTCTTTTTTCAGTTCAGTTAGCATTCTTTGATGATTCTGCTGTTCAACTATAGCTGCGCTGACTTCTTTATCAACGGTGTGAATCCAGCCGTCAAGATTCATCCAAAAGTCTTCAAAGTCTGTATAAGAAGCAGTGTTGCCGTTAAACATCATTGAACTATATTCATACTGAAAGTGGTTGATGAAAACTGTTTCTCTTCTTTCATCAACAATGAATACGGGCATGTAGACTTCTTCATTGTAATATTTGGCTAGATAATAAATCTTTTGCTGCCAGGAATTTTCGCCACCAAGCGTGGTGCATACCAAATCAGGAACAGTTTTAAGTTTTTCAGTAAGTTCTTTAAAGTTCATATTCTTTCGCAGCGTCCTTAATTTCTTGAATGTGATTCTTTTTCTGAAGAGCTTTGCATTCTTTTGAGCCAGGATCATTAAGAATCATTTGCTTTATGAGGTCTCTGTCAATCTCCTGAGTTATTTCATCTTTAAGAATTTTTAACAGACTTTCTTCAGTGTCTATTTTATCATTCAATTTAGTAAGATTTGATTTTACTGCTTCAAGCGAAGCATTTATGTAACCAAGATTGCTTCTAATCTCTTTTATAGTCTTCGTGAATGCGTCAAACTGATCATTTATCATTTCCATTCCTCAGCAGCTTTTCTAATTTCTTGCTGATGTCGTTCTTTCTGCTGCTTCTTGTATTCTTCTGAAGAAACATCAATCATGGTGTACTCGTCCTCAAAGAGTGAAGCGACATAAGGAGAAAAGATAATGCCTGAATTACCGCGGCCGGCAGCATTCATTGAAATCTTACGTGAGGCGTCTATAATGCTCTGTACAAGAGATTTCTGCTTTTCATCTTCCCATTCAATCGTTCTCCCACGCATAGCTTGCTTTCCTTATTCTTACTTCTTTCGCAAATGTATCAAAAATCTTTTGGCATTCTAACAGTTCGTCCAAGCTAAGATCTCTTATCGTCAATCCACTAAAAGTCGTAGGATGTAAAGTTCTTGTCGAGATGAGGCTGGCATAAACAGGAACAGATTCATTCAGCATTCTTTCCAGAGCCCATGTGTCATTCTTATCATCCTTCATGCCATTCCATTTTCTTAATTCATCAACAGTCATACTTTAAAGCAGCCTTACGAATTTCCGTTTCTTTTTCAATCTTTTTAAAATAAGCACGTATTTTACGATGCATTTCTTCTAATTCACGAAATTCTTGAACACTAAGTTCACCAAATCTTAATTCACATAAGCAATGACAGTCCAATTTATGACCTGAAATAGAAGTTGCCCATGTTGGAACTTTCCATTTTAAGAAGCGTGCAGCATCTTCCTCAGTACCAAAATCAGGGTCTAAAGATAAAAGCTCATCAACAGTCATATTGTGCAGCAGCCTCACGATATGCTTTTTCTCGTTTTTCTTGAATGTACATTCTTTGAAATTTCTGATTGATTGCTAACTGATCTTCATAATCTTTGGTAGACATAACTACATAACGAACATTAGATCTTACAGGAGCAAGAAATGCTTTTCCAGTTTTAGTTAAGTAGTTAGTAACAAACGAAGACCATGCAACAGCGGACAAGTCTGGAAACACCCTTTCCCATGTTTCTCTGCTATACTTTCCTGCTTTTATCCTTTCTACAACTCCAGGATTTCTTTCAAAGTATTCATTTAAGTTCATTCTTCCCATTTCCTTGCAGCAGAAATAATTTCTGCATGATGTCTAGCACGGACAAAATCAGCGTCTGCTTTTGTGTTAATAAGTAAAGACTCACGGTTTTCAATGTCCGTGAGCCTTTCAGCACTCCAAGATTTGGCTCCAGTTAAGTAGCCATTTATTCTTTTAATGACTGTCTTATTCATTACGAATCAGTGTCCATCAGTTGTCTCCAATAAAAATTACGTTTCCACCAAATCTTGTCTTGAAGACATTCTTTTCATTTAGTTCCACCCAAGCGGGCTGCGCTTTCATAAATCCAGCAGAGTCAGTCGAGATGACAGTTGACTTATACTGAACAGTTGCAGTTGGTTCAAGCGTCTTAAGATGCTCTATCAACTGCTCAACTGTCATAGTCTTCTGTTTCTCCTTCGTCTTCGTCCGCAAGATACTCGCATGTATCGCACATTTCTTCAACTTCATCAGTTGACATTTCTGCAATACATTCACGGGCGACATCTTCCCAAAGCAATCGTCCGTCTTCGAGTCTGTCCAAAAGTTTGCTCTTAATATCAGATCTACTCATCTTTCTCCTCTTTCAACTTTTTCTTCATTTCAACCCATTCATCAACGACCCAGGAAGCGGCAATGATAGGCACAAATCCAATAATGAATCCGAGCGGCCACGGTGCAAGAAGGAAAAAGCAAAGTCCAAGCCAAAGCACTACCCAAGAGCCGAAACCGCCAAGGCTCATTAAGCACTGTTCAGTCTTTGCCCTAAAGCCTTCAGTATGAACGTGTTCATCTACAAGTTCTTGAAATTTCTGGTCATTTGATTTCATGTTTACTCCTTATTTATTTTTGGAATTGTTTAGCAGCAAACTCAACATTCATTTGCTGTATCATTGTTTTAATTTTACTTTGGTAAATGCTTTCAAAATCTTCAATTAACGAAAGCTTGTCATTAATAGACGTAATGACTTTTTCTAAGCCGTCTTCTACGCTAAAATATTCTGAGTATGTAGTCTTTGTGTAAAGCAGGTCATAATTATTCATAGCAAGTGCTTTGACCGCAGACTCAATGTAAAGAAGCTTGTCTTTCTTTTCAGCATCTTCAGAAAAGCAGAATGAAGGAAAACGATCCCATGTCAGCTTGACCTGTGGTTCGTCGCCGCTACTATAATCATTACTTACTGAAATCTTCAAAGACGCTCGTCTCATAAGCAAAGACTTATAGAATTGGACTTCCAAGTCAAGACTGTTAGCAGTGCCTTTTGGAAAATTGTAGTCGGCGACATGCGCCTCAAGCGAAGTGCTTACTAATTTAGACTTTTCAAAGACCACTGTTGTGAATTTATACATAGCGGTCGTTAAGTTCTTTAACTGATTAAAGTTCATAATTTCCTCATTTCTGATTAATTATCCGTTCCGGCTATTTTCGTAAGAATCTCAGACGATTTTCGTCAAAATGTGTAATAAAATGACGTTTTTTGATGAAATTTATGATAGTAATTTTAAGATTTTGCCGAATAAAGGCCGGTTTTTGAAGTTGATTACTGTCTAAAATCAAAATAATAACTTTTGACGAAAATGTAAATACCAAAATAAGAAAAGCCACGGAAATTTTTTCCGTGGCAAATAAAATAAATGCAGACAGTGACTTATTCGTCAATGACAGTCATTTCAGTATTAAAGTACTTGTCTGTTTTCTTTCCAGTTTCTGGGTCAACGACCTTAACCTTCAAGAAAGTTGAAAGTTTCATGTCAATGTTCTTGTCAAGTTCCTTCACAAGTTTCAATGTATAGATTGTGTAAGGAGTACCATCCTTAGTGTGTCTGATAGTAGCAGAGATGTTTTCTAGCTTAACCTCAAATTCAAGGTCGCCAAGATTCATCTTGTACTTAACAAGATAGTCAGAACAAGGAATGCTGATCTTGTCAAAGATATCTCCGTTTGCAGTTGATGCAAAGACATCAAGGACAGGATACTTGAACTGCTTTACGAAACTTCTAACTGATGTTTCTTCAGTTACTTGAAGTGTGAAAGTAGTCAAAAGATTTTCCTTCTTTACATCAAACTTGAAAGAAGTCATCTTAGAGTCAAAAAGAATATCAGCCATGTTTCCTCCTAGCCATTGAGAAGCTTAGCGCTTTCGTCGTTTTCTTTGATGTACACAACCTTTTCACCATTTGCAGCAGTCTCAATGCGTTCAATCTTCATCTTGTGGAAGTTGAGAGTCTGATTAGCGACTGCTGGGTTAAGAAGCATGTCTTCATTAAGAAGACCAACTACTTCTGGATGTGTCTGGGCATTTCCAATTAGAATTACCTTCATTTTATTCTCCTTTGTATTCGTATTCAATTTTCATATTTCCGTCGGCGACTGAATGCCTTACTGCCTGAAAGAAATTGTTTGGAATATTTACAATGTCAGTAAGTTTCTTAATCTTTGACTCGACAGTGTCAGTCTTTTTGATTTCTGAAAGTCTTGCCTGCATCAAACGGAACATATAGTGTCTAAATTCAGTAATCTGTCTTGAAGCGCCTGGAGTGCATTCGCTGTCGTCAACGATCTGCAAGTTAAGGCTCTTTGTGTCAATGTTTAATGTTACCATGTTTTCTCCTTATTTTGAGTAAAGTGCGGCAGCTAAAGCAATGTCCATAGCTTTTAAGATTTTTATTTTCTCTGCATCTAATTTATATCTTAAGTCGCTTAGCTTATGCTGATATTCTGTTTCAATCTCTATCTTTGCTTTCTTGAAAGTGTCAAATTCTCCTTGAAACATCGCAAATGCCTCAAAGTAGATCTTGATTTTCATAAACAGTTCTTCGAGAAAAGCAAAGACTTTTTCTTTATTATAAGTTGTGTTTTCATCAAAGTAAGTAATGTTAAGGCTGATGCTCTTATCAGTAGCTAAGTTTCTTCTTGCTGGTGTACAAATGCGCATGTTCAGTTTCTCGGAATCAGAATAGTAAGAATTATCAAACCCGAAACTAAGATCATCAATCGCAATGCTAAGTAAAAAAGATGATTTTACTTTCTCGACTTCAATGTTGATAAAGTTGAAAGAATCAATGCTAGAAACTTTCTGATCTTTATAAGTTGTTGAAGACGCATTGTTAAGTGAAACATGTATACTTGCACAAACTTTTCTTAAAGGTGATTTGTAATCACTAGTGGAAACGTGGCCCACACCGTTTTTCTCAATGAGGGCCAGCAATTTAGCCTTAAGTTCATTAAAGTCAGCAAAACATTTTTCTTTTGCTTTTAAGTTAGCCATGTTAAGTTACCTCGTGTTATCCGAAGAACGATTCAAGTCCTGCGGATTCAAGTGAAATTGTTTCCTTCTCGCCAATCCATTTTGAGACTCTGAACATGCTTTCAAACAGCGGAATGAAAGTCTTAGTAAACATTGTCTCATAGTCAACCTCGAAGAACTTGTCAAATTCCTTAGGCCAGTTTCCAACAAACGCAATCGCATCAATCTGTCTATACTTGGCAGACTTTACAAAGACGTAGTGGAACTTATTTCCGTTCATAATTGGCAAGTACGGAAGTTTATGCTTAGCGAGAATGTAGTTGTAAGCCAATGCGCATTTAGCATTAAAGACTTGTCCTTTGTCAAAGTGAAGTCCGTTTATCAAGTACTCTGACATCGGCTTAGTTACATACTTGGTGTATTCAGAAATTGACTTGTTAGCAGCAACTTCATTTGGAGATGCAGCCTTAAATCTGTCATACACATCAAGAATGAACTGTTTAGATTCTTCATATCCCTGACCTGAACAGATGTCAAATGCCAACTTTTCAGCTGCTTCCTTACAGAAGTCAGGCATATCAGATCTCTTAATTCCAACACCCATGATTTTGTGCTTAGGCTTGCTAAACGGATAGATATGTCCTTCAGCGTCAATAACATTTCCGATGTAAAGCTTCTTAGCAAAGCAGAACATATTCAAGAAGATGTTTTCTCTGTTATACTTAATCTTATTAGTTGTCTTTGACGCAGCAGCACGGCGTTCAAGAACTTTAACGAAGAAGTCAGCGAACATCTTTTCAGCAGTAGCATAGAATTGACGATGCTCTTCTTCAGTATCAATCTTGATACCTTCTTGTTTCAAACGAACCTTAAGCTCATGAATGCAAAGATAGTTAGAGTCAGTATCACTGTGGATAACGACACCTTCACGGTTCTTTACAGTAAGCGGGTTTGGATTCTTCAATGTTATTCCCCAGTATTTCTGGACATCAGACAAAAGTGCCTGTGAGACGTAGTACTTTTCAACATATCTCTTGAGCCAGTCACGGAGAGTTACACGAGCGCAGCGGGTAATTGCTCTAGCACAGTCAATAGAATACATGTGGAAGCCCGGTGCAAGACAGACGCCATACATTGAGTTAATAATGATCTTCTTTACGCCTTGTCTATTATCATAGACAGACGCCATCGCCTTATCTCCGCGTGCTTCTGCTTCCTTTGCCAGTTTCTTATACTGAGCTCTTTCATCAAACACCTTCTTAACAACAGTCGGCAAGATCGCATTGTCAGTTCTCAAGAATCCCACATCATTGACATCTGTGAGAATTACTCGACCACTTGCAACATCTTCTGCAGACGGATGTTTGACAAGAACTTCCGGCGAGATATTGAACTGCATGATATGATGCGGATAAGATGACGTAATGTCAAACGACATACAGTCATCATATCGCCCAGGGAAGTCATAACAGTAACCTGCCTTCACATGGAAGTCTTCAAAGTCATATTCTTCTTTTTCCCATTCGCAGTTTTGATAGTAAGTTGAACCATCATTTCTTTTGACTTTATAGCAGCCTTCAATGTGCCACCAGTCTTCGTGATGATCTGGCTTGTCACGCATAACGACATTTTCATTATGCATGTAACGCATGAAATATCCTTCAGTAGTCGGTACTTTGTTGTAGACTTTGTCAAGAGTTACAAGACAGTCAAACATATACTCGATGATGAGCGGGAAGATCTGTTTCTTGTCTTCAACTTCAACGATTCGGACATTATCAACTACGTTATAGTCACCGAACTGCTGTGGGTTAGTCTGCCAAATGGTGTTGATAGTTCCTTCATATTCGAGTTTTCCGGTTCCAAGTTCAATGTTTGAAACATACCCAAGTGAATATGATGGAAGCGGGTCATGTTTAGCGAAAGTCTTATAAAGTTCCATGTAGTCGTGATGAATCAACCCAGGAATTTCATAAGAAGAACCAAGTTCATTTCCTTGCTTCTTGTCAGAAATATCTTTTGCTTCAGGTCTCTTACCCAACGGAGACAAAAGATTTTCAAATTCAGTTTTCACGCCTCTTTCAGCACGAAGACGACGTATTCGGTTAATGATGTACGGCATGTCAAACAGAACGGAGTTCCATCCCGTAATCATATCAAAGTTTTCTTGATTCATCCACTTACAAAAATCTCGAAGCATGATAAGTTCATCATCATGTTTATGAAGATTCTTGATGTACTGGTCTTCGTGAATATTAAGAGTCGAGAACGTAGTCGGAACCCTTGTGTTATAGTCAATGACAGTAATCAAGTTAATCGGAAATTTTGCTTCTTCCGGTTTCGGGAATCCGCCATCTTCCGGAACTTGACATTCAATGTCATATACACCAATCTTGAAATCTTTAACAGTCGCCTTAAGTTCAACCTTATCGTAAGTATCATGCATCCACTTCACTTCTTCACGAAGATCAGATTCTGCAACGGGAATACCGTTTCGCTTCAATGTCTTGAGAATTTCTTTGTCAGTTAGTTGCTTCTTAATCATCGGAATACCGAACTGGTCTTTAACGATTGACTTACCAGTCGGATCCTTAACCCAATAGTCTTTTTGATACGGAATGCGTGTATAATGCGAGTCACCTACATAACGAACACAAATTTCTTTATTCCATCTATCGTAATAGACATTCTTATATGCTTTCATTTCATCTCCTTTTCAGCTTTAATGCTATATGAAATTCAATACAAATTTAATAAAAAATGGGCAGTATTTATAACTGCCCAAAAACTTTCCATTTTAGTTCTTCTTGATGTATTCGTGATGTTCGTCCAAGAATCTTGACATCAAGTACTTACCCAAATGGAACAAGAAGCGGCTGTAGTCTCCAGTATGACAAGCAGCAATGTTCAAGAAGATAAGCGCGGTCAAGAACTGTGCGAAGTACATATCAAATTGAAGTACTCTTGAGCTATTGCAGGCAGAATCAAACTTAGAGAATGGATGCGAGAACCATTTCTTAAGTGCTTCTTCACATTCGGTATCAATGAATGAACGGTTAATATCAATGATAATTTCTCCGTCCTTCTTGATCTTAATCTCAAATCTTCCTTCCTTAACGAAGTTATGATTGACGATTAAAGAATGCCACATTTTAGCCAAATCATAGTAGATGTCGCCGTCCTGAGTCTTACCAAAATTCTGACGCCAGTCAAGCATGATGTACTCGTCCTTGCCTTCAGAAGTCTTATTGATAAGAACGTTCTCAAGATGGAAGTCTCCATGATAATTGTCTGTGACGATGATCTTGTCAGCAATCAAGTCCCAGTTAATGCTAGAAATCATGTCCTTAGCGGGATAGCAAGGATAACCGTTGATTGTGCAAGGCTCATCAAGATCTTCATAAGTTTCGCAGTACTTCTTAATTCTGGACAAAGTCTTATCACGATAGAAGTCATTTACCATCGCCTGACGATATTCGGAAGATACATGCTTTTCTTCAATCTTACCAATGAAATTCGTCAAGAAAAGTTCAAAATTCGTCGGAGTCACTCTCTTGGACATAATGTGTCCAGGAGCACGACGATATGAATAAACGTTCTTGTCCCAGGCTAAAAGATCTGGAAGACGAACGCCTGCCTTCTTCATGTCAGCATTGACGAATGTCTTGAAGCGTTCAACACGACCAGCGATGAACTTAGGATCTATGTGAAATTTCACAACAACATCATCAAAAAACCAAATTGCTTCTTCTGGCTTTTCAAGAATGGTTTCTTCCATCAAGTCGGAATACTTCTTCTTTGCAGCGATAAGTTCTGCCTTATTGCCAGTATCAAGCCATGACTTAGTGACGTAATACTTTGTCGGCAAGATTGCGTTCAAGCCAGCAGATTCTCCCGCAGCGATGAAAATATCACGCTGAGTTTCAAATACATTCCAGAAGGTCTTGAAGTCATGAATGAACGAAATTCCGATGTAAGGCAATGTTGACTTGCCCTTAGGATCATATTCTCCCTTTGGCAAGATTCTGTTTACCTTTCCATTTCCGATTGAAGCATGACGATACTGGTCTGCCAAAGCTGGGCGAAATTCAGACAAGATCATAAAATCTGACGAATAGTCCCACTTGTTTACGTCGTCATCAATGACAGAGTCATTAGACCAGAACAAGAACGGTTTCTGCAAAAGATCTTTAGCGCAAGACAATGAATATCCCAAGCCAGATCCTTCGCCTTCAAACTTATCAACATTGACGAACTTAATGTTCCAGTCAGGATAAGCAATTTTGATGACTTGTTTAAGCAAATCTCCCTTATATCCTAACAAGACAATGATCTCGTCTTCTTTCGTAAACTTTTCAATGATGTATGAAATCACCGGCTTCGGGCCAAGCGTACACATAGCCTTGTTGTAATTCTTCGTGAATTCATCAAGGCGTGAGCCTAAGCCAGCAGCTGGAATGACAACTGTTTTATGCATGTTTTTCTACCCCAAGTGCGTTTTTAATGCGGCAAATGTTTGTCTCAACCAATTCTGTTCTATTTAGACCTTTAGTCTGGTCATCAATCTTAAACATTGTTGAAGATCCGCAAACAAGAGTTCCGTTCGGATTGATTGTGTTATAGTCCTTGATTGTCTCGAAGTTTACCGACCCATCAACAAAGTAATGATATTGGTTCGGACAAAGAGCAATCTTAGGTTTTACCAATGCCGGATATGAATTTGTCCCAAGAACTCCAGGAGAGATTCCCATGAACATCACGCCGTCAAAGAGCTTAATCAATGCCGGGTCAAACTGTGTCGTCAAGTTTAAAGCAAGACCAACCTTTACATTCGGCCATGTCTTACGGATCTTCTGAAGTGTGCGAACAGGATCTGTAACTGCTTCCAAATGATAGACGACCCAATCAGAGTACGGAGCGATAACGTCCACATAAGTGTACGGATCGGCAATCATCAAGTGAGAGTCAATGTGAATTTGCGGAAAAGTCTTCTTAATGTCTCTGATAAGCTCAGGCGAAATTCCAAGACGAGGCACAAAATGTCCGTCCATAAAATCAGCGTGCATCCAGTGGAAACGCTTATCATTGCCGGCTTTCTCAAGAATTGTGGCAATGTCTTTTTCAACATTAGCCATGTTCATACAAATCAATGATGTACTTATATTCATAAAACCTACTCAATTACATTGTGACGGTGTGACATTGTGCCGTTATCTTCACTCAATCTCTCCATCAATTTCAACGAGACCAAGTCAAAGAAAATAAACATAGTCTGTTCATTCAAAGTCGTCATCGGCTGGATTGAAGTAATCTTGTCTGGAGAGTTCTCAGAGTTCAATCCGTTGTTGCATCCTTTGAATTTAAGAACAAGATCAGCAATTCTTGCAAGCGGAGAACCTACATCGCCAGTTACAGCGACTACACGGCACTTTGTCTTGTTCTTCGCAATTTCCGCAACATCGACGACAGTTTTCGTCTTTCCAGAACCTGAAGAGAAAATGAACATATCATTTTCATTCAAGTGTGGAATCGTTGTGTCAGTGTACCAGAAAGAATCAAAACCCAAATGACGAAGTCTCATGATGAAAGCACGAAGACCGTAACCCATTCTTCCAGCAGCATGTCCGACGATTACTCGTCCTCGTCTTGCTGCCAATTCTTCAACAAACTGGTCCACAATGCGTTCATCAAATGAACTTAACTGTTCATTCATTTCAGCAAGGACCTTATCTTTCATCTCTTTATAATTCATTTTCCCTTCCTTTTTAATTTACGTCCATCTTAAGGAGTTGTTCTGGAGTCATTCCAAACCAGCGGTCAGCAAGATAGAAGACAGCGTCAGCGACAGCACGATTTCCGCCCTTTGAAGGCGTGATATACTCAGCATACTCTTTTGCCAAGAAAGATGAATCAGCAGTGCAGATTGGAACATCTACGCCTTGGAAGATTGGTGCATCTTGGAAAGAGTCGCCCATGTAAGCAACCTCTGTGCCTTTGCAGTTGTCTTTAATCCACTGAAGACGGTCTTTTGACTTGACGCATGTCAACTCAAAACCCATATCATTTATGCGCTTCTTTGTGATTGGAAATCCTCGATGATCCGCCGAGCAGATGACGATGTTCACTTGATCTTTAATCAACTTAAGAGCATCGGCGTCATCAGGTCCAAAAACCTTCTCGCATTTTCCTTCAGAATTATAGTGGAATGTACCGTCGGTAAACACTCCGTCGCAGTCTAAAACAAATGTGTATTTCTTATCCATAGTCAAAATATAATAACTTTTTCGGGTTTTTGCTTTGTGTAATTTTATTTCTTCAAGATGCAGTCAAAGACTTCATGAATGTACTCGGTCGTAAAATACTTAGGCTTGAGAGCATCATAGCATTGCTTCAAGAGCTTCTTGTATTCTTCCGGGTTCTTGTTGAGAAAGTCAATTTTCTCCCACAATTCCTCAGGAGTTTCAACCTTTACATAGTCAGGAATGTCTTTATAGTAGTTGTCTGTATCATAAGCGTTCTTGTCCCAGAAAGGAATGATGCCGTAGTAAAGCATAGAATAGACCTTCTGAGTGACAAAGTTAGTAGTTGTCTTATCAGCAGGAACGACAAATGTGAACTTCGTTCTCCACATAACATCTTCCATCTCGGTCATGCCCTTTTTCACAAAATTCTTGTCAAGGCCATAAGCATGAACCTTTTCTGCCAACTTACCCCAGTCCCACTTACCAAAGACTTTTTGCTTTGGACGGAACGGGAAGAGCCACTTTCTGATGTACTCAAGACGGAACAAAGAGCCGTTAAGCGTCATTACGAATTCATTGTCTTTCTTATACGACTCAAAGAAATTTGGGTTAATATCGTCGGGGTTAGAGAAGTCAACACGTTCTTTACCGAGAAGGAAGAAGCGTTCAATTCCTGAATAGACCATAGGAACTTCTTTAACTTCCTTGTCTTTTAGGTTGACGTAGTACTTTGTGCGGTCAGTCGTGTTGCATTGTCCAAAGATCTTTACAGGCGGTTTCATATCGCCAACTATCTTATTGATTTGACGAGGGTCAATGACCATAAGATATAGAGGGATGTTGAGATCATTTGCAAGAACGAGGGTATGCGCCATTGACCTTTGTGAAACAAGAGTCTTCAAAGGCGTTCCCTTGACTTCTGAGATGTATCCGTCTGCCCAATGGCAAATCGTAAACGTCTGGTCATACAAGTACAAAGCAAGGTCAAACTTCATGTCATTTTGCTTACAGTAGTCAACGGCTGCCTGATAGAAAGGCTTATGTCCTGGCTGAGGATCTTTGCCAGAAGGATCATATCCATTGGCCTTCGCAAACGCCTTAATAGGTGTGTAGAGGTCTTTTAAATTTTGCGGGATATCTGTATTGGATTTAGAAAGATCAGAGGCCCCGGCATAGTAGAATGTATGTTCCGGGTATGCTTCAGCAATCTTTTTCCACATGAGAGAGTTTACGTCGCATCCGCCATACATTCTTTCAACATCCGAAAAGGAGTTGAAACGAGCCGCCATGAACTTAGTGATTAGAATATTCATATTTACCTATCATTTAAAATGTCAATGTATTTATAGGTCATAAAATCCGCTCTAAAGATAAATACAATAGGAGGTATTATTATGTCTGTAACATTGAGAAAAATTGTGTTCAACGATATTATTACTTCTTCAAAGGACAAAATCTGGACTTTTACCGCTGACAGTGTCATAACCGCTATCTATAAGAAAGGCGACCAAGAGTATACACTTACTCTTAAGCTCAAGAAAGGTTTCCGCACTGATGGCGCTAGCGTTCCGGCAGCTTTTACCTGGTTCCTACCTAAGTGGGACAAGAAGAATATGACTTATAACTGCGCTGCAATTATTCATGACTGCTTGTATTCTAACAGAGGCTGCTACGGTAAGTTCAGTAGAGAAGAATGCGATGACTTCTTCAGAGGCGGCGTTCGTGAGGCTGGATATTCTCGTTTCAAGGCCGGAGTCGCTGATAAGTGCATCGAGTGGTTTGCATCCAGTCCTGAGCATTGGGGCGGCGATGATCTTGACAACATCAAGAAAAATCTGTTCACAATCACAATAAAGAAGAACGCATAATATCATAAACGGTTGCTAAAAAGCAACCGTTTTCTTTATCCTTTATATCTTCCACACGGGAAAAATTCAGGACATTCGTGTTGGTATTGACATTGCGGCACGAGAACATCTTCAAATTCTGGGTTCGTCTTCAGAACTTCTTTGACGATAGCACGCATAATTTTCTGTGTATCAATGTCTGCCTTGCCGCAAAGGCGTTTTCTTGCCATGAACATCAGTTCTTGAGCATTTACCCACATAATATGCGAGACCGGAGCATCTTGAGGAGCCTTCTTTCTATCATACTTGTCTTGACGATCATTTCTCTGCGAGGAGACGAAGTGCTCAACACCGTACTTGTGACGGGTAAAGTGAACAGAGTTGCAGTAAGGAATACCATCTAGCTTAATGATGAACTGAAGGTAACGAATCGGCGAGTGTTCTGACTTCAAGTACTTTTTCTTCAATGCCAATGATAAGTCTTTGTCCATCAAGAACTGCTGACCCATTGTGTTGAAAGCAAGCAGCTTGACCCACTTCCAGTCTTCATCAGTAGGATGTTTCAAAATTTCAACTTTAAAGTTTTCCATCATTTCTCCTAGCGTAAAATCTTCTGAATCTTTCCAGCATTCTTTTTGGCTTTCTTGATCTTTAATGCAACAGCAGCGGCCTTAATCGTTTCTTCTTTCTTTGTCTTGTACTCTTCAGCCATTCTGTTGTATGTTTCATAAGCAACCTGTTCATCGCTGGTGTACCAAACTATCTTCCATGTAAGTGTATCTCTAAACGATTGAATAATGAAAAGACCGTTCATATCCTGAACGAGGCGAAGTCCTTTCTTCTTTTCTTCTTTATACCACCCAAGCAAATCAAGGATTTTTCTCCACGGCATGAGCAGAATTTCTGACCACTTCATGTCATCGTTGATGTGTTGGATTGCCACGCCGGTAAAGACTAAGTATGCGGCGAAGAACATCATTATCCAGGGAATGAATACTATCATTGTTTTTTCCTTTTGTTGTATTTCCACTTCATTATGGAAAGTATTGTTGTTAAGATTGTGGCGACCCCATAGTTAAAGAAGATGGGATACTGCCAAAGTCCAGTCATGTAATTCGTATAGAATACGAAGACTGCTGAGCAGATATTTCCCATGAAAGCTAAGATCAAAAAACCGACACTTATTTGTTCTGCAGATTTTTCTTTATAGCACTTGATTAACTGTGGAAGTAAGTTTATAGCAAAAGCGACGGCTCCTACAACTCCAAATATCCAGCATAATGTTCCCATTATTTCCTCTTACTGTTTGAATTTTCATAATATTTACAAAGTTTAGGTTACCGAAGTTTTTCAAAATATAACAAAAAACCACGCCTTTTACAGCGTGGTTCAAAAAATTTTTTCCGAAGCGACTATCGTTGGATTCTTCTCTGAGCAAAGAGTTGCGAAAGGCCGAACGCCTTCTCAGGGTTCTTGATTTCAGCGCCATTCTGCTTCAAGATCTCAAGAGCTTCACCAAGCAAATGCTGCTTGAGTCCGTTCTTTCTCATAGCACGGAATGCCTCGCAAAGATTACCACGGGCAGGAGTAGGAGAGGAGTAATGCTCAGCGACAAGTGCCTTTACGATGTAATCATTGTAAGCCGGAAGAATGTTATCATTAAACAGAGCATTGACAGCGTCATCTTCGCCATCGAGATGAAGTGTGTTGTCAGTGCCATAAATGCTCAATCCATCACCATTAGAAAATACGCCGGTCTCTTCAGTTGCGACAAAGTCAAATTCCGAAATAAGACCACTCATGCAATCATCAAGGGAATTGCCATCTTTAAAAATGATAGTCATCTTCATATTAAAACCTCTTTCTATTGTTATTTATATTTCATTCCCGAAAGAGTAATAGAAAGTTTTTTCAGCTCATTGTCTTCAGCGGCTTTAAGCTTCTCTTTGCTTTCTAGCATTTGGTTGATAAGATCAACGACATTCTTAATTTCCTTCTTAAACTCTTCTTCAGTAAGAGTCTTCTCGAAGTTTACTCGGTAAGTGTGACCTAAGAAGTTTAACACCAAAGAGTCAAGCATGTACTGTAATTCAATGCCTGTCGGCGCCATATCTTTCGTGGCAACACGGCAAGTCTTAACAGCAGCAGGACTGCCGTGGCCTGGAAGATTCACAATGCAATATTCTTTATGCATGTTTTCTTTGATGACCTCTAAGATGACAGCACGATTCTTATCAGCGTCATGCTTCAAGTCAAATACGTCAGCAGAACCTTCAATGTAAAGAATTCTGAACGGACTTGCTGCAATGTACTTCACAAGATCCGACTCAAGTTCATTTCGTCCGAAATTGTTGTAAAGATCATTAACAGTAAGTCGTCTTGAATCAGTTCCGTCTGAAACGACTAAGCCGTTTCCGTTAAGACCCGGCCCGGGATTAGCAACAAGTTGAGATTTATTGTCCAAGACCCATCCTTCCATTCCATTGTCTGTCATTACTCGTCTCCTTCATACATAGCACAAGATAAGTTGTCAATGCTGCATTCAGTAAGTCCAATTTCGTTGATTCTTTCAACATCTGCTCTCATCTTGTCTAGATCTTCCTGGCTGACATTGAAGTACTCGCTTGTACTTGTGTTAGCAGCGACAGGAGGCATAGTCTTACAATGCAACGAAAGGTTGTAAGAAATGCAAGTCTTTTCGGGTTGCTGTGGGACAGAAGTAATTTCATCACCACAACTAATCAAAAGACAAAGTGCAAGTGTCATAAACAGTGTTTTCATTCTCCAAAATCTCCTCTTTCTAATTTCATATTTGCCCAGTCACCTACTATATATCCCAGCAAGGCACCGCCAAAAATAAGTCCGACGATTGACAAGAACAGGTTGTGAGGAAATCCCCAGAAAAGCATGTTTCCTGTAACGGTCAGAAAGATATAGAAGATCTTTGTGAGAGAACATTTAGTTGCTGGTTTCATCATCAATCTCTTCCTTAACACGTATGATCCATTCGCCTACACAAGTGTTAGGATCCCCATCTTCATCTTCAACGAGTTTGCCGCTGCATTGAATTAAGACATGCTTTGTTGGTATGTCCATAAGATGGTCTTCAGTCTCAAAGCTGACAGTGAGCGTTTCATCATACTCTTCATTTGAAAATTCCTGAAACTTACCATTTAATGTCGCCGTCTCAACATATTCTGTCTTGGTGGTTCTAATCGTGTCATGAATGAAACGATCTTCATAACGAATGACAGTGTTTGTGTCATGAACGACTAGCGGCATTCTCTTTTCAAATTCTTGCTTTGTAAGATAATGATCCGCCAGATTGTCCACCTGATTCTTGGTCAGCGTAAGAGAGATGAAAAGAACGACGACCAGTGCTAATGTGATTTTCTCTATCATATTTACTCCTTGCAGTTTTCTTTAATGCAGAAATCAACAAGACTTTCTGCTGAATTTTCTCGTGTACATTTCTTTATGCATTCCACGAAGTCTGTCTGCGCATCGTCAATTAAGTGCTTAGGCTCTTCTTGAATAACGACAACTGTATCAACTGTTTTAGGTGCAGGCGCCGGCTTAGGAGCTTCTTGCTGTCTCTTTTTTGCAGCAAGCTGTCTTTTCTGTGCCTTAAGTACTTGTGCAAGATTCCACGCCCTCGCTCCATTTCTCATGCAGCTAGTAGGATCAGTTGTGCACATGGAAATCAGAAATTCATTATCACACTTTTCTGGCTTTGCCTGACAGAACTCTTTATAGATTTCTGGAGACTGTGTGCGGCATTGGTCGCCTTTAGATTCACATGCCATTGTGAATAACTTCGGGACAGCTACGGCTGATAATATGCCCATAATGATAATCACGACCATAAGTTCAACTAAAGTAAATCCTTTCTTCATGTTTATTTCCTTTTGTAAAGTAAAAGTAAGATACCAAGAATAGAAGCAATGATAAATGTTACAAAAACACACTGTTCCATCTTATGCTGGACATAAAGATCTTCTTCAGTCCAGATCGGTTTCTGCACCATCTCACAGTGCTGTTCATCATGCGATGATGTAAGAGCTTTTGTTCGGTTTATTGGATGGTAATTTGACTGCGGGTTTACTGGAGAAAGTCGCCACTCAAGTGAAGCCGGGTCCATGTTTACTCCTTACTGCACTTTTCCTTAATGCAGAACTCAATGAAAGATGATGTTGTATTTTCCGTAACGCATTGCTTGATGCATGTTTCAAAATCCGTTTCTTCAGGAACTGGTTCTTCAGTCTCTTCAACTTCCTGAATATGTTCAATCATCTTTACTTGAGGCTTGTTTTCCACAAGGACGATCGGTTCAGACTTGTCAAGAAAACGATAAGGAAGTTCCTTATAGACTAACGGTGCTGGAGTATTCGGATGTGCGATCTTATTAGTATGCGATGACTTACAGCCACACGGCGCAAAAGCAAACGCTGACGAAACAGCAAATAGAAGTAAGATTGAGAGAGTTTTCATTTTTCAGCTCCTATACGATACAGACGGCGATGATAAACAAGACCATCATAACAAGACTGTAGAGAAGATTCAGTACATTAAAGCAGCTATCGGTTCCGCCAAGGATCTTAATAAAAACGCCGAAGAACGACAATACCGCAAAGATAATACCAAGTACGAATGCAAAGGTTCCGCCAAGACTTACCGCAACACAAGAAAGAACTGCCAAAGTAAGATTTATCAAGAACGCAACTGCACAGACACCTGGGGTATATTCAGAATCATCTGAAAACAGCTTAAGAAGATCATAACCACAGCTAGCAAATTGATAACAAACACTGATGACAAGAAGTACGGTAAGCATGTTTTGTGTTTCCTTTGGTTAAAGTTGATATAAAGAAAGGCGGGCAAAACTGCCCGCCTTAGGAGGTTAAGCAAATTGATTTACTTGTTGGAAAGCTTGCTGGTCAAGTCCATAAGCATGTTAAGACCAACAGCGTCCATAGCGTTGCTTGCGCCATTCTTTCCTTCGCCGTTGCCAGTCATCATGATTTCTGGAACAAGCGGATGTGAGGACTTAGCAAGTGCTTCAGCAACGCCGACCTTAGTCTTGTAATCCCATTCGGCTCTTTCCTGCGGAGTCAAACCTGCAGATACCAATGCACGGTTAGCAGCAGCCTTTGCTTCAGATTCTGCCTTGATCTTCTTAGCAACTTCATTTGCCTTCTTTGCTTCGTATTGTGCAACTTCAAATTCCTTCTGAGCCTTTAGCACTGCAACTTCCTTATCCTTTTCAGCGATGGTAGTTGCCTTGATCTTCTCAACCAACTGTTGTGCCTGTTCACGAGCGACATCAGCCTTTCCTTTTTCACGAGCGGTAATTGCTTCCTGCTTAGCAGCTTCTGCTTCAGTAGCCTTAGACACTCTTTCCATTTCTCGGCTCTTCACAACGTCCAACTGTTTCTGAGCAGTCGGGTCAAGCTGAACCTTCTGAATGACGCACTGGGAGATATTGATACCTGCCTTGGTCAAAGCGGACGGCTTAAGAATGATACGGCGGCCGAGAGAGTCAAGCTTGAGTTTGGTAATTGTGTATTCTTGATATTCTGCCTTCTTAATCACCTTACCTGCAGAATCAACTTCATCAGTGCCAGTCGGTTCCTTAATGACGTTTGTCTGTGTAAGATATTCGCCTTCTACCACCTGGTCATTGAACATTCGGTTCATTTCAGCGAACTTAGTGACCTTAGCCTCTTCTGCGGTGTAAAGTGGCGCAGTCTTTCGGACAGCTGATAGGACTTCATTTCGGACGAGGTTGTGCTTAATGTTCTTTGAAGAACCGTAAACTCGATGCAAGGCAATCAACTTTTCGCAATCAGTCGGAATTTCGTACAAGACGTATCCCGCCATCTTTGCGCCTGCATTTCGAGAAAGCGTTACATCAACATCATCTTCGTCAGTGTCATCGCCTTCCCAGCCTTCGCCCTTGACCTTTTCAGTTGAGGAGTTGAAGTAGAAAGACTTAGCACGGTCATACGGATAGACGGAAGCGAACGCCTTGAAATAGAAGCCCGGCTCAGAAACGCAAGACATCGTTCCGAGCGGTGACTGAGTGACAAGAATCTGCGTGGATTCGTTGTACCCAACCAATGATTTCCAGCCAACGACAAGAGCGATGACGATAGCTGCGAGAATTACCAGAGTGATTTGACCTTTAGTCATTTAACTTCCTTTGTTTGAGGTTTGTGTTTTTAGTTGAATTTTATTGACGTAGAAAATTTAAAAAATTTTAACTGGGCCGTCAATAGATTTTTCCAGTTTTTTGAAAAAATTTTTCCGTTACTTAAGCAAGGACAAAGCGCCAAGTGCTGCGTCTATTACAGATTTGTTTTTGACAGGCAATGCAAGAAGCTTGAGAGTTTCTGACTTAATCAAAGTGACGACATCGTCAAACTGTTTCAGCTTAGCGCCGCTCTTCTTAGCATTGATGATGATGTTGACATAAAAGTTAAGATCAGCAAGCTTAGGAGAGCCTTGGCCTTTCATGCCGCCAGCGAACTTGTCAAGCAAGAAACAGACTTCAGGATGTTTCTTCTTATAAGAATGCGCAAAAAGACGGTGGGCAATGTAATGTTCCTTAGGAGTAAGCAAGACCTTGTTTTCAGCAGTGTCAGCACCGCCCATAGATCTTAAATGAATGTGATGAACGGTGTACTTAGGGGAGTTAGGCTTGCGAGACTCATCTTTCTGACGAATCTTGCAGAAGTTTTTGTACATTTTTCCGTACTGCATTATTATTTCCTCGGGAGTTGTTTTGCCTTTTCTTTCTTAAGAGCTGCCAGCGCAGAATCCTTTGCGTTTAATGCAGAAGTTCCTCGTAACATGCAAGCAGTGTACTTTGCATCGCAAGCAAGCCAAAGATCTTCGTAGTTCTTCATGCGCTCGAAGACAAGATTATGTACTTTCTCAACGTCTTCTTTATATTTTTTAACTGCTTGTTCAACTGCCTGATGTTTTTCTTTTTCAGCGTCAGTTAAAACACAGACAGCACCAACCGCAAATCCGATGACGAATGCGATGAAAATTATGAGATTATGCTGGTTCATAAGTTGGCTCCTTTGGAAGGATTTAAGTTAAAGATTGTCTTGGATGATTTTGTCTGAAACTTCTTCAAGTTTCGTTTCTGCTTCCGCAGCAAGAAGCGTTTCATGAGTGACCACCTTATCAGATTCTCGGCGGTCAATGTCCACGACAGCTCGGCGAAGTGCCTCAAGCGGAAAATTCGCTATCATTTCTCCAAGCGGGGCGGGCGATCTTGTTTGTGTTTCCATTTGATTTCCATTGTTTTGTTTACGTAGTAAATATAACAAAAAACGGGGTTGGTGGCAACCCCGTCAAGTAGAAAAACTTTAAAATGTTTCCTAGTTATGTGAGACAATCCATTCTTTGTCCGCATACGCCAAAAAATCCATTGGAGATATGCGATTTGAGAATCCATCGGAAAGTTTTACATATCCTTTATCATCAGAAACGTCAATTCCGGCAATTTTAAGACTTGAAAGTGATGACAACTTGTAGTCTACATTATTGATTGAGATGTAAACATCTTCAAAGAGGGTATTTTCGTCAATGTATCTTGTCCGGAGAGAAACTCCAGTGAGATATCCGATTTTCTTATGAACAGTGACCTGTCCAGTGATCTTATCTGTTTCTGAATATTCAAATTTTACGCTTTTCATTTCTATTCTCCTAATATCCTGCGGTATTCCTTATACCTATTATCAACGGACTTAATATATTTATCCGTTTCAGAAGGAATAGCAAGATTTGCCTTGAATTTCGCCGCAGCGCCAGGACCACCGTTGTAGGCAGCAGAGGCTACAGAAAAGTCATTATAGCGAGTCGTCAAGCGATGAATGAAAGCACATCCGACTTTTATGTTCTTTCGCATATCATATACATCAGTTTCTTTGTAGTCAAGACCGTATTTCTTTGAAATAGAAACGAAAGTCTTTGGCATAAGCTGCATGACGCCTTGGGCGCCTGCAGAAGAAGTGACTTTATGACTAAAGCGGCTTTCAGAATGAACTATTGCAAGAACATAGCTATAAGGAAGCGAAAATTCAGAGCATTCATCATAAAGTAAAGAAGCCATCTCAAAAGCTTCTGCTTCCGAGTAAGACTTCCTTACATTTCTGATTATTTCAACTGCCTTAATGATCTTGACTGATCTTTCAGGCAAAGTATCAGCAGAACGGTAGATAGTGTCATGCTGAATTTCAACAAGAGTTGAGCATCTCTCAGGAAGTTTAATGTATCCTGCAAGATCAGAACCCTGGAGAGGTTCCGGATTTACATGAAGAGCAAATCCGAGAACCGCAATGATTGAAAGAATAATGAGAGCACGGATTATGTAGGTTCCAACAGGCATTACTCTTCAGTCTCCTTTGTTTCTGGCTTCAAGGAACGGTAGATTGCCATTCTTGCTTTCTGTGGGAACAGACGGTACTTAGCAGCTGGGCTGTCAAAGTTTGCATTTGTGTAAGCAGAGATGCAAGCCATGATTGCAGTTTCAGAAAGGTTAGTTCCCTTTGCTTTCTTAACTGCTGCCTGATACATATCCTTTCTTTCCGTATTAGTGTTCATGATTTCAATAGCTGTGTTAGCAGTTTCTACTATCAATGACAAGAATCCAGCAAGGAGACTTTCTGCATAGTGCTTTACATCTGGCAATTCTTCAGGAATTGTGTCCAATAAAGTGTTGAAATCAGACATGCTTTCATTCAACTCTTCAATATTGCCGTCCCACTTAGCGTAGACAGCGCATTCAAAGGTCTTCCAGATGTTCTTTTCAGTCAAGTTATGGAATACTTTCTGGAGTTCCAAGAATTCTTTTCCTTTCAACTTAACTTTAAAGCCGTTCTGGAATGTTACTACCACGCCTTCCTTGTCCTTAGGCAAATTTGTTGCATAAGGAATGACATCTTTAAAGTTTTTGAACTCAAGCACTTCTGCATGACGGATTCCCATCTTTTCTGCGCACAACTTGATGTCGCCAAGAAGAAGTTCATCACCAGTAAGGTTGGAAATCACAGAAAGAAGCACCAATTCTTCCTTTTCGTAAGAAATTGGGTGAACGTCTTCCTTACAGAGAATTTCTACGCAGTAAGTGAATGACTGAAGCATGATTCTTGTGTTCACATGTTCATCAAACCACTTCTGAGCCCATTTTGCTTGGTCAGAGTCAAAAGATCCGCCTGTCTTTACACGCCAACGGTGAGCGTACTTATCCCAGAAGATAATTCCCAAAGAACCGTCAAGTTTGTCCATCACGCGGAAAGGCAAAGAGAAGTCAGGAACGAATCCATGTTCCACTGACTTAGTGTAGATGTCAGTGTGCTTACCTTCGCCGTCCACAAGTTCCTGATAGTTGAAGAACTTGAAGAAAGGACGAGCAACAATGTCGCCGGTAGCCTTATCAAAGACAATTCCGCGAGCGTTAAGAGTCACATCGTCCCAATCTCTTGAGATTACAGTTGGTTCGTTGTACTTAAACCCAATGAAATGCTCATCTTCGCATGCGAACACACGGTTCTGCTCTAATGCTTTCATAAAGTCTTGTAATTTTGGTAAGTATTGCATTTTAGTTCCTTTATTTCATACTTCTCTGATATGGTTTTCGGTTAAGGAGTTCCATCGGATACTTTCCGTCGCCGAGTTCCCAAGAATTTCCTTCATGAGTCAATTCAGGATCATCGATGAAAAGTGTTTCGTCATCAGCAATGTCTTCAGGGAGTTTATTCTCCAAAACAGTCACTTGCTGTTTCTTTGTACGACGCATGATACGATTGTATCTTCTTTTCCACTTTCCGGATGTCTTGTCTCCGGTGCAGCAAACAGTTTCCATGTAGTTTTCACCGTAAACAGGTTTTCTTCTTGAACGACTCATAATGTTTCCTTTAATTCTTCTGTTTCTTTATTGCCTTTTCAAGCAGAGACTTCACGAAATTTGCAAGAGGGACACCGTTCTCTTTTGCCTTAGAAGCAAGCGACTCAAGAACTTCGTCTTCAAGTTCAACGTCAATAAGTTCCTCAGTTACGGAGCAAAGATCATCGGCGTTAGCCAAGTCGTATCTTGCTTCCCAACAGACGTTATTCTGTGTACCGAGAGCGCATTGAGAAGTCTTTTCAAACGAATGCGTATGTCCATGCACAAGAACAAGTTCTGGAGTAGGAGTTACGCCACGGACTGGAAGTTCAGTGAAGTCACGGTGCTGACAGATGTAATGTCTGCCATGATATTCAAATTCCACACGGTCAAGCCAGGTGATTTCCGGAGCGACTTTCATCAACTTTTCATCGTGGTTTCCCGCAACGTAAGCAATAATGTTTCCATTAAGAGCTTTTCGTGCCGCAAGGAATCTGTCACGAAGTTCATTGAACGGGGTTCCCATGAACCAGTCACCAAGCATGATAACTTGGTCATTCTTGCCTACAGTCACATTCCATCGAGTGACAATGTCGCGGTTCATCTCCTCAATAGTCGCATACTTACGAGGAGCGTCAAAGTGGTCAGGATACGAAGTACACAATTTCTTGTGGTTGAAATGCGTATCTGACACAATCCAGAGTTTCTTCTGGTCATCTACGTTAATTTTCATTTTTGATAGCCTTCTTTATAATTGCATAAGCCTTAAGACTTACAAGTCCTTCATAAGCAAATTCAGAAACTTCAACTATGCCCTTCAATGCAAAAGCCTCAAAGGCAAATGTGAAGATCGCAACAATCGTCGGTGCAGTAATGAACTGAATGACGATATAGAGGATAAATCCGAAGACCACAAGCATGGAAAAGTAAGCAAGTGTATCAATATTTCTGAGAAACTTGACTGCTTGTTCATCACTTACTTTTCGGTTGGTTTCAATTTCCTGAACTCGCTCTTTAATATCCATTTGCTTATGCCAATTCTTTCTTTAAGTTTTCAATTTCAGCGTCCGAAGTAGATGCAAAGACCTTTCTTTCGCCTTCAACATCTGTGAAGCGCAGTTTCATCTTCTCCAATGTCGCTTCAGGAACTCCATGAACGTTTGGAAAGGAATTTTCCATACGGAAGACAATGACTTTTGCGTTTTTCGCTTTTGCCATCTCAAAGTAGTTCTTGAGCTCAGACTGCGTGGTGAATGTATTAGAGACAACTGTCACTTTTCGTTTGTCAAGACTTTTTGCAGTCTTCTCCTCACAGATTCTGTGAGCAACGAAAGCCAATTCTGCCTTCCAGACATACTTGCCGCTTCTCATGAAGAAAGAATCAGACTCGTAGTGTGCGGAATCTGGAATTGCTTGAACAATTTTCTCCGCGAAAGTGGACTTCCCAGAACCTGGGATCCCACGGACAATGATTAGAATGTGTTGTTTTTCCATAACAGTTAAAATTTAACAAATTATTTCTTCTTTGTAAATGGGTAACAAGTCAATTTCTGATTATTCTTTCCATTTGTCGGAAGAACGGTTTTCCAAGGGTTCTTATTTAGTCTAGTCTGAGTCTGCTGTATCAAATTTCTGTAACTTGTTGTACTTGCAGGATTCTGAATAGGTATGACGCCGACAGTCTGAATAGAAAGAAGACTTGGATAGACGCGTCTAATAAGCGGAAGTGCGACTGACTGGAAGCTAGAAAGATCATCTCTAGGAAAACTTGGGGTAATTCCGTAAAGTTTCTCAATCAGCTGAGACAGAAGCGTGTAAAGACGCGGCATGTACTGAAGATTTTCTGTCTTGCTAAACCACGACTTGTTCCAAGGGTACTTCGGATCTTTACGAATGTCATCATCATAAGAACCATTGTGTCCAGGTTCATTTTTAGAGGCTGCAGAGCCTCTTTTAATCTTCTTTTCCCATTCAGCAATAGATTTAATATGATAATGCAACAAGAAGATTCTGCACCCGTTATCATCTTTATCTGGTAATTTCTGCAATCCGTAAGTTGTCTTGGAGACGCCTGACCCGACTACGTCAGACATTCTAATTCCGTTTATCCACGGAACATGACCGATCTCAGGTCCTTCCTTACAGAAGTCATATTCAAATCCGGGCTGCCAACGAATGAAAGCCTTTCCTTGAGAAGACAACTGCTTTACAGCGTAGATTGAAGAAAATGGAAGTAAGCAGGAACGATTGTCTCTAGGCACTGAAGAAACCATCAAGATTTCCGGCATTAATGCGCAGTCAAGACAATGGAACTGATGACGCATGATGTTCTCCGTGTCTTCAGGAGAAAAGTCGTCAATCGTGTTTGCCTTGACAGGCTTGGTTACAAGTAGATACTCGTCATCATCAAGGAATGTTACAAGTTCATCTTGCTCGAACTTGATGTCTGTCTTCTGGTTTAGAATGTCAGAGAAAAGATGCCACTGGTCAGGCCAACCTTTGATTAAGTGGTACTCGACTTGCTCGTGTTCATCGCATACTTGCTTGATGTCTACATCTGACTCGTTGTCAAGTATGACTATTCTATTAAAATGCAAAAGGTGATATGACAACCAAATGTCAAAATCACCTAAGCTGTATGTCTTTGTCAAACAGATTAATGTATTCATACTTTAAGCTTTGAAGGCAAAAAGACCTACAATGAACGGAGGCGCGGTCATTGTGAACTCAGAAAGAGTAAGAGTCTCAATCTGGATCTTTACCTGCTGTTGAAGAATTGCATCATTCTTGGTTTCCTTTTCAAATGCCTTGCTAAGTGCCTTCTTCCAATTCTCTTCACGAGTGGCCTTTACTGCTGCAGCCTTTGCAGGTTCATCAGGAAGCGGTTCATTCATAGCCTGAGCAACCTTAATGAACTCAGGATCGGCATTACGGTCATAGATTTCAGACTTTACCTTTCCATAAGCGCCAGCAAGTGCTTGGAAGTTGTTGAAAATGAACTGAGAATAGCGAGGATTTTCGCCAGGCTTTGTCATCAATGAATTGAAGTACTCGAATGCGGCCTTGATTTGGAACTTTGTGAATATTCTTTCTTCCATTTTTACTCCTTTAGAATGTTTACTTATTTATTTTTTAAAATATAACAAAAAAGTCCAGCAATTTCTGCTGGACCTTAAAATATTTCTTGTTGCTCCTTAATAATCTCTATTCCAAGTGTATTCCCAGCCAACGTAGCCTGAAAGGTCAGACAAGTATTCAAGCCAGGCGTCTGCTAGTATGTTAAATTTATCTTCGTCTTCAGCTGCCTGAAGTACTTCTTCTTGAGTCTTTACATTGATGGCAGACTTCATCACTTCAAAGAACTTTTCATCAGGGATTGCGTCAATAGCGTCTGAATCTTCCCAAGGTTCTTGTTCAAATTCATCATACGGAATTTCTTCAAACTTTTCAATAGCAGCACGGGTAATCTGGTCGCGAATGGACTTAGCCTTGTCGGACGCTTCAACAAGGAATCCAGCTTTCTTGAGAGTTTCAATGCTTTCGCTAACGCCTGCTTTGCTTCCAAGCACTTCAAGAACTTCTTCAATTAGGTTAGCATAGATCATTCCAAGTCTATCCCAGAACTTAGGCGGAATTGCGTCAGGCAAAACGACAATCTGAAAAACTTCGCCGTCAGCATTTCTAGCAGACTTCATGTTTTCCCATGTGCCTTTATGAATGAAGAATGTCACGTCAACATAGCTGCCAAATTGATATTCTGCATCAAGTTGTGTATCAGCCATGTGATTTGCTTCATTGATAAGATCTTGAATCTTTGCACGAAGCGTCCTCTTTACCTTATTTGCTTCAGCGACAGCAGTCTTGACTGAATACTTGTCAGCATAAGCACCAATGATTCTTTTGCCAAATCTTTCCTGAATTTTGGCACAAAGACTGTGGACATAATTTTCTTCCTTATTCATTTTATTCCTCTGCTTTAGCCCTAATCATCGCACCAATTTCTTTACATTTATCCACAGTAAGTTCTTCACTGTCAAATTCATAGTTAGTAAATTCTGGAATAAGCTGAACGATTATCTTGTCTTTATCATAGTCATACCAGATATTCGCAATCTTGCTGTTGTGATTTCTTGTTCTGACTACATATTCAGATGAACTAGGAATTTTCTTGAATACGACTTCGTCATCATCAATCTGTCCAACACAATTTGAAAGAAGTTCAATGAATTCATCCAAGCCGCTTGCTGACCATTCACAAATAAGGCCAGCTTTATTGAGTCTATTTAACGCTTCATTCAATTCCATTTCCATTAGACTAATCCTCTTATGTGCTTTCTGATGTATTTTCTAACATGTTCACGAAGTTCATCTTCGTCTTCAACTGAAATCTCGCCGTCTGGGAAAAACATTGGGCGTTCTTTGACAAGTCTTTCAACAATTCCGTCAATAGCATTATCTAGACGAATGCTAATCATTCTCTTGTAATCTTCAAGATCATAGAGGCATCTTGAACCGACACGAACGATCTCGCTTTCAGTGATAGCGCCAGCTGCATGTAGCTTGTCCAACGCTTCATCTAAATTCATTTTCATAAAAGAAATTCTCCTGTCATTTAAGTAGGCATTGATGGGTCCAACTTCATCACAAATCCATCATTCATGTTTCCCAAAATGAAATCTGCTGAACCCTGGTAGTTAGTGAAACCGATGTAGTCAATTTCTTCGCCATACGCATTTGAGAGATAGTAAAGATAGTCACCGTAGTCTTCATCGCAAACTTCAAGATACATTTTCTGTGTTTCTTCATCAAAATACAGATTGCGATTGTATTCAGAGCGGGACTTGTCAAGCGTCCATCGAGAAATGTTCAACTCAACCTCATCAGCAGACTCAACGATTAGTCCAGCTTTCTGAAGTTTTTCAACCGATTCTTTTAATGTCATTTTCATTAGTGTCTCCATACATTAATAGAAAATGATGCAACGGCGTCATACCAATAGTCTAAAATGTTTTTAGCAAGTCTTGGCCCGACAGTAGCGCCTTTCATTTTCACAACAGTGTTTCCGGCGGAATTTTCTGTCATTTCAACTTTCCCTTTGAAATAGCCAGAAACATACTCATCAAACCATTCTGCCAAGGCTGATTCATCTTCGCCGATCTCGAAGTATGTTTCAACGTTTCCAGTCATTGTGTTCTCTTCAGTAATGATACCTGCTTGCTTTAATTTGTTAAGCGCTTCATTCAATTCCATTTTCATAAAAACCTCTTCTTTAATTTATTTATTTATTTATCTCCGCACAATAAATATCTCAAAAGGAATTTAATATGCGGTTGGGACTAAATGAAGCATTAGCGAGATTGAACAAAGCTGGTCTTATCTGTGAGAATGTGACCCAAAGCGCACTCGTAGAAAATCTTGACAGTGTCCTGATGGAACTATTCGGAATGGAAAACGCTAACATGAAGACAGAGGAGCTGCCACCAAGAACAGTCTGCTGGGTTTTGGATGACGGCATGCACGACGTCTATATCATTTGTGAATACCAAATAGATGCAGATATCCTGCAGGTTAAGTTTAACTACGGTGATTTCAGCGATACATTTAAAGACCTAACGAAACACATTACATTTGACAAAAATGGAAACACTCAAATAGACAACGAACTAAATGACTGGTCGGACAAAATCCTAGATGAATGGACTGACGCATTTGGTTATTAGTGAATTTTATGAATCGAGATCAGTACTACGTCCAAGACAAAGAATGCGGTTGCTGGATGCACAGAAGTCCTTTGAAGTGTATCGTCAATCCTATTCTACGAAAGATACAGTTCTGGACTAAAGAACCTTTGGTAATCTGCAGCAAAACAGACTTTGATGAAAAAGGCGTGCCTCACTTCAAAGGCTATGGAATGATCCGAACAAGAGTCATGACTGCGAAAGAATACAACGAATGGAAAAAGAAAGAGGGCGCTTAACCCTCTTCTTCTATAACTTTGAAAGCAGCCTCTATCGTATCGTCCATGTCAAAGTACTTGTAATTTCCTAATCGTCCGACGAATACGACCTTATCATTTTTAATGTCCTTGTATTTCTGATACAAGGCATTATTTTTGTCATTGTTTACAGGATAGTAAGGAACATCGCCTTTCTTCCATTCAGAGCTATACTCCTTCGAGATAATTGTCTTATCAGAGCCTCTGTTGTTGAAGTGCTTGTGCTCGATGATCCTTGTGTAAGGCTCTTCTTCTGATGTATAGTTGACAACGGCGTTGCCTTGATAGTTTTCCTTGTCAAGTTCAACTGTCTCAAATCTTACTGAACGATATTCAAGCGGTCCATAACAATAGTCATAGTATTCATCAATGCAGCCAGAATAGAAAACCTTGTCTGCCATTGACTCCCAATGTCCTTTATCCTTTAAGAAATCTGTATCAAGAACAACATCGGCGCCTTCATACATTTTAGCGATAAGACGTGTATATCCTTCAACAGGTATTCCTTGATACTTGTCATTGAAGTAGTTGTTGTCATATGTAAATCTTAATGGAAGGCGCTTGATGATCTCAGGTGGAAGTTCGGTACATTTTCTTCCCCACTGCTTTTCAGTATAGTGCTTGATGAGTTTTTCATACATCTTCTTACCAACAAGATTTATCGCCTGTTCTTCAAGGTTCTTAGGATTGTCAGTATAGCAGTCTCTTGTTTCTTTGATGATCTGATTCTTAGCCTGTTCTGGAGTGATGACACCGTAAAGACGATTGAATGTATTCATATTGAAAGGCAAGTTATAAATCTCGTCTTTATAGTTAGCGATAGGCGAGTTAATGAATGAATTGAACTCGCCGAACTGATTTACAAATTTCCAAACCTGTTCATTAGAAGTATGGAAGATATGAGCGCCATACTTATGAACATCAATGTTATCTTTATTGTAAGTATAGCAGTTGCCCGCAATGTGGTTTCGTTTTTCAAGTACAAGAACGGATTTGCCTTGCTTGATAAAATGATTAGCAAGGACTGCATTGAACAGTCCTGCTCCGACTAAAAGAATGTCATAATGCTCTGTCATATTATCTATAATACTTTAGAATGTTTATAGAGTTCAAAAATTGTCTTTGTGTATAAAATGCATAATGAACACATTTACAATTTGTATAAACAATATGTTTTCTTTGATTTCCAAATTTATTAAAAATGCCTACAGTAATAAATCCTTCATCACCGCCATATTTTTTCATTTCTTCAGACCAATTCATTTCTTTACAATCTTTACCAAAGAAACAAATACAGTTAATAGAAGGACAAATTGGAAAACCTATTTCTGTTCTTTTAAATGCGGCAGAATCATCAAATGCATAT
>Ga0247608_10000078_pt1 | contig 187177 bp, 128 predicted proteins | sample 176DNAGHGlowgp2_FD_193490 | JGI IMG/M metagenome (GOLD analysis project Ga0247608, IMG submission 193490) | Sheep rumen microbial communities from Palmerston North, Manawatu-Wanganui, New Zealand - 1766 DNA GHGlow gp2 | ecosystem: Host-associated > Mammals > Digestive system > Stomach > Rumen... | reverse complement strand
GTTGAAGATCGAATTAATAATAGACCTATGTCTGTTCTAAACTACTATTCTCCTAATGAAATGTTTTACCAATTCTTATCTATTCTTTCCTAATTATTTTTGCACTTGATATTTGAATCTAGATTAATATTTGATATTCAGGGGTTTATCTACAATCTCTCATATATTAATTTTTCTAAAAATGATTATTTTTTTAGTTTTTTTTGGAAATTTTTGAGAATTTTTAATATTTTTTATTTGAAAATAATTTTTGTTTTTATAGTATGATAATATTTAACGAAATCAAAAAATTGCATGCAATTATTCAAGAGAGTATTATTGTCACTTTTTCCTGATGAAATGATGGCAAACAATGTGAATCCAGCTAGCATGTTTATTTCTTTTATATCTGCAAAAGAATTTTTTTCTATTATAAATAGAAAAATCATTGAAAATTATAAATTAAATCTCTTTGATATTGCTATTGATCCTTTTGAATTTAAAATAGGTTTCGGAGAAAATAAAGGAATAAATAAGAAAGATGTAGACCTATATTATTGATATTGTGGTACTGCAAATATGAATGGATACAGATTTATGAATCCTAGTAACATCTGAAATACTCTCACTATGGCTACAGGATTATTTGTATATGAGATATTTGAGAAGTATCCTGATGAATATTTTATAAATTTTATGTTTTCAGTATATTTACTAAATTTTGTATTTCTCGCTAGAATCAAAGTATTTCCAGATGTAAACGAAGCAGATTCTTTCAATCGATTCATTGAAGTATTTTTTGATTTTTATGAGACAATTTTTGAGCAATCTGGTATAAAATTTGACCCCAGAAATATAAATGCTATCAAAAAATCTATAATTGCGGAATCTGATGTATTTTTTGTATTGTATAGACATTACCAAAAATTTAACTGATTATATTACAATGATACATGATATGGTACAGATGAAGATTTTTATAGATGGATTTTTCATGATGAACTAAAAAATGTAGGGATATCAGATTTAATCAAAAATTTCATAGCGAAAAAAGATGATTTTGTCTATAAACCAAAATTTTCTCTAGTTGATAAAAAGATATTGCAATACATACTCCCTGCTGACATACTATTGAAATATATCTTGATAGATATGGATATCAATTTGGTATTTTCATGTGTAGTATCAAAGGTATTTGACAAAGATATCCTACATAAAAAAGTAAAATGATTCCGTACTTGAAATGGAAATCTAAATGAATTGTATCTATACCTCACGGATTACAAAAATTTCAAAAAATGATTTTTTGACTGAATCCAAAAGTATATCATCACTGTCTTTAGAGAAGATGATAAAAATTGACACTCCATCGATGATGAGATAGATGATATGATGTCAGATATAGGATCTGATCCTGAGAATCTCAAAGATTTGAAAGTCCCTGAAAGAATAAAAAAAGAATCGAGAATCATGGAGAAATTTCTCAACTTTTATCTCACTTTAATATGAGGTTTTTGGATTGCTAGATGAGATTCGCTAAATTTACTTTTGTGCAAAAAAGATTTCGTAAATCAGATATTAGACAGCAATGATTGGTGAGACAACAAAGCAAACACTATCCATTACTATGGTTCTTTGCTCTATAATTATGGGAAAAATGTGTTTTATTACAAAAATATATCTGAAAATGTAAGAGCCGGTAAGCAAAAGTTTTTCTTACCTTATAAAAACACCAATAAAGATGTATACTCAAATATGCATATTGTAAGGCTATTTGATGAAAATTTTGTATCTACTCTACTACAACGAATCAACGACAAAGACATCAAACTATATATAAACAATAAAAAATTATTGGATATATTTAAAAAAATTTTTGGAAAAGAGATATCTGCTCTAGCAAAAAAAGATAATCATGAGCTGGTAAATATATTGTATTGATCTCAATTCAATTGAATTTTATCAGATAAAATCAAGACAAATATATTTTTGAAAAATCTAGATGTAAATGATATCTATCATATCAAAGATAATATGTACTCTCTGGATTTTTGGATATATGAAGAAGTATTAGCATGATTAAAAGAGATATGACTAAAGGAGGATTATTCAGATACTAATATCTTTGGTATCATCTCATCCATGATGGATACATTGCCAGGATTTTTGCTATACACAGCATATCTCAAAATGAACAAAAAGGCAACAAAATATGAAATACTTTATGATATCTATTGTATAGATGTACTGAATATCAGCAAAGATTATTGTAAATCACTGAAAAAAATGATAAAATGAATTGAAGATAAATTTATGGATTTACTGAATCTATGGATAGAATTGGATGATAATGAAGCCTTTTTCCAAATAGCATTAAATAATTGGAAAGAATTTATCAAATGACGTACTGATATATACAAATCTGTATCAGGTGAAGATGTACTTTGGTTTAAATGATTTTTAAAGAACATCACATATTATAATAAGAGATATTTAATTCCAAAATAATGAATGATGAATAATGAAGAATGAATAATGAAGAATGAATAATGAAGAATGAATAATGAAGAATGAATAATGAAGAATTAAGAATGAAGAATGAAGAATGAAGAATGAAGAATTAAGAATGAAGAATTAAGAATGAAGAATTAAGAATGAAGAATGAATAATGAAGAATTAAGAATGAATAATGAAGAATTAAGAATGAAGAATTAAGAATGAAGAATTAAGAATAAAAAATTATTAATTTTTAATTATTAATTATTAATTACTATGAAATGTCCTAAATGCCAAAATATGGAAACAAAAGTAGTAGATAGTAGAGTCATCGACGATGGACAGACTATCAGGAGAAGGAGAGAATGCGAATTTTGTGGAAATAGATTTACTACTTTTGAGAGGAGATGATTTACTGAATTGGTGGTAGTAAAAAAAGATTGAAAAAAAGAGATGTATGATAGACAAAAGGTGAAAAGAGCACTACTCCTAGCTTTTGCAAAAAGAGAATTTAGCAACGAAAATATTGAAAATATTTTGAATGATTTGGAAAACAAGTGGACTGGAGAATGAAATGAAATTTCATCGCAAAAAATTTGAGATGATATCTTGGTAGCTCTAAAAGAAATCGATCCTGTCGTATATATCAGATTTGCATCTGTATATAAATCATTTAATAGTGTGGAAGATTTTAAACAATTTATCGGTGGCTAATCTAGCAATATATTACATTTTCTCTATCCGGGATTAGACCTTCTGAAATTGAATCAAGGATATATATTGTATCATCTAGAAATTCATTATTCTCTTTTATAAATGATATTGAATCTTTTTTATTATGATCATACAATATATTTGAATTAATATCTCATACCTGAAGATAATCTTCAATACTTATTTTCCCATCTAACAGGTCCATGTATCAGTAAAATATGGGTGAATATTGATGGTAAACCATTATATTTTTTCATCTATTGTCTTCTATCAGTTTTGCTGCTTTCAAAAAATCCTCCTTTGGACTTATTTCTAATAAATCTAATAATAGCTCAAAGTATTTAGTCATGTGGCAATGCAATATGAGATAAAATATCTTGTAATATCTGAGTCTTTTTTTCTTCAGTTGTATCCGGGAATTGGCTAAGTATATTTTGGATGTATCAGGATATCATCAAATTTGTAGCAGATGATTGAGATAATCATCTAGTGGAAATATATAGTAATGATTCTGAATCTATTTTGTCTATAGTCACTCAATGTGTAGCTTGAACATTGTCTGAATATACATCCAATCTCGGTGTGGCTTTGATTTTTATCTTTTTTCATAATATTATATTTTTTTCTAAGAGGTGTCATTGTGTATCTGTTATATTTTTTCATAATTTAATATCTCAATCTATAGTAATTTCATTGTCATCCTGCAAAATACTGATAGTAAGGACATTAATATGGCAATTTGAATGGGATATATTTGAAATTATATGTCCTGTCGATTTTCATTTTCAGTAAAAAATGAAAAAAATATTTCATTTTATATCATCTCACTGTGTGTGAAATATCATGTCTATATCGGATTTGCTAGCATACACGAAATAATTAAAATTAATTTTTCAGGATAAAAAAATCTCTTGTGAAACTTGTGTATCAGAGTAATTTTGGATTATATTGCTATTTTTTGTGATATTTTGTCTAATCATATCTTATTCTCCTGCGAAAAAGCTGTTAAATTCATCTTCAAAGTCTGGATCATATGGATTATTTCAGGTATCTCATGTATCTATCACCTCATCTTCTGTTCATGTCTGGAATGTAGGCTCTATTTCGGCAATATCTCCAGATAAATCAATATCTGATGAATCATTTAATGTATTATCTGATGGTAACAATGTATCTAAATTATTTAATAATTTTTCACTTTCTGGATCTAATTCTATTTGTTGAGTATCTGTATCATCGTAAAAAATTCAAAATCGAGATGTTGGATTCCATGAAATTTCCTGTGAAACTGTATCCCAATCTTTTGATTCTAATGTACTAATATAGTCTGAAAATGATCAAACTCTTATACATCCTATCAGTAAATTCACAAGTATAAATAGGATAATAATACTCAATATAATGATCAAAAAATTAATTATCGTTTTTATTATCTTCATTTTGTATATTTATTAAATAAATATTATGTATTACTTATATAAATTCTCTCTTGCATATCAACTTGAAATATGTATAATTTTTTATATAAATGTCAATATAGAGATTATATATTTGTATTGTCGCTGTTTTATAAAATTATTATAAATAAACATGAAAAACTTCAAGACTTTTTCTCTATTAGTAATTTGATTTTCTTTGCTTTTTGGAGGAGTATCTGCTGATGCACAATGTATCAACTTGGGCGATAATCATGTGTGTGTAGATGTTGAAAAGCAATGAAACACTTACTATGTATCGAATGATGTATCATGCCGCAATGGAGATTGTGGTTTATGGTGCGATGCAGAAATTGCTAATACTACAATCACTAACGTCGGTGGTTGTAATGGTAGTTTTAGATACAACTGAAACTGAACAAATAGTTTGAAGATAAATATCATGATGAATGGTATCTATGGCCAAATAGATGGTAGATATAATTACAATGGTGGATACTGGGTATCTTCATCATCAAATTCTTCTGAAAATCGTGATGATGATTATCGATATGATGATGACGATCGAGATTATTATAATGACTACTTAAATATTTCTGCTAGTAGTTCTTCTTTATCTACTTCTCAATTTGCTAGAGTCACTATCGATACTGATGATGACTATGTTGGTAGAGTTAATTTTTCTCTTAAATATAGATCTTCTACTTCTAGTTCTTGGTCTTCTGTTTCAAGGACTAGTTCTACTTATGTCTCTGATTATTCTAGTGTTTGGTCCAATGGATATTACAATATGACTTACTCTGATAATGGACAAAGAACTCTCTCTAATCTAGTTAAATTTAAAAAAGCTGGTTATTATAGAATTGTCGTAGAAGATCAAGATAATAATTATGATTATGTTGATATCCATGTATCTGGAAACGGTGGTTCTTATGACAATAATACTCTAAACATCTCTGCTAGTAGTTCTTCTCTTTCTACTTCTCAATTTGCTAGAGTCACTATCGATACTGATGATGACTATGTTGGTAGAGTTAATTTTTCTCTTAAATACAGATCTTCTACTTCTAGCTCTTGGTCTTCTGTCTCTAGGACTAGTTCTACTTATGTCTCTGATTATTCTAGTGTTTGGTCCAATGGATATTACAATATGACTTACTCTGATAATGGACAAAGAACTCTCTCTAATCTAGTTAAATTTAAAAAAGCTGGTTATTATAGAATTGTCGTAGAAGATCAAGATAATAATTATGATTATGTTGATATCCATGTATCTGGAAACGGTGGTTCTTATGACAATAATACTCTAAACATCTCTGCTAGTAGTTCTTCTCTTTCTACTTCTCAATTTGCTAGAGTCACTATCGATACTGATGATGACTATGTTGGTAGAGTTAATTTTTCTCTTAAATACAGATCTTCTACTTCTAGCTCTTGGTCTTCTGTCTCTAGGACTAGCTCTACTTATGTCTCTGATTATTCTAGTGTTTGGTCCAATGGATACTACAGTATGACTTACTCTGATAATGGACAAAAGACTTTGTCTAATTTAGTTAAATTTAAAAAAGTTGGTTACTATAGAATTGTCGCTGAAGACTCTGATGGTAATGAAGATTATGTTGATATCCATGTATCTGGAAACGGTGGTTCTTATGACAATAATACTCTAAATATCTCTGCTAGTAGTTCTTCTCTTTCTACCTCTCAATTTGCTAGAATTACTATCGATACTGATGATGACTATGTTGGTAGAGTTAATTTCTCTTTGAAATATAGATCCTCTACTTCTAGCTCTTGGACCTCTATAACTAGAACTTCTTCTACTTATGTCTCTGATTATTCTAGTGTTTGGTCCAATGGATATTACAATATGACTTACTCTGACTATGGACAGAGAACTCTCTCTAATCTAGTTAAGTTTAAAAAAGCTGGTTACTATAGGATTGTCGCTGAAGACTCTGATGGCAATGAAGATTATGTTGATATCCATGTATCTGGAAACGGTGGTAGTAACTACGATACAGTAGATGGATTTACTGAAGACGAATTTGAAATGGTACGAAGAATTTATAATGTATTTCCTTCATTAATTGCACAGCTCAAACTGGAACATCCCGTATTAAAATCGAATTCTTCACGAAATAATCTAACAAATACATTTTATGAAAATACAAAAGATGTAATCAATGATGTATATGGTAGAAAATTCTCAACTTATGATGAATTCTTTAGTGATTTCAAAGTACGATACAATAGAACAATAAACTTGATAAAATAATTTTTTTTTGTATATTGAGTGGTAGTGTTATAAATTTATTAATTTATATCTAACTATGCCTCAAACAAAAAAGCAATCAAATGGGCGCTGAAGACCTACAAAATGATTTAATCTAGTGAAGAACGAAAAACTTCATGATTGATCTAACCAGACTGCAAGTCGCGGCAGGCCAAAAAAAATAAGAAAAATTGATGATAGTATAAATACCAAGATAGATAACCAAAAAAAATCTATCTCACAATTGGAAAAAATGAACAAAGAAATCGAAAAACAATTGTGAGATTGTAATATTTCATATAGAACAGCTAAATGATCTTCGATAGATATGGATAATTTTGTTTATGATGACAATAGAAGAGCCGACAATACCTCTTTGATTGTATTGATTTGTGCTATGATGTTCTTCATATTCGCATTATGAAAAACTTTTTTGTATAAGACTACTATGGCAGAGATCAGGATACATGAACTAATGAATTCACAAAATATGGTAAATGTAGAAAATAATGAATGAGACTGATATGAAAATATGGATGAGATTAATGAAGAAGAAATAATTAATAATGAAGAGTGAATAATTAATAATGATGAAGGAATAGTTAATAATGAAGAGGAAATAATTAATAATGAAAGTAATGTTGCTATGGATTTACAATCAAACGATCAGACATTGATATATAATTTTTATAATTACATCAATGAACTTGATTACGACCATATAAATGCAAGTGTCGATAAGTATTTAAGGAATTCTGATGTATTTAGGACTTATTTTACTCAAAACTGGCTTTCAAGGTTTAAAAACAAAGTAAATAATAATGGCCTAAATATAAGTAATATAAATTTGAAATCGTGAGATGAAAATAGTACTAGGTATTATGACTATACTGTTCATTATGAATTAGCAGAAAGTGGAGAATCATTTGACGAGGAATGGGAATTAGCAATCGTAAATAGAAATGGGGAATATCTAATAGGTAGTATTCGCTGTGTGACTACGTGATGTAGCAAGATGCCTTTTTTTCAGAAATAAATAATCAAGCATTATGAAATTTGATGAAATAGTATTATGATCCAGAGAAATAATACAGGATTTTGTGGCAAAAAATCCAAACTGAATCGTGATAATTCGATGAGCTACAGCCACATGAAAAAGTAAACTATCTGTAGAGTTGGCTAGATTTTTTGATGTAGAGATAATCTCTAGTGATAGCAGGCAAATATTTAAAGATATGAATATTGGTACAGACAAAGTATCTCAAGAGATTTTGGACAAAATTCCACATCATCAGATAAATATTGTATGACCTGAAGAATCATATACTGCCTGACAATGGCAAAAAGATGTAAAAAGACAAATCAAAGAAATTCAAAGTAGATGAAAACTACCTATGATAGTATGAGGGACTTGATTGTACATAGATACAATTTACAAAAACTTCGAAATGCCGGAGATAGGACCTGATTTTGAATTTAGGGAAAAAATGTTTGCTATGGAAGGAAAAGATCCTGGCTATTTACACAAGGAATTAGAAAGAGTAGATCCAGATGAAGCCAAAAAGATTCATCCAAAAAGTACTAGATACTTGGTGAGAGCATTGGAGATATTTCATAGTTCTGGTAAAACTAAGACTGAAAGCTTCTTGGAGAAAGAAGTAGAACAACCGATTTTGATGATGTGAATCTGGAGAGAGAAAGATGAGACAAATGAACTAATAAATGCTAGAATAAAAGAGATGATAAAATCTGGACTGGTGAATGAAGTCAAATGACTTTTGGTGAAATGATACTCCCCTACTTCGCAATCTATGCAATGAATTGGATACAAAGAAGTCATATGATACCTGGAGTGAAAATACGATCTAGACGAAATGGAAAGATTGTTACAATTGAATACTCAGAGACTTGCAAAGAGACAAAGAACTCGATTTAGGAGATATATTGCTGATGAAAAAGAAAATCCAAAAAAAGGGGTAACCTATAAAGTGTGGTATTTAGATTAATTTTTATTTATATGCTAATTCTTTGTCTGTGTATCAGTTTGATTTATAGAAATGTGATTTTACTATTTTTTTTGCAGATAAATAATCCTCCAATTTTTTAGGAGAGTCATCTAATATTCATTTTACTCTGATATATGGATCTAACACATACCATTGTCATGAAACATCTCTAAAAGCCACTGCTCTATGTCCATAATTTGATTTAGATTCAACATAAATATCGGCGAAATTACTATCATCTTTGACTGATTTAAATTCTGATGCTGTCAATGATGGCCATTGTTTGGATGGCTTTTTGTTTATCTTATTTTTGGGTAATGTATATAATACATCTTTTCATGGCTTGGCTCATGCATTGTATGCATCTCAATGTGGTAAATTTAATCAAAAATTTTGTCCATTCATTTGTGCAGTTGTGGAACACCATGTCACTCATGTTTTACTATTTTTGTAATATGGATATGAATGAATTTCTCATATTGGCACATTGCAAAATTCGTGTCATTGATGTATATTTTCTGTATATTCATCTACTTGTGATGTCATATCTAATCATCATTGAGTATCTGACTGTGTAGCTGTAATATCTTCGGTTGATGCCCCAGCTGATGACTCTGGAACATAATCTCATTTTTTCAGTTCTTCCAAAAACACCTTGAAATCACTGAAATATGGGCATGTAATTGATAGTTTTAGCTCTAATAGATTCATTTTCAGTTTATCTCATCCAGACAATTCGGACTCTTCTTTGTTTTTGAGTTCTGCATAAGTAAGTAAGTTTTTATCGTTTTTCAACCACTCAAAAAGCTTAAGTCAATCTCAAGTCTCTTTCTTTTCTTTTCAAACCAAAGCATCAAATTCAGATTTTATTGAATCTAAGGTTCATATTATAGTATACTTTTCTTTTTCTTGTATATATTCTCATATCTTTTCTGATTGTGTCATATTATGCTATATTATTTATAAAAAACTGTTTATATAATTTAAAAATTCCTGATTTCATTTTATAGATGGATAATATTTATTTACAGTTGCATTATCCAATATATCAACATCCATATTACTATTAGTGATATCTCTTTCTAATTCATTTCAAGATCGTTGATACTTTCAATATTTTCACCATATTCTATCAGATGCTGGTGCTCATTTTGGATTCTCTTTAATATTATATTTTATCCAATTAATAAGGTTTGCAATACGGAATCATTCCTGAGGAGTAAATGGCCCTATATTCAATTTATCTATTTTGATTGATTTTAACTTTTTGTCTCAATCCATAGTGACTGTCACCTTCTCGGCGAATCACCAGCTCTTGAATGTTCATGTGATAACTCATTCTTTATTTTGTTCCTCATCAGCTATAAATTCTGGATTTTTTCTTTTGTTTGCTCGATCTACATCATCCATAGTTTTTATTATTTCTGCCGTCATCTTTTTGATTTCTTTGTGAGAATCTATCTCTGCCAACTCTACTGCTCTGATTGTAGCAGGACCAGATACTTCTACGGGACTTGCCAATTTATATGTTTCATAAGCATCAAAAAAGTTTTCTGAATCCGACACTCAATCTAATTCTTTTTTTACTTCTTGCAAATTTGCATCACTAAAATCTAATTGAGATATTGACGAAACTTTTCACTCTTTATTGAGTGTCAATACTGATTTCTCTAGACATAATTCTAAAATTTTGTTAGCTAAATTCATTCACCTATTTTGCTCTTCTTTCTGGTCAGATTTGATCAAATCACTTATTTTTTTTCAACTCTTTTTGTCTACCGTATCTAATAATGATCAAAAATGAGATCTTATCGCTTCATGTATACTTTTGTTTACTACTATTCTTTTTTGTCAGTCTTTGCCTTCTAATGATACTGCACTTCATCATATAAATTGTGCTGCTCCATAGAAATATCATGAATTATCCATATCATTAGATGTTTTCATCTCAGCTACTTGATTTAATATTCACAAATACATTCAATTAAAAAATTGGTAATATTCCATTGATTTTTTTTCTAAATAATCTTTTGCTGGTTGTCATTCCATATACAATATAGAAAGCTTTACCTGGTTCCATTCAATACTTTTTTGACTCATAATCCTTTCTAATTCTACTGGTATATCCAGATCATCTTGATGTTGTGAAAAGATTCGGAATCCTCACTGTTTATCTCTAAGTTTTTGTAATTTTTGTTCTGCATCATCTACTTGCTTCATCAGCGCTTTTTCCTCTTTTGTATATTCTTCACGTAATAGATCTGTAGCTTCATATTGTATATCTTCTCAATTACCAATATTTAAAAGATTTGCATCACGTAAACTATTTGTCACTTCATATTTGATATTTTTTCATTCTTTCTCAAAAAATAAGGAATTTTTTATTAAATCTCAGCGGCATAAAGCATAAATCTGTCCTTGTTCTACTCTAAATAAATATTTGTAGACATTTCATAGACCTGCCTTTTTGGCTTCAATTGCCAGAGATTCTGGAATCTCTACATATCCATCTTGTCATTGATTATTTGTTTTGATAAAATCTATAATCTTTTTCTCATATTCAGATTTCTTTTCCCTATATCAGTATTCTCTATCTATTATTTCTTCCACTCTTTTGGCGAATTCTTGATTTAGCTGATTATCCGCAGCTTCTACTGGGGAATCTAATTCTGCTCATTGTGAATAATGATTTATTATTAATCCTCATATATATTTTTTTCATAAAATTTGGGATTTTAATTTCTCTTTTGTACTTGCATCTCATTCTGTAAATCCACGATCCACATTCCAATCTATGTTAATCTCCCATTTTTTGTCATAATAAACTCATGTATCATTTCAATCGCCAGAATAAAATTGTATCAATGAAAATTGATTATTTTCTCAATCATATCCGTGGATTTCTCTAGCTATGCTATAAATAATATTTTGGAATACACTATCTGATACTAAACTTTCTATATTATCTCTATCAATAAATTCAGAACGACATAAGTATTGTATACTTGTTTCTTTGTCCCAGACTGGTCTCTTATTTACACTATTTAAATCTAATACAATCTCTTCTATGTATTTATAATCAATTGATGTTCACACAATTCAGCTATTTACTTGTTTCTCTAATGGAACACCTAGATTCCTATATTCATTATATTTTGACAAGAAATCTATATTTTTTTTCATAGTAGGTATTTGTTCCTCTGTATAACAAGCACTTTCTCCTTCTCATCCTAATTCAAATCAAGATTCCAAAATACTTTTGGATGACATAAATCATGTACAAATTTCTTGTAAATGATTTGGATTTTCTTGTCTCAATTTTTCGAATATTTGGAACTCTGTTGGATATTCATTAGAAAGTTTCTTTTTGTATGCTTCTTTATACTCTTGTACAGACATTTTGCTATAATCTTGAATATATGGTTCGCTATCCTCAGACTTTATATATGCATACACTTTAGAATCTGCTAAAATTTGATCCACAAATTCTAATGACTTTTTTGATTCTATTGCTTGCTTCAGCTGGTTATATGCTGGATTATTCTTGTCTAAGTATTGTTTAATATAAGATTTTCTAGTTTCTATTATATTTTCCATGTCTTCTTTTTCTTTTTCAAATTCCTCTATTTGTTCTTTTGATAAGTCCTTTTTAAATGTTTCTTCACTCTCTCAGCTACCATAGTACATTGGTAACATATAAAATCATCTATTGTAAATTTCTTCTTGGTAAATCAATGCCTCCCAAGCATCTTCCATCGTATCTATCTCTGAATTTGGTCATCTAGCATCTTTTATTGATTCTTTCATACCTGCATTCATATCCAAACGGTCTGATTCAAATAATTGCACAACCGATTGTTTTATTTTTGTCCTTTTTTGATTGATAAAATCGTACCTATTTTGTGCATAAAATTCTTTTTTATCAGCATAAAGTGTATCATATCATATGGATGCTGCTGCAGCGATAACTCATACTGCAATTCATATTACAGTTCACCATGGTCCAGCTACACTTCCACCCAAAATACATGTTATCAATATTGTGAGAGCTTCTACTGCTACTGCTCACAATCAAATTAACAACTGTACTGTTGCTTGATCTTTTAAAATTTCTCATCTTATCTCATTTATTTTTGAAACCATTTCTGCTTCTTTTTTTCATTCCAAATAGCACCACACATCAAATCATGCAAATAATATCGTAACAACTCCCATTCATTTTATTCATTTCAATACATTTGCTAGTTTTGTACCATTTTTTAATATTTTTGTTACTGATTTTATTTCAGATACATTTTTTGCTATCTTAAGCTGTCTTGCTAAATCTTCTGATACTTTTATTCATTTATTATCGAAAAACTTTATAATAGCTTTTTCGTCTGCTAATTTTGTTACATCTTCTAATTCTTTTTCAGGTAAATTTTCAATTAATCTCAATGTATTTTTATCATAATTCATAGCTTTTCGAGCCGTTGATGGCATCCTATCTTGTAATTTTTGCCAAGCTTGAAAAGCATCCGCTGTCTCTGCATCCAGCGATTCTGCAGCATTTTTGAAATTTTTTACTGATTTTTCATATGTTTTTCTTTGTACTTTATTCAATTTGGGGCTATTCAATTTTTCATTCATTTGATTGGCAATATCTTGCATCATTTCTTTCATCCTTTTGGCATCAAAACCTTCTGGAGCTTCTTCTAATTTATTAATTCACAGTTTCCTTTCAGCTATATTTAATGTCTTGCTATATACTATCGCTCATCATACTCAACTAGCGGCTCAAGCTGCTACAGAATTCACTCACCTGCTTTCATCTTCGTTTCATCATCAATTTTCCTCTCAATCATCATTCGTTCATTGTGTACCATTTCACTCGTTGGTATTGTCTGTACTATCTCATATATTATCACCATTTCATACATTATTATTTCTACCATTCTCTGGAGATTCTCCATCATTCACACGTTGCTCTAAATTATCCAATTTTCAATTAATGACAAGCTCTGATAGTTCATCCAATCTTCATTGTGTCTCTGCTTGGATTATTTTTTCCTGCTTTTCTTTCAAGAAGTTAAATGTTTTATTTACTAATTTTTCAAACAGCTGTTTTTCTCATATTTTTACTCACAACACCTTTCACCGAAAGCCTAAATCTTCCAAATCTTTCAGGTTATTTACATCTATTTTTTTATCCGATTTCAAAATTTCTTTCATTTTATTTGAAATTGGAGCTAGCATTATTTTTTCAAAAAAGTTGAGTTCTTTTTTGAAATCTTTGATATATTTATCTGCTATATTTTCTTTATATTGCTCCACTGAAGCCATATTATCAAATAACAAAAATAAAATTTACAATACTTTAGCCACAATTTTCATAAATGATTTAAATAATGATTTTGCCGTATCTGCTCATATTCATCATGCCTTATTTAGTATATTATCAAAACTTCTGATTATATCATCAACAGGGATCTTTTCAAATGATTTTCAATATTTCTTATTTTTTAATATTCTTCTAAATTGAGCATAATCTCAATTAGTAAGTAGCTTCTTAAACCTTTCTCATAACATTTCTCAATTATCCAATGTAGTCTTAATCGTAATCAATTTTTGCATTTCTGGTATTAGCTTTGCATCAAATCATTCTCTCATAAATTTTGTAAAGCATTCCATGTCTTCTTCTAATAATGATGTATCTGTTTTTAATTTTTTTAAATTTTCCGATACTATTGTTACCATATTGCTATTTTCGTCTCCTACTATAGCTACTAATTTGTCGGCAGCTTCATCAATTTCTTTATTAAAGGCTTTTCTAATATCAGATGCTGTCTCTACCGTCTCAGAAGCTGTTCTTCATTGCCTTGCTAATCTTGGTACTTCTTTCATTAACTGATCTAATTTTATTTTTCATTTAGCAAAATCGTTTAATTGTCATGTCTTATGGAGTTTTTTTAGTTCTGATATTCTCAATTTTTTCAATAATTTCAAATTATCTCATTTTATTGCTTTTTTAAACTCATCATTTTTCATCAAATCTGTCAAAAGATCAAAATCATCTGCTCATTTTACTTTTTTCAACATTGCCTCGAAGTATGATTTTTGTACCGTATTTTTTCATAACTTCTCAAATTCTTTGTCAAAATTTTCCAATGAAGTAAATGCTTTTTCATCATATTTCACAGTGAATTGTCAATTTTTTAATCAATGAACATTATCAATATTTGCATACGAAACAAGTGATCTACAGTTAATTTTATCATAATATTTAACAAATAAATTTGCTATATCTTTATTTTCATCTCCAAAAATATTTTTTACAACTTCTCTAAACATTACTTCATTACTTGATGAAGAATATATACATAAATTATTTTTTATTATTTGATTTTTAGTAAGTATTTTTCATACTTGATCTGGGCTAAGCACTCCCTCTAATATTTTCTTTTTCATTAAGTTCTCAGCCTTGGTAGGATTTGTCTTTGCTATATCATTTATACGATTTTTTACTGCCCATCCCCACCTAGTATGTCATAATCAAAGCTCAACTAATACACAAGGTAATAATCATGTTTTTCTTGTATAACGTCAAAGTTTTAGCACCCAACTTTTTCAAGTTGCTTTACCTAAAATTTCTACAATACCTCATGTCACTACTAATCATGCAAATATATTGATAAAATCTCCAATCTCTGATTTTCATTGAAATAATTTTTTCATTGAGCCAAAAAAATGTGAAAAGAATCCTCATACTAATTTACCATATGATACTAAATTATCTACTCCATCTTTTGATTCTCTAGCTTCGTGTATTGCATACACAGCTACTGCTAATTCTTTTTTTAATGATGTATACTGTCAGACTAGATTTTTCATTAATTCAACATTTTCTTTAGTTGGATTTGATGATATCTCTGATTGTAAATTTTGAATCGCTGAAGTAGTATCATTGAAACATTTTGATAATCAAGATTCTTGTAATATTGTCTGTTTGTCTGAATCTCATAAATTAAAAGATTCAAAAACATAATCGAAAGTACTATAAATCCATCATGGTTTAGTTTGATCTCACATATCATCTAAAACATTTTGTGCTATCTTGTGTAATCATGCTTTATCACTACTATCCAAGGATTGGCCATTGTTTATTTTTGTCTCTGCTTTTTTTAGTGCATTGTCATCAAATCCTCATATAATTTTTTCTGTCTGATCATCTACCCCAGAAACTATATCTTCCAACTCTTCTGTCATCTCAGAGCCATCTAATCATTCATTTTTCAAAATTCTGTGTGCTCATAAAATATTAGATGACATAAATGCTCCATATGTAGTTCACTTTAAATTTTTTTCTACCCAATCAATATCATTTATAGCTTCATATAGCATTTCTTTTTGTTTTTCTTCATCTGTAGGCCATGTATTTCCATCATATCACTGTGTGGAGATAATCTTTTTGGCCTCTTGCATTGCAATAGCATTTCTTTTGTCAGCCATATATGTCAAAACTTTTGTATATTGTCTAAAAAATAGATCTAATTGAGCTAAACAATCTCATTCATTTTCGCTAATTCATTTAAAATATTTATCCATTTTCTGTTGTGCTGTATCTTTACTCACTATTCAAAATGAAGTAAAATTTGCAAATCAAGACAGGAAAGGTACCATAGCCTTATCAAACCACTCTGCTCCAAATGATTTAATTTTTGATTTATACTCTGATATTGTCTTACTCCTAATATATTTTTCTACTCCTCAATATGACAATAGTTGTCATACATCACTGTAAAAATTATCCAAAGAATATACTACCATTCATTTCGTATCTATATGCTCGAATTTTTCATTTTTTTGTAATTTTTTTTCTTCTACATCATTTCATATAGATCACATTACAACTTGTGAATTATCTCAAAAATAATTCCTTTCTGTGTCCCATATCTGATCATACATTAAATTTATATTTTCACCTATTTTTTCATACTCTGCATATTTTTCAGGATCTTCTTGTGCTAATTCTGAATAATTATTATAAACCTCTTGTGCTGAATTTGTGGGAGTATCTGAATTCCAATTGAAAAAATCTTTTAGTCCCCATTTTCATGTCTTTATTCCATGTGCTATGTAATATATAGCGGTTCAAATTCATGTCCATTTAAGTACCTTTCAAATAGGTCTATCTCGAAATTTCTTTTTCTCCTTTGATTCTCATCAGGTAGTTTTTTCTTTATCTTTTTTACCAAATAAATTTTTAAACAATGCAACTGTTCAAGCTACCAATCATATTCATCATGCTACACGTAAAATATTTTTTCAAGTATGTTCTTTCCACTCTTCTTTACTAGTTATAGCATCTCGCTGTCTTCAAAGTCGTCATTTTTCTTTTCATTCGGATTGTTCTGGCGTTTGGGATGCCTGTGTTTGTGAGACTTCCTGGCTCAATGTCTCTATTTCTGATCTTGTTTCTCTCTCTATTTGCTGTTTTAATTGCTCTTTTGATGATTTTAATTCTTCAATTTTTGATTTTAAATTTTTTAATTCTTTTTTTTCTGTTTCACTCAAAGTCTCGGATTCAAGCTGTTGTAAATCTTGAGTACAATCTAAAATTGATTCTTCAATATCTGATAATCTTCTATCTTGTTCTTCTATTGAATAAACATTTAATCAATTTTTTAGTTGATTCACCTCTTTCTTAGTATCTTGAATTTTTTTGGATAAATCATCTATTGAAGGTTTTACTTGCACTTCTGTACTATTATCAGGCATTTTATAAATAAAAAAATAAAATACATATTATTGTATTTTTTTTTGTAAATATCGCAAAAATATAGATTATTTTGTTTAACTACAGATTGACTTTTTTAATAATTAATAATAAATAATTAATAATTTAGGATTTATTAATTATTAATTCATTTAATGTTTGGAAAAATTTGTCTATATCATCTAAATCATTGTATATATAAGCACTCATCCTACATGTACCTGGGATACTCAAACTTTTGTGGATAGGATATGCACAATGTCATCCACAGCGGATGGCTATATTTTGTGAAGCAAAAATCTCTCATACATTATTGAAATTTTTGTGTTCTGGTATATAAAAAGAAAATACTGCTACTCTATCATTTGTATTTGGTCATATAAGCTGTACTTTGTCGTTAAGCTCTGCAAATCTTGGTAGGCAATAATCTACTATTTTTTGTTCATGCTGTCGAATTTTTTGGATTCATCAGATAGATTGTATATATTCTAAAGCTTTTAGTAGACTAACTGCTCATATAATATTTGGAGTTCATGCTTCGAATTTTGATCATGTGGTAGGTAATTCATAAAAATCTACATCTAAATCTTTGATAGCTCATCCTCATGAAATCATTGGATCTAATGTCTTAATTCGATCTTTTTTGAGATAAATTCATCATATCCCTGTATAAGCCATAGCTTTGTGTCATGTAAATGCAAAACAATCACATCATATCGATTGTACATCCACTGGGATATTTGGAAATGACTGTGATCCATCCACTATGAAAAATGTATCATCTCTGAGCAATGTCTTGATTTTTTTGACATCAAATATTTTTCCAGTCACATTTGAGATATGTCATACGGAGACAACTTTGACTGTATCATCGTATTTTTTTGAAAAATCAGTCCAGTCAATATCGTAATTTGCATCCATTGATATATATCTTATATCAAATCAAAATTCTTCTGATAAGATTTTCCATGGCATGACATTGGCATGATGCTCCCATATTCATAGCAAAACACTATCTCATTTTCACAAAATTTTGGAATGACACAATGCTTGTGCTACGAGATTGATAGCATATGTGGAATTGTATGAATATATTATCTCTGATGATTTACAATTCAAAAATTCTCAAACTTTCTTTTTTGATTCAAAATAAAATTCTTCGGATTTTTCGGATAAATCATACGATCATCTATGGATATTAGCATAATATTTTGAAGTAAAGTCAGATACTCAATCTATGACATACTGAGGTTTTTGGGTACTAGCTCAATTGTCTAGATATACTAATCATGGATTGTTTTGAAATATAGGAAAGTCTTTTTTCATGATATTTAATGTAAGATGATAAACAAATTTTACTGTACTATAATCATATTATTTTCTAGTGATCATAAATCAATAATTTTTAGTGATGAAGCATCTTTGTAAAATGTAGTTAAATTATTGAACAACTCTATCTGTCATGTGATGGAATTTTGATTGTTTATGTAAACTCTCTGATCTTTGTCTGTAAAAACTGCCGTCATGGATGCTCAAGGCAAATAAACTATCCTCTTGTAATTTGGGAAATTGTCTGCGATGGTAGTCATATCATCTAAAAATTTGATGTATGGTATCTCAAAAAATAATCAATATATGGACTGACTACCACTAGCATACTGTGGCAATTCTACAAAAAAAGTATCTTCTCAGATTTTATTTCCACTAAATATCTCAAAATCTTGGCCATTTATTACTCAAAATTTTTTATCTCACAATTTGATTACAATATCTGGTTCATAAAAATCAAGCTGGACAGAAGCCCCGTACTTTTCTGGCTGAATTATAGTGATATTTTTCACCATAATAAAGTCTGATTTCAGCTGCGACAAAATTTCTCTTTTTTTAAATTTAGATACTACGAAATAATTTTCTCATCTAATCAAATCTCAAATTTTCTTGTACAATTCTGGATTATCATACATATCTACACTATATTTTCCATATGATATATTTTGGATATAATTATCTGGCCTAAGCAAAGTATTATTTATCACAAAAAATATTCAATATATAAACACAATAGCTATGGCAACAATCCAAATATATTGGATAGGAATATTGAAATTTGGATAAACTAGTTTAATTTTTTTCTTAAACTGGCTTGAAATATTGCTATGAATCCTCTTCCTGCGAAAAGGTCTACTTTTGACCAATCCAGCCATATTAAGATATTATGAAAAAATAATATAAAGGTAATGTAAATAATATTCAGAGTACCATACCTCCAAATACTTCAATAGGAGTATGTCAAAGTCTCTCCTTGAGATTGTACATAGTGAGAGATTTTGAATATTTTTTGGTCTTTTTGTCTGACAAGAATACCTCTGAAATCTCTGTCTTGATTTCATTGATACATTGTGCCTGTTTACCTGATTCAAATCTGACATTCATCGCATCATAAGCAATAAGCATAGCGAACCCAAAAGCGATAGCGAATATTACACTATCAAAACCATATTCTAATCGAGCCATCATAGTGACACTAGATGCAATACCTGTGTGAAATGATGGGAAACCTCAAGCAGAAAAAATACTACTAGTAGCGAATCATCTCTGTTTGATAGAATCAATTACCACTTTGATACTTTGGATCAAAAATCATACTATACACATGATAAATAATGGATTCATATGTAATCCTCATGAAAAATACTGGGAAAAGCTATCGTGAATAAATTGAAACATACCAAAAAATATTAGATAAAATATCTAATATCTCTTGTAGTGAAATTATGATTTGTTTCAATGAAAAATACTATAAATCTTCAATTCAATTCAACAAGGATTCACAGTCTTCTGCTTCTCTTTGTGCTTTCTCTTCGTCTCTAAGTTTCTGCATATATGCTTTTGCTTTGTCAAATTGATGTAATTCTCATTGAATCTTGTCTTGCTGAATACGATCTACACTATCACAAAAATCTTTGTAAATAGCATCTACTACAGCTTCTGGAATTTTATCCATCACAGAAATTCTATCATAAATCTCTTGAGCTTGAGTATTTCCGCGATCTTTGAGATTTGTGATGATATTCATTGATATTTTCAATCTCTCTTCATAAGGTTTTGATTGAAATTCTTTCATCTTTTGATCTGTTGTTGCCATTATTATTTATATTTTTGTAAATCTTATAGTTGATATCATTATACATTTTTTATTTTATTTTGTCAAATTTTAGGAGATTTTTTTCATCTCTTGCAACTATAAAAAAATTTTGTATAAGAAAACATGATTTTAATCATATAAAACATCTCCATGTGAAATCGACTAAAAAATCTTTTTAAGCCAAATCTTGAGCCTATGAACAAAATTTACATTCATAGCAAAAATATATTGGCAAATTATAAATATCTACAATCCCTCCAACCGAATGCAGCATTATTCCCTGTGCTAAAATCAAATGCATATGGTCATGGATTGGAAATCGTGACTAAAATATTGAACAAAACCGATGCCCCTTATATCGTGGTAGATAGTTTCCCAGAATATCAGATTGTGAAAGATAATTCAAAGAAAAAGATATTACTATTGGGTGAGACTTTGCCAAAAAATTACAAAAAATTTGATTTTGGTAGGACTACCTTTTGTGTATACAATATCGAGACTATCACATATCTAGCAAAATTGAAAAAAAATATAAACATACATCTATTTTTGGATACATGAATGCATAGGGAATGAGTGAATGAAGACGAATTAATAAATGTATTGGAATATCTAAAAAATTTCAAAAAGATCAATATTGAATGAGTTTTATCACATTTTTATTGAGCAGATAGCATAAATCATGAAGGTATGAAAGAACAAATAAAAGCTTTTAAAAAGATGTATCATACAATCATAGATTATTGATATAATCCAAAATGGAAGCATATATGAAGTAGTGCATGATTGATCAAAATGAAAGATGATTTTTTTAATGCATATAGGCCAGGATTATCATTGTACTGATACTCCACTATATCATCTGATGATGAATATTTCAAACTCACTAAGGATCTAAAACCAGCATTGAGTATAGAGTCAAAGATCGTATCTATACATGAAATTTGAGCTGGAGAGTGAGTTAGCTATGATATGACTTGGAAAGCAGGAGAAACAAGCAAGGTAGCGACCATACCATTTGGATATTTTGAATGACTACCTAGATCTGCTAGCAACAAAATCTATTTCAAGCAAAAAAAAGAATTCGTAAAACAAGTCTGAAATATTTGTATGAATTTGTGCTGTATCGAAATAAACGACTGACAAATATGAGACAATATTGAAATCGTCTGTTTGGACTGAAAAAACAATATGTATAATCTAGCCAATCAATCAGATAGATTGATTTATGAAATTTTGGTAGATTTGGATAAAAATATCAGGAGAGAAGTGATATAACAAAAAAATGTCATTCTGAGTGAAACGAAGAATATAGCTCATTGGTAATGAGAATCTGCTCATTATTTGTTTTATTAATATTTTTTTACCTACGGTGTGCTACTTTTGTCTGGCCACAAAAGTAGCCAAAAAGGCCTTACACACAATTTTAGCACTCAGTTGTTCTCTACATATTCATATAAGAATACGGACTCGCTCCTACGACAACGTCGCTCGTTTCAATACAGTTTGATAATGTATGAATGGATTACAAAGTCGCAATAAAATTGTGTGTCCATGTTTTTGAAAATTTTATCAACAAATTATTTAAATCATAAAAAACATGAGAATTTATATCTTTGCCTTAATTCAGAATTAACATAGTGTATAATTTATATTAACTACAACAGGTCTTTTTTCATTTGTTTAACTCAGTCTTCCAGAAATCAAGTAACTTTGGATATGTAAGTATTTTTGGTCTCATATACTCATCATGATACTTTTTGAGGTACAGCTTTTGGCTTTGTAGAAAGTTCTTTTTGGTCTCAGAATAAAAAACCAGACATCATATAATTTAGCAGTATATTTCTAATATTTTTCAATCTCATATGAAGATCTTTAATCGTTGTAAACGATTTCACTCTACAAATGTACACATATTTTTCAAGACTTATTTATGATTTTGAGATGACATTTGTATGTTTTTTAGAAATTTTTCGCATTTTATCAAGATAAACACAAATATTGGATATCTTATTAGCTGTGTATGCATCTCACTTGGATGAATAAATAATTTTCAGCGAATCAAAAAAATCACATAATGAATCATAATCCATATTTACGATATCATTCACAGTCTGTCTCAACTCAATATCGAGTGAATCTGATCACACAAAATTTTCATGTATCATCCTACAACAATTGGCACAAGAAATTCACAATGACATCAGCCATTCTCTACCTCTGTCTCCATCTTTTTGTGCATCTTCAAAAAATTTTTGATTAAATAATTCAAAAATACTTTTTTCATGTGGAAGAATTTTTTGGATAATTATATCATCTCGATTTCTATCATATCATTCTACATAATTTTTATGGTTTGATTTTTCCATATACTAAAAATTTCCTTGAAATAAATAGTGATGTCGTTATAGTGGCTTTTATATTATGTTTGTAATAAAATGATGCAAAAAGTCAAAATTATTATAGTATTGTTTTTAACTTTGTCTATCATGGGCTCTGTCAGTGCATATGATTTCAAAGCAAATTGCCAAGAAAAAGTTTTTGTCGTGACTGCTTATTATTCACCTAAATCATGACAAGCATTTTATTACAAAGACAGTTTTGAAGCAGAGAAAGCCCTAAATTGAGAATGACTACATTGAGCGAGTGGGAAATGAGTGTTTAATGGAATGCTTGCTGCTCCAAGTTCTTATGAATTTGGTGGTCTCTTGTATTTACCAAGTCTTGGTTGAGTCTGAGAAATTGCCGATAGATGATGAGCTATCGTCCATGCTGGAGAAAAGTGACATAATTATGATCGTATAGATGTATGGATGTGAACTGGAGAATTAGGTCTGGTAAAAGCTTTGGTGTTTGGTAAACAGACTATTACATGATATTATTGTGATGCCGCTACTGTAAAATCAAAATGAATAAAAGCAAAAATTTGATTTAATCTATGAGCAATACCTATCCAAAAATATTTCTTTGATTCTACTTTGTTTATCCAAGAATTAAAACATGGTAGAGAAGATGCTCGAGTCTATAAATTACAAGAGTATCTAGTGAAATTTGGGTATCTAAATAAGAAAACTGGATATTTTGGTGAAGAGACAAAGAATGCTCTGTGTAAATATCAGATTACTAGATGACTTTCTACATGGAAATATTGTGGTATATTCGGGAGTAAGACTAGATATTTCATGAAAAATGAAGCAAAGACAAAATGATTTTTGCCAGATATGACTGAGACTACTAATATTGATGAATTAGTAAAATATGCTAAAAATTACAAGTCTAATGAAGAATGAAAAATTAATAATGAAGTAAAAATAATTAAGAATGAACAATGAACAATTAAGAATGAAGGATGAGAATCTAAGGTAACTAATTATTTCACAGAACCATATAAAAATGGCACTGTAAATGAAAAAATAGGAGATTTACAAGATATGTTGAGGCATTATGGGTTTTATAAGTGAGAGATAACAAAGACTTATGACAAAAAGACAGTACAAGCTATCTATGATTTCCAAGTTGCTGCAGGGATTTTGAAAAAAGATGATACACAAAATAGTGCTAGATGATGGATGTGACCGTCTACTAGGAATAAACTGAATGAAAAACGGGCTGAATTTCAGTCAAAAATTAATAATGAAGAATTAAGAATTAAGAATGAAATAGAAATAATTAAGAATGAACAATGAACAATTAAGAATGAAGGATGAGAATCTAAGGTAACTAATTATTTCACGGAACCATATAAAAATGGCACTGTAAATGAAAAAATAGGAGATTTACAGGATATGCTGAGACATTATGGATTTTATAAGTGAGAGATAACAAAGACTTATGACAAAAAGACAGTACAAGCCGTATATGATTTCCAAATTGCTGCAGGAATTTTGAAATCCAGTGACAAAAGCAATCCTGCAAGATGATGGATGTGACCAAGTACTATAAATAAATTGAACGAGAAACGAGATGAATTCCAAAAATTCAAAAATAAATTAGTCGACAGTCAATAGTCTGTAGTCTACAGTCGGCAGTCTATAGTCGACAAATATCTGTCGGTAAATGACTAGCGACTGGAGACTAAGTATTTTAAATATTAATCATTAATTATCATGAACAAATTTATGCAAGAAGCTATAGAATTATCTAAAAAAAATATCGATGAACACTGTGGTGGGCCTTTTTGAGCCGTAATCGTAAAAAATGGGGAAATTGTGTGAAGATGATACAACCATGTGGTGAAAAATAATGATCCGACTGCCCATGGAGAAGTGATGGCTATCCGCGATGCCTGTAAAAATTTATGAACTTTTGATTTGTCTGGATACGAGATATATACTTCATGTGAACCTTGTCCTATGTGTCTTGGGGCTATCTATTGGGCAAGAATATGAAAAATTTACTACTGAAATACCCAAAAAGAAGCTGATGAAATTGGGTTTGATGATGGTAATTTTTACAAAGAATTGGCTTTGCCTATATGAAAAAGATCTGTCCCTGAAGAACAGATCATGTTTGATGAAGCTAAAAAAGTTTTCGATGAATGGAAAGAAAAAGTAGAAAACATTAAGTACTAATCCTTCCTATATTTCAAAATTAGAAACACCATTGATAACGACAATATAGTACTAATAGTATTGAAAATTTGCATCTGCCGTGAATGCATATATCGCCCTCAATAAATTATCCGACAAAATCATCAAAATGCTCGTATCAAATACATAATTATTGAAAGTCATTTCACATTTTTTGTTTTAATCGTACGGATAATTTGTGGTATTGCTGGTATTGCTACGAAAACTCAAGCTAAAACTCAGATAATCTCAAAAACATTCATCTAAAACAATAGAAATTTAAATTTATTTTACATTTGCTCCATAGTGAGTAGTTATCCATATATAATTTCAATTTATAGCCACTCAAAATCATATTTGATCGTATGTCTTGCTTATGACTGCAGGATAGTGTCAAGAATTTAGATAAGTCCTAGTGAAACACTTTTTCATGGCATCTATCATTTCCTGAGTACAGTCTGATTTTGAGCAGTAATAATAACCATATGCATTACTCTCTGAAAAAGATACAACTTTCACTCACAAACTTGCGAATCGATCTCTAATACTCTCTGTATTTCGATATCAATCTCATGATTTCCTAGCATGAGTACTTCATGTCTTCCTCTGTTCATTTGCTATTTGCTGAGCCCAATTTAATGCTGTGAAATTCATAGTCTCACTGTATGTATATGGAGTCAATCATTTTTGCTCTCTCTCGTAATTGTGCCAAGCTAATCGTTCTTGTTTTACTCTATCCCAATCTACATTTCATATTACATCGCTTTGTATCTTCACTTGAGATTTGATAGTATTGATTTTTTGCTGAAAGCATTCCAATAAATACTCAATCATCTCTTTTTGATCTCAATCTTGCAAAGTCACTCTAGAAAATGAATTTACCACTTTTTCATACCAAGCGAGCTGAGCTGCCAGTGATTCACTGCTCTTTTGTTGCTCTATTACAGAAATGAGTGAATCTACTCTAGATTTGTTTGTAGGGCTAATATTTAAAGCAAAACTCTGTCCTACGAATAAAGTCAAAAGTACCGCAAGTAAGGCGATACACACACACTTTTTCATTTTAAACAATAATGAATAAAAATTCACATTGGGGCAAAATATAATGAAATGGATTTATTTTTCAAGGAAGTAGAGTTTGTGTAGGTAGTATATAGTGAAAATCAAACAATAGTCTGTTATTACTTTGGATAAATTTCACAATCATATTGTAATATATTAATTATTCTATTTTAATTCTAGCATTTCCAGTTAAATTTAAATTTATATTTATAGTAATAAATCACCCCCTATCCCCCTCTTCGATAAAGAGGGGGAATACCATTGTAAACAGAAATTTTTATTCTATGAACATCCCCTTTCTTTTTCGACCGAAGGGAGTCCTCGATCTATCGGGAAAGGAATGGGCTTGGGGATGATTATTCCCTTTGAATTTTATTTATTTTTTTGTATGATGGGGATGTAAATAAAATGTATAACAAAATTAGAAGAAGTATGGGCGAATGTAAAATTTGTGAAAATCCACAAAATTGTGCAACTTGCGAATTTAGGTGGTTGATGGCAATCGTTTATGATGACGATGATGACGATTGAATTAATTTGGCGATAGCTCAAAACCCTTGTCAGACGGTAATTGTTTGTGATTACCGTTTTTTTAAAATCAATTGAAAAAGCAAACAAAAACTATAAAAGTAAAAGGATGTATTATTTATTATAGAATAAACAATATGAAAAAAAGTATAAAATTATTTAATCCTTATGCCGTAGAAAGTCTAAAATATGCCAGTTGTATCGCTATCCATCGTGGGGATACTTCTATAGATGGAGATTCTTTGTTTTGGTGAATTTACAATTATATTAGGTGACATCAGTATTTTGAATTGTTTTGCAATGTAGTATGACTTCATCATATCGAATTTCTTGATGAATACTATGAAAAAAAAGTCTGATTAAGTACATTTTCATACGATGATGATCTCTCACTAAATGATGTACTGAGAGAAAAAATTGAAGAAATTTTGAAAGATGGAGTCCATCAATTAGATATGATAGTATTATTTTATATATCTTTTTTCAATTTGTCCACTGAATTTAAAAGATTTTTAAATTTGAAAAAAATGGAGACAGATATTGAAAGCATACTTATCAACTGCAAAAAATTATTCAACAACCCTATAATCCTGACTTCTTGAATATTTGCATTTTTGGAAATATTGGATAAACTTTTTGATAGACTTAATTTAGATTCCAAAAATGTAAAAATCATGGATATTCAAAACATTAATAATTTAAACGAAATGTGAGATGTGATCAATTCTTTGGAATGAGAAATCGCCGAAGAAGATCCAAACAACAAAAATAGTATGAGTGAGGTATGAACTGCTCCAAAAACATGAAAAAAAGAGGAGAAGAAATTGACTGTAGATTATTTCTGAACTGATCTCACGAAAGAAGTCAAAGATGGTTTTACTGATCCTGTGATTGGTAGAGAAAATGAGATTAATCAAGTAATCTTCACTCTTTTGAGGAAAAATAAAAACAATCCTCTACTCATCTGAGAAGCTTGAGTCTGAAAGACGGCTATAGTGGAGTGATTGGCACAGAGAATAGTAAACAACCAAGTACCAGAAAAATTGAAAGGAAAGAAAATATATCTTTTGGATATGGGAACATTGCTAGCTTGAACAAAATATAGATGAGAATTTGAAGCTAGGATGAAATCTATATTGGAAGAAGCCCAAGATCCTTTGAATAATATCATCTTGTTTATAGATGAATTACACACAATAATCGGTGCAGGTTGACAAGACAATAACGATGCTGCACAGATGTTGAAACCACTTTTGGCAAGGGGAAAAATCAAATTAATTTGAGCTACTACATTTGATGAATATCAAAAACATATAGAAAAAGATGCAGCATTGAAAAGGAGATTCCAAGAAGTCATAGTAAATGAGCCAGATGCTGAAGTATCAATGGAAATCATGAAATGATTGAGACAAACCTATGAAGATTTCCATGGTGTACAAATCACTGATGATGCTATCAAAGCTAGTGTAAAATTGACTCAAAGATACATCTTGAATAAGCACTTACCAGACAAAGCATTGGATATCATAGATGAGGCTTGTGCTAGAAAATCTACGATGCAGACAAAATTGGAAAACGATGATGAGTACAAAAAAATAGAGAAAAAAATCACTCAAATCAAATCCCAAATCGATAAAGCTATTGAAAATCAAGATTATTTCCAAGCTGCAGAATTGAAAGAGCAAGAAGATAATCTCAAAAATAGTCTTTTGAAAATCAGAAATAGAAAAAATGTACCATCTCACCTTAGACCATTGATTGATGCAAACGATATATGAGAAGTATTGGCAGACAAGACATGAGTACCTGCTAATATCGTAAATCAGAGTGAGATAGAAAAATTAAGGGCTCTGGACAAAAATTTGAAATGAAATGTATTTGGTCAAGAAGATGCTGTAAATGCAGTAGTGAAGACATTGACTAGAAATAGACTATCTGTGATAGAAAAAAATAAACCAATCTGATCTTTCTTGTTTTTGTGACCAAGTGGAGTCGGAAAGACATTTTTGGCAAAGCAAATTGCAAAAAATTACTTCTGAGATGAAAATGCGATAGTAAGATTAGATATGTCTGAATATATGGAGAAATTCTCCGTAAGTAAATTAATCTGAAGCCCTGCAGGATATGTAGGATATGATGAATGAGGACAACTAACAGAATCAATCAGGAGAAAGCCATATTCGGTACTACTACTGGACGAAATAGAAAAAGCATCTCCAGATGTATTAAATATCTTGTTACAAATCTTGGATGAATGAAAACTAAAAGATAGCAAATGAAGATGGATAGATTTCAAGAGCTGTATAGTGGTAATGACATCAAATATCTGAAGTGAAAACTTTAGTAAAAATAGCTGAGTAATCTGATTTGATGCTGGTAAAAAAGACAAAGATGAATTTAGTCAAAATTCATTTGAAAAAATTGAATGAAAAATCATGGATGAATTGAAAGATTACATGACTCCAGAATTATTGAATAGGATTGATTACAAAATCATATTTAAGCCACTTTCAAAAGAGGTATTGGCTAATATATTTGAGAAAAATCTAAATGAATTCTTGTGCTCACGAAAGGTAAATTCAAAAGTAAAATTACCAGAATATAGCAAAAAACAAATTGCCAAGATTATTGATGAAATATACGATCCTCAATACTGAGCAAGGCCTATTGAGAGGTATATAAATACCAACATTGAGCCAGAAATTATTAATCAATTGATTAATGAATAATGTAATTAACAAATATAGATTTGATAAATAATGAAAAAAGAGTCTAATGAATACCGACTCTCTTTTGTTTTAGTCCACCAATTCTATCTGATTGATGGGGACACGGTGTGCTGGTCTAAATGGGATACAGTCATCCTGAGGAAGATAGCTATCGGATTTATTACTCAAATCCACAAATCCATCGTCATAGACCTTGGATACATAGCAGATATCACCTGCAAATAGCTGTCCCATACTAGTGAGCAACCTCACTTTCTGAAATTTTTTTATTGTATTTTTTTCCATATTTTTGTATTTAGATCTTTCACATATCATGTAATATATATTTATGCTAACAAGTCAAGTTTTGATTTTTATTTTCTTTTTCACATTGATTAAATTTAGTATTTAATTAATAATACATCTGTTTATTTTGTATACCACATAAATAACATGAAGAAGATAATCTTAGCCTCAAACAACAAGCACAAAATCAAAGAATTTAGAGAGATTTTTAGTGATTATGAAATCTTGTCATTGGATGATATCTGATTTGTAGATGACATAGTAGAAGATGGAGAGACTTTCTTGGATAATGCTCTGATAAAATGTAGAGCTTTGCAAAAATTTTTGCAAGAAAAATGAATAGAAGCTGATATGATGGCTGATGATAGTGGATTATGTGTAAATGCTCTAAATTGAGCTCCTGGTGTCTATAGTGCTAGATATGCTGTAGAGCATGATGTCGTGGCTAATAGGGCTAAACTATTGAAAGAATTGGAATGAAAAGAAGATAGATCAGCATATTTCCTCTGCTGTATAGTCAAAATGAAACCAAACTGAGAATATATTTATTCAGAATGAAAAACTTTCTGAAAAATTTTGACTGAAGAAATTTGAGATAAATCATTTGGTTATGATTGTCTTTTCTTTTCTGATGATTTACAAAAAACTTTCTGAGAAGCTACAGATGAAGAAAAAAATGCAGTTTCTCATAGGTGAAGAGCTATCGCTGGATTAATTGAAAAAGAAAAAAATCTTTAGTAATATAATAAATAAATTATGAAATTACGAAAAAAATTTCTGATTTCTCTATCAGTTTTACCATTATTATGATTTTCTTTCTATTTTTTTGCACAAAAGCCAAATATTTGTACTAGAGAGTATACTATTGACTCTACATTAAAAGTTAGTTTCTGTAAAATTTATGATGATTACCTAAAAATAAATAAACCTGAGGCTAAAGAAATTGTAAAATCATACGAGTATGCTTATTTCAACGAAGAATATAATAAATTATTTGCTCTAAATATATTTCCTATCAATAGACAATTGCTTTTATTCCAAGATTCTTGATATTGGAATAATATATATAATGATGTAAAAAATAATTTAGAAAATGACGGAGAATATCGTGAAACTTTGTTATGATATCTCGAATATTGAGAACATTTATATTACGAATGAAAAGTTTGAATATATAAAATAAAATGAGATACGGATGAGGAACTATACAGCAACCGTTCATGATTTAAATCATCATTGAATAATATATCTGAAAATCTAATAAAAAAAATTGAAAACGATATTCAAGCATATAAACGAAGTGATTTTTCTTGAGACATCATACAATTTATCTGTGTTATCCTGGCTCTTATTGGAATTTCATTATTCTCTATAAAAATCATAAAAGGTACAAAATCTATCATAAATTTATTTTCAATTTTAGCTTTTGATTTCATAATTTTATGTTGTTGCTTTGGTATATTTAATGGATTTCCAAATATACTACAAATTATAATCAATGTATTATTGGGTATAATATTAGTATGAATATCTATTATCACAATAATAAACACAATGACTAATAAATCTATAAATTTATTTAAGGAGAAATCACACTCAGAAATTTATAATAACATACTATGAATTTTAAAAGTACTAATAATTGTAGGTATATCATTATTTTATATAGTATGAATCAATAATATCATATTTTGGTATGGAAATAGTATTTTGGCATCTGATTGATCAATATGGATTGATGTCTTTATTGCTAATATGTTATGGTTTGGATTTGATATATACATGTCAGTCAAATTGATAAAATACATAAAATGTTTAAATATAAAAAAAATATGGTGTATTGTGCTAATAATTTTGATTATTGTAGCATTAATATGTAAATGTATGTCTATGTTTGAATTATATATATACGAAGTGATACTTATACTATCAATAATATTCTGTACTATAAACTTTATCATCTATATTCTTTGGGCCAATTTAAAACTTATTGAATTAAATAAATATCTACTAAATTTAGCACCAAAAACATTCAAAAAAATAAATGAACAGACAGGCAAAGTATTTGGATAAAAATTTGAGAAGCTACAGATGAAGAAAAAAATGCAGTTTCTCATAGGTGAAGAGCTATCGCTGGTTTAATTGAGAAAGAAAAAAAAATAACAAATACTTATTAATTATCAACATAATCTCTTAGAATATTAACAACTTCCTCTTTTGATGCTTTTAATCAAGTTGTATTCTTTATCTCTGATTGTATTTTTTTTATAACAGGATCACTAAACAATACTTTTCTGATATTTCTCTCACTTAAAGCCATTTTTTGTTTAAGTAATTTTCATAAGTAATTTTTTTGTAAACTTTCTTTGTGAATATATTGCAAATTTTCAACTAATTTATTTGTTGAAGACTCTCATAATATATCAAAATCTAAAATCAATTCTTTTTCAATTTTATCTCCAAATGATAAATAGAACAATTCCCATCTCCTAAGATTTGTCAGTATAACTCGTTTTACTCATTCATTTCATGCATAACTAATTGCTTGAAATATATGATTTTCATTCAAATCCAATCATATTTGCTTAACTTCCATCAATAAAGTCAATTTTCAATTCATAATTATTCAATAATCGCAGTATTGTCATTTAATTTTATATTCCGTCGTAACATCAAAATATTTATCGTATCAAAGCACTTCTCACAAAAAATCATTAATTATATTGCTTGTATCACTTTCGTTTAATCATCTTTTTTTTGCTGTTTCAATTAATTTCTTAAATTTTTTGAGTCATAACAAGATTTGATTAGTATTTTTTTTAGATATTAATAACTGCGATTTTTTTGATCAAACAGTTTTAGATTTTTTTGATATAACTTTTGTTGAAGTTGTACTCTCCATTTTTTTTGTTCAATTTGCCATTTTAAAAAATATTTAAATATTAAAAAAGACGACTGATATTACCGAGTCGCCAAACCAATTTTTCTAAATTACCGAAAGCTTTTCAGCAGATAAGAAAGAAAACGATAATACCAATCGCCTTTCTGTATCCACTAAAAAACCTTTGCGAAAAAGTTTTTCGGTATAAATTGATTTGGCAATTTCCTTATACCAAATTCAGCCGTGTTTTCAAGTAGAAAGGGAAATAATACATCTAATATATTTGAATTTTACAAACCAAAAAATATAACCACTTTTGTAAATTAAAAGGAATCAAACAAAAAAGACTGAAGTATGAAAGAAGTATTAGTAATTCTACTATTGGGTGTTTTGATTTTTGGATACTATCTGGGTGTCAAAATCTCTAGAGATATGGACAAAGTAATCAGAAACAACAAGTATATCTCAAACTATCGGAGGCACAAAGATATCCATGTCAAGCAGTTGGCTTTGTCATTTAAAATCAAGGATAATATGCGATGGCGAGAGATGCCTGATTACTTAAGAGATAGTGATTCATTAGTTGAGAAGATTGAAAATTATCTCAAAGAGAAAAACAGTAAAAGTGCCCAATAAAAAAACAGCCTACAAATTGTAGGCTGCCTTTTTTTGTTATGATGGCAAAATTTATACACTCTTGATAATCTTTTTTACTACTCAAACTACTTTGCTCTCGTCGTACTCAGATAATTCTACATCTTCAAAGAATCTATTTACTGATTCTAAGTAGAATTTGTTGTCGTGTTTTACAATTTTTTTCAATTTTGGGAGATTGTTGTGAACTATGAAAACAAAATCATTTGGATCATAGTTTGGTTGTTGACGAATAAGGACTAAGTCTCCATCTTGGATTTTTGGCTCCATACTGTCTCATTTTGCTCTAACAAAGAAACAATTTTGTACATCGCTCGTACCTATGAAAGCCATAGTAACTGGAATATTTTCTTGAGTATATTCATCAATTACTCTCTTTCCATTATGTCCGCATTGTGCGAAACCAAAAACTGGAATTTGGACTATATCGTCCATCTTGTCTGTCACAGACTCTCTAATCAATCTATATCAATGATTATCTTTTACAAAATAACCTTTGAGGATAAGTTGATTAAGCTTGTTTAAAACTGTCTGAGGATGGTTTACTCAAATTGCTGATGCAATTTCTCTAAGAGTAACTCACTCCTCTCCTGTGTTTTTTTTGAAGAAAGCAATCAATGCCCTCTGTACGTCATCTAAGTCTACTCTTTTTCTAACAGCCATTATGAAATAATTAATAATTAAAAATTAATAATAAATAATTTAATTGGTTGTCTCCCTTTTTAAAGGGAGTGCCCGAAGGGCGAGGGATTTTTAAAATCTTTCACAACTGTTAAAGCCGGTCACAACACTTCGCGATCCCCCTCCTTTTTTAAGCGAGGATATTTTCAATCTAACACACTCATATTATTTTTTACATTGACAAAGTCAACCCTTTTTTGACAAAAAGTTATATTTTTTTGACATTTTAGATTTACTAGTTTTTAACTAGTAAAAAAAGTCTTGATTTTTTATTTTTTTTTAATATTACTATTGGCGAACAAACATCAACGAAGCCACTCTGCCAAAAAAGTTTGACAGAATATGGAATGCTCTTTTACATAAATTATATTACGAAAATGGATTTAAAATTTGAAAAATTATTAGTACGACAAAAATCTAAAGAGATTACACTTGATATTCAAAAGAAATTAAAAACGGATGATGATTGGTGATTTAAATCACAAGTCCAGAGAGCATCTATATCAGTTATGGATTGCATAGCTCAATGATACGAAAAACGATATGATGATGCAAAAATCAAGTTATACTTAGAAGCTCTATGATACAATACGAAAGTAATCAATATGATGAGTCTTTGCAAAGATTTAGGATACTTATCTCCTGAAACCGCAAATCATATACTATGAGAATGTATAGATTTAAACAAGATGGTTTACAGCTTGGTATCCAAAATCAAAAAAAGAAACGAAGTGGCCGTTGAAGAAAGTAATTAGTCACTAGACACTAATCGCTAGTTGCTAAACTCTAGGAAAAACTAGAGACTAGAGACAGACGACTAGAGACATTCCCACATTCCAGGCTTTGATGTTTGTTAATAAGTTTTATAACTATACTATATATAAAAATGACAACAGTAAAAATGGATGACAATTTGAAAGAAGCTTTCAAAAGCATTGAGAAACAGTTTTGAAAATGAGCAATCATGAGGATGTGAGACAATTCAAATGTATGACTTGTAAACACTATCCACAGTGGAAGTTATGTATTAGATTTAATACTTGGATGATGATATCCAGAATGAAGGATTGTAGAAATCTACTGACCTGAATCAAGCTGAAAGACTACAATAGCTTTGCATGCTATTGCTGAAGTACAAAAGAGAGGTTGAGTTGCTGCATTTATAGATGCTGAGCATGCTTTGGATCCTCATTATGCTAAAAAGCTTTGAGTAGATATAGATAATTTATTGTTATCACAACCTGATCATGGAGAACAAGCTCTCCAAATAGCTGAAGAATTAGCAAAGACATGAGCTGTAAAAATCATAGTAATTGATTCTGTAGCTGCTTTGGTACCAAAAGCTGAAGTAGAGTGAGATATGTGAGATACATACATGTGATTACAAGCTAGGATGATGTCTCAAGGTCTTAGGAAATTGACATGAGTACTCGCAAAGACATGAACAATCTGTGTATTTATCAACCAAATTAGGATGAAAATCTGAGTAATGTTTGGAAATCCTGAGACTACAGCTGGATGAAATGCTTTGAAATTCTTTGCTTCTCAGAGGATTGAAATCAGGAGATGAGACAAAGTCACAGATGACAAAGAACAAGTATGATACTTTGCAAAAATCAAAACTGCTAAAAACAAGATCTTTGCTCCATTCAAAACTGCTGAAATCCCTGTAAGACGAGGAATCTGATACGATCATATGTTTGATATCATAGAAGCTTGATTGATTTTGAAACTTATCAATAAATCTGGAGCTTTCTACACATACAAATGAATCAAAACTCAATGAAAAGAGAAAATGGTTCAAGCTCTGACAGAGGATAAAAAATTAATGGATTGATTAGAAAAAGATATTGAACAAGCTATCACAGATATGAGGACTGGTAAAAGAGTTTTGGATGACGAGTCTCTAGAACAAGTATGAGATGACATCGAAGCTACTGCAAGTGAAATTGATGATGTATTGGAAAATATGGAATAGTTTTTTCACAAATATGATAAGAAATCTCCGATTAATTCGGAGATTTTTTGTTTGACTTTTTTAATATAATATATATATGGTGTATAAGAACAAAAGTAACAACAAAAAACAATAATTATGCAAGAACATTTTTTAACATTTGGAGTTATTGAATTACATCTTTTAGATACAGTTGTAATTCAAAGTAAAAAAAATGCAGCAGCAACAATAACAGTCCAATTACCAAATGAATTTGGTTTCAAAGCTGAGTTTTGTATCCCATATTTTAAAAAAGAGGGGGTCCTCCCTGCAGTAAGGGAAGACAAATCTTCAGCAAACTACAAAGAACATTTCGATGTGAAGATTAAAGATGGGTTTCTAGTAATCCAACCAAAATCTGGGATGATATTCGTTGCTGATTCTGAAAACATTGATGACAGAACTGTCAAATACATTAACGATAGATTATTTTGACCTAATGTCTTCAGGTACACATGGAATAAGAGCAATTTTTGCTCTTTTTCAATTAAAAAGATTTTATAATATTTTTAAAGGAGTAAGGACTAATTTCATATTTTACCCAAAAAATTTATTCACCTCCTCCTCAAACTTCTTTTCTACTCACTTTCAGTCACGTGTCTTTGCTAGACCTCCTCTACTAGTCTCTTTGTAATCAACATTTAGACGAGCTCATATTTCACGCATAGTAAGTACTACTTCATCTGGAGAGACAAACGATTTTACTCCACTTAATGCCATCAAAGCGGCACTAATTGCATGTGAAGAATATAGTCAATTACGTTTGATACAAGGAATCTCTACAAGTCATGCTACTGGATCACAGACAAGTCAGAGACAATTTTTGATTGCGATAATAAATCACTCTACCATCTGTTCTACATCTCATCATTCCAGGTATACCAATGCTGATGCAGCCATTCAAGCTGCAGCTCAGACTTCAGCTTGGCAACCATAATCTGCTCATGCTGTAGATACATCGTCAAAGAGTATCATTCAAAAAAATCATGCAATCATAAGTGATTCTAGAATTTTATCTTCTTTTGTTCTTTTCATTTCGTTGTATGCTTTGAGTACTCAAGGCAAGATACCACATGAACCCGCAGTAGGACAAGCCACTATAGTACCAGATTTTGCATTTACTTCATTCACAGCTACTGCATAAGTGACTGCTTTTCAGTATATATTGTCAAATGTTTTATTCGTAAGACGGTATTTATTTATGGTACTAGAATCTTTTCATGATAATTTCATCATCGAAAGCTTGTTACTTTTTATTCATTCATCTACTGATTTTTGCATAATATGCCGATAATTACGCATTTTTTCATAAATATATTTCTTGTCAGTATTTTGAAGTTTGTTTTCTATATCCAAAATCAGATTAATAATTCAAATTTTTTCTTTTTTTGTATATTCAATAAGTTCTTCAAATGTATGAAATGGCATCATTGGAAAATCCGTAACAAAATTTTCCTCATAAATTTTTGAGATTTTTGGACAATGCACATTTTTACTGTTTATTTTTTCTACTTTTCATTCATTCAAGACTAAATCTATTTTCCCAGTAATTGGGAAGTCTAATCGCTTATCAATGACTCTAATCTCTACATTTCATGCTCATATTGAAAATCATGTAATTATATGTTTTTTCACAGATGTATTTACAATTATTTCAGCGATATTTGACTGTCTCTGATTTGCATATCGCAAGTCATCCTCTGCCGTTCATTTTTTGTATCAATTGAATTTTGCAGTCTGGTTAGCAAATTTTATTCATTTCTTTTTGAGATTTTCAGGCTCCCCTACTATCAACATTTTTGGATCATCTGTATCAAACCCACACAATCATCATCAAAGTGCCAATGGGGTCTTGTGTCATACTCATGTATCACGAAATGATCAAATAAGTTTTATCTCAATATCTTTGATTTGCTCTCACGACTCAATCAGTGCTAAAATTATATTTCTGGCTATCTGTCATATCCTATTGGCTCAAGCAGTATGAGAACTTGATGGTCAGACCATTGCTGGTCAAACCATATCAAAAATACTCATTGATTTGATGTATAGCTGAAGATAACGCACAAAATCATCTTTCATAGATTGAAGCTCATCTTGTGGTAATATTGAATTTATTTCTATTGAAATCTCATAGTATGATTTTGTTTTTTTATCACTTTTTTTTATCTGCCAAACTTCAATAAAATCTGATAACAATCTGTGACGTTGCAATGTCTCAATAAGATTTGAAATCAAAGTATTATGTGCCACATTTACGCACTTTATTTTTATCATTGTATTTTTATTTTTTTCATTCACATCATACTCAACCTCTACATGCTTCTTCAATTTTCAATTTCTGCCAAGGAATATTTTTTTGAAATTATTATTTTGAGGGATATTAAACTCTATACTATCTTTTTTGGGGTCTAAATTTTCGTAAAATGTCGCTAAAATAAAGTTTTTATCTTTATTTGGGAATATCCTGTATAGCAAAATATCATTTCTTGTATCTGACACTACTTTCAATATTTTATTTTTAATCTTTTTTAGGTCATAATTACAAATGAAAAACTCCTCTCTTTCACTTTTTTGGTTAAAAATTTTATGATAAGTATCTGAATCAAATAGTTTATTTATATAAATTTCGTGCTCCTTGTGTTCGGATTTATTCATTAATTCAAAATAAATTTTTGGCATAAGTTTTTTTATTTTCTTAATCATATTTTTCTAAAATAGACAATAAACATGAATAGAATATTAAATTTTTGTTGTAAATCTAGTGGAAATGATTATTTATGATGATAATGTGTAAGATTTATTTTTTATAAATTATGATGAAGAAATTTCTACTATGAATTATCCCTTGTATCCTACTATTTGGGACATCATTTGCTGCTAATTTAAATTTTGAGAATTTTTTGACTGTATATTTTGAGTGAGTGTCTTCAAATTTAGACAATTTTGATAACCAATGATGTAGTAATATAAATGTAAAATATACCAATGTAAATAAATGAAGTAAAATATACAGTGCTATCCAAAAATGAATTTGTCTAAATTTATTTCCAAATTTAGAGATTCCATTGCCATTGTCTGATTATCTGACTCAAGATAAATTCATCAATCTCCTATCAAATAATATAAAAAATCAAATTAGTTATTCAAAATGAGAATTAATTGATACTAATTGGACAAAAGACATAGTTGAAAAAACTGTCTATATTTTAAATAAAGCATGAAATCTAGGTAATAATTCTTCTCAAATTTTGGATGATGTAAAATATAGGCTGGAAAATGAATCTATCTATTGATCTGGGGTAAATCGAAATGATGGTAATTGTTCCAGTATCAATGGTTGTGTAAATCTAATAAAAGATGAATATACTGAATTTTATGATAAAGATAAAGCCAAAGATTTATATGACAGTCTGGAATGAGAATTTGAATGAATAGGTGCATATATTGGTACTGATTGAAACTGATTATTTTGAATTACATCTTTGGTAGAATGATGACCTGCAGAAAAAGCATGACTAAAAGCAGGTGATATTTTTTTGCAGATAGATGATTATATCCTCTGAAAAAATACATTACTTGATGAAGTTAGTTCAAAAATAAAATGAAAATGATGAACATATGTAAACTTAAAAATACAAAGATGAGATCAAATATTAAATTTTAATATAAAAAGGGATATCGTATCTTTGCCAAATGTAGACTACCAAATCTTGGAAGGATGAATTTGTTTCATGAGCATAAAACAATTTAATGAAAAGACTCTACAACAATTTGAAGCATGACTTAGAAATTTTCAAATGAATGGTTGTAAAGTTTATCTCTTTGATCTCAGAGATAATGCATGATGAGAGCTCAATACTGTAGTAAATATGCTAAATCATTTCGTAAATAGCTGAGATACGATAGTGCAAATGAGGTACAATGATTTCAATGAAAATATAGTAGCAAATGGAGATGGTGAAAAGATAAAAAATAAAAGTATTTTCATGTTTGTAAATGAAATGACTGCTTCTGCTAGTGAAATTTTTGTCTGAACTATCAAAGATTATGTAAAGAATTCGGTACTAGTATGATCTAAAACTTATGGAAAATGATCTGCTCAGACATTGGTAGAATATGCAGATGGATCAATATTGAAATATACTATCGCAAAATGGTTTACTTGAAAATCAAACAAAAACATTGATTGAATTGGTTTTACTCCTGATGTATCTTTGAGTGAGGACAGAGTCTCTACATTAATCAAAGCATTAAAATCAAAAAAATAATTTTATAAAAATTAAATTGTAATATGAAAACTGAGTATTCTTGTGGTATCGTAATATTTTTCAAAAATAGTGAATGAAAGCCTGAATTTTTGATTATAAATCAAAAAAGTGAAAATTGATCATTTCGATGATTCCCAAAATGACATATAGAGCCTTGAGAAACTGAGTTACAAGCTGCAAAAAGAGAGATATGGGAAGAGGTATGAATAAAAGAAATCGAAATTATATGAAAAAAGACATTCACCACGACATATTCATTTAAAGTCAGAGATGAAACAATAAATAAAAATGTGACATTATTTGTATGAGAGGTAAAAAACAAAAGCATAAAAATACAAGAATCAGAATTAAATGGATATAAACGAGCTGAATTTGATGTAGCAATGAACATCTTGACACATCAAAACTATAAATCTATACTTGAAAATGTAAAACTCTATCTATGATGCTAATCTAATTTTCTTGTTGAATTTTCATGTAAAGTTTATATTAATAATCTTACAATTTTAGACTTCGAATGATAAAAATGCTAATTGATATCGTCAAATCATACGATGATGAAAAGAAAAAATTTTTGCTATGAATTTGGGAAGAGACATTGGTAAATTTAGCTACACAATGTGATGTCAAAAAGATTTTTTCGTTTTTGAAAAAGGTATGAATAATCGATATCAGTGAACCAGAAAAGATGGTCTATGTATGAGTGCCAAATGAATTTATCATGGCTCAAGTAAAGAAATACTTAGGGAAACAGATAAAGACTTCAATAAAAAATGTATATAATGAACAATTTGATGTGAAATTTGTAATTTATGAACCTTTTAATAATTGATGAGATTTGACTGCTGATTTGGAAAAATTACTAAAAATAAAAGAAAAAAATATACAAAATGAAATCAAAAGCACTCCTACAAAAGTATGAAATGGACTATGACAAGAATTTGGAATATTATTTGATCCATCGTTTACCTTTGATAATTTTATCGCATGATCTAGTAATAGCTTTGCCTACAATGCTGCTAAAGCTGTGGCCGATGCCCCTGGTATAGAATATAATCCATTATTCTTGTATGGTGGTGTATGATTGGGGAAGACTCATCTGATGCAAGCTATCTGAAACCAAATTATATCCAATGATCATGAAAAAGTCGTGACTTACTTGCCTACCAGCAAATTGATTGATGAAATTGTATCTGCTACTAGAAAAAATAATTTACAATGATTTTTGAGTAAATTCAATGGGATAGATGTATTGATGATAGATGATATTCAATTCATTGCTGGTAAAGACAAGACCCAAGAGATATTTCACAACATTTTCAACGATTTTCAATCAAAAAAGAAACAGATTGTCATAAGTGGAGATCGTCCTCCGATAGAATTAACTAGTTTAGAACCTAGATTAAGGAGTAGATTCTCTTTATGATTGATTGTAGATATAAAATCTCCTGATTTCGAGACTAGAATTGCTATTTTACAATCCGATTTGGAAGCAAAGTGAGAATATTTGGATTATGATGTGCTTGAACTAATTGCAAAGAATGTCACAAATAATGTAAGAGAATTAAAGTGAATATTGCTCAGTCTATTGTCTATGAAAAAGCTATGCTGATCTGACCTAAATTGTGAATTCGTAAGTAAATATTTGAGAGATGCTTGATATACTGCTGGCATTGAAGGTGTATGACCTCAAAACATACCACAAAATATAAGATGAGAAAAGAATTTTTCATCTATAGTTGAGTATGTATGCAACTACTATGATATACCTGTCTCGGAAATAAAATCGGATAGTAGAAAAAAAGATATTGCTATAGCAAGACAGTTATTAATGTTAATTGCTAGAGAAAATTTTGATTGGACTCTGAAAAGAATTTGAGATTTCTTTGGTGGAAAGGATCATGCTAGTGTGATTTATGCTACTGATACGATAAAAAAGAAGCTAAAAATTGACAAAAATATTGCTCATGACTATACAATTTTTTTGGAGAGATTAAACTCTTAATGTAAATTTGTTAAGGTTGAATAAAATACAGAAAACACATTATAAATGTGTTTTTTTATAAATGTCAAATCTTTTTTTATTTTTAAGATTATATTTTTGACAAATTAAGCCTTTTCAACTAAAATTATATGGTGAATTATATTAATTTTTAAATAGTTTTTATAACCATGTTAAACCAATTTAAAAGAAAGCACAAAATCCTAATGTTAATCTCAGCTATACTAGTCATGGCTTCGGTATGGATTTTGTCATTAAATGATTCAAATGATGCTAATGCATGATGGAATGCTGATATGTGGATAACTAATAGCTTCCGAGAACAAAATCCGAGTGATTGAAATATCATAGCTGCATTATTTGGTAATTGATATCCTAATTCAAGCCCCTACAATAGATATTGGGGTAGTTTTTGTCTACCTAATAAGGTAACTTATGTACACAATATGGATCAATTGAACAACATGGTTAGAGACACAGTATATGTCATCGAAGATTGATTTTACTATATAGACCACGATTTAATTCCAGCTGATTGTACTGCCATCATCTGAAAATGAACATGAGAAGTAATATTGGATGGTGCTGGGATTTCTATGACTTCAAACAGTAATGTAATTTTAGATAATATCATAATAGATGAAAGTAGTATAAAACTAAGTAATACTCACTACTCTACTCTAAACAACATAGAAATCAAAAATGTATATAAATGATTAAATTTATATTATTCTACTCATAATAGATTTAATAGAATCAAATCGCATGATAACACATACGGAATTATAACTGAATGATGAAGTGACAACTTCTTCTCTGAATGTGAGATATTTAATAATACATACTGATTATTGTCTGAATATGGATTTAATCATATCATAAATAATTGCCAAATTTATAACAATACTAATGCATGAATATTCTTTTCTGGGACAATACATTCATCCATAAATAACTCTCAAATTTATAATAATGTATTTTGAATTTTCTTCAAAGATGCAGCAAAAAATGTAATCAATAATTCACATATTTATAGCAATTCATTTGGTATTCAATGAGATGGTAATTATGAAAATCTTTTGATGTCAGGTAATATATACAACAATACATGGTGATTTTCATTTAATTGAGGAAAAATTAGATATTACAATACTATCTGATTGTTTAATAATGAGAATGTATGTAATATGCCAAATAATCTCATAAAATGATGATATGAAGATGAGGCTGACTATACTGATAATACTGATCTACTAATTTTATTAAAACCATGAAGATGAAAATTTGATACAGGTATTAGTATAGATAGATTTTGGAGAACTTATCCAGTGGATAAAAAATGAATAAAATTCATCACTCCGCTGAGTGATTTCATGAGATGAAATTTGGATTGGATTCCTGAGATGCCAATCAAGTACATTGCAGGTAAAAAAATAATCAAACAAGTAAAACCTATATGATATGGTGTGACAAACAAGGAAACATGGTGAATACTTTTGCACGAGCATAATCCAAATTACTTCATTGCATCTATTGATAGTGAAACTAGTGAATTAGATGATAGTATTATAAATTATTATTATTGAAATTATACCCGTGATAGCGAATTTACAAAAAATCGAAACGAAAAAAATTGTAATATAAATGTGATGACTGTCGAATATATCAACAATCAAGAAGAATTTTATAATAAATTGCTGGATAGCAATATGCCATTGTGACATACAATTTATGTACTAAATGATGGTAAATATGATGTCACAGATACTATATCTATATCAAATGATTGTACTGCTATAGTAAATTATAAGTGATCGTGAGCACTTTTGTCATATTATCCTTGAAGTGAATCTTTGTATGCTATGATTTATGTAGATGGACATGAAAATTTGGTATTTGATAATTTAGCATTAAATGGAAGTAATAATAGTAATAATAATATATTTTTGGATAGATACAATCATATACCATCACAAAACAGTACTATAAACAATATACAATCTTTTGATAGTTTATGAGACTGAATTCAATTATGAATGCTATCAAATTATAATACTATCATGAATTCTCAAGTATGGAATAATAAAGCATATGGTATAGAATTATTTTTAGCATGAGAACACAATATCGTAAACAATTCTATCTCATATAACAATAATCTATACGGTCTAAGATTTGGTAATAAAAGTAAATATAATTCTATAAACAACTCTCAATTCTTTAATAATGGAATATGATGAATATTCTCTGATTTGAATACTGAAAGTAATATAATAAACAATGTCCATAGTTATAATAATCAGGACTATTGATTTAACTTTAAATGGTCAAGTGGAAACACATTGAATAAAATTTACTCTTATAATAATAAAGTATGAATCAATATAGAAGATGATTCTGCAATAAATAACATTTATATTTCGGATATAGTTGTATTTGCAAATAAAGAGAACAATTTGCAATGAACAAATGGTCGTGATGAATTCTTACATCCTGATTATATTTATATACCGGGTCTCAATTCAGTTACACCTAGTGAGTCACAATTGGAAAGTGATAATATTGATAGTAGTGGTCAAAATGATGAATTAAACTTAGTTGCAGATTTATCTGGTGGAATTTGAGTGGCTACAAGTAGTTGAAACAATAATGGAGAAGACACACCAAAATCATTGCAAATAGAAGATGTACAAAATATTGGTATATCAACAGATGAGGGATGATATTGATGAGAAAATGAGGTTGAGGAAAATCGAAATCCTTATACTGCAGCCGCATTAGTATTATCATGATATTACTTCAATGGAGATGATGTATCTTCTTGGACTAAATCTTATAACGAAAATTGTTCTGGTAAAATGGAAACTTTTTTTGATACAGACTTTACATTTTGATCTAAATTATGTATCCCTGCTATCAACTCATTCACTGATACTGGTGACAATTTAAATATTTCAAATGTCGTAATCAGTGGTGTGAATATAGATTATGAATGTGAATACAAAATCACAGATAATTTCATTTTAAGTTTTGAATCAAATAAAGAGCTCACATGATTATCTATCAATGTGTGAGAATTAGAAGTTTCTTTGTCTAGTGAAGATTGGTACAAAACTTGATGAAATGTAATGTCTTGAACTGAAATTATATCGACATGAAACTATATATATAGCGGTATATTTACAAAGCCAGAAACTGGATCTGGACTCTTAAGTATCAATTTTACCAATTGATCAAATACTGGTAAAGCTGAATTTACTGGCTTTTATATAGTATTTACAGGATGAATACTACCTGAAGAGGAAATATATATAGATTTAAGAGCTGATCGTGGATTTGAAGTAAAAGAAAAATCGATTTATTTACAAGATAATTCAATTTTTATTTTGAAAGATGGTGATATCTCCATAGATTATCCTGTACATATAGGTAAATGTTCTGCTATAATATGACAAAATAATTCTGTGTTAGGCACAATACAGACATGAATAAGTATGATAAATTTTGATACTGGATCAACTTATTCTATCGTTGATCATGTATGATTTAATATCTCTGATGTAAATAATAATAAAACATTATGATTTAATGCAAATTCTGAATTTTATCAATATTATACTATTGTAAATAATTCGACTATAAACAATGAGATAATGGATGTGTTAAACAATACTATGATGTATGAAGATCCTTATGACCAACTAAAAAATTATATTAAATTTTTACCTAAAAATCCTGGTGAATCATCTGAAACACCTGTAGAATTATACGATGTAAAATGGGATATTATCAGCTGACTTGATATGAACTGTCAATATGTCACAAATATCAAAAAATGATGAAATGCAGATGATTTATTTTTCCCAAATGGTATATGTGATACTATATGAATTATCCCTACATGGAATACTAATTTAGACTTCCATAACCTATTTTATATCTTTGGGTTATGAATTAGTAAGCAAATCTCACCAGTATGATATATATGAATAGATATGGCAGGTCTCCAGAATCAATATATCGATACTTCATACATATGAGAGACAAATCCAATATTATATACAAATCCTGGATCAATTTTGTTTTCTGGGGCATTTAACAACAATGTGGACACTGGTATAAATTATGAAATTAATGTCGAATTTACAAATCAATGAATTGTAAACCATAATTTTGATATTATACTGACATTTAATAGACCGACAGATATTGAATGACATCTAGAAATCAAAAGAAATTGAACATGGGAAGATGTATGAACATGAATACTTGATATGAATTATAAAGAATTAGAAGATATCAGGATCATAATAAAAACTCCTGAAACTTATTTGGAAGAAATTGAATGAACTTTATATATCTGAACTGAAGAATACGGGAATAATACTGAAATATTTCGAATACAAACCATAGCTGATCAGACTCCTCCAAGTATAATATGGTTGAAAAATATAGGTAAATGAGGTATTTGGTGAGATATTGATAATATTTGGCAAGTAAAAACTAATGGAAAATATACTGTAAAAGCATGGTATGATTATGTAAACGATCCTGACGATTGTAACAGTTGAATTAACATGAATGAATATACCGAATTGAAAGAAATGAATCTAAAAGACTACGACCAATGAGTAGAAAATTTGGATGGGAAATATGTATGTATCTATGCAAAAGATATAGTAAGTAATGTCGTATCCACTTCTGTATCGAATCAAATTCACATCAGTATGGTGAATTTTGTAGATGATATAATCCCTTGACCAAGTTATTATGATAGTGTCAGTGTATCATTTGAAAATGTGTATAACTATGGATACAATTGGGTAGTAAATAAGTGAAGATGTAATGAGCAAGGTACTGATTGATTAAATTGGATACCATATGATGGAAGTTTTATTTTAAATTCCGATAAATACAATAATAAATATATGTGTATCAGAGCAGAAGATTCTTTGTGAAACAAAAGATATTTCACATCTACACATAGTGCAAATATAATTTGACATGGTAATATGGTATATTTTGAAGATGGAGTAGATCCATCTTGGAACAATGAAGATATCATATCAGTATGATTTAATAAAGATGTAGAATTTGTCGAAAAATCATATAAACGAGTATCAAATATTTTGGAATGTACAGATACTGGATGAATGGTTCCATATAAAAAAGCTATAGTAATAGATAATCAGTATTTAAATTGATACTATTTCTGTCTATATACATTGGAATCTGGAAGTAATGTAGAGAACTATCTCATCTCTCCTACCCCATTAAAAGTAGATGTAATAAATCCTACTACTCCAACTATTTTATCTCCTGAAAATGGTGATACAATCAGATATTTAGTAGTAGTGCTGACATGAACATTTGATGATAATGCATGAATCGCATGATACGAATATCAAATCTCAAAAAGTACTTCATTTATGGATGTATATGATTATGGATTTTCAATATCTTCTTGAAATACTTTTTCACCAAAATTTGATGGAGAATCCGGTATATATTATATCAAAGTTAGGAGTGTAGACAAAGCAGGAAATATTAGCGATACTCGAGACAATATCGAATATGTACAATTTAATTATGATTTATTCTCTGGATTTGAATTTACCGATATCACATGAGCAGATCTATGAAAAAAATATCTATCAAATGTACTTACAATTCAATGATTACCTGAATCTGGTGAAGTGTATGTACAAGTAACAAATTGAATATTGAATAGGAACTGAGAAGCAAAATGAACTTGAGCACGAGTAAAAAATGGAGATACTCTCTCAATCAGGATGACTAGTAGCAATGATTATGACAAAAAAGTAGTTTCAAATCTCATCATATTGAGCAAAGTAATACCATGGACAATAAAAACAAAGGCACAAAATCCTACTGCTAAAAAATATGATATATCAGATGAAGATATGGAATCTGTAGATAAAATATTTGATACTATGATGACTATGTATGTAGATGAATGAGAACGCATGGAAATGTTTTATACTATGAAAAGTCTACTAAAAGATGAAATTGAATTAAATCCAGATGATAGTGGTAAATTAAAGTATATGTTGTACTTGATTGAAAATTATCTGGAAGATGATAGCGAAAATGGTGGGAAAATACATACTGCACCAAATTGTAAAAAATATGAGATATCATATGATGCAAAAAAAGATGGATATTATTCTCCTGATATGATGGTCGTAAAAGGTAAGATATCTTATTTTGCTACAATAACTGATTTATTGAGATATATTGATGCAAAAAATGGTGGATGAGAATGTGGATATCATATCTACAAAAAAGTATATAAGCATAATAATTCAAGTACTGTAAGGCATATAGCCCCAAGTGGGAAATTATATGATATAGAATATACTAAATTGTGATACACTTCTCCGGACTTATCCTCTACAAAATACTTTGCATCTGTCTATGATTTAAAATCACATATAAACAAAAATAATCCTGCTGTAAACCTTCTGAACTGGGATCATACTGTGGATACTGAATTTACTCCTGAGACTTATACTGCTCCAAATGGAAAATCTTATGTAATTTACCATACTGATAAATGATATATGTCATATAAATTTATGAGTGTAAAATATTTTGACGAATTAGATAAGATGAAACTCTTTATAGATAAAAACAATCCAAAGAAATAATGAAATAAATTATATAAAAAAATCCAGGAATGAATCCTGGATTTTTTTATTTAGGGACAATAAGTTCTCGTTTTCACTTTGGTAATGTATTTCAAAGTATCCATGGATTTAGTTCCATTATAGTCTTGTATTGATATCAATTCTTATCACACCATTTCATCAAATCTTTTTGTTCTGATACTTTGATAACTTTGGTTGATAATTTTGGATATAATTGTACTTTCTCTGTATCTATATATTTATCAATATTGTCGAGTAGGTATGAAATATATAGTACTTTGTAATATGATGATTTGAATAGTATAGGTATGTACATATCTTCATATTCTACTTCTTGTGTGGAGATTATATCATCCAATGTATCTTCTCATATGAAATAAGCAATCATTACCAAATTCCAATCCTCATACTCATCGTATAATTCATTTAAGTATTCACTGAATACAATAGTAGATTTTGTAGTATGAAATCTCTCATCGATATCAGGACTTATCGTGATACCACCATAAGACCACACACTATCAGGCAAATTTCGATAAGGCAAATCCATATTCGCTAATAATGGTATGTGCGAGAATTCTGATGGGATACCATTTTTTGCTAAAATTTCTTTTATCTCTGGTAAAAAGAATTGAGATTGTTTGTACAATGTCTCTATATTGATTCATTGCATTTCATTTCATATTCTATCCCACAAAATTGGATCAAAATCATGTACATGGTAAGTCTCTCACAAAAATTGGAATCAAGAATCTACTGTAACATCTGAATTTTTTTGATTAATCGTATTTTTATCTTTTTTGTATGGCCAAATAAGTTGAATGATTAATAATAAACACAAAAATCATAATATGATGTATCTGACCGTCATATTTTTTCATTTATAATATTCTTTTGCTTCCGTCTTAAGCTCTTCAATTACATTTGGTTTGGATTGTTTTGATCACATTTTTGTAAATAAGAGATAAATCGCTACTTTGACATTAAATATTTAATGATGGTTTGCAAGTGAGAAACATTTTCTTGCTATTGAATTGAAAAAATATTTTGATAAATTTTATTTGTATATATTATTTTTTGGATCAACATGAGAGTTCCTATTTCTATAATTGATAGACATATCCATTTATCCCAAATTGATGCTGAGAAATTGTTTTGAGCATGATATATTTTTCATATCAAAAAGGATCTCTTACAATCTCAAGAAAAGTTGTGTGAAGAAAACTTAATTTTGAAATGAAAAAATTGAGAAATAAAAAATATAAATGTAATTCTCCCTTTTAAAAAAATATCAAAAGTAGAAATATTTGAGTCAGACAAAGAAATCTTGTGAAATCAGTCAAATGATTCATATACTTATTGCTGAACACTGATTGGGCCCAAATGATCTGTATATTTGAATGAATGAATCCATATTTTTCAGCCACACATACACATGAGTGTCGCTCAGAGCAAAGATTTTGGATTTAAAAACAATCAAATAGTATCCGTAAAGACTCACTGAAAAGAAATTTGATTATTGGGAAATGTAAAAATTAGGATAAAAGACTATTTTGAATTTGATTTTCATATAGATAGAGAACTAGCTAATCAAGCTTGAATACAAAAATGAGATTGGGGTGAAATTTTGAGGTAATCCGCTATATCTTTGATAAAAAATTTATTTTATAATCGTCTGCACGGCACCATATATGTTTTATAATTCGTAATAAAAATATATAAATCTATTATTGCCTACGGCATGTTACCCCGCCATGCGGGACTCCTTTCAGTCGCTTTTATCCGCTCAAAAAATAACCAAAAAAGCTTTTCCACAAAATTTCAGCATTCTGTTCTGCTTGGTATATTACAGATAATTAGGAAGCTCGCTCCCTAACAGGGTCGCTCACCTATGTCCTTATAATAAATCAACGAATGGACTCGTATTTCCACAATGAAATTTTGTGCACTTAGCAATTCTTAATTCTTCATTTTTAATTTTTAATTATTTTACATTTCTTCTGGAGCATCAATTCATAAGATACTCAAACCATTTGCTAATACTTGTCTTACACTAGAAACTAATGCTAATCAAGAATTACTTTCTACCAATTTTTTGGTAGTAGTATTGTAATAAGAATTGAATAATTTGGATAAATCTAATAAGAATCTAGCTACATAATTTGGACGGTATTCTGTCGCTGCTTTTAGGATAAAATCTTGGAATTGAGCCAAATGAATCAAAATTCATTTTTCTTGTTCATCAAAATCCGAATAATCAATATTTGAAATATCTAAATTTCATTTTTTCAAGAGGCTACAGCATCTCGCATGAGTATATTGTAGATATGGACCAGTCTCTCACTCAAAAGATAAAGCTGTTTCTGGATCAAATAAAATCTTTTTTCATGCATCTGGTAGTAACATATCAAATTTCATAGCTGAAAATGCTACAGACCTAGCTATCTCAGATTTTTTTTCATCAGAAATATTTCTTCACTCCATCATTTTTTCTGATTCTGCTAGTAATTTATCACGAAGTTCTGTATACAAAATCACATTTCATGCACGAGAAGACATCTTTCCATCTTTTAGATCAACTAATCAATATGAGATATGATGCAATTGCTCATGTGGAAATCAAATCAATTCCAAAGTCTTGAACAATTGCTGGAAATGATGCTCTTGTTCAGATCAGACTATATAAAGAGATTGACTATAATTTGGAAAATCTGCTTTCTTTTGATATGCTAATCAAATATCTTTGGTAGAATAAAGTGATGCTCATGTAGATTTGAGTAATAAAAATACTCATAAATCATATTTTTCTAAATCAATAATAATTGCTCATCACTCCCCTATCTGTGCTATTCAATCCTCCAACATTTTTTGAACTCTCTGAATTCATGGTTTCTCAACATCTTTTTCAAAATATCGTTTTTCAATTGGACAATTTAATTCTGAGAATATCTCTCTAAAATCTTTTAGGCACAATTCACGACTTTCTTGCCATATCTCTACTAATTTTGAATCTCAATCTTCCAAATCCTTTTGTAATTTTTGGATTTGTGCTTTGTATTCATCTGGATTTTCGTCCACCTTGGCTGTAGCTAGAGAATATAATTTTCATGCCCAAATACCAAAGTCACTATCTGGATATTTCTGATCTGTAAAATTGATAAAATATCGAATCCATTTGGCTACATGAGCTCAGATATCTCATGGATATGATACACAATGCACCTTGTATCAAGCTCGTTCCATACATGCTGCGATACCATTTCAGACTAGTGCATTACGAAGATGTCAGATATGGAAAGCTTTGTGTGTGTTTGGTTGCCATCATTCCAAGACTACTTCCTCTCAATTTGATTCCATTTTTCCAAAATCAGATTTTTTTGAACTTATTTCTCAGATTAAATTAGATGAAAATTCATTGGTAGGTATTATAAAATTTACATATGGTCAAACTGCTATTACTCTATTATCATTTATTTTTTCTACAAAACTTTGAGCAATCTGATTTGGAGATATTTTTAATTCTTTTGCCAATCTGAAGCATGGGAAGCCCAAATCTCATTGGATATTTGATGGCACAATCTCTATCAATCAGACAATCTCATCTATAGACAAAGTAATATCAGTTTTTTTCAAAAGTTTAGCAAAGTCTGTCTTGTAAGATATTAACATTTTCAAACTATAATACTATAAACAATGTATTTATGTATAGTTATTTTTTATTTTTTCAAGAAAAAAGTCTGAGAAAATTTGACAAAATTTTATTTTTTGAGTATAATTATGTGTAAACTTTAATAATATAATTAATTCGAAATGAAAAAATTATTAAGTTATATAATGATACTCATGTGAATACTAGCTTGAAGTCTAGTTTTTGCAGAAAATACTGGTACTACATTTGATGTGGATGATAGCTTTTTTGATATCACAAGTTTTTCAGAAAATGAGTACTCTACTATACATTTTGGGACATGAGAGACTGGAAATAGTTTTGGATGAGCTATCTTTTGGTGACCAAAAATCGATAAAGAAATCACTCTGAAAATGAATTGAGAAAGTATACATTGTAAAAAACAGATAAGATGATTTTATGTGAATCAAGTAAGGTGAAATGTCATGTGGCCATTGGATACTACTACATTGTGGCTATTTAAATGAAATTTAATGTGATATCAAAATTTATCTTTGGATGGATGATTTTTTACTCATTGTACATGAGATGCTATCAACAATTATAATTGAATTTATGGGTATGTGAAACACACCACACAACAATGATTAGAATACGAACTGTGGGCTGGATTGGATTATAAAATGGGAATTTTATGAAATAATCGATGAGATACTTTGTGACAAGAAATAAATTTATCGACTAATCAATTTTTCATAAAATGAATTTTGTATGATAGTTATGGTGGTATTTGATTTATAAACAGCATATTTAACAATCCATTGATTTTGAGAAACAGTACTTGAGATAGTTTTTATATCGATTTAGAACTTTCACCAGATGCTGTCAATTTGTGATGAGACATTGAATATACGGTAAATTTCTGAAATAATTTAGATTTTTATCTAGATGATGTAAAAGTATATATCACAATACCAAGTAGTATTAAATCAAATTGGTATGAGATTTGAGATTTATCCGGTGATAAACTATTGCTGTATGATGGTGATCTGTATCCATTACAATCAAAAAAATTTACATTTAAATGAATTGCTGTAGAATCTGGGAATATAGTGACCACTTGAACCATAATTGCTTGATTGGTTTCACATGAAAGTATTGCTACTGGATTTGTAGTAGATACAAAATTTGGCATAGAACAAAATAGTAATGTCAAAGATTTTAGCATGATTTGAGATAGAGTAACATTTGATATCACGGTATATAATAGTGGAAACCTCACAGATACTGGAGTATTATTATTAGATTATTTACCAGATTGATTTATATTTAATAGTGCATGATTTGAAAAATACAACAATGCAATAATATTGTTTAGTGGAGAATTACAACCATGACAAAAATTTAATATAAAAATTAAATGATATTTTGAGAATGGAGGAATTTTTAGAAATGTAGTAAAAGTCAGATGAAATAATTTTGATACTATCAGCAATAGCATCAATGTAGAAATCAAGACAAACATATGTGGTGATGGTATATTGGAAGATAAATATGAATTCTGTGATGATGGAGTCAATAATGGATCAATCTGATATTGTAATGAAAAATGTACAAAAATTGTATGAGCTGGTGTAGCTTGTAAATATACAGATGCAAACTATCTATCAAATTGACCTTTTGTAGATACACTAAATCACCGATGATATGACTATATCGAAATAATGAGAAAATCTTGTCTTCACAGATGAAAATGGACTTTTGCGAGTCAATGGAAATACGATCCAAATGAATATGTGACAAAAGCTGAAGTACTAAAGACATTGGTAAAAATCAGAGGTATCGCTTTTGAAGATTTTGATATAATCAATGAAGACTATCCTTATGATGGAGTACAAGTTTTTGCTGATGTACCAAAGAATCACCGATTTAGTCGATATAGTTTCTATGCTTATGATCATGGAATGACTGACTGATTATTTGTACAAAAATGAGACAAAAAATATCTCAATCCTGACTGAACAATCACAAGGAATCAAATGATAAAAGCCATCATGGATTTGTACAAAGAGATCATAGATAGTAGTGATATCGATATCACATGACATGGTAATATGGTGGATATTGCTATGGGAAGTTCTTACTATTATCAATATGTGAGAGAGGCTGAAGAATTGTGAGTAATATCATGATATGATATGCCAAATGGTACAAAAATGTGGCTAGGAAACAATCCTCTTACCAGAGCAGAATTTGCAAAAATTGTTTCTATACCTTTTGCTGAAATATTATTTGAAAAAAATTAATACAAGTATTATAATAATGAAAAAAGCCGTAACTAAATAAGTACGGCTTTTTCTTTTTTTAAAACAGGTCTTCTTTACAAATTTTGAATGCTTTTTCTCCTAATTTGGAGATAGATTCAGTGTCATCAATTGGGATAATACCTGTAAAGTTCTCCACATCTTCTGGTGTAGCTATGAGCTTTATTGCTTGTTTTACAAGCTTTTTCCCGTATTTTTTGTAGGAATCTTCTTGTGTTAATTCGAATGTACAGATAGTATCAAGTATATCCTCAAATGAGACACAGAAGACGATGGCTTTATTCATGATTTGCTCATAAAACTCATCTCTTTTATCTTCTTTGAAGACAATTCTGCAATCCTCAATTGACCCGATGCACTCAACAGCATTTTGTAATAAAGCCGTTCTTGTAGCAAAGTCTTGTTTGAACTGGCATAATTCTACCCAATCTTGACAGGTAAAATATCTTTTTGCCAAAGTAGGAGCATGTATGTAAAGATAATCCATTTTCTCTACATCACCTGAAATTTCGAGTTTTTCAAACCCTGCTCGAGTAGGGGCTTTGATGAATGAATCAACTTTTCTCATGATTAAATTTTTTTGTTTTTTTATTTATATATATTATGTTATACAATTTTCTTTTATTAAGTCAATAGTTTTTTCTTTTTATAGTATAAATCCTATTTTTTTGTAAACATCTTGTATCTTTTTATCTGCTATTTCATTCACAATTTTGTTGTTTTTCGCTAACATATCTGAGATTTTCTGATCAGAAATCTGATTATATCTTTCTTGAATGGGAGTCAAGAATGCCATCATTTTTTCGTATAAATAATCTTTTGCATCTTTGTAACTAAGTCATCATGCCATATATCTATCTCTGAGAGCATTGTCTTCTTCCGAAGTAAGGAATAATTTACATAAATTGTAAATATTACATTCATCTGGATTTTTTGGCTCCTCAATTGTTTGAGAACCTGTAGGTATTCTTTTTACTTTCTTCAAAAGTGTATCTGCATCATCTAGTAATCAGATAGTATTGTTGTAAGATTTTGACATTTTACGACCATCAAGTCATAATACTATTCAAAGACTTGGATCGACAAAAGGCTCTGGAAGTACAAATGTTTCTCAAAATTTATTATTAAATTTTTCTGCTATATCTCTAGCATATTCGACATGTTGTTTTTGATCTTTTCCACATGGGACACAATCTGCATCATAAAGCAAGATATCTGCAGCCATAAGTATCGGATAACAAAAAGTTCATACTGAAATTTCTTTAGCATTTCACTTATCTACTGCTTCTTTGTATGAGTGCATTCTTTCCATAAATCACATATGTGTGATACATGTGAGTACCCAATTTAATTGAGCATGAGCTGGTATCTGAGCGGGATTATACATAATAAATCTCTTTGGATCTGCACCACATGCTATATAAGTCTTGAGTATCATGAATGAATTATTTCTCATATCTTCTGGGCTGTGTACCTGTGTAAATCCGTGCATATTTGCCAAAAATAAAAAAAATTCTGCCTCAGGATTTTCGTTTGCAAATTTTAACATGGACTGAATCGATCAGAAATAATTTCCAATATGTAAAGATGATCAAGTAGGTTTTATTCATGTTAGAAATCTCATTTTTATATTTTACTAACTAAAGTGCATTATATTTGTATTTAATGTTTTATAAATATTTTTCAAATAAAAAAGATTTTTTTCACAATACTTATATATTGATATGTGCTTTTTGAATTTTGTCAAGTCGTGTTTTATCAATTATTGCCGTATTTTTGCTTGCATAGAGATTATGTGTAAAATTATAGTAGTTTAGATACTAAAAGATTTAATGATGAGACCTCATAAAAAAATTATTTATATTTGATTTGGGTGATTCGCTGTAGTGAAAGCATTCATTTTCTTTTTTGGAATTATCGCTTGAATTTTTTGAATAGGAAATGTTTTTGCTGGTGGTACCGATTGTAGCACTTTGACAAGCGAGAATTTAGGTATTTGCTGTAATGAAGTATCAGATGAAACAATAGACTGTAACAATATTTGAGTCAGTAATATATCTGATTCTGCGTTCACTGATTACGAAAATACCGTATTATATATTAAATTACAAAACAACAATCTATCATCTATTTCTTTTTTTAATAGTATAGATTGAGATTCTTCAATAAAATATATATATTTAAACAATAATAATATATCTGATATAACTCCACTACAATGACTAAGGAATATAACGACATTGGACTTAGAAGACAACAATATAATGGATATTTCGGCATTACCTACTTTTCGATCAAAAAACCACCTTATAACATTAAATTTATCAGGTAATAATATATACAATTATCCAAATGATTTATCCAGTTTACAAGTATTACAATATTTATATTTAGATTATAATCATATCAATTCAATACCAAAAATTCCTCATAGCTTGAAATATTTATATTTATCTCATAATGAAATTTCAGAATTTCCTGATAATTTTAATAACTATTCAAATCCCCCATATAATTTAAGATATTTAGATTTAAATAATAATGATATTGAGAATATTCCTCTAGAAATTACTAATTCTATATGAACATTATGAACAAATTTATGGAGTAATTGTATCGATATTGATGAAAATGCTGAAAGTATATTAAATTTAAATGACTGGGATTTATCAATTTGAACACAACGCAACTGCTCAAATTGGACATGAGAAAATGTGTATATAAACTTTCTTGAACTAACAGGAAGTTTTGATGATAGAACATGAAGTTGTGAAAGTAATGAAAATGTGACGTCATATTTTTGTACTTATTCCTATTGAGATGATGAATGTAATGAATATTCAACATGAAATGACTATACAGTAGCGTGTGATTCATGAGAAATATGTCAAACATATATTAACTATTATTTCTCTGATAATAATTGATTGTCTTGTGGTACGTGAAATATTCTTATACAAATAGACAAAATACCACCAACTTGTAATATTGAACAACTATGAGAAAAAACTTGAGATAATATTTATAGACCAACAAATCAAAATGTAAATTTACTTGTAAATGCTGTAGATGAAGGAATTGGTAAAATATGATGATATATGTGGTGAGATTGAGAATGGAGTAGAGAAAATTCAACCGAAGTTCCTGAAAATAATGAATACACTGTCCATGTAAAAGATATGGTTTGAAATGAAACTGGATGTACTATTACTGTCTCAAATATCGATAGAAAACCTCCAACTCCTGCTACTGGAAATCAAAGTATGTGTTTTAGTTGAAGTACAAATATTACATTTTCAGAATCGAATCATGAAATATGAAGTGGGTTTGGTTGAAGTTATATCGTATATAGTACATGAAATACTCAACTATCATGTTCTTCAGAAATTTGGGAGAACTGAACTTCAAAAATTTTTATAGAAACGACTGATTTGCATATATGAGTATGTGATGAAGCAGGGAACATAACAACTGGAGAATATACATATGCTCGTGATAGAGCACCTATAACTACTATTTCTGGATATAATCGGCAATGGACATGAGAGGATGTACTATTAAAATTCAACATAGATGATTGACATAAGCTCTGTAAAAAAACAATTGATTCTAAAACATATTATTGTATGTATACATCTTGAGAATCTGAATGTTCTGATATGTCTAACTGAGAAAACACTAATGTAAATTGTGGTAGTTGAAGTGTTTGTCAGACTTATATTAAGTATTATTCTGTGAATGGGGCTTGAATGGCTGAATCTACTAAGACATGATTGGTAAAAATTGATAAAGAAGCTCCGAATTGTACTCTATCTCAAAATCCTACATCTGACAATTATACTTCAGGTACTGTGGTATTGTTGGCTAGTGCTAATGACTGAATATGATCAAATAATATAAAATATAACTGGACATGAAGTTTTGATAATAATATTCAATCTAGAGTATCTGAAAATGATACATATTTTGTAAAAGTAAGAGATGCTGTCTGAAATGAAAGATCTTATAAAATAGAAGTATCAAATATTGATAAAACAAAACCTACAATAACTGCAAATCCTTGAAATGATAATTCTGCTAAAAAATCTAGAGAAATAACAATCGTAGCAAATGATGATTTAGCTTGATTTATATGAAATCAAAACTTTAAATATTATTGGTCTGATGTATCTACTTGTACGACCAATGAAAATAGTTATACACAATCTAAAAATTTTGATTCTTATGAAGTCGGTAGCCCTACTATGATGTGAGCTATCTCAAAATCAGATTGAGATGGACAAAAATATTTATGTATTTTTTGATGAATTCAAGATCGTGCTGGTAATACCTCTATAACTTCAAAAGGATGACCATACTTATTTGACAATACAGGACCTAGCTGAAATATCCAGATATCATACAATTGAAACGCTCTATATGCAAGTGGTTATACATTGGAATTAACTTTAACATGATCTGATACATATTCAGCAGTTTCAGGAATGCAATTTTCTTGTAACAATACAAATTGGACTAATATAGAGACTTTTGCAGAGAATAAATTATTTAATCTATCAGAATATAAGAGTTTTTGATGTAATACATGAGATGGAGAGAAGAAAATATATGTTAAATTTATTGACTCTCTATGAAATATATGAGGTACGATTTTTGGTAGCATAATTTTGGATACTACCGCACCAAATTGTACGATAAGTCAGTCTGCTTGTACTAGTGGAAATTTATTGCTGACTTTGACGTGAAATGAGACAATAACATGAAGCAATCTAAATAATTGGACATTTGTAAATAACAGTAAATATACGATATGAGTAAGTAGTAATAATACTGTAAGTGTAATAATAAGTGATCTAGCATGAAATACAAAAAATTGTAGTATAACTCCTACAAATTATGATAAAAATGGACCTTCAATAACATTTGAAAATACAGAAATAGATGAATGTACTAGCAAAACTTGGAGTGCTAATGCAGAAGATATATGATGTGCATGAATTACAGCAAACAGTGCTTTTAATTTCAGTACGATAAATTTTGGAAATGGGACACGATGATGACCAACTTTTAATATAAGCAAAGAATTAGTATTAAGTGGATGAACTACTAAAGCACGGACATTGATAGTAAGAGATACATTGTGAAATGAAAACACAAAAACAGCAATATTGAAAATAAATGATACAAAGCCTTCAATATGAAATATCACTTGAGAAATTCCATGACTCCTTACTGGAGATATAATTTACTGAAATATCGTGAGCATACTAAATGTACAAGATTGAGCTTGTGGTACATGAACAATCACATGAAATTTGGTATGAGAATGTACAAATGCTTCACAATCAAATATACAAAATAACATATTGACTATCAAACCAAATCAAAATATGGAGTGAACAGGTATCTGTACTATTGAATTTAGAGATGATGAATGAAATTCTATCACATGATTTGTGACTTATAATATAGATACCAGAAGACCTGAAAAAGCGGTATGTACAGAAAATGCATGTTTCAAGGATAGTGTCACAGTATCATGTAGCGAATCAGTAGCTGAACCTGGAAATAAAATTGTATACTCTACTGGCGATGATATATCATGTAATTCACCTATCCGATCTGGAAAATCGTTTAGTTCATCTACTACTTTTAAAGTGGCTGTATGTGATTCTGTATGACATATCAGTGAAATAGATACATATAGCTATCTATTGGATAACGAATCCCCTAGTACCACATTATCCGGACTACCTACATGATGGACTTGAAGTAATTTAAATTTGTGAATTGATGTACAAGACAATTGTGAAAAAGCTGATATATATTATTGTATAGTCGATAAAGGTGATAGTAATTGTTCATATACAAAAGCGACAAATAATAATATTGAAGTATCTTGTGATGATGGTGATATCTGTGAAAAAGAACTAAGGTATTATTCAAAAGATGATGCATGAAATCAAGAAAACACAAAGATTGAAAATATCCAAATTGATAGAAAAGAATTGACTTGTGAAATTACTTTTGATGATAACATCTGTACTAATTCAGATATAAATTTAACATTGAATATTTCTAAACCCATCATAAATGACTTATGATTACGAAGTATGGATCCTGATAATTCAAATAAATATTATAGGACAGTTAATTGGGATGGTGAAATAAGTGTGGATGTATATGACCATATAAATAATGCATATACATGTACGGCATATGTAAATAATTTTGATGAAAATACTCCTATTATATATACACAAGACTTATATACAGGATATGAATGTGAAGATATTTCGATATCACCTATAGTTTCAGATGAATGATGTTCAAATAATTTACTGACATATGTATGGAACAATATCACTTGAGATACTACATATCTAGTCAACTGGGAAAATAGTAATAATCTGGATATCAATAATATAGATTTAAAAGTAATAGATGCTGCTGGAAATAATACGAGTAAAAAAATCAAATACCAATGGATAAATATTCCTATTACTGGACAAGATTTTGAAGTAAATAATGTCTGAACGGGTATATCAGTAAATTGGAAACAGAAAGCATGAATACATGCATGAACCTGTGAATCTGGTTTAATTGAAGCAAACTTAGTCAATTCTTGAACGATGTGAGATTGTATACTTAACTGAGATATATTACAATACTTGCCATACACAGGTATGATATGAAATGATATCTGTACTTTGAGTATAAGTGATTGAGATGGAGATATATCCATTTCTGCAATATGGAAATGAATAGATAATGATAGGCCTATAGTAATCGAATACACAGGATGATTTGGTGATATTTGTACTATCCAACAAGATACTGATATAATACTTTCATTCAGTGAAGCTGTCGATGGAATAACAGAAGAATCACTTACATGATACAATATAAACATAATCAATTTCTCTTCATGAGATAATTGATCTGAATATTCATGGAATATAAGATTGACATGAGAAGGAACTTGAGAAGTATGGATTATTAATCCTGAAAACATCAAAGATTCTGTGTGAAATCCTTTATCATGAAATCTTGAACATATGTATTTGTGATATTATGATATAAGTTGACCTACTACTCCATCATTATTAAATTATACATGATGAGAAATCTCTGAAAATGCATCAATTACTATACAATGGCAAGATAGCTTGACTACATGATGTGCTATATTAAAAAAATATGAAATTATCGTATGTACTGGTATAAATATGTCTGAATGATGTAAAACATATGAATCATACACAAACGAAAAAACTATTGTAAAAGAAAATTGAGAATATTACCGAAAAGTAATTGCTATAGATTCGAATGATAATAGAAGTGATTCTGATATGTGACATTTTGAAATAGACTCTAATAATCCTACATGTATTATCGAATCTGCCTGAACTTGCACAAGTGGATCTATAGAATTACAGTTAACAGCCACTGAACCTATATATTTCTTGGATATGTGATGAATAACATGGACTGGAAGTGAAAAGACTTGGTCAGGACTTATTAATGAAAATAGGATTGTCAAATGAATTATTATACAAGACGATGAAAACAACACATGAACTTGTGATGAATTTGTAGTATCTTCCTTTGATGATCAAGCTCCAATCACATCAATATCATGAGATTTGGTGCAAATTGATGGAAAATATTGGAGTAAAGATAATGTAAATCTTGAATTTTTGACCGCTGATGAGTGATGTGGTAATGATGAAATAGATACTTATTATTGTATATCTGATACAGATGTGTGTACTGATTTTGAGCATTGAAACAATATCTCTGTAACATGAGATGAAGATAATATATCTGTAAAAAACATTAAATACTATTCTGTAGATATAGCATGAAATAGAGAAAATGATAAATCAATGGAAATAATTATCGATAAGCAATGACCTGCCTGTGAGATAGATAAAAATATAACGACTAATACAAATGACAGTATATTGATAACAATATCTGGTAATGATAATACATGAATTTGATTAAATAAATTGCCATATGCATGGTATCCTGAAAAAATTTGGATAAATCAACCAACTCTCGTAATCTGGTGAAATTGACTATATACATGATATGTACGTGATTTACTTGGAAATGAATCCATATGTGATATTGATATACAAAATATTGACACAATTCCTCCTGAATGAGTTAGATGTGATATAGAGTCAAATTCTTGTTTCTCTGATAGTCTTTCTGTGGCTTGCGAAGAGATATCCGATAATGATGATGGCAATACAATAGTATATACCACTGATGGAACTGAGCCTACTTGCTTATCTAAGTCTTGAAATAAATTTTCATTTACAGGTGATACTATATTAAAAATTGCTGCATGTGACAGTGTAAATAATATAAGTAATATATCTACCTACACTTATCTAGTAGATAATGAAAAGCCTCATACTAGTGTAGAATGATTACCATCTGGAAATGGATGGGTATGAGATAATTTAACAATTTCTTTGTCTGGTATCGATTATTGATGTGCTTTATGAACTGAATCACATTATTGCCTCTATGATTCTGGAAATTCTTGTGATACCTTTACTACATGATCAGAAATTTCAATATCGTGTAATACATGAGATACTTGCATTAAATATCTGGAGTACTACTCTATTGATACATTGTGAAATATAGAAAATACAAAAAGACATGTAATCAAAATAGATAAGCAATGACCTACTTGTGAAATCGATCAAACTCCTGCTTCTGGTCTCTACACTAATTGAATTGTGACATTGGATGTAAATTGAAGCGACTGAGCTGGAATAAAATCATATGTCTGGTCTTGAAATTGGTGAAAACAAAAAAAGATATCTGTATCAACCAACTGAGAATACTATGTTACTATAACTGATACTTTGTGAAACCAATCTCAATGTAGTATCAATGTAGCGAATATTGATAAGACCGCACCTAAATGAGTACAATGTACTCCAAATAATTTATGTCATTCTGGTAATGTAAATATTTCTTGTAATGAAAATGAACATGAAAGTGGAAACTATATAGTGTATACTGTAGACTGATCCTCACCAAACTGTAATTCCAACTCTTGAAATAATATAAATATAACAGGTAATAATGTAGTCAATGTCGCTGTATGTGACAAAGCAAAAAATATCAGTAACATCTCTACTTACAATTATAATTTAGATAAAAAAGCTCCAAATACTACTATTAACTGAGTATCAGATGACTGGGTATGAAATAATGTTGCCATAACTTTGGCAGTAAGTGATTCATGATGTGCAAATGGATTGAAAACATATTATTGTATTGATACTGGTAATTTATGTAACCCAAATATTTCTGGTAAAAATGTCACCGTATCTTGTACTAGTTGAGATATTTGTCAGAAATATATCAGATATTATTCTGTTGATGCTTTGTGAAATAAAGAGAATACAAAATATAAATTGGTGAAAATCAATAAATCTATACTATCATGTAGTATATCGTATGATACAAATACATGTTCAAATAGTGGAATTGTGGTACATCTAAGTACATCTGAACCAATTGCATGATTATCGTGATGGAGACAGATAGATTTGAAAAATTATGAAAAAGTTGTATCCCATAATTGAAAAATATCTGCTACTCTAAATGGTGCATTATGAGGTTCTTATACTTGTGAAGCTAATATAGACACTTATGATAATACCCCTCCTACCTTGCATGTCAATGATGAATATCATGCCTATAAATGTGAAAATATCAATATCATTGCTTCATGATATGATAGTTGATGTCAGTGAAATGATTTAAAATATGTATGGGATAATCAAACCTGAACTAATACTAAAACCATTCCATGGGATAGTGAGTCTGAATCAAATCAAGAATATACTATCGATATATCTATAAGTGATGCTGCTGGGAATATAACAAATAAAAATATAAAATATATGTGGATAAATACCTGAATCACTTTAAATACTGATACATTAAAATTAGAAGCTCTTTGATCTGGAGAGACAGGTCTTGTAATGAGAAAAAGTGATCTAATTTCATATTTTGGGGTAAATGAATGAACGTGTGGCTCTGGATACATCTCAATCAATACATGATCTTGTGATAATACAACATTTATCATTGATTGAGATTTTATAAAGATATCATATGAAAACAATCAAAATATCTCTTGTAATATCTTGTTTGATAATTGAGATTGATTAGTCGCTACATGAAAAATTATTTATTCATATACTTGAAATATTGAAAATAATTTAACATGATGGGATAATGATAAATTTTTGGATGAAGATTTCTGGGATAATTATGCATGAGATTCTACGACATGACACAATCAAATTGTCTATGCTTTATACTGAAATAGTGAGGACTATGAGACTGCATATTCACTGTGACGAAGTGGGTATAATGGGTCTTCTTGTACTTGAATGACTGTCATAGAGACATGAATATTGACAAACAACTTGTCGCCTAATACTATATATGTGCTAAATACTGGTAAAGTAATAATAACAAACAGAATAAATATGGAAAAATGTTCTGCTATCGTATCAAAAAATGGTGCAATTATATACAGTGATAAATATTTTGATGAAAATCATGAAGCCACTATGACTCGTACAGAAAGTTATACAATTGTAGATAATGTAAATTTTGACTGAATTAATAATTGAACATGATGAAATCATACAAGAAATTATCATGGTATTGATGTTTATTCAGATAGTACTTTAAATAATGTAAAATCATACCACAACGGACACTGAATATTAATTGCATGAAGACATATAAATCTAAATAATATACAAACATTCTGAAATGATGGTGTATGAATTTGGGAATCTAGTCAATTACTTGGAACAAACACATACAACACATATAATAATATACAATCTTATAATAATAAAGATGCGGGATTTAATTTGAGATGATTAAATACTATATTAAACAATACTATGGCATATAACAACGGAAATAATACATGATCTATATCATGGGACGACCTCACAAATCCTAAAGATAAAAATGGGAAATATTTGATAAATTGGACAAAATCATGACTTAATAATGCAAAATGACTGAAGACAATCTGAGAAATCGAATGATATTCTTATGGTATCTGAATCAAGACACAACAACAACCTGTAGTATATGTATGAGACACATTGATGTCTTGATGAAATTATGATAAAGATAAATATATATGATCAAATGTAAAAAAAGCAACAGGAAGTCTAGATATTGTTTATAATGATTGAGATCTGAATTTTATATGAAAATCAAACAATGTATTTGTTAATAAATATTGATTATTCCTAATATGAAATACAAATACATGAGCTGTAATAAATGGAACTATTTTGGGGAAAGTAGCATGAATAAAAGATAATTGATATCAATATGTAGTGACACAATTATTTGGAAACAATTATTTTGCTACACATTTTGTGACAGATATTGATTTAATTTATACACAACCAAAATATGAAAAATTTGTACCAGATCGATCAAAATATGACCGAATGTTTTCTGATGAAATGAATGAGGCATACCAATACTCTTATGAGTACAAGATTACTACTATGCCAACTATACTTTCTGCTGACATGTATTGAAATCTGACTAGAATAGCGATGGCAAAAATGATTTCCAATTATGCAATCAATATATTGGGAAAGACACCTGATAGTACAAAATATATTAAATTTAGTGATGTAAGTGATAATCTCGATTATGACTACGATTATGGAGTACAAAAAGCTTACCAACTATGAATTATGTGACAAAATATGCCAAATAATAAATTTAGACCATATGATTTAGTCACTAGAGCAGAATTTGCTACAGCTTTATCTAGATTATTATTTCATATGGAAGATGGAGAAATAAAATATTATGAGCCACATATATATATGCTAAAAACATTCTGAATTATTTCAGATACAAATCCTGATTTACAAGAACGTAGATGATATGTGATGCTGATGTTATTGAGATATCACCAACACAATTCCCGTTAATTAGATTTTATCAATTTTTCGTATCATAGCTGACCACAAGCTCATTTTGATTCTCTTCACATACTATCACGGATAGTCACTGTCAGACCTCATTTTTCTAGTATAGATTTAAAAGAATTTATAGCATCAAGACTACTCTCTTTAAAATTTACGACAGGATTTTCATTGTATGGTATTAAATTTACATGACAATTTTGGCCTTTTAACAATTTTATCAATTCTTTTGCATTATTCTCTCAATCTGTGACTCAAGAAATCATGATGTATTCGTAAAACAGTCTATTTCATATCTTTTTTTCGTATTTTTTGAGTATATCCATCAATTTCGGAAGCGGATACATCTTGGCACTTGGCAAAATTGTCTCGCGAAGAGTCTGCGTGGGTGCATGCAATGAGACAGCTAACATAGATTCCATATTATCATCTATTAGTTTCTGGATTCACGATATAACTCAGACTGTAGATATAGTAACATGTCTCCTAGATAGAGAAAATCTATCTTGTCTAAACATTATCTCTATCGCTTTTTTTACATTATCGTAATTTAATAATGGCTCTCCCATTCACATAAATACCACATTTCTCACAGATCGTAATGTCCCATCTTCTTTTTTACCAAACTTTTCTTTGATATAATGATTTACAAATAGCATCTGAGAAACAATTTCGGTCCATTCAAGATTTCTGATTAATCATAATTTTCATGTCACACAAAATGCACATCACATAGGGCATCATATTTGGCTGGATAGGCACAATGTGATTCTATTTAGTTTATTTTCAAAATGTTTGCTTCGATGATACATCAAAACAGCTTCAATAGTATATCAATCATGTGTTTTGAATGCAAATTTAGTAGTCTCGGATGTCTCAATGATATTTTCTATATCTAAATCAATTACTGAAAAATCTTGTGATAGTTGTTGTTTGAGATCATTTGGCAAAGTAGTCATTTCATCCCAAAAAATATTTTGGTTTTTATACAACTCTTGAAAAATTTGTTTTACCCTAAATGATTGTATTTTATGTTCTTTAATATACGATCACAATTCTTCATCTACAAAAGCTACTCCCATGTGTATAGATAAGATGGATAAATTTATATTTTATGCAAAATCCAATTTTTCAATATCTTCGGCCATTTTTTTTCATTCATCAAGATTTTCTGTCTTGTGCTCTATGACTTGAGTATTATTATCGTTTTGTTTTGCTTCTTTGATAGCGATTTCTGTCTCATTATTTTTTTCAAAGTTAATTTGATATTTTTTTTGCACATCAAAAAATTTATTTCTGACTATCTTCGCCAAATATTCCAACATTCACATCTCAGATATTTTAAAAAATGCCAATACTATAAATATAACAAAAATAGGGATGGCAAATAATAATGCTCATGCAGCACCACTACGATCTTTTAGGCTAGTAAAAACAGCTAATGCTAGTCATGTTCACAATGCTAGTAAAAGCAATTGGACAATAGTAATATTCAATGGTCATACAGAGATCGACATACCTGATAATATTCATTTTTTTATATTTTTTGGAAATGTTACTTTCATTTGTTTTTGGAAATATAAATATACACCCTTGATTATACACAAAATTTTTTATTTTGCAAATTATGATGATCCACCTTCTCAGCCTCTAAATTCACAAAATGCCAATATCGTAAAAACTGTATAGACCATCAATATATGTGGGAAATAAATCACAATATTTTGGAGATATGTATTATTTGTAAAGTTTGCTGCGATATCCCCAAGAGATAATCATGATATTAAATGTGGGAAAATATATACAAAAAGTGGCATGATACAAAGTCAAATAGCATTGATAGGGACAAATATCAGGTATGATGACTTTTCTAAAATCGGATCAATGGGAAGTTTTGATTTAATCGTAAATCTATGATATATCAATATCAAACATCAAATATATACTAAATATGCGATGACATATCTTGCATCCATGAGAAATTTGTACAATCATGTATCTGCTCACATACCTGAAAGTGTAATATCTAAACATATCACTATAGAGCAACACAAAAATCCCAAGATGAAATTTCACACAATCACTTTGACCATTTTTTCCAGTTTGATACCGATAGATAATATCACAAAGAGTGCAAATACGGCAACTGCTATGTATGTAATAATCGTATCTGTCATTTTTTGTTGATAAATAAATTGAAAATTGTTTTACAATTTATAATATAAATTTAAGAATTTATTTTTCAATTTTAAAAGTAAAAAAAAGATATGAAAAAAAGATATGGTTTCACAATGATTGAAATACTTATGATTGCTCTCGTGATGTGAACGGCTCTATTGTGAATACTTGCTGTCATGAAAAAAATGGAACAATCTAATACAAAAATCGCGGATAATATAATAGCGACTAATTTAGCTGTACAAGGATACGAACTGCTCCGTGCTCAAGCAGATGATATACGCTATGATAGTCTATTATCATTATTTGGAAATACTAATGATGCTAATGCATTATTGCGTACTACTAGTAGAGTACATCGGATTGAAGAAGGAAAATATTATATAGTTTATGCTGAACAAAAATCTTGATTGCAATATTCTGGAGATGAAGTCGTTGAATGATTAGATTCAGATACATGAGACTGATATAAACAACTTAGAGTGATTCTGTGAGCTGTATGTAGTGGTGAAAATTTCAAAATTGATACTAATTGAGTCTGTAGATCGTGAGAAGATATATGAGAATTTAGGGAGTATACATGAATCTCTTTATGGTCTGGGGTATGTCTGCAAAATAATTGATGGGTACCTTGTACATGAGATGCTAGATTCCATAGAGAAATAGTAGTAAGTCAGGATGTATCTCGATGTGGTTTTGGTACTGGAGCTTTTGGTGAAAGTGGACAAAGTATAGCTTGTGAATGAACTGGTGAAAATACTATATACAGATATAGATATGGATATAATGTATGTAGTAGAGTCTTTTATAATTGGCAGGCTTGATGACAAACTAGGAAAAAGCAAGTAGCAGAAATCTGTGCAAAGATAAATTAATAAATTCTTTTTATTTGTGTAAATAAATACTTGTGGATATATTAGAAATTGATAGAATATTGGATTATAAAATTGATTTGTCTGACCCTCAAATATTGGTAGATGAAATAATTTCTGATGCACAAAAATATCTATGAGAAAATGTAAAAAATGGTATCCAAAAGGCATATCTTTTTGCAAAAAATGCACATAAAGATCAGTTGAGGCACTCTGGAGAGCCTTATATCATACACCCTGTGAAAGCTACAAAAATTTTGATGGACCTAAAGCCTGATCTGGAATCAATACAAACTTGTCTACTCCATGATGTGATAGAAGACTGTACAGTGACCAAGGAAGAGATAGAAAAAGAATTTGGTACTGATGTAGCGAACTTATGTGAATGATTGGTAAAGGTATCAAAAATCAAATATAAGTGAGAAGACAGACAACTAGAAACCATAAAGAAGACTTTTTTGGCTATGGCTCAAGATTTGAGAGTAATATTTGTCAAGCTTGCTGATCGTATCCATAATATGCAAACTCTACAATTTCATCCAAAAAAAGAAAAAAGAGATAATATTGCGAATGAGACGATGAAAATTTATGTACCTATCGCAAAAAGATTGTGATTGTATCATTATCAAGTGATACTAGAAAATGCTTGTTTCAAAAATTTGTACCCTGAAGATTTTGAGAAAATATGATGATATCTCAAAAAGCAATTTTTGTCTACCGATAAACAGATAAAAAGATGAACTAGTCTAATTACTAATATGCTAAAAAAAGAATGAGTAGATAATTTTGAAGTTAAGTGAAGAGTAAAAAGTCCATATAGAATATGGGAAAAAATGAATGATAAATACCATACTACAAATATTTCAAATGTGATGGATTTATTGGCTTTCAGGGTAATAACTGATAGCATATCAAATTGTTATACAGTTCTTGGTATAATACATAAATACTATACACCATTGATTAAAAAGATTAAAGACTACATCGCTGTACCAAAATTTAATGGGTACAAAAGTATACATACTACCATATTGGGAATGTTTAAATTCCCTGTAGAAATACAAATTAGGACTTATGAAATGGATGATATCGCTGAATTTGGAGTAGCTGCTCATTATGCATATAGTGACAAAGATAGTCCGAACAAAGTAAATGCAAAGCAAGCTGAATGGATGAAAAAATTGCAACAGCTGGTAAATGCCTATACAGAAAGTACTGAAAAGGAGCAATTCAAAGATCAGTTAAATATTGAATTATTAAGCAAGGATACTTTTATTTATACTCCAAAATGAGATATCATTGAGATACCAAAATGAAGTACAGTATTGGATTTTGCATTTCATATCCATACTGAGATCTGATTAAGATTTAAAAATGCTATCGTAAACTGAGAGATTGTGCCTATCACTTATACTCCACACACATGAGATGTAGTCAAGATCAATACATTTAAGTATAAATATACTGCAAACAGCCATTGGACATCAATTTTGAAAACTCCTAGTGCAAAAAGTAAAGTGATGAAGTTTATTAAATCAGAGATTTCAAATGAATTATTAGCTGCTTCGACGAAAATATTAGATGAGAAATTATCTTCATTTTGATTAGCTCCTCTAAATTCAAAAGATGATAAAATATCAGCCACTATAGAAAAAAAGGAATTAGATAGACAACTCATAGAAGCGTTGGACAACAAGACTATATACAATAAATTAGTAAAACAATGTTATCCCAAAGAATATCATGCATTTATCAAAGAAAAATCTGAACTTGTATCTAATTATGCTCAAAAAGAACAGACCACTCAAACTCATGGCATCATCATCGATGGAAACAAATTATCAAATTATACCATATGTCCCGAATGCGATCCTCAAAATATGGAAAAAATTATAGCAAAAACTGGAAGAGATGGTATCAAAATTCATGGTGTAAATTGTAAAGCTCTCAAAACTATTGCGCCAGGAAACTTATTGGAAGCACATTGGGAATGACAAGAGACAAATCTGTATACTATCGTGTCTACTGTCACAGCTAATAGTTCTTTTAATATAATTAATTTACTTGAAATTTTTACTAGGTTTAATATAGAAATAAATAATTTCTCAATCGAAAATACAGATGATTTCCAAAAAAAGATAATCACGATTACATGGGTCACAAAAAGTCCTTTTCAAATGTGACCTATACATGATTGGGTAAAAAATCTAGGAAATGATGTGAAAATAGTGAAAAGGGAAATTAAATAATATTTAACTCATAACAAAAAAACTAATGGAATTTAATTTGGGTGATATCGATGTATCTCAACTTGCAAACTTGGATAAACTTTGAATGGCTATAGTAATTTTTGTTTTATTTTTGTGGTTGATGTGTATCATTTATGTAGTGAAAGATATATCAGCAAGGACAGATAATCAATTTTTACAAATTATTTCTATACTTTTTGTCACATTTTTGACTCCTATCATAGGATTACCTCTTTATCGGGCAATCAGACCTGTATGATACAAAAGAGACAAGACACCATGGAGAGATGCTTGTCTTGCAAGTTCTATTGAATGTGAATCTTGTGGTTGTCTAAACCCTAAAGAATATGACTGTTGTCTACAATGTGGAAAAAAATTGAAATTGAAATGTAAAGAATGCGACAAAGAATATCCTCACAACTATCATTATTGTCCATATTGCGGTGCTCCTAATTTGGATGCATAGTTTTTATTTATTCAAAATCAAATGTTTATAGGTATTGTGTTGATTATCACGGTAGCTTCTATTGCTGTATTAGCTATGGTCAATAACTATTATCTCGCTTTTTCGAATAATTATTGAGACATAAATGAGTATTATAGTAGTAAATATGCCACAATTTCTGCTATTGAGAGATCATTGAATACGAGAAAAAGTGATGGTTCTCTGATGACTGGTAAAATTGTCACTTGATATAGTTATCCAAATATAGAACTAGATTGAGATTATAATTATAAAAGAATTTGGACGGGAGAGTTGGTAATATGAGAAGATGGTAGTCTCTATATTTCTGGATATATGTGAGATTATTATGATAATGTAATTTTTTCTGTTAGTGGCGAAAATTTATCAATAACAGGTAACTAAAATATAATTTTATAATGAGAAAGTACCTATGAATACAGATTGAAAAAAAGTTTTGATTATGTGAGTAATCTCTATCGCGATAAGTGCATTCGCTTTGTACAGTTTTAGAGATGTAAAATTTAAAAACACAAAAAAAACCATTGAAGAATATGAAAGACAACAGATTGAAAATCAATTATCTGGATATGAAAATAATCCAATTAATATGATAGAGACAACTAACACAGAGAATATTACTGGAACTTTATCGATTTTAATGCCAAATTTTTTGGCAAATTCTTGATTTGAAAATATAGTACAAAATCTGGAAAATGAATGAATTGATGTAAAAATCTCATACGCACAAAGCATGAATGAATTAAAATGAGAATTGAAGGATTGAATGAGATATTATGATTTATATCTGATTCCTAGTGATTGGAGAGAATGATTGGGAATAGATCAATTATATCTTGGAGAAAATATTAGACCTTATTTTATACCATTTTTTCAGAATATATTATCTGAATATCAAAATACATTTATCCCTTATAGTCTAGATCCTTTTGTAACAATCACAAAAATGTGAGTATCTGATGTAGATACTTGGACAAAATTATTTTCTTATACTACACTCTGGTCACAAGATAAAGTATACTGAATGCCTATCATTTGGTGAATATGAAGTTCGGATATAGAGCTACTGAAAAATGGTACATGACCTTTTGAAAATTATTTTGAGATATTGTATCAGCAATTACAATTGATAAAGAGAAAATGAGGTTCAACAGAGATAAACAATATGCTAGACACAGAAAAGATAGACTTATCTTTTAAATATAATTTTGAATCATTTTACAATGTTTATAGTCGTCTAATCAAGACAAATCCTCAATGTGAATACTACCCCGCTATATGTATGTTAGCATATAATTTTGGAGATATAAAGTTTGGATTTGTGTCTGATTTTGACATACTAGATAAATATTTTTCGGATAGGACAAACAATTTTGTAATTTCGAAATTTACCAATAGCGATAATTTTTATCCTATCAGAGCTTGGTGATTCGTAGTACCGAGGTGAAACCAAAACAAAAATTTATCTATAAAATTTTTGGAAACATATATTGCTAATGCAGTAGATGGAGATAAATCACTATGGTGAAGAACATTACCTGCTATAAACAATATGTATAATGAGAAAAAATCAGATAATCTGTACAAAAGTATCATGGAATATGAGGATAACTTTGCATTAATTATGTGAAATATCAATTTACAGGACCAATTTATAAACGATTCAAAAAATATAAATTTATTACAATGACTTTACAGCCCTGAAGTATATATAAATAGCTAGTTTATTAAACTATTTTTCAGTCTTGTAATTCAATGATATCATCTGCAAATTTGAGGATATTTTTGTCATGCTCAATCATGAGAATCGTATCTCATCATTCCAAAAATTTTTCTAATACCTTGAGTAGTTTTTCTATATCCTGTGGATGAAGTCAAACCGTAGGTTCATCCAAGAAATATATTGTATGACCTCTATACTCTTTGAGTAAATATTTGACTAATTTCAATCTCTGACTCTCTCATCCTGACAACGTGTGTGCTGGCTGTCACATTTTGAGATAACCTAATCAGATATCGCACATAAGCTGCAGTTCATCACGAATACTGTCCATCTCTGAAAATAATTGTACAGCATCTGAGATATACATATCCAATATCTCTGCTATATTTTTTCCATTTCGTTTGATATCTAGTACTTCTGATTTATACCTAGCTCATTTACACAAATCACATGGTACATAAGTGTCTGGTAAAAATTGCAGTTCTACTTTTTTGTATCCATATCCATTACATGCTGGACATGCTCATTTTCATGAATTGAAACTAAATGCTGAAGCGAAGAATCATAAATACTTTGCCTGTGTCGTATTTGCAAAAAGTGTCCTAATCTTGTCAAATGTTCATACAAATGTAGATGGACATGATCTAGGAGTCTTTCATATACTACTTTGATCTACATAGATTGTATTTTTTACTTCATCGTATCATTGTATAGTATCTACAGCCAAATCTTTGTAAAACTCTTGAAGTGCTAAATTTTCATAATGCTCATAAATATCCTTTTGGATAATTGGAGCTGAAATGATTTCTTCCCAGCTCATTCATTTTTTTAGTAATTGCAAACGGATATAACTCTGTATAAACTTTTGTTTATCATTTAAGAATCTAAACAATGTAGTATACATGAGTGTCGTCTTTCATGCTCCACTTGGTCATGTAATCACAGTAAATCATCATAATCTAAATTTCACATCAATATTTTGTAAATTGTATTTACTTGCTTTTTTGATTTTGAGAAATTTATCTCATTTAGTATGATTAAATTCTGCTTTTATTTTCTTTTTTCATGTGATATATTGAGCAGTCAATGTGTCAGATTTTAGGAAATCTTCATACGGTCAATTGAACATCAAATTTCATCCAAAGTCACCTGCTCCGGGTCATATTTCTACCACCCAATCTGCAGATTTTATGAATTCTTCATTGTGCTCAACTACTACTACTGTATTTCACATTTGCTGTAGATTTCTGATTGCTACTATAGCTTTCTGGATTTCTCTATCGCTAAGTCAAATAGTCGGTTCATCTAAGACATATGTAATACCTGTCAATTTATTTCATAACTGTTTTGCTAATCTCAATCTCTGAATTTCTCATCATGATAGTGTATCCATGGTCCTACTAAGATCTACATATCAAAGTCACAAATCTTGGATTGTCTGGATTCTATCTAACAATGGCTTAGTAATCCTCTCTACTAATACTTTATTTTTCTTGGTCTTGGACAAATAATCCAAGAAAAATGTAGCCAAATCATCCAATTTTAATTTTTGCAATTGAGCTATATTAAATTTTTGTTTTCATGAAGTAACAAATACATTTAAACTCTCAATCCTAAGTCTATCACCATGACAGACAGGACATGCTTTCATATCTAGCATAGCTTGAAAATCCACTGTCAAAAGTCATTTTGCATATTGATCTTTGAGAATTTCTGATATTCACTGATATTTCATACTTGTGTATTTCCCTCATTGCTGTACACGGATTAATTCATCATCTCAATATATGACTACATGCTGGAATCGCTCTGGTAAATCTTTCCATAATTTATCCATATCTATAGAATATTTTTCTGCCATCTTGTGCAAGACAATCTGTCAAAATGTACTATCTCTCCATGGTAATACTGCTTGCATATATGGACTGTATGGATCTATGACTTTGTCTAGATCTACTTGTAATACTTCTCCAATTCAATGGCACTCTGGACATGCTCACTCTGCTCTATTAGGTGAAAAATATTGTGCTGTGAATTCTGGATATGTGACATCACAATCTGGACAATACATTTTGTCTGTGAACCACAATACTTCTTTGGATTCAAGTTCTGAATTATCTAATTTATCATCTTCATTGATATCTACAAATATTCCAAACTTTTCTGTCTCGGATAATATCTTGATAATATCTTCTTTTAGTCTATCCAATTTATTTTTTTCCACTGTCACACGATCATAAATACCGTATACTTTGATAGGAAAATAATCTTTTGGTACATTTGGATCCTCTAGATAAAAATATTCAATAGGCTCTTTTCATGGTCATAATAGCAAGTATCTAGTGAATCATCATCATTTTTCTACTTTGTTTCTGTTTTTCTTAACAAATTTAGCGAGAGAATCGTATTCTTTGATTTCTCATACATCTTTTAACAAAAATATCTTCTTTTCTAGATAATTTTTTTTCAATTCTGACATAATCTGGTCTACTGAGGTAGGTTTAATTTCCTTTCCACATTTGTAGCAGTAACTATCTCAAAGTTTTGCGAAAAACAATCTCATATAATCATCTATCTCTGTGAGTGTACCTACAGTACTCCTACTATTTCATCATTTCTTGTTTTGTTCAATAGCTATGGCAGGAGAAAGACCTGTACAATGATCTATCTCCGGTCTAGTTCATAGATTGAAAAATTGCCTCAAAAAACTAGATAATGATTCTATATAACGGAATTGTCATTCTTTGTATATTGTATCAAATGCAAATGAAGACTTTCCACTACCAGAGACTCAAGTCACAGCTATGACTTTGTTCTTTGGTAAAGTAACATCTATATTTTTGAGATTATTTGTATTTACTCATTCAAATACAATTTCATTCTGAAAATTAGTTAAATCCAGATCGATTTTCTTTTTCATGAAATGGTTTATAAAATTAAATTATTATATTTTTTCATTTTAGTCTCAAAGACAAGAGCATACAATTCTTCATTATTCATTCTTAATTTTTAATTATTAATATTTATTATCCAATTCTCGTTCTAATATTTTGAGGGTCTGTGGTAATACTCCAAATCTCTTTGCTCATGTATATTCTGCTCCATATCCATCAAATACATAATTGGGATTATTTGGGGCTATCAATTCTCATGATTTTGTACCTCCATTGTACAATGCTGCAAAATTTACAATTCATGTGTAATCATAATTGCTGTATGATAGATTTCATGATGGAGATTTTTTCCATTTATTTGTAGCAAACTCTAAGAAATCTGTGACAGCCTGTATGAATACTTGCTGTGTCATATCTCATGTACCATAATCTTTGGTAGTGATTTGGAATGGTCAATTTCAATTTTTTGGTAAATAATACCCACAATTTGATTCTCTATATCGTATTGCCAATGTCAATGCTGTAGGGAAATCATATGCAAAACTCAAATCATCAATAGTATTGTATCGTCATACACATTGATCCACAGTGTATTCTATTGATGGATCAAATCCTGTATTGTACTGTGCTAAAAAGTCTTTTTTGGCTACTTTGGATGTAGATTTAGCTGCTCATTTTTGATTTGTGAGGTTTGTGTGTAAGTATGTCTTTAATTCTCATATAAGGTAGCTCAATCTCTCATCTCACGAATATTGATTTGATAGATTATTTGTCTGGTTATAAAAATCTCGCAAATTTATATTGTTGTTTACTATTAATGTATCTAGTTGTGATTTTAAATCTTTTAGGTTTGCAGTATCCTTAGCGGTAGGAATATATGCTGCACAACTTGTACCAATAATAAATAATGATGCGAACAACAATGATAGTATCCTGTTTTTCATTTTGTTTGGTTGTGAAATATAAAAATCATTCCTCTAAATGAGTTGTTTCAGTATATGAAGAATCAATCAATATTCAAGATGAAATATTATTTTAGCTTTTTTGTTGAAACCTAATTTTAAATCAATAGTATCTGAGGAAATAAACAATTTAGTTATTTGATTATTTTCGCATGGAATTTAAAATTTACAACACTATGTCTCATCAAAAAGAGACTTTCGTACCATTAATGGATGAATGAAAAAAAGATTTTGTATGAATTTATAGCTGTGGACCTACAGTTTATTGGAATCCACATATTGGAAATATGAGAGCTTTCGCTTTCGAAGATCTCTTGAGATGTACTATCAAAGATATCTTGGGATATCCTACAAAACATGTCATGAATTTGACCGATGTAGGACATTTGACAGATGATAGTGATGACGGAGAAGACAAGATGGAAAAATGAGCAAAGAGAGAAAACAAAACTGTCTGGGAATTAGCAGACATGTATATTGCCAAATTTTATGAATATTTGGATGCATTGCATATTGATAAATTTGATGTGATGCCAAGAGCTACTGACCATATCCAAGAGCAAATTGAAATGGTAAAAATATTGGAAGAGAAAGGTTATACTTATGAGATACCTGATGACTGAATTTATATGGACACGAGCAAAGTAGCAGACTATGGTAAACTAGCGAATTTGGATAATCAAAATTTGAAGGCTGGAGCTAGAATCCAAAATGATAATAAAAAAAATATCACAGATTTTGCACTTTGGAAATTCTCACCAAAATGAGGAAAAAGGCAAATGGAACGAGATAGTCCACGGTGAATTTGATTCCCTGGATGGCACATAGAATGTAGTGCCATGTCTAGTAAATACTTGGGACATCAATTTGATATCCACACATGATGAGTAGATCATATCCCTATCCATCATACAAATGAAATTGCCCAAAGTGAATGTACTTTTGGAGAAAAGCCTTGGGTAAAATACCGAATGCATAACCAATTTTTGAATCTTGGTGGAAAGAAATTATCAAAATCTACAGGTGGACTCATCACGGTAGATGGACTTCAAGAGGAATGATTTAGTGCATTGGACTTGAGATTACTATATATGACTGCTCATTATAGGAGTTTCTTGGATTTTAATATGGATTTATTGAAACAAGCACAGACTCAGAGGAAGAATTTGAATAAGAAATTGAGTAATTTAGAGTATGTAGAATTAGATTGAAATTATGATAATGTAAAAGATCAATTAAAGACAGATGAATGAAAAGAATTTTTGGATAAATGTGTATCAGCAATCTGCGATGATTTAAATACTCCAAAACTTTTGGCTGAAATAAATACATGACTTCGTACAGCCACACCAGAAATTGTTTGAGTAATACATCGATTGGATCAAGTATTTTTGAAATTAGATTTATTTGAAAAAGTAGAGGAAGAAACGGTAGAAATACCAGCTGAAGTCAGAGATTTAGCAGAACAGCGCCTCCAAGCAAAAGCTGAGAAAAACTATGCATTAGCAGATGAATTAAGAAACAAAATCACAGAAATGTGATTTACTATCAAAGATATTCCAGGAGGATATGAGATAATGAAGAATTAATAATTAAGAATGAATAATTTGTCATCCTGAGCAAAGCGAAGGATATGATTTATATTCTTCGTTCCACTACGTTACACTCAGAATGGCAAATAAAACTTTAAACAATAAAAATTTTTCCATGTTTACAAAATTAAATAGTATCATATTATTTGCCTTAGTCGCTTTTGGACTAGGATGGCTACTCTACCCTATATATATCAAGTTTTTGAAAAAAATTCATGCGGGGAAGACTATCCGCGAAGAGGCTGTGACAGGAGAAAAATCTGTAATATTTACACAGATGCACAAGCACAAAGAGTGAACACCTACCATGTGATGAGGACTTTTGATTATAATTGTCTTATTTATGGTAATTTTGTCATTGGTAGTACAGAATTTATGACGGACAAATAATAGTTTGTTGAATAGACAGGAGACATATGTGCTTTTGGCAGGATTTTTCGGTATGGGATTGATTTGATTGATAGATGATTATCTAAATATCAGATGATACTGAGCAAAAAAGTGACTCAGTGCTAAAGCTAAATTAATTATGATGTTTATCTTTTCTGGGCTAATTTCGTGGTGGTTTTGGGCAAAATTGGGAATTGATTACATAAATCTACGACCTATAGCTGGGAAAGTACACTTATGAATATTCTGGCCAATTTTAACATTCATTTTTACTATCGCAATTGTAAATGCTATAAATATCACAGATGGACTTGATTGATTGGCAGGATGACTCATGTGAGTAGAATTACTAGTATTAGCTGTGGTGACATTCACAAATCAGACATACATAGCTACGACATTTGTAGTAATTGTCTGAGCAGTTTTAGCTTCATTTATGTTTTTCAATATTTTCCCTGCAAAGATATTTATGTGAGATAGTGGAGCTTTTGCTATGTGATGACTATTCGCAGCATTGATATATCTTTTGAATATGAGGATTTGAATAATCATACCATTCCTCGTATTGTTTTTGCCATTTATTATTGATATTTGTTCTAGTTTCTTACAAATATTTTGGAAAAAAGTATTTCATAAGAAATTATTTGAAGTAGCACCACTACACCATCTATTTGAGAAGAAATGAAGTCATGAAGCTACAATTGTGATGAAATTTTGGATGGTACAATGATTATTGGCTGCCGTATTTATAATTATGATGTTTTATCAAATTTGATGAGAATTAATATAATATTGTTTTAATAGGAATAGTGATTATATATATTTTATACAATGTTTTATATATTAATTTCAAAATAAATGAGTGATGATTATATTTATGATTGAGAAGATGTAAGTCCATATGATGGTGATGCATACCTAGTGAATCATAGCAATGATAATGAAAATGAATATTGGCATTGAGAGGACTCTGAGCCATTTACAGATGATAATGGATATGATTACGATGATGATAATTATGAAGATTAAGTAATTGGATTATATTACCTCGACATTAACAATAATATTTTTGATGATCCATTCATTATTGGTTGTGGTTTTGTAGTAATAATATTTTAGTAAATTTGGAGAGTGTCGATGTAAATTTTAAGTATTTGACCACCATATATTAAATAGTGTCAATATAAAAATATTTAATTCTTTAATCTTGAATATAAATTAATTTTGTATACAATATTAAGGAATGCTTTATTCGTAAAGCCACAAAATACTTGATCGAATCTAAATAAATCCCGTTGTGATAGTCAAGGTATCACTTTTATGAAAATTAAATACTAAAATATTAACAAAAAAAATAGCATTATGGAAGAAAACAATGAAAAGAAAAAAAAATTTTGGAAATACTTTTGGAGTGTTTTCGTGTTCCTGCTCTTTGGTTTCTGGGTAGGACTTGGAATTAGAGGGTATGGACCCTGGCTTTCAGAGCATGATTTCATTGTAAAATTTGGAATCGTGCTGACTGGGTTAGCAGGTATATACCTGCTGGTCTTTTGGAATTCTCCAAATGGGAAATGAAATAAACTTATAATGGACAAAACTCTCTTAAATTAGGAGAGTTTTTTTGTAAAATTTAGTAATATTTGTCAATACAAAAATAATATTTTCTTTAATCTTGACTATCAATCCTTTTTGAGTATACAATGGATATTATTTATTCCATAAATAATCGCTAAATGCTAGATCGAATCAAAAAAAATCTCGTAGTGATAACCAAAGTATTTTTGGGGGTATTATTATTACAATTTTTCTTGCAGACATTTGTGACTTTTAGGATTTGACGAGATGGGACACTCTGGACTTTGATTTGGATGTGGAAAGAATTTTTGATTGTAGCTCTGACAATATTTGTGATTCGATTTTTTGCAAAAAGAGTTGAAAAAGAAAAAATCAAAAAGATGTGGGAAGACTTTCCACTCAAACGATTTGTGATAGTATTTTGTCTGACAATATTGGTCGCATTTGTGATATCTTTATTTAATTCATCAATCTCAAATTTCGTACTTTCAATCAGATATAGTATGTTTGGATATTTTATTTTTGTTTTGTTTTATGTGATTTCATATCTATTCTTCAATATTAAAGCTGAAAAATTGGGAGAATGGTATGCAAAAATTATGAAACGAATCTTGTGATGAGCTCTGATCCGATGGGCTATAATTTGGCTTTGCCCAGCATTTATAGAGCTATTTGGTTACAATCAGTGGAATTACGAATGAAAAGTATGAGAACAACCTCCAGTAGCATATTACACACAATACAAAGATGGGTTTGTCCGCAATCAATTTTTGTTTGAGAGACCAATTAGTTTGTGATTTTTCCTAGTAGCATTTTGGCCATTATTTTTTGCATTAGTACTATACAGAAAAGGTGTAAAAAAGCGATTAGTTCGATGATGATTGTATGGAATAATTTTGTTATCTACATTTTCTCGTGCAGCTTGGTGAGCTTGGATAGTCCAGACTGTGATAATGTTTTTTGCACTTTATCGGAAACAGAATAAAAAATTATTTTTGAGTTTTTTGATACCATTCGTCTGTGTACTATGAGTAGTGACATATTATGGAAGAGATCAGATAATTTACAGAGATTACTCCAATACTGGGCATATCAAAGAATTGGTAATCGCTGTAAATAAAATCAAAGAGAAGCCATTCCTATGACGATGAGCTGCTAGTGCATGACCTGCTTCTCATCATCTATGAGAATGAAAAGAATATAACCCAGAAAATCAATACCTCCAGATTTGGATTGAGTACTGACTAATTGCTTTTGTATGATGGATGGCTTTGTACTTGTATCTCAATTTCATAGGATTTAAAGTATTTAAAAATGATTATACGGATGAAAAATCTCCAAAGGAATTAAAAACATTGTCTCTCATAATATTTGCATTTTCGCTATGAATGATAGGACTCAGTATTGAATGACTAGTATTGCATAGCTTCGTAGATAGGATGATAGTTTATCCATTTACTGCATTGTTTGGTATCTATTTGGCTAGCTATTATAGGGCAAAATTGTATGGAACAGAGAATAAAAAAGCTTTGTATTCATGAGATTCTAATGGTAAATAAAGACAATAAATGAAGTAAAAAATTTTCTGAAATCAAATAAATAAAGTGAATATCTGCAATTACAGACAATATCCTCTAGGAATTGATGTTTTAAAATTTTTAATTTTATTTCTTGATAATGACTTGATTAAAAGATAAAATAGAAATATTGAAGTGTGATATAACGACATTACATGTTGATGCAATTGTAAATGCAGCTAATAGGAAACTATTGTGATGAGGTTGAGTAGATTGAGCCATCCATGCAGCCGCTGGATATGAATTATTGCAAGAATGCAAAACTTTGAATGGATGTGAAACTGGAGAAGCAAAACTGACAAAAGGTTATAATCTCCCTGCTAAATATGTAATACATACCGTATGACCTATTTGGAGATGATGAAATTCTTGAGAGCCAGAATTGTTGAAAAGATGCTATGAAAATAGTTTAGCAATTGCAAATAGAGAATGTTTTAAAACTATAGCATTCCCATCTATAAGTACTGGTATATATGGATATCCCTTGACACAAGCTGCAAAGATTGCTATTGATACCATATTAAAATGTTTGGAAAAATACCCTGAAATAGAAAAAATAATTATTTCATGTTTTGATGAAACAAACAAGAGTATATATGAATCTATCCTATCAGATGTCGCATAGATAAATCATTTGAGTTTTTGTAATATAAATTTATAAGAGATATTATGATTTTACCAGATTTTTTGACCATGAAAAAAACAATATTCACAATTTTTTCTATTTTTATCTGATTTTTGGGATTTACTTTTGCAGATTTGGAAATTACAAATTATAAAGTTTTGTGAGATATCCAGAGTGATTGAACTATCAATGTAAAGGAAAATATTGATGTGAATTTCTTTGACCAGATGCATGGTATTGAGAGAAAGTTTACTAATTACTACACTTCTCAAGATATAGAATTTCAGACATATGTAGACAATATCCTAGTACCGGATTATAATTACAAAATCTTGGATAATTATGACTGACAGACTGTCAGGATTGGAGATGCTGATGTATATGTAAGTGGAGAGAAATCTTATGAGGTAGACTATGATATTTATGGCTTGATTAGAAATTTCTCTGGTATGTGATATTCTGAGTTGTACTGGAATGTAATTTGATACGAATGGTCAAATGATATCAATAATGTCCAGATAGAATTAACTTTGCCAAAAGCATATCCTGAGCTGACACAAGATGATTTCATGATAAGTGCTGGATACTGAAATGGTTATAGTATCGATGATTTTGATGGTAATGTAACACGAAATGAGAACAAGATATATATCACATACAATCACAAATTAAACTCATATAATTGAATTACTTTAGCTATAAAATTCCCAAATTGATATTTTGATTTTGATCATGATAAGCAGGAAAGTCTTTTGGTCTGATATGTAGATGATTATAATATTGAGAATTACAAGATCAATTGAACAATAGACAGAAGTGGAAATATAGCATTCCAAAATGAGATTGAATTGGAGATATTGAATGAAGATCCACGAGTTAGGTGAGAGCTCCCCTATCATTACTGGTGAGATTGAAACAATAATCTAATTATGCTAAATGATATCTCTGTGAATTGAGTAGAGATTGAATGTAAAGAAAATGAATATGACACCACTACTGATAGTAAATCAGTAAATATTACATGAGATTTTTCCAAAGACAACAAAATCTCAGCAAATTATTCAATCTATGGTTTGATTAGGCCATTTTCTGGTAAATTCAGTGATTGGACTTATGGTTTGTTTGCGACAACTGGAGGTTTTGATGAATGGGCATACAGACTATATCTACAACTACCATTACTAAATCTAAATTGAAAAATCAAAAACTTGGAATTATCTCTGGATATGCCTAGTGGATCTGATAAAATCTATATGGAAGATATATATGTAAATTTGTGAGATTGATTTATCAGTATGAAAGAATTTAATGAAAAATACGGTCATATCTCATATAACGATAACAAGCTAACTCTAACTTATAGCTGAGAAATCTCAAAATATTCAAGTATTACCATATCTATAAATTTCGTGAAATGAACATTTGATCTGGATGAAAATTTGTTGGAAGCATTGGGTGCGGTATGAGATGGACAATTTTATTATTCAGACAAGACAAACCGGCAATCAATCCTTTTCGCAATATTTCTTGTATTGTGTGGACGATTTTTCAAGAGGTTGATGAATGTGAGATATCTCATAAAATCTAGGATGAATAGGAAATGTGTCATCCAGTATGATGCTCCGAAATGAGTAGATGCACCAGAGGCTGGAGTTTTGATAGATGAAAAAATTGATGGTAAAGACCTGACCTCACTCATATATATGCGAGCTATAAAACATTATATCAAAATCTTTGCAGAGGAAGAAAATCCAAAAAAATTTTATATCAAAAAATTGAAAGACCTACCAGAAAATTCAAAAAAATATCAACTTAATTTATTCAATAATTTGTTTAAATCTGGAGATGAATTCCATTTTGATGAACATCCTGGTACATTTACCGATTATTTGAGGACTGCTAGCGATGAATTGGAAAGCTATATAGATTCCCAAGATTGGTATAAATGATGATTTTCAAATATGATATGAGCTTTTTTCAAAAAACAAACAGCAAGTATCATCATTTTGGTAGTAGTGTGATTACTAATCGCTTATTTTTCTATCGTCACGATATTGTCCAATCATTTGGTCTTTGTAAGCAATTGGGTGAAGTTTTTGTTTGCTGCTGTATTGATTTTAATAATCTTTTGCTATCGTAATTATGAGCAAGAAGTGAATACAAAAAAATGACAAGAGGTCCGTGATCACTGTGTATGATACAAAGATTTCTTGGTCAAAGTAGACAAAACAAAATTGGAAACTTTGATGAAACAAGATCCTCTTTATCTGGAAAAAGTTTTGCCTTATGCTGTCGTATTTGGTATCTACTCACAGTTTATCAAAAAAATCACACCTGAATTATTGGAGGAAATGGATTGGTTTGATGGAGATTTGGAGAGTCTAAATAATTCAATCAGATATATGAATAATCAGACAAATGGAGTATCATCACCTGCATATTCATCCGGATCGTATAGTTCATCATGATGATTTAGTTGAGGTTCATCATTTGGTGGATGATTCTCATCTGGATGAGGTGGTGGATGAGGTTGAGGTGGTTGATGGTAAAATAGAATTGGATGTTGAATTTGGATTATATTTATAAAAAAAGAATCTCACTGAGAAACAGGAGATTCTTGGGATTCTGATAATACTTTTTCTGTTGCACCAGCAGTGCCCATAGAAACCACATAACCAATCGCTGTAGCGACTGGCACATCGGTACTAATCACTTTATTTTTTTGGACTAATACTAAGTTTCCATTGGCTGGATTTGGTGCTGTAGGGATAAACACTGCTATCATACCATCTTTCCCTATCTTTTTGGCAAAAACTTCTACATTTTCATTGGTAACAAACCCCAGTGAAAATATACCTGCAGATGGGTATTCAAGCAAGACAACACTCTTGAATGAATTGGATGTCTCCAATGTCGTCTTGACTTGACTAGATATTTTAAACAGTGTGTTTAGTAGTGGAATTTTTTGGATTACTGGCATGAACCAATTTTTCAATTTAGTCCCTAGATAATAATGATTTACCACAACACCTACAAACCAGACTACAAAAAGCAAGATAACGATACTCAAAGCATCTAATGCCATTGGAGTCCACTTTTGCACAAACTCTGTAGGCAGCAACTCTATAATCCAACTCACACTACCCAACAACAATTTAATAATCCAGATGATGATGACAACAAACAATACAAATGGCAAAAATACAAAAAAGCCAGTTTTGAGATTTTGAAATCTCTTCTTTTTATTCTGCTCCATGTTCTTAATTTTTTAATTTTTACTTTTTATTTTACTATCTTGACTATATTAAAAATTATATAAAAATCAATGAAATAATTAATAATGAAAAAATGAAGAATGAATAATTAAGGATTAAGAATTAGTTTTTAAATAATAGAATATTTATTGTTATTTATAATATTTCTATCCAATTTCAGATTTTACAAATATATATTTTTTGATTACTATGTGGTGATATAGCATTATCTATCTTCCAATCAAGATATTCTCTTTAACATAATCATCACATATCATCTCAATTCGATACTGTTTGGCCAATCACCATATATTTTTGTCATAATTCACTTTTCTTTCAATGCCTCTAAATGGTATTTATAAAATAAGTTTCCATCGTCTGTAGCATATTTTGTTCACCATAATAATCTAGATAATACTGTTCAGAATTCTGCTCTAGTCACTTGATCATTTGGGGCAAAATTATCTTTTACTTGGATTCCATCTGAATATAATCACATAAATCATAATTGGCATGCTATTTGTGCATACTCTTTCATCTCATCTGATTCTTTGCTCATATCATTAAACTTACATGGTTTATCTTTATCTGGTTGCATTCAAAGTTCTTGCATTGCAAATTCTGATATCATCTTGGCTAGATGCTTTCTTAATAATGGTCATACCAAATCTGCTTTTTGAATATTTTCCATGGTTGTGATTCATTTATCACATGCATATTGATATGCTCAATTCAGTTCCTCTGTATATTTTGATCACTCTATACTACATTTGTTCTCTGCAATATTTTCTTGTTCAGAGATTGTATTTCATGATTGAGTATCACCGCATTTTCAATCATAAAGACTCGTTGAATTATCTCAATTAGGACAATTATCTTTTTTCGGTCAACTAATTCTTCATCATCCTCATCATCAAACCACTCTCTCACAATTCTGACCGTCTGAAGATATTATATATCCATTGTCACAATTCCGGTGAGCGTACAATACAATATCTCATGTAATTTCTGTATTTACAAAATCAAATTCTGTCTCACTTCATGACAAATACCATCACAAAAATATTGAATTAAGCCTACTTGGATCTGATGGTTTTGTTCATGTGGCATACAATGGGATATCGTCTTGTGAAAGAACAATGTCTCATCATTGAGAATCAAATGTAATTGAATATTTCTCATCTTCATCCGCTATTCAGTTGTTGTTGGAATCTACCTTGTACAAAGCATATAATGTAATATCTCACGTAATAGTAGGATCTATAGTCAATGGCTCTGTATCTCCTGAATTACTTCACCATCCCCAAAACAGAAATCATGTTTTAGTTGCTGTATATCAGGATAAATCAAAGATATCTCCACTTCATATTGTCACCATTCATGTCTCTACACTTCATCAATTGGGATCCAATGTAATAGTTAATGATTCAACACATGCTAATCATTGTGTGTTTTCTATATATCAATCCTGGCAATGAAACTTTGTGTACAAATGTGCTACTACTCAACTTCATACTCCTAATTTGTTACCATCTTCATCATACCATCACAAAAACTCATCTTCTCATCTGGTTGGATTATCTAGCACTGTAAATCTACCATCTCCTACTGTACCCGTAAAAGCTATAACTGCTCATGTTCATCCACCTGAATGTAATATGAAAATATCATTTGGAGATGATTTAAAACAACGTATATTATTTCCACATGGACGAGTTGAAACTTTTTGTGGGTAAATTTGAGATTGACTGAATCTTAAATTTTTAGAAAAATCTCCACCGGAATATACAGAAGACCAATAGTTTCATATACCTATCATTGATAAAGTGCTAGATGTGGGTTGAATATAACCAGCTGGAGGTAAAAGTAAGTCTGATGCAAATTGTTTTCAATTACCAGTTGCAGTAGAGTCTATCCAATCTTCATAAATATCTTGGAAATCTGTATCATTTGGTATATAATATCATGTTGGACATGGTCACTGTTCTCTTTCTATCCATGTTCAAGGCTGTTCATCCACTATATCTGGATCATTTGCTGTATATCATGTATTATTTCACCATTTATAATAATATCCGTATGACCCCGTATTTTGATTGGACCAATCTTGGTTATATGATTCTGTAGCTCATAAATTACGATCGATAATTGTATAATGACCTACTGTTCCATCGCTTTTTATAAAATATAATTCTAAATCATCGAATACAAAATCTGTTCAAGCATTTACAATATTGAAATATGAAATCATAAATGCTCATACAAATAATGTAAAAAGAATGGATAAATGCAAACAACTCAATAATTTCTTTCCATTTTTTATCCTATCAACATATTTTACAAAACGTTGTTTTAATTTTTTTTTCATGTTTATTTAATTTTAATATAAATTTTTTATTTGAGTATTTATTATATATTATATTCCAAAAAAATATTTTTGTCAAATTTTGGAATACTTTTTTATTTTAGATGAGTGTATCAGTTTTTTTTATAATTTGAATTATTAATTTACCTTGAATTTTCAGTGCTAATAATTATGATAAATAGGATACATTTTATTTATTTTCTGCTTTAAATGAAAACAGCATTAATCGTAATATTGATATTACTTGGAATTATATTTACAGGATCTGTACTTTTGATGTCTCCAAAAGGATGACTAGGAGCAGCTATCGGATGAATTGGATGAAATGATGAATATGGAAGCAAAAAATCTTTGGAATGAAAATTAAAAAAAATCGCACTGATTACGAGCATCTTGTTTGTACTGATTGCTTTAATTTTACCTTTTGTACAATAAAATGTCAATTTTTAATGAGAAAAATACTTTAAGAAAAATTTTAAGGTATGTTTTTTATGTAACTTTAATCTTGCGGGCTTTGACATCTGTATATGTATGATATCAGTATATCATGTCATCTTCTAAGCAAGTAATCAGCAAATGAGGTACATTTGTAGAATGAATTTTCAATACGACATCATTTTTACCTTATCTAAATAATGATTGGCAAAGTAAATTTTACCAATGATTTTTATTTGACAAATGTCTAGCATTTTCCGTCAATGAAAAATGAGAAGTCGTTTATGAAGATAAATTATGTCATGTGACTACAAAAGATTACAAGACATATTTTGTCACTGTATGAAGTGGTATGATTTGGTCTGATGGTGTGCCTTTTTCTATAGATGATGTTTATTTCACATATCACGATATATTACAAGAAAATAAATTGGGATTATCATATTTGGAGAAATATTCCACTATAGAGACTACATTGGATGGAGACAAAGTACAAGTAGTATTCAAAAATACTTCACAAGACAATACATCATTTTTCACAAACTACATATTACCAAAGCATGCACTCATTGAGCCTACATTGGATCAATATCAGCAAAGTTTTGCTATAGAACCTGTATACAACAACTGTGCAAAAATCAAATCACAATCCACTGATCAATATAGTCTGATTTTTGATTTATCAAATTGTGAAAACACAAATATAGGATTTTATCAGATAAAGAACACTATCTCATTTGATAATTTCAAAGAAAGTGTATCTCAATCAAATGGATCTATCATAGATGTGTATATGGGTGAAGAGACATTGCCTGGATATTCAAAAGTAAATATAAATAGCAACTCTCTAATATCTGTATTTTTCAATACAAAATCTCCAAAGATGACTGTAAGACTTAGGAGAGCTTTGGGAGGATTTATCCATTCAAATTTCTTTGATGGATCTGGAAATGATTTCGTAAGTGAATACAAATGAGAGATTTTGAATCAATTTTTGTCTACATGATCTGATATACAGACATTTTTGAGCCGTGTAAAATGAGACTCTTCATTGGGTAAGCAAGAATTGATAGAGTGAGGTGTGACAGCATTTACTGGTAATGTAAATTTCACTGAAAAAAACAAAGTATTTGCATTTTATACAGAAGATGCTTCCCAATCATTTGCTATGAAATTCACATTTGAGACTCCATACAAAAAGATAGCTATATCTTATGGTACAAGTGACTTGTATTTTCCATCATCATATAGTGAGAAAACAAAATCTGCACAATACAATATCTCACTAAAAAACAATAATCTAAAATCTGGATTAAATACTTATATCATATATGGATTTACTGGTGACTCTACTTCATGAAAAAAACTCCAGATATGAACTATCAATTTGTACAACTTATATCATGAATGAATGAATGATGAATGAGAAGAGTCAAATAATATAGAGACTTTGAAAGTGATATATTTTGACAATACTGTATCAAATTATGTAGTTTGAAGATTGAAACAGATATTTATGGATGCTGGTATCCAAGATTTCTTTACTTATGTACAGGTAAGTGATGCGAATGAATTAGAATGAAAGTTGACAGCTGGTGAATACGATATCGTGATTAATACTATCGATATGTGATTAAATAAAGATATATCTGCATTGTTTGCTACTGAAGCTACTGTAGTAAATCCTACTCAATACACAGATGCTAGATTGTTATCTTTGTTGAAACAGTACAATGAATCTTCAAATAACTCAAAAATTGTAGGAGAAATAAATGGAATATATGCTAATGATATGCCTATGGTAATCATCGGAAAACAGCAACTCCAATTGAATGTAAAAGATACTATCATGAATAAATTAGATTGGGAAAATATGAATTTGTATGAATATGATTGGAGAGATATAATATTTAAAAATATCAGTCTAACAGAAAATATTTATATCGACAAAGAGAAGGTAAAAAGCTTAAATAATTTTTGGAAATTTATCAATGATCCTGAAAATTATTAGTTTTTTATGGATTTTAATTATTATTTGGATTTTATGATATCTCTGGCATATGTAATACATATCGTTAGTTTGGCTATCATATTGTTGATATCTATATGACTACATGAATATGCTCATGCATATGTTTCTTATATTCAATGAGATCCTACTCCGAAACTCCAATGAAGACTAACTACAAATCCGCTTAAGCATGTAGATATTATCTGATTTTTGATGATTTTTTTGATATGATTTGGATGGTGAAAACCAGTACAGATAAATCCTTATTATTACAAAAACCCTATAAGATGAGAATTATTTACAGCATTGGCATGACCTGCTACCAATCTATGTCTATCAATCATAGGTATCATAATAGTCCTCATTATATGAAAAGTATCATGATTGGCATTGACCGATATTTATTTGAATAATTATGGGTTTTTAATCTGATTTTTTTTACAATTTTCTATAATCAATATTGCTTTGGCAGTATTTAATATGATTCCTCTACCTCCGTTAGATGGATTTAGATTGGTAAAAATCATATCAAACAATTTTGCCATGAAAGTGGAAAATTATTCTAGATATATCGCTATATGATTTGTCATATTGATAGTATTTTGAGAGAGATTGCTATGATACGATATCATATGAAATTTCATATCAAGTGTATCCTCTAGTATATTTAATGGGTTATTTACTTTGTTTTCTAGTATTTTTTATTAGCTAGATGGGTAAGTATGTAGCTTTACCAAAACAATCGAGTAATACACTAAAAAGATTCTCCGCCTTTTGGGCACTCCTGCTGAAGCCGGACGCTCCCTTTAAAAAGGGGGACAAAAATTTACTTAAAATCTTTACAAAATGAATGAAAAATTACAATCAATAATCGATAAATATGAAGAATTGAGAGAATTATCTATCTCTCCTGAAATTATCTGAAATCAAAAAGAATCAATCAGGATAAACAAGGAAATCTCTGCTATGCAAGAAAGATATGATTTAGCCAAAGAATATATGAATTATCGAAATCAATTGGAAGAAGCTAAGGAAATTTTGAATAGCGAAAGTGATGAAGACATGATTGAGATAGCAAAAGATCAAAAAAGAGAGTCAGAAGAAAAATTAGCTGATGTCGAGTCAAGGCTAAAAATTGCTCTATTACCACAAGATCCAAACGATGACAAAAATATATTTTTGGAAATCAGACCTGCTGCTGGATGAGATGAATCAGCCCTCTTTGGTGCAGAACTTTTGAAAATGTATCTCGCTTATGCACAGAAAAAATGATGGAAACCTGAAATCGTAGAAGAACAATTGACTGATATCGGTGGAGTAAAATTTGTGATGGTAAAAATTTGTGGAGAAAAGGTCTACTCTCTCATGAAATTTGAATCTGGAGTACATAGAGTACAGAGAATCCCAGAGACAGAATCTCAATGAAGGGTACATACATCTACTGTCACAGTAGCTATCATGCCAGAGGTAGATGATGTAAGTATTTATATTGATCCAAAAGATGTGACCATGGATACATATGCTGCATCTTCTTCATGATGACAAAATGCAAACAAAAATCAGACATGAATTAGACTTCATCACATCCCTACTGGACTCATAGTAGATATATGAGATAGTAAATCCCAGATAAAAAACAAAGAAAAAGCCTTTGAAGTATTAAAATCCAGATTATATCAGATAGAATTGGACAAGCAGCAAAAAGAACAAAAAGAACTTAGATGAAATCAAATTTGAAGTGGAGATAGATCAGAAAAGATTAGGACATACAATTTCCCACAAGATAGGATTACGGACCATAGGATTCATAAGTCTTGGTCAAATATACCTGCTATTTTAGCATGAGATTTGGATGATATATTGAATAGTCTTGTGGTTGAAAATCAAGCAATGTTATTGGAAAAAGTAGAAAAGAGTGAATAAATTAATTAAAAATTAATAATGAATAATTAATAATTTGTGGATTTTTTAATTATTAAAAAGCTCTGCGGAATTGCGGAGCTTTTTTGTTTATTGAGGCATTAGCCAAAGATTTTGGGAAAAACTTTGTAAAGGTCCACCACTCCGTTGAGAAATGCTCGACAAAGACTTTCTTCCTCTACAAAATCCTCGGTGACACAATGAAAGATTGACATAAGTCTCCTTGCCCGTTGATTGTATTTTTCATAATTTTCAGGGCTAAACATGTGTTTGGGATCTTTTTGCAAGATAGAGAACCGTTCGAGCAAGCCAAGTGTAAAGAAGAAATTCTCTACCTTGTCCTCATATTGACCAATGAGAAAAAGTTTTTTCTCAATTTCATCTCGTTTTTCATAGTCAAAGATATTTAATGCTCTACCATAGACTATGGACCAGTCTGGTAAAACGATAAACTCTGTAGACAACGGAAAACAAGTTTGATTCTCAGGATTTTGGAAATAAACCATAATAAATAATTTTTTGTTTATATTATTGAAGATTGCAATTTTTGTTGTTATATATTTTCAGCACTATATCAATGAAAAGCAGTGGCACATATACATACCACTGCATTAATCTCGTTTGAGAATTTACTTTTTTTGTCGTGCATGATAAAATGCCGACCTTCCCAACTTAAACAATGGATCTTTCTTATCCATCTCCCCAAAAAGAGGGCATTGGGATTCAAAGTGTTGGCCTGAGTCCATCAGACCATTTTCCCAAACATAGGACATCCTAGCAATCAAATCATTGTAAGGCGTCCTAGTCCTTTCGGATATTCTTTGGATCGTATTTTTATGCTGCTCGATCCAAGCAGCAAAACTCATTTTTCCCATAGGCCAAGAATTTGATATGTAGATTATATTTAATTATACGCCAAAAGTCAATGGTATTTTACAGAAAAAAAAATACAGTATCTATTTTATACTGAAATCATTGAAATAATATAATAAATGGATAATAATAAATATGTATTTATATCTTTTGTTGAGCTAAATGAAAAATAAGATTACTCTTTGAATTTTGATCTTTTGAATTTTAAGTTTTGGAATAAGTTTTGCTTATGCACCTTTTAAATCTGGTTGGACTTGTGATTTCCCAAAATCAGAAGATTCGGATAGTTTTTGGAAAAAAGAATGTGAAAATGAGATGTCTTTCGCGAAATTTACTGAAACTACTGGTACTAGGACAATGTCTACGACTTGTTGCTGATATGAAGAACATTATCCTGAATTTATGATTAGACAATCATATATTGATGCACAGTGATGAACAGAAAAACTCATACAGGAAAATAGGTTTGATGAAGTAATATTACAAGCTAATGAAGAAATTAAAAAGATATCGGCAAGTATGTGACAACTCCATGACTTACTTTTGAAATTGAGCATACAAGTATACAATGAATCCCATGATAAACAAAGTACATACAAAACTCTTTCAGAAATATTTAAAATCTGTACTGAAAGACAAAAAAATATGAAAGTCAGAGCTGTCTGTGGAGAATTTTATTATGATTTAATCTGAACTAATCCAAAACTAAGCAAAATCACTTTTGATGATATAAATGCATTACTAAAAAAAGAAAATAAAATAATAAAAAGATGACACCAATACAGCGATCAAAATGAAATTTTTGAACCAATAAATTATCCATATTCAAGTGTGAGAAATATGTATATGATATGAGATTATGCTTTCGGATTACGAGATGCTTTCAATTATTTTAATGATCACTGAATTGATACTTTTGGAATTTTGGTAATGAAAGCTGGTGATACTCACCGACAAAGATTTGCAAACATATCTTTGCCAACTGATATTGAATGAGTCAACGAATTGAGATTATGATTTACTAATCACAAATTAAGTTTATATATACCGATACGAGAGCAAAACACAGCTGCAGAAAAGAGATTAACTTCACAATATGAATTACAAAATGATTGATCATGGAAATTAATTTGATGTTTCGATGAAACATATAAAAATAATAATCCATATGAATGAATTACTCAAAAAAAGATAAAGCTAACAAAATGTCAGAATTTATCTAATCATGTAATAGGTGTGGAAACTGTTTTGTGAAATTAAAATGGAAAATCATCATCTGAATACTCTACTTCATCTACTTTTGGCATCTGGACAGAAGCAAAGTCTGAGATTTTTTCGTGTTTTTTCAATTCTTCACATGCCTTGTAAAAAGTACAGTTTTTGCATTTATTGATATCATTTGTCCTAGCGAAATTACTACTCTCCATAGGGATATTTGATTCTACATCTTTGTTTAAGATAAATCATTTTTGGATATTTACATCATTTACTATTTTTTCTTCAATATCAATTAGGTCTTGTTTGTTTATTCTTCATCCAAATTTTATGAGTCATTTCAAAAATATCTCATATGCTTGGACATCTAGATCATCCATATTTTCTAGACCAACTTTTTTCAAAATTTTGTATGCATAGACTTTTAGCTGATCTGAGATTGAATTAGAATCTTTTTGAGGGATCTTTCCACTTTTTCGATCATAAATAATATATTTTTTATCTTTTGTGATAATTCCAAAATCTGGTTGTGCATATAGATTTACTCACATCAAATCTGGATTATCATCCAGCTGAATTTTCATTGATTCAAAATCTTTTTCTTTTGGCTCAATGAATATAATATTTCCTGGATTTTGAAAATACTGTACAATCTCTGAATGTAATTCACTTTTGCAAAACTGATCAAAATTATCTGATATCATTTTTTTTCACTCCTCATATGCATTATCAATATTTTCCTTGTAATAGTGCTCTGTAAGACCAAATTTTACATTTGCATTGTATTTGGTATATTCTCTAGCTTTTGATATTTGGAAATCTCTATCCATTTTTGAAAACAATGAGACCTTGGCTTTCTCGATATTTTCTGGTGTATTTTCTTTATTTTTTAATAAGTGCAGATAATCTGACATCAAATCATGCAAAGACTCCCCTATCCACATAGCTAGGCTTTTGATATTTTTGGCTACCATAGCATCATTCCGTAATCACATATCTACTTCCCTGAGGTAATTTGAATAAGTAGAGAAATAATATTTCTTCACACAATAATGCAAAACCGTAGATTTTGAGATTGATCGTGAAAGTGGATTTTTAAATTCTGACATGATTTATTTGTGGAAAAATAAAGTTAGTTCACTATATTGCTCCCCGTGGATCTCACCGATAAAATCGGGGTGAAGGGAATTGCTCCCTTGGGGGAGCTGGCGAGCGGAGCGAGACTGAGGGGGTTACCCCCACCACCGCAAGCGGTCCTCCTCCCCACAGGGGAGGTATTTTCGGTTAGTTTCAGTCTTTTCTTGTTTTTATTTGCCGATTAATATCTTCACAAACTCATTCTAAATTTCATAAAACTTGTTCATCTGTGTAAACTAAAATTTCAAGTCATAATGATTTCAAATAGTCAATTCTCTTTTTATCATAATCTTGTTTGAAATTATGACTTTCTCCATCAATTTCAATCACTAGTTTTAATTCTCTACAATAAAAATCTACAATATATGATCAAATCATTCTTTGTCTCATAAATTTGACTCATGTCTTTCATCATTTTAAAATCATATTTCGTACCAATCATTCTGCTTTTGTTGGACTCTTTCTATTTTCTCTGGCATACAAAATATTATTTCACTTATATCAGAGTATATTCATAAATCTCCATAAATTATGGTTTAAATAAATATTTTCAATGTTAAGTCTAGGTTATTAACCCCCACCACCACTTCGTGGTCCCCCTCCCCGCTGGGGAGGTATTTCTCACTAGATATTGCTCCCCCTCGGGGAGCTGGCGAGCGGAGCGAGACTGAGGGGGTTACCCCCACCGCCAACGGAGTCCGTTGGCCCTCCTCCCCATAGGAGAGGTATTTCCCATTCTTAATTCTTAATTTTTAATTATTTGATATATCCGCTCTTGAACGAGGTCCAATCCATTCATTTTTTTCATTCAGGTTTTAATATAATATCTAATACACATGGATTCAATATTTTTCAATCAATCAAAACTTTATCTTTGTTTTCTCAGAAATTTTTTTCATCTAACTTAAGGATTTCGACTACCACTCTCTTCCCATTCATCATAAAGTAAATCTTTGGTCGCATAAAAAATCATCTATATTTACGATAAATGGCATCCAAATTGTCTGCAAATGGATTGATTTCTCAATCTTGTTTTTCAAATTTTTTGCAATATGTAGCTTTTGATTCATCTTGTTTTACCTCTCAGAGAAGTCATTTGGCATAATGAACTAGAGTATCATTTAGAAATTTTGGTCATTTAGTCATGACTAAATCGATTAGATCATTTACAGTCCAATCAAAATTCAATTTAAATTTCAAGATATCTATCATATTTCATGTATCCATATTTTCATCCATTTTCATGATAGTGATTCAAGATTCACTTTCTCCATCAAGGAATGCTGACTGCAATGGACTAGCACCACGATATTTTGGCAATATCGAACCATGGACATTTATTGGACCAAAATGTGACATATCTAAAATCTCTCTTGGCATGATTTTTCCATATGCTATCACAACGAGAAAATCTGCATCTTTTGATTTTAGCCATTGAGCAAAATTTTTGGCTTCTGTTCAATATTTTGGAGAATCTAAACGAACTGAATTTGGTGTCTGAATATCTGAAATTCAAAGATCTATTGCCGTTTTTTTGATAATATTCGGTTTTACTTCCATACCTCTACCACTTGGGGCATCTGGCATAGTTACTACTCAAGCCACATCAAATCTTTTGTCTTTTTGTAATTCTTGCAAAAAAGGGACTCAAATTGGTGCCCCTGAAAAAAATACTACTTTGTAGTATGATGGATCATAAGTCTTTGTGTTTGATCATTTACATGATAATACTCTCTCTACCATTTTTGGAAATCAAAATAAAAATCAATATCTCTGGAAAACTTGGACTGCATATGCACTACAGTGTGGCTCATGACTACATATTCTTCATTTCAACACAGGCGAAAATATTCATTCATCTGGTGACAAAGTTTTTTGGTAAATTCTAATTAATCAAATCATAATCCATGCTAATCATCTATCTATTCGTGTAAATATTTTCATATATTAATTTGTGTAATAAAACATTCCTGTATTCATTAATTTTAAACTTTCACCTTCGGTGAGTTACTTTTTGAGCTCAAAAAGTAACCAAAAAAGCTTTTCACACAATTTTAGCACTCAGTTGGTATTTACATATTCAAGTAAGAATACAAACTCGCTCCTACGACATCGTCGCTCGTTTTAGTTCAGTTTATATTTAATAAATGGACTACGAAGTCGCAATAAAATTGTGTGTCTTCAAATATTCTAAATTACAAACTACATACATTCCTTATATCCAATGAGAAAAATTTTTCAAGAAAAAAGCTCCGATATGGAGCTTTGGATTAATTTAGATATTTTGCTTTGTTTGCATTATGTTCTTCATTTGTCTTTCCATAATGGATACTTCAATTATTGTCATGTAAATAGAAATAATAATCTGTATTGGAATAATTTAATACTGCTGAGATACTATCTGCAGATGGATTACAAATTGGCTGTGGAGTCAATCCTGGATTTTGTCTAGTATTATAAATATTAGATTTATCACTGACTTTTTTGGCAATCAGAGATGGAGTACATGTCTCATATGGTTGCTCTAGTCCATAGCATAGTGTGATATCAGCACCTATAAGCATATTAGCGGCCAATCTATTCATGAAAATTCCAGCTACAATGGGTCTATTTTTGGAAGATCTTTCTTCTTTTTCTACGATACTTGCCATCTTGATGATATCGTACCGACTAAGTTTTGAGAAACTAGCAATCTGCGAAGAATATTTTTCTCGGACTTTATTTTTGAAATTTTCCAATTGAAGATAAACTAACTGATCTACGAAATTTCACTCTATATCGATATTGTATGTGTCTGGATATAGAAATCATTCCATTGTAGTGATAGTCCCTGCCTTGGATAAAAATTCGTATCTATCCTGGTACTTGGAAATATATGTAGGATTTGTGACAAATGACAGATATTCTCACTCTTTGATCAGTCATTTATTGGTCAAATCGTAATCTATATCATATATAGACCATCATTCTAATACTGTATACCTTTCATACTCTGTCTTTGGTCACTCAGCGATTTTATTGAGGAATTCAATCTGATCATATTTACCTGTGAAATTATAATTTCATTCAGAGATATTTCATACTTTGAGATCTGATTGTCACATTTTCAAGCGAACTTTCAATCAAAATTTTTTGATTCATGATAAATCCTCTATAAATTCACTAAATCAATCTCATTTTGTGATTACTACACGCTTATTTAGTTCAACTGGTCCAAAAATGGATTTTATGAGGATAAAAATAGCAAGTAAAAAACAAATAAAAACTATAAATTTAGGAAATTTACTTTTTGATTTTTTTGTATTTCTACTTCATATAGTGTACTGCTGCATCAATATGATTTAATATATAAATATTGTGTGGTCCAATGATAAAAAAACAAATTTTGATTTCAATAAAAATTAAAAATCCACAAGTATAGAATTTACATCAATCCTGTGCAAAATTCATGAATAAGTCTCTGCATCCAATGGGGCTGGAATTCCATCTGTCAAAGCAGACATCACAAATTTATCCAGAGTAATATTTACTCCTGTATCTATTTTTTCTATATTCAATCATGCTGAGAGAGATATATATGTCGGTACAGTTCTCTTGTTTAATTCATAATCAAAAATATGATCATAGTTTCATCATGGTGTCCTCTTTCATCGTGATTGATCAAAAATAAAATTTCAAAAAGAATAAAAGATATATTTACCACTATATACTTCAAATTCTCATGGTACATGCGAGTGTCATCACAAAATCAAATCAGCTCATGAATCTATCAAAGAATAAGCTAGTTTTTTTTGTCGTTGATTTGGAGATATCCTATATTCTGCTCATCGGTGCAGTGATACTATCTTTGCATCACAGCCCGTCTCAATCATCAGGGCTAAATCTTCTTTTATAATCCTCTCATCTGTAGGATTCCGAGATATTTTTCCTGCTCAAACTTTCACAAACTGGCCATCATAGGAATAAGCTCATATGCAGATTTTGATTCAATTTTTCTCATATACAGCAAATTGTCTACTCTCTCATGTAGAAGTTCATACTCCTGCTCGCAAGATACTATTGGAATCCAAAATTTCTTTGGTCTGGACTACTCATGAATATGTAGTATTTACTGTATGATTATTTGCCAAAGACAACATCATCGTATGATCTCCACGAAGCTGGATCAATGTCTCTACATTTTGTGGATTAGATTTGAATAGGAATCATCACCTCTGGATATCATTATCTTTTTCATTAAAAAGGCTTTCCAAATTAAAAAACAAAAGGCAATCATCTCAAGTACAACTTTCGAATGAAGAAACTGGATTATAATTTCATGATTTAAATACACGGTCATATCACTCTTTCTTGGCTAGATATCATATATTTCTGGAAAGCATGATATCTCCACCTGCCACTAGATAGACAGATTTTTTGGCAGGTTTGAATACTTCTAAAATGTTTGAATAAATTACTCATATTCATAGCGAATCTGGGATACTTCACTTACCAAAAGAATTATTTGATAATAGAAAAAATGCAGCTAAAAACAAAAACAAACTGAATATATTAATCCAAAATCTTTTCATAAAGTCTTATTCGTAATACATAAATACTCTGGATGTATTTTCCTCGCCCATATCTTTTCAATTTATGGTACTAGAGCTATCTCTATACCGAAATTGTCCTGATTGTCCAGAGATTTTTCAAAGTTCATTTATGATAAATAAGCATGATGGACAATCTACATCCAAATCATGAAAATCTTTTTTTGTTCAAGTTCAGCTTTGCAAGACTTGGATACTCTGCTGATCATGTTCGTATGTAATATCTTCAGGCAAGTAATGAGTGAAATCAACTGAGGCAATAATGAGAATATTTCACTTCATTTTCTGAACTTCTGAAATCACAGAATCTGTATAATTTATGGCTTTTGGCGATGAAACGATTGGATAGATTTTTGTGCCTGCGAAATATTTGTTTATTCGCCTGAAATGCTCTCATAATCCGTGTTCAGAAATTCTTGTTGATTCTCAAACTGTTTTGAAAACATCGTTTTCACATGGCAAATTTTTAAATTGATTTGAATTAATTTTTTCTGAATTGTATCGCAAAGTTCAATCATTACAAGAAGTTGCGATATTTCATTTTTGCCAGAAAAAATGATTTGGAGAAATTAGTGCAATAGCATCTGGATTCTCTTGTGAATATCGTTTATTGTGAATTAAGGAATAAAATTCATCTACTTTGGTAGTATCCAGCATAAAATGTGGGATTATTGCCAAATGAATTTCAGCTTTTTTTGAATTTATGAAAAAAATTGCTCAGCAAAGAGCAATCAAAAAAGATAGAGCTATTAAAATCTTTTTTTGCATAGTAAATATATTTTTTGTAATTCTGAGCGATAGCGAAGAATCTAAAAGATTCTTCGTCGCTATACTCCTCAGAATAACAATTTAAATTAATAGTCAACTAGAACTGACTCATCGTAATCTCCTGTCGCATAAGTATGTAACATTAATGACTCAACCATCTGTTTCATTGCCAATGACTGAATATTTGTATCTTGACTATTTCAATAGTCAAAATCATTTTTAAGATTATCATAAGTATCTTGCCAATCTTCATCTGTAAATCTTGTAGAACTTGGTGTCATGATTGGTGATTCACTTGTGTAGAATTCATATTGAGTAAATACTGGTCAAACTACTACTCTAGCTCAGTTTACATCTTTGACCATCAAGTACATGAGAGCAGGTCTACCTGTAGCTTCATACAATACATTATTTGAATCTGAAGTAAATATATCAGCGATGAGAGATCAACGATTTTCTTTGTTTGTAGGATTTGAGTAATCTGCCTTTATTGGTGCTGTGATTGTGTACAATGAACCATCCAAATTTCTCATCCATTCAAAATCTTCATCCGATATCTCTTGATTACTCATCTGTTTTAACACGATTGTCTTCATCTTTTCAAGTTCTTTTTCAAATTCATCATATATGCTCTCGTAAGATGTACCTTTATAATATTTCTTTGTCTCATTTGATAATTTCAAAAGTTCATCAATTAGGTTTACATCTGCTTCAATATATCATCTTGGTACTGGCAATGCTGGAGCCTCTACTACAATTTCACAGTCTCACATTCCACCTCATCACAATTCTGCCATCATTGGTTGCTTTACATAAAGCAATGTATCATGTTTCAATTCTGTATATGATCATAAGTATGTCACAATATTTTTGATAGCATATGCTCTACTTTGCATGAAATATGGAGCATTTTCATCCACTTTGGAAACTAGTCGTCCAAGAGCATTTAGCCATTTGTGATAAATATTGTTTGTCACTTTGGAATCTTTGAGTGCTTGTAACACTTTTTGGATTGAATCTGATCTGACTTCACTATAAGATTTTAATTGTTTTTTTGTAACCAATCACTCTTGGTACTTTTTTTGTAATCGTAATTTTGTCAATTCATTTGCTACACTATCTCATTGTAAGATATCTGGTACCATGATTGCAGTCTGAATATTTGGTTTAATATCGTATTCTGCTTGTAGTTTAGAAGCTGTATTTAAATCAAACAAATATGCATCCAATGTGAATTTTTCTCCAAAGAATACGAATCAATCTGTCATAGATTTTCACTCATTTTCATTTACTTCTCAAGTGTAATTTACAAGATATTGTGAAGATGCAATTTTTTGTGGAACTATTTTTGACAATTCATCAATATTTTCTTTTGTTAAGTTTGTTATTATCTTTTCAGGATCATTTAACTTATTTTTCTTAGCCCAATCCATCAATCAATTGAGTGTCAAATCATCATCAGTTCAAACTAAATTTTCTATCATATCAGAAAGTCAATTTAATTGATCTAGTGTTCACATCTCTTTCAAATCTCATTTGTCTAATTGACTTGCCATGACCAATGCAGCTTTGACTAGATTTTCATCTCAATAATAGAATTTTTCTCTCATAAGCCATTTTGCAGCCATAAAGTAAGTTTTGAGAGCATTAGAATCTGTATAATGAGACCTTGGTTGGAAAAGTGTATAATTTTGTCAAATCTGATTTTCTTCAATATAATCCGGGCTAAATGCCAAAATCAAATGGTCTACTCATTGAGAATTACTAGCATCCAATATATCTTTTACTGTATCTATGATTGCACTTGCATACTTACTTTTTGGAAATCTTTTTTCAAAATTATCGGCATAAATATTTGCTCTTTCCATGATAAATTCATCCAATTCTTCATCACTCATATCCTGTGGTATTCCATATTCTCATTGTTGTACTTTCATATCATCCAACATCGGAGTAAGTATTACAGGTATTTCTCGGTATGCTGCTAAAAATTGATAAATTTCTTTTAGCTCTGGATCATTCTCCTCAAGAGCGAGTCAATTAAATTTCGCAGCTAAATTGTATGCTGCAAGTGAAATTGTTTCTCTCGCTTCTGTCTCTTCATAATATTTCAATGAATTCTCAAATAATTTATGATAAACATGCAACAACAAATCATTTGTGATTAACAATGTATTGAAAGAATATCTATGATTTTCTCTACTATCTCAAGCAATTTTATCATATACATTTATCCATTCTTCAGACATTCAATCACTTGGATAACCAGCACTGTCTGCATCATAATCATTTGGATAATAATTTTTCAATGTAGTAGCAGGAGTAATCACCCAACCATTTTCAGACAAGACTTTCTGCTGATTTTCAGACAATTCAGCCAATGGTCCGGCTTTGTATGTTCATCTTACATTGATTTTATTTCATTTTCTTACTTCAGATTTTTTGATCGTCTGAATAGGCTCTAAACCTCCAAATTCATTATACTCATCATAAATTTCTACCTCATTCTTGTCACAGTAATCTGAAATTCTATTTACATCATTTTCTGTAATTTCATAATCTACTTGCCGTTTTTTCAAAACTCATTTTATCATCTCTACAAAATTGTCCATTTCTGTCAATTCTGGTTTTTCCATATGCCGAGACCAAGTATATTTACTTTCTTTTTCTGGGAATACTGAATCAGAAACTTCTATTACTTCACCTGTTTTAACTTCTTCTGCCACATTTCATGATATTTCTGGTTGTGGTGTAGGAGTCTCAATAGGGGTACATCATGCCAATAGCATCGATACTCAAAGTAATCATAGAAAATAAGATTTTTTCATAATAAAAAATTATAAGCTAAAAAACTTTTTATTCTTTATATCCAATATGTATTTTAAAGCAAGGGTAAAAAATATCAATAAAAATTCTTATATAAAGAAAAAGCCGGTGGGAGAAAACCACCGACTTACTTTTTCGTATTGTTTTAGGAGAATTACTCAGTAGGCTTAGTTTCTGCCGGAACGGCGAACTTCTTTCCCGTGAGCTTTTCGAGCATCTCAAGTCCGAAGAACTTGTCGATCAGGCCACTTGCGCCTTCGTTACCGCCACCACCAAAGATGACATCCGGAATGATCTTGACGCCACCCTCAGCAAGGACTTTGGCAACCATGTAGGGAGTATAGCCTTCACCGAAAGCTTCTTGAGATTTCTTGTAAGCCTCCGCTTGGGCTGTACCTTTTGCCTCAATAGCCTTACCTTCAGCAACACCCTGAAGCTCAGTAATCTTTGCCTGAGCCTCACCTTCGGTTGTCACCTTGTGGGCCTTTGCATCAGCCTCGATTTCGACCGTCTTTGCGCGGCCTTCCGCCGCGAGAATGGAAGCACTCTTCTCACCCTCAGCTTTCTTTACAGCAGCCTTAGCGTTGTTCTCAGCAATATCAATACCGCGTTCAGATTCAACCAAAGCCTGCTGCATATCAGCTTGCTTTGTAGTAAATTCAAGCTGCTTACGAGCCTCTTGAGCCTCTTGTTCAGCTTTATACTGTTTCTGTTCCTGCTTGGCAATTGCAGCGGCATTGACAGGATCAGTGACCTGCTTCGGCAAGATAACGTCTGTGATCATGACATCACGGCTCTCAATGTGGTAGTGAGCCAGGACAGAGGAAATCTGTTCCTTAGCCTTCTTCGCAAGCTCTGCACGCTTGGTGTACAAGTCCAGAGCGTTAATTTCTTGGGCCGCGTTGCGGAAGTAGGAACTCACAAGGGGTTCCAGTACTTGGCTGATCATGTCCGTCATCGAACCCAAGTCAGCCACGACAGCACTAGCCTTGTCCATGGGGATATGAAACATCACCTGGACGTCCATATTCACATCAAAAGCGTCGGCTGTACGCAGTGTAATCGTACTTAGGTTCTGGTCATAGGCGCTCGCATCACTTGTTGCGTTTGCCCAACTTAACACGACCTGAGTCGTGGGAATCAAGTTGTAAGAGCAGGTCTTGGGATTGAGGGCATGTTTGCCGGGACCAAGTGGATCGCGCCAAATACCCTTGCAACCATTCTTGACGAGTTTGGCATTGACTCCAGACTCACCATCAATGTTTGCGGCAGATTCTGTATCCGTATCACCAACGAAGCTAGTAACGACAGCACATTCACCGATTTTCACGTTAGCCATCGGGAACTTCTCGATGGTTGCGAACCATTCATTGATTGCGTATGAACCAGCGCGAAGCACCGGAATTTGGAGACCCTTTTCACCATCAGCCTCCAAGAACGCGGCTGGGTTTTGGAAGTTGGAGTGGACATCCAACGACAATTCCTTTGCAGCGATGCGGCGGGTGTCAGTAATAGGAGCACCTTCAAGGGTTGTTACCACACCGACTTCGTCGGCATTGATATGAACCCATGCTACTGGATCCGACACCTCAAACATGTAGGTGTTGATATAGTATGTACCAGGCATCAGGATTTCTTCCTGACGACCACGTTCTCCGCCATTGGCCAAGAATACACCGCCATCCTGGAAGCTCTTGTGACCTTCGATAGTCGTTGCGAGCACTCTACCTTCAGGTATTTTCTTCCCATCCATGGCAGTCACTTTGCGATAGAAACCATTTTCGACCACAATAGCATTGACCACAGACACATTGAAGAGAGCCGGGTTGACTCGGTACATACCAGGAGTCAGAACATTTATCTGAGGACCTTTTTGTCCTCCATTCTCCAGGAAGGCTTCACCATCCTGGTACATATTACACTCAGGACGTGTAGAAGCCATAATGTGCCCCTCTTCAAGAGGCTTTCCGTCCTTGGCTTCCACAAGACCGACTTCGTTCTCGTGAACGACAGTCACTTTGTCTGGTTGTACTTTGAACAGATACGTATTCAGACGGTGTACCCCTGGTGTAAGCATAGTCACTTGAGGACCTTTCTGACCGCCTTTGGCGATAAATGCCTTGGCATCCTCAAACATATTACAATCTACGTGACGAGCGACAATTTGCCCTTCATTGAGAGGTTTGCCATCAATAGATGTGACGACATAGACCTCATCATTTTGGACGTGAATACAGTCTTTGATCTTCACATCAAATACATAGGGATTGATACGGTAAATACCTGGCTTCAGGATTTCCAATTGAGGACCTTTTTCTCCGCCATTAGCAAAGAAAGCCTTTACATCCTGAAATCCATCACATTCCACAGGATTAGCCATAATTCTGCCACCTGTAATCGGTTTACCATCCAAAGCTTCCACTTGCCCGTATTCATCCGCACCAATTTCTTTGACATGTTCCTTACGCACTCTGAAAAGAAGTGGATTAATTCTATATTCGCCAGGAGGGATAATTTGTTGTTGAGGACCTTTCTGTCCACCATTTTTGAGAAACACCTCACCATCCTGAAAACAATCGCATTCCACGAAATCAGATACATAACGTTCCTTTGGCATGGGACGGCCAGTGATAGCTTCAACAACACCAAATTCGTTGATACTGATCACTGTGATGTCATCTTTTCTTGCCTTCTGGATGAAAGGAATGATGAAATGGAGACCTGGACCAAGCACACGTGCCTGGATACCAACCTCGCCACGGAGAGCAATTGTACGTCCATCGGCCATCTGTTTACCGATGTACTTTTGTTCGATAGTTGCCAGCTGTTTGGGGCCGACATTCACGAACGATTTGAGAACAAGGACGATGACGAATACTGCGACAGGCACCATCCAAATTAAGTTCAATAAATTAAAACCTAATACCATAATTAATTTTTGATTTTTGTTATTTAATATCTGACATTAATACAATCGTAGTCTGTCAAAGCTACAATCGGATGAAGTTTTTGCTGGACAAACTTTATCTAAAAACCACACTAAATTTTAAGGACCTTTTTTCATTTCTTTTTGTTTTTTTAATTTTTTATTAGTTTTAGATTATATAAATTTTATTAAAAATGTCAATGTGAGTTGTAACAATTATTTATGTCTCCCACATTTGCACCTATCTTATATATTATTCTCTTGTGAAAAATATTCAAAAAATTGTGAAAAAAATTTATCAGTTTTTAAGTGGTATTTCAAATAAGATATCTCGAATATAAAAAAATCGCAGATATTTCTACCCACGATTATATTTTAGTCGATAGTCACTTGTCTCTAGTCTCTAGTGTTAAAATAATTATATCTAGCGACTAGAGACTGCCGACTAGAGACTACTCTGCATCCATAGCTTTGATTTTTCCTGATCTTTCTTCAATAATTTGCTTTGAAATATTTTCTGGAACTCTTTCATATCCTCCTAACTCCATAGAATAACTTGCTCTTCATTGTGTATTTGATCTCAAATCTGTAGCATATCCAAACATCTCTGCCAAAGGAACTTTACATTTGATTACTGTAGCATTTCCTCTTTGCTCTTGTCATTGAATCATACCTCTCCTAGAAGATAAATCTCACATTACATCTCACATGTATTCTTCTGGAGTAGTTACTTCTACATCCATGATAGGCTCCAAGATACAAGCTTGAGCTTCAGGTTTTGTAAAGGCATCTCTAAATGCTCTATATGTAGCGATTTTGAATGATACTTCTGATGAGTCCACATCATGATATGATCAGAAGAATGGTACTACTCTGATATTTATGATAGGATATCCAGCTAAGATTCATTGAGCCATAGTTTCTTTTGCTCATTTGTCGATAGCAGGTATAAATTCGTTTGGAATAACTCAACCTTTGATCTCTGATACGAATTCATAATTTTTGTCTGTAAGTTTTTCCAATCTCAATTCAACATGTCCATACTGTCCACGTCATCCTGTCTGTCTCTTGAAAATACCAACTCATTCTACTTTGTCAGCCATGATAGTTTCTCTGTATGCTACTTGTGGTTTTCCTGTATTTACTTCTACTTTGTGTTCTCTTTTTAATCTATCAACCATGATATCCAAATGCAATTCTCCCATTCAAGCTATAATAGTCTGTCCACTTTCTTCATCAGAATAAGCTCTAAATGTAGGATCTTCGTACATCAATTTTGCCAAAGCTAATCATAATTTTTCTTGGTCTGATTTTGTCTTTGGTTCGATTGAAATATTGATTACAGGCTCTGCAAACTCCATTTTTTCCAATACAATAGGATTTTTGAGGTCACATAATGTATTTCATGTCCTTGTATCTTTTAGACCCAAGAATGCACAAATGTGTCCTGCATGTACTTCAGATATTTCTTGTCTCTTGTTTGCATGCATCAAAAGTAACCTTCAAACTCTCTCTTTCTGTCATGTAACAGAGTTTAACAATGTATCTCATGATTTAATTACTCCTGAATATACTCTAACGAATGTCAAAGTACCAACGAATGGATCTGTAGCAATTTTGAAAGCAATTGCTGAAACTGGATCTGCATCTGTTGGTTTCCTTGTCACTTCTTTTTCTGGATGATCAGGATCTGTTCATTTTATCAAATCCCTATCCAATGGGCTAGGCAGGAATGCACAAATTCAATCCAAAAGTAATTGAACTCCAGCATTTCTCAAAGCTGTACCACAGTATATTGGATATAATTCATTTTTTACAGTACCTGTCCTGATAGCTCTGATGATTAAATCATTTGAGATATCCCCTCATTCTAGATATGCCTCAGCTAATTCATCATCAAATACTGATGCAGCATCTATCATTTTGTCTCTATATTCTTCTGCTACATCTTGTAATTCTGCAGGGATTTCGTGCTCAACAACATCACTTCACATCTCTCCTTCAAATGTATACATCTTCATAGACAAAAGATTTACAACTCATTTGAAATCTGATGCTGCTCCGTATGGGATCTCTACTACTACTCATTTATCTGTCAATTTCTTTTTGATACTCTCTACTGACATAAAGAAATCTGCTCCCATCTTGTCCATCTTGTTGATGAAAGCCATCCTAGGAACTCCATATTTGTCTGCTTGTCTCCAAACAGTCTCTGATTGAGGTTCTACTCATTGAGATCCATCAAATACTGCAACAGCTCAATCCAAAACTCTCAAAGATCTCTCTACTTCAACTGTAAAGTCTACATGACCTGGGGTATCAATCAAGTTGATTTGATGATCATGCCAAAAACATGTAGTAGCAGCTGATGTAATAGTAATTCATCTCTCTTTTTCTTGTTCCATCCAATCCATGTCTGCTGCTCAGTCATGAGTTTCTCAAATTTTGTGTTTTTTACCTGTATAGAAAAGAATTCTCTCACTTACAGTAGTCTTTCAGGCATCAATGTGAGCCATGATACCGATGTTTCTGACCTTGTCCAAAGGTGTTTCTTGTGCCATTTCTTCAAATATTTAAAGTATTAAAATTTCTGTTTTGCAAAAAAATGCAAAATTTCAGTGGAATAATATATGGAATAGCAACCTTTTTTCAAGAAAAAATAACATAAAAAACTCACCAGTTTTTTGCATTATTTTTGTTTATGGGTATAATTAACTATGTAATTTATCACTAAATAAGCACTATGCCACAATACATCTACTACCAATGAAAACAATATCCTGTACCTATCCAGTATTCACTACCAAAGTGAATAAATTCTGTAGAAGCCGGGCTTTTGATTGATGGTACTCTAGAAGATGAAGATATACTTTCTATATTCTATGATTGGGCTCAAAGGTGAATTGTAAAAATCGTAAAAAGAGGTAATAATATAAATATCATAAAAACTGCATGATTACCAGATGATGCTAAGATATATGAAAGATATATTTACCATGCTTTTTTTGATGGTATTACTATTTTTAAGCATTGGAAAATCAATTTGGTCACTGCTCGTATTTTGATAATGGATTATTGCTTTAACAAGTGATGGATTCAGGATTTTATGCCACAAGTGAAACAAATTGTTAAAGCAACCAGATGGACAACTCGAATTATGCCTGTCTTTTTGGCATCTTTATTTTTTGTATTTATGACCGTAACAGAGATACCTATGCCAGGGATAGTAGCAGTAATATTTGCAATATTAATTAAATATCCTTTTGATTTATTATTTGAATTCTGATATATAGGTGCTGAAAAAGTATATATGAATAAATTAAAAGCACCTATAAAATATACTCACGAATGAACTAAATTGGCTGGAGAATTATTGTGATACAAAAAATATCTAGATCAAATTAAAATTTCTTGCAAAAACAAAAATATCAAAGAAAATATTTTGATAAAAGATTGAACTGCTGGTGACAATATTGCATTAAAATCGGATAATACACCTAATATCATGAAAGCTTTAAAAAAATATACATATGTGCATGTAAAAGCTTTGTGGAAATACTATGAGCATTGCAAATCATGAAATCGTTCCCTTGCTTATCGGTACAATTATTTTGATGATCATAATATATGTGAAAGTATTTGGGATTACATGCAAAACTTAAAAACCATTAAAAGCTCAAAAAATACTAAAAATTCAACCGATGTTGAAATCATAGAAGTATAAATAAATGCTTTTATTTTATAATATATAAAATTCCTCACTTGAAAAAAATAATTATTTAAATTACTTACTACTTATACAATGCCACAATACATCTACTACCAATGAAAACAATATCCTGTACCTATCCAGTACTCACTACCAAAGTGAATAAATTCTGTAGAAGCTGGCCTTTTGGTCGATGGAAGTATTGAAGATGAAGATATCTTTTCCTTAATTTATGAATGGGACAATAAATGAATTATAAATATGGAAAAACAAGGTCAAAGAATAAAGATAGAAGAAATTAAATGATTAGCTGATGACGCAAAAAACTATGAAAAATATATTTACAATGGTTTATTTTCCAAAGATAAAATTAGTGCAATTCGTGCTCGTGTTTTGATAATGGATTATTGTTTCAAAAAATGATGGATAAAAAATTTTTGGCCCACATTAAAAGGGACATTGAATGAATGGATTTTATGGACATTGTTTATAGCTTTTTGACTATATATACTTTCTATTGCTGTACGGATCCTCATATTTTTTTTATGAGAATCTTGATTATCTTGATTATTATTTATTGTCCTTTCTCTTTTCAATTTTTCCCTTTTTGCCCCAGTTTCTTTTTTTATAATATCTATGATTTTTTCTTTTCGTATAATTATCGAAAAAATTAAAACAGTAAAAATAGAAAGGACAAATTTATGAATCAAAATTCAATCACAACTATTGTGATACAAAAAATATCTAGATCAAATTAAACTTCGCAGTAGCCATCATGATAACGAATCTATAGAGGTGCAATATGGAACCGCTGCTCATAATATTGCATTAAAAACAGATAATACATATTATACATTAAAACAGATGAATGGACTTATGCATAGTAAATTTAAAGACCTTCAAGCCCTTTCATATGAAAAAGATATGTAATATGTACCAGAAATCTATCTCAAGGTTGATAAATTATAATCTTGAATTTTCTTTGTTTTTCATTATTTCATAGTGGAAGGAATAACCATTTATTATTATAATTTCGTACTATGCAATCTGAAGTATCAAAATTTTATCATATAGAGACATGAGATGATAATAAATATCTCAGGACTCCTAGTGAAAAGATTACAAAAATCACACCTGACCTCATAGATTTGGCAGATGATATGTTTGCACTGATGTATGAAAATGATTGAGTAGGATTAGCAGCGCCTCAGATTGGGAAAGATATCAGATTTATAGTAGTGACTTCACGAAAAGACACAAAAAAATGACCAGAATTAGCGAGTGAGACTGCTATGATTAATCCTGAGATAATTGAAAGATCTCAAGAGATGATTGTATGAAAAGAAGCTTGTCTTTCTGTACCTGGTATAGAATGAAATGTGAAAAGACACAAAAATATCACAGTAGAATTTACTACTCTCAAATGAGATAGGAGGACAAAAAAATTAAAAGATTACAATGCTGTAATCGTACAGCATGAGATAGATCATCTAGATGGTATTTTGTTTACAGACAAATTAATTTAAAATTTTTTATTTATCATCTTCAAGATATTCATAACTAACATTTTCCATATCATCAGTTACTTGCCTAAACTCTTTGCAACTTGAAGGACATTTTTTCATACTTATCAATCTTCATAATTGTGATGAAATTTGGAAACATTTGTCTTCTCTATCATCATTTACTCATATTTTTATAATTGCAGTTCACTCACTATCATTTAATGTACATCACAATTGATATGGCCTTAATATAATTTTCAAGCTGTCTTTTTTGCTACTATTCAGGCAAATTTCTTTTATCTTAATCTTTCAGAGGATATCGTTGTTTCCACTTTTTATAGATCAATTAGATCAAGTAAAATTGTATAAAAATTTATCATCACCACTTTTAAAACTTATCTCAAGTTGGTTATAAGCCTGTCAGTCTATGTAGTTTGAATTTGAGACTATTAGATATTGTTCATCGTATGCCGTCATAAATTCCTCTTGTGTATTTTTGTTGTTTAGTAATTGTATACGATCTCAGCTGAAATTCATAGTGAATCACAAAATGATAGTAATAATACATATTACAATTAACATTTCTATGAGTGTAAATGCATTTAGATTATGTTTCATGGTATATAATATTAAAAATTAGATTCATTCCATCAATTGGAATATAATTCCAAATACTCATGTAGCAATAATAGCGACAATTGCTCAAATAAACACCAACATAATTGGTTCAATCACTTTGGACAATCTGTCAATAGTGCTATCCAATTCTTCTTTGTATATAGTCAAAATATTTCACAAAGAGTTTTGAAGATTGGCTGTTTCTTCTCATACTCTAATCAAAACTACCGCATTACTTGGAATCAATTCAGATTCATGTTTGATTGAACTGAATATAGTTTCTCATTTTTGTAGACCTGCTAACACTCTCTCTATCATATCTTGGTATGCAGATATCCTGAGAACATCTCTAAGTGTCTTGAATGTTTCTACATAATTCATTCATGAAATCAACATCAGTCTCATATATCTACACCATTTCACTAGATAATAATATTTTGTCATATCTCAAATCAAAGGCACACCTAATAAGAATCTAAATCATGCTTTCTTTCAGTTTTCTGTAGAGAAATATATCCATAATGATAAAATTGCCACTATAAATACTGCTAATATAATTTTCCATCCACTTACCAAAAAGTCTGAAAATCATTTTAATATCCTAGTGATAACTGGCAATTCTGCTGATGAAAATCATGCAGCTATATCAAATACTGGTGGTAACACAAATCCAAATAGAGCTATGACAGCCACTATAGCGATAACTACCAAAATAATAGGATATATCAATGCTCATACATATTTATTTTTGATATCTGCCATATATTCATACTCTTGAGCTAATGACTCTAAAACCACTACTAAACTTCATGATTTCTCTCATGCTTTGATGATATTTATATCTCATTCATCGAAATAATCGGGCAATCTATTTAGAGAATATGATAAACTATGTCACATGGATAAATTTTTGTTGATACAATCAGATATCTCTTTGATGGCGAAATCCGTAGATCACTGACGAATTGTTTTGATAGCTTGGATAAGTCATACTCATCATTTTAACATGTATGCTAGTTCTTTGAAAAAGAATATCTTGTCTGCATTACCAAAACGAGATTTATCTCTGGACTGCAAAAATTCTACAATTGTATTGTCGATTGAATGCTTTTTATAATTTTGATATAATTTATTTTCTTTTGTCATATTATTCATTTACATCATGATAAGAACTAAATTACTTTTTATAATAATATAAATTCATCAGTATCGTGGTCTCTTGGTTTTTATTATAATTTACTACATCATATGTGATTTTTGAGATTTTATATAGCAAACGGACATCTTTTTCTTCTTCCTCTGGGATTCTCTTTTCAACATTATTTATAAATGACATCAATCCATCTTTGTTGTCAAAATTGATTGATAATTCGATAGGTACATATGACAATGTTTCATTAAATTTTTGTTCATCTCATATAATAATTTTATTTATTGTACCATTTTTTTCTCATATAATACCAGATGTACCTTGTGATTCATCTTCATCTCAATCTTCATCTCAATCTTCATCTATATCTTCATCATCAATTTCACCTATATCCTCATCATCCTGTAATTTATCTTCATCAAATTTTTCATCATCTTTGGAATCATCGGTATTTTCAATATTTTCTTTTGATTCTGACTTATCATCATTAATTTCTTGTGAATCTGTCTGATCTCATGTAGATGTAGAATCTTTTGTGTATTTATTATTTTTACTCAACATATTTTCTGAATCTAAATTATCATCATCTCAATAATTTTTTAATAAAAATGAATCAATATTTTCTACTATTTTCTTCTCATTTATTTCCATCTTTTCATCTGTCATATCTCACAACAAGATATATGATCTAGCCACACTAAAATTATCATTATCTTGCAAAATCTCTGGTATCTCTTTGCATCATTCTCATGAATTTACACAAGAAACGATAGTTGGTTCCATTTCTGATATTTGGTCAACCAAAAGCATATTATCTTCATATTCTTTCTCTTTTGCTTCTACTTTTGCTATTTCCATCTTTACATTATCTAACTCTGTACTTTTTGCTTTAATTTTATCAAACAATGGCATAATAAATGACTGTCACAAAATGAAAGCCAACAAAGCAATCACTACTACATAGGCTTTATACCTGATAGATACAACTCTAGCAGTAGTTATCAAAACTTCATCATCAGTCCCTGTAGGAACTGCATTTGGATTTTGTGGTGATTGACTACTATTTCCAATCAAGTTATTTAAAATTTGTTCATTATTGTTCATTTCATACTACATTAGCATTTAAAATAAATTCAAAATTAGTAGAACCAACTTTTTCATATGATTTGATTCTAATATCTTTGATAAAATCTAACTCCTCAAACCTATCTAACAAGGCCTTAAATGATTCTGAGTTGTAATATAATGCCTTCAATGAAGATATCGTTCATCTCAATGAAATCTCTTCTAGACTAACAAAGAAATCTGATAATGTAATCCTATTACCTGCATCATTACTCAATTCTTGTAAATCTTGAAACATAGATAAAATTTTTGGGATATGGATAAACCATGGCATATCGACACTCTTTGCCTCCAAATCTTTTACAGCTAAAAACCTATCATACTCTACAGCACTTTCAAATGTTTTTAGTTGCTCTTGTCTCATCTCTAATTCATCGTTCATACTATTAATTTTGTTTTGTTGAAATAAAGTATAAACTCGTCATCATACTAATACGAGTATTTCGACTATCAAGATCACAAGTGCAACGATAAAAACACTCTCTCATGTCGTACGAAACTTTTTTTCTTTTCAATTTTCCATAGGGGATAAATATCAAAATAAAATTTTTCTACTCCAATTATATTCATAAATCAAAAAAAATGCAAAAATTTTGGCACTAAATTAAAAATCAAATATGTGTTTTTTATTTTTTTATATTTTTATGTTTACTTTTTTTAAAAAAAACATATATTAATTACTCATTCAAAAATCATTACTATGGTAGAAAAGGTTTATAAGAGGATTCAGCAATTGAATGGTAGAGAAATCCGAGCTAAAGTACATACTAGGAATCGTATAGTACAGATGCAAGGGATTGTGAGTGATGTCTCAAATGAAGAATGTTGCATTGGACACAAACCTGTCCGTTTTTGTGACATTGAACCATCAAGTCTGGAAGAAGTGTAATGAAAATCAAAGAATCGATTATTTGTCGGTTCTTTTTTGTATTTTAAAAAAATTTTTGGTAAAACAAAAACCTGTATTTTTAGATACAAGTTTTTGAACGGAACTAAGATTTTCTCTCGGTCCTTAGTCAGAGTAAATTAAGGCACCGGCGGGATTCGAACCCTCGTCCCGCAGTTCTGCGGGATTGCAGACCCGTCCTACTTTTTTTTATTGTAAAACAAAAACCTGTATTTTTAGATACAAGTTTTTGAACGGAACTAAGATTTTCTCTCGGTCCTTAGTCAGAGTAAATTAAGGCACCGGCGGGATTCGAACCCTCGTCCCGCAGTTCTGCGGGATTGCAGACCCGTCCTACTTTTTTTTATTGTAAAACAAAAACCTGTATTTTTAGATACAAGTTTTTGAACGGAACTAAGATTTTCTCTCGGTCCTTAGTCAGAGTAAATTAAGGCACCGGCGGGATTCGAACCCTCGTCCCGCAGTTCTGCGGGATTGCAGACCCGTCCTACTTTTTTTCATTGCAAAACAAAAACCTGTATTTTTAGATACAAGTTTTTGAACGGAACTAAGATTTTCTCTCGGTCCTTAGTCAGAGTAAATTTTAGGCACCGGCGGGATTCGATCCCTCGTCCCGCAGTTCTGCGGGATTGCAGACCCGTCCTACTTTTTTTTATTGTAAAACAAAAACCTGTATTTTTAGATACAAGTTTTTGAACGGAACTAAGATTTTCTCTCGGTCCTTAGTCAGAGTAAATTAAGGCACCGGCGGGATTCGAACCCGCGAACCAAGGTTTTGCAGACCCGTCCATTAGACCACTCTGACACAGTGCCATTTCTCTCATTTTAATCTTTTTACCATGTCAGATAGCCCATTCACCGGTGGGATTCGATCCCTCGTCCCGCAATCCTGCGGGATTGCAGACCCGTCCATTAGACCACTCTGACACAGTGCCATATTTACCAACAAGGAAATAAATATTGATTTTATTGTTTTTTTCAAGAGAAGATTGTTTTAATTAAGAATTAAGAATGAATAATTAATAATTATTCCGAGCATTCTTAACTCTTAATTATTAATTATTCTTTCTCTCTACTCTTTTCTTTGAAACGGATAACGATTGGAGTTCAGATAAATCCAAAATTATTTCTAATAGAATTTTCTATCCACTTTTTAAATGCAAAATTTGCTCTATCTTTTTTGTTTATAAAGGCCACAAAAGTCGGAGCATTTACATCAATCTGTGTGATATAATATAGTTTACAAATCTTATTTTTTGGAAATCTAGGGGGTCTCTTTATCATCTCAGCATTTATGACTTTGTTTAATTCATTTGTATCAATTCTCTTCTCTGCTTCTGATATAATATCTCCTAGCATATCCAACATTACATTTACTCATTTTCATTCTTTTGCCACAATAGGTACGATTGGGATATATTTAGCATAATCCAAATTTGCTTGTACTGACTGCTGGATTTGCTTTTTCTGTTTTGAATCCAATAAATCCATCTTGTTTACTGCAACCATGATTGGTAGTGCTAAATTATTTATCTCTGCTAAAAGTGTCATATCTCTGTGTGTGACACCTTCTGACCCATCTATCATGAATATAATACAAGGTCTCACATATTCTAGCATTCACTTGATCTTGTCATAAGCTATTTTTTCTATTCCATGAATACTTCCCTTTTTCCTAAGTCATGCAGTATCGTAAACTCTATATTTCTGTCATTGATATTCAAAATCTCATGTAATATAATCACGAGTCGTACCCAAATAATCCTCTACTTTTGCTAATTCCTTTCATACTAAAAAATTCAAAAGTGTAGATTTTCAGACATTTGGTTTTCCAATGATAGCAATTGCTGTAGGTTTTTCTTCTCACTCATCTTCTACTTCGTCTTCTTGATGATTTTCTTTGCCTTTGAAATAATTCACTATAAAATCCTCTATTTCATCTAAATTTACCTCATTTTTTGCACTAATTCAAATTACATTTTCAATTCATAACTCGTAATAATCTGCAATTGCTAAATCTATTTGATTTGATTTATAATTTACATCCAATTTATTTACTACAAGCAAAGTCTGTTTTCATTTATTTTTTTCCATAATATAGGAATAAATACTATGTTCTTTGGCTGTAATTCATATGGTATCATCTATCACAAACAGTATTAAATCTGATTCATCGATTATTTTCTTTATAAAAACCCACTCTTGGTCGAATTCCAAAAGTCATGGGCTATCCCCGAAAGACACCTTTCATATTCCATCGATTTCCATCTCATGATATATGATATCTACTGTAGTTCATGGGATATCTGTCACTATAGCTCTAAATTGTCCAATAAGCCTATTGAATAATGTAGATTTTCAGACATTTGTAGCTCAGACAAGTCATATTTTAAACATATAATTTTGGATTAATATAAAAAATATTTTTGTGGATTATAAAAATTTGACATCAAAAGTAAACAAAATAATGAAGAATTAATAATTAAAAATTAATGATTTTTGATAATATTCTGTATAATTCATTGTTTATTATTATTAATTTGTTATTGAAATAATTGTGCTAAAATTTATTTTAGATTGTTGTTATTTTTTTATGGAGTAGAATGCCTATTTTAATTGTATGATGATTTCTGATATTATATTGAATTGCTGCCGTATTTAGTGTGAGTACATATGAATCTTTTTCATTGACACTATGATTGTGAGATCCTTCAAATTACTTCTATTTTATCAGACATCTTAGGAATATATTGATTGCTATAGTTGCAGCCTTGGCTATATACAGAGTCCCTGTGAAGTTTTTTCAAAAAGACAAAAATATTTGGATAATTACAATTGCCGTATTTATATTACAAGCGATGGTGTTTATACCGCAAATATGAGCAAAATATTGATGAGCTAGATGATGGTTAGATATTCCATGATTACCAAGTATTCAGCCATGTGAATTTTTTAAGCTGTGATATGTGTTTTTTATGGCTGGTCGGTTGATCAGGAAAAGAAAAACCTTTGAAAATGACAAACAGATGTTGCTATCTTATATAGTGATAAATATAATGTTTTTGATAATTTTCTGCTTTATACCAGATTTTGGAAGTGCTCTAGTAATGTGAATCACAGGAATTGTCATGGCTTTGTATGCTGGTATGGATTGGAAAAAAATTACGATAGTATGAATTTGTGGAGCAGGTTGTGCACTACTTTTTGGTAGTCTAGCATCATTGGTAAGTGATAGATTTTCTTATTTGCAAGAGAGGATGTTGTATTTCATCAGCTGAAATTCTGATGCTACTGAACAATGAGTATGATGGCAAAATGAGCAAGCATTAGCAGCCATCTGATGATGAGGATTTTTCTGAAATGGATATGGTAAAGGTCTGCAAAAATTTGGGTACATACCTGAAGCACAATCTGATTTTATTTTTGCTGCTTTTAGTGAAGAAGTCTGATTCTTTTGAGACATTATCCTATTGTGATTGTATTTTTATCTGATGTTTTATGTAATTACCAGACTTAAAAATGTAAATGATGAATATGGAAAAGTAATCGCTATGGGGCTACTCTCATTGATAATATTACAGGCCTTTATAAACATGTGAGTAAATCTAAAAATATTGCCAAATACAGGTCTGACATTACCATTTATAAGTCACTGATGAACTGCACTCTTGGCAAATTGTATATCACTCATGCTTATTTACAAAATAATAGAAAATAAATAATGAAAATTTTGGTAGATGACAATAATATATTAGCAATTGAAAATCCAAATATTCCACAAACGAAACAATACTCGTATAATGTAAGCGGATATTCTTTTTCAGATTTTGATAAATGAATCATCGTATACCATAAAAAACAATTTAAAATCATAAATTTGAAAGATTTATGAGACAAAATGTGAGTAATCTTGGTATGAGAGCATGATGATGAATATGATGAAATGGAATTAGATTTGGAAAGTATGGAAAGTGCATTAAAAATCTTTGATTGATTTGATGAAAATACTGGTGAAAAATACTATTTCTTGTACAAATTTGGCGAAAGCAAAATGAATGAATTACAAGAGAAATTGAGTATATTGTGATCAAAAATACAATTAGAAAAAACTGAAAAATGAATCTGTCTCCCGCTCATTGATGAAGAATTGGTTTATAACCCAATTAGTTTTTTGTTTGGTTTGGTTTTGGTTTATGGAAATTTCCAAATAAAAGAGTGAGCTTTAAAAGCTATCAAAGTGCAAATTCCTCTTTTTGGAAAATATATTGAAAAGCAGGATATCATCGATGAAACTTTGGCTGTTTTAGCTGAAAATGGCCTGTATGTAAACAAAAACATCCAAAGAACTGATGATGGAATTATCTATGAATTAACTAGTTCTGATTACGAATTATTACAATATTTTGCTAGATTTTACGAACCTATTGAAAAATGATTGAAAATTAGTAAATATGATGAGGTCGAAAATGTAAAAAAAGAATTGATTGAATACATCAAGACAAATCCAGAAATCCCAAGTGAGGGAAAAGATGAAGTACTGAAATCTCTTAGAAATGGAATGATAAAAATAATGGTAAAATAGTCTCTAGTCGCTTGTTTCTAGTCTCTAAAGATATCAACTAGCGACTAGTGTCTAGTGACTATCGACTAATTATAGGGGTGTGGTGTAATGGCAACACGACGGTCTTCGGAACCGTAACCGGGGGTTCGATCCCCTCCATCCCTGATTTATTCGCTTTGAATACCTTAGATATTCTTTTTCAACACGATGGTCTTCGGATTCGTTCCCGCAATACTGCGTGGCTTCCCACCTATATAGGTTACTTAATTCGATAACGATTTTTTGTGTTATTTTTTATTTTGCCTTCGGCGAGCCAATTTTGTAAGGACACAAAATTGGCGAAAAAGTCCTTTACACACAATTTTAGCACTCAGTTGTTCTTTGCATATTCGTGTAAGAATACGGACTCGCTCCTACGACATCGTCGCTCGTTTTAGTATAGTTTGTAATGTATTGATGGATTACGAAGTCGCAATAAAATTGTGTGTTACTAATTTTTATAATTTTGTTACCGAATTACTAAACCTTTACACCACCTCCATCCCTGATTTCACAACGGACAAAGGAATTAGTAGATATCATGCTAATTTTTTTATCACTAAATTTTCTATATCAATATAAAATTAATTTTATGTGTTGACATTTATAATAAAATATATACAGTACTTATTCCAAATAATATTAACAAAAAACAAAAATTTATGGAAACTTTTAATCAAATTCGCGAAAAAGTGGAAGTGTCAGGATTGTCTCACAATGCAAAAAAATTGGTGTATTCAGTCCTTGAAGCCTCAAACTACTCTACACAAGGTGTAGAGAAAAAGTCATGGCTGAATGGATTACAAAACGAGTGGGCATCATATTTACAAGCCCAAGAATCTATCAAAGAAAATATGGCATTGAAAGCCAAGTATGAAAAGCGACTTAGATTAAGTCGTAGGACACTTGGTCTCATCAAAAGGCCAACTCCCCCACAACTTAAACCAGTACGAGAATTTTCAGCATCACCCGTTCCGTGTAATGAAAGTTTCAGGAGTATCTGCATCGAAGCTTTCAGATCAGGGTATCTGGAATCTAAAGATGTAAATGGACAAGAGCATATCTGTCCTACATCAAAACTGGTACAATGATAGACAATGCTTCCCTATGAACCCAAGGGAAGCTTTTTTGTAAAAAGTCTTGACATTTTTTTGTTTGTTTTTATTATATATCGTACATAACAAAAAGAAGTATAAACAAAAAAACATTTTTATATGGAAAAGAAGTATGAGTTAACAGAAAGGTACATTATTCATAATGATAAGAAATTGTACCGTATCCGAGCATTAAAAGACTTCGGATTTGTAAAAGCTGGAACTCTTGGTGGTTTCATCGAGAGTGAACAAAATCTATCCCAAGAAGGTAACTGTTGGGTCTCCCATGAAGCGATGGTGTTTGATGACGCTGTCGTCAAAGATAATGCAATTGTGAGAGGTCGGAGTAAAGTCTCTGGCAATGCTACAATAGCAGGAGATGCTGTCATTGAAGACACTGCAATTGTCAAAGATTTTGTCTTGGTACGGGACCATGCAACCGTACAGCATAATGCAAAGCTGTCTGACCATGTAGTCATATTTAGCAATGCTTTGGTCAAAGGCAATGCAAAAATAAGACATAGTGCATATGTCGGTGGTGACTGCATTATCACTGACAATGCCACTGTTGCTGGCTTTGCAAAACTGATTGGACCGGTATCTGTAAGAGAAAATGCATATATCGGTGGTATCACCATGCGGTTCTCTTGTAGAGATATCAAAGGATTTAGATTATTCTAAAAATCTTCTTAAAAAAATAAGGTCTGGTTTGTCCAGGCCTTTTTGTGTAATTAAATTTTTTCTTTATTTTTGGCTATTTCATTGATTAATATTTCAATATCATCATCTACTGCCCTCTTGTTTCGGTGTAATTTACCACATTTTGTGCATTGAAATAATATTTTCATAGTTCAATTTCTAATTTCATAATTTATAGGTCTCATGATACCATGACACTCGCTTGCTCTATCTCATGGGATGTCCCCATCAACATGTAATGAAGTAAAACAATATGGACAATGATTTCTGCAAGTTTTGGAAGCGATAGGAACTTGTCTACCACATCACACACAAATAAATGATTCGTTTATTTTTTTCATATCAATTTAATATTTTTCAAAAAAAAAGAAAACCGAAAAGCCGTAAAAATCACATATTCATCTCCTAATTTAATAATGGGTAGCTCGTCCCGAAATTCATCAGGAATGCCGTCTCCCAGGAGTTTAGTGAGATAGTAATAGTTTTGCAATTCATACGAACTCCTCAGTATTCTGATATTGATTATATAATTTATTTTTTATTTTTCAATAAATATTTTTTATTTTCAATAAAAAAAGTCCCCAAATTTTTGACAAATTTAAATGTTTTGTGTATAATTGTATATGTATCATTTATTTTTATAAAATTATTATGATATGAAACCCTTTAAAAATATAAGGTCTAGACTAGAAATATGTAAACTTAGACATATATTAATATTGATGTGCACTAGTTTTTGTGTAATTATTTGAAATATTTTATTTTCAGATGTAGCTTTTTGAGGACTTTTAGACGGAGATAACATATATGTAGAGTACGAACCAGCAAAATCATCACTGCCTCACGGAGTAACTTCTGGGGATGTAATCGCTAGATTGACTTGAGCAGATATTGATTCTATCACTGTAACTAGCAATGGTTGATTAGAACACTTATTTACTCAAACTTGATCGTTTACATTTAGATATAAATACAGAGATAGCATCGATATTACTACAAAAACTATTAAAGCAACAGTTGATTGGATTGACAAAGAGCCACCTCATTGTAATATAATATCAAACACAAGCTGAGAAAATTATCGTTTATGATGTTCAAAAGAGTGAATGGATGAGTGTACTAATGGAAATCCTTTGATGGAACGAATATATCAACTTGGTAATGATTTGCTTTGATACCAATCAAATTGTGTCAAATCTTGTCAAAAAAACAATATTGTAGAATTTTCATGACAACTAACAAATAATGATGTGGTAGTTATGTTAACATGATGTGATGAAGAAATTATTATAACAAATAATAATCATAGTGACACATATACTTTTACTGAAAATGGAGATTTCACTTTTGAATACGAAGATTTGGCATGAAATCCATGAGATAAAACTGCACATATAAATTGAATAAATAGGATAGATCCAGAATGTGAAATTGAATATTCTACAAAAAATCCTACATCAAAAAATGTCATTGCGACACTAACATGATGTAATAAAGAACTAAGTGGAGTACAAATGTCATATACTTTTACTTGAAACTGAAATCATATTTTTAATTTGTTGGATAAGTTTTGAAATACCTGAACAGAAATAGCTAAAGTGACTTGGATTGACAAAGAGAAACCTACATGTGATGTAGACTTTAATCCAAGTAGCAATACCACATGAGATGTATTGGCTATATTGACTGGATGTAGTGAAAAAATTACAGAATCAGAAACTATGTTTTTGTTTACGGATAATGGATCTTATACATTTAGATATCAAGATTTGGTATGAAATACTGGAGCAACACAGGCTACCGTAAATTGGATATTGTCTAATGATGCGCTAACCGGTATTACTCATACTATAAATGATGGTGTAATCACATTAAATTGGGAAACTGTAACTGGATACGATGGTGATGTAGATTTTTATCTATGGTATGAAAATAGTAAACAATATTCATTACTTGGTACAATATGACTTGAAAGCAAAAGTTTTAGTTTTGAAGCTCAACGAGAATGATGACATATGATAAAAATTGTACCTAAAAACTGATGAAATATTGTATATTATAGTGTAACTTATGATGGCACACATCCTACAATTACTCCTACATGTGAAATTGAGTATCCTGATCCTGATAAGCATCCTACTAATCAGGATGTCATCGTAAAATTAACAAATTGTAATGAAAAAGTTTATGTGACAAATACCGATGGTTGAAATATATTTCATACCTTTACTGATATTTGAACTTTCACATTTAAATTTAGAGATGATTATGGTAATACTGGAGAGACAACTGCGAATGTAGATTGGATAGACAAAGTATCACCAGAATGCGAAGTATATTATTCTAACAGAGCTATAACTACAGAGACTGTAATAGCCACTGTAAATATTGACAGCTGTACTGAGAGTATTCACTTTGAAAATGGATATGAAAGTAATTATACTTTTACTCAAAATGGAAAGCATATATTTTATTTTTTGGATGATGTATGAAATATCGGTACTGCAGAAGCTAATGTATCATGGATTACTTGAAATAATGAAATAGAATTATCGTATGCTATCACATGAATCAATCATATGGAAAATGAGTGAGACATAATTCTTACTTGGGATAGTATGAATGGAAAGTATATGAATATATGGATTAATTATAATTCTAATGGATATGACATATTGGATGAAGATATCAATATTAATGATCAAAGGTATTCGTTTGAGAGTCTAGGTACGGGACATTATTCTATAAGATTCGTACCACAAAATAATTTATTAGAGTCTGAATATTCTTTTGACATAGCAGAAAAAGATAATAATCTGGATAGAGAAATTCATTGTGAAGTAATATATTCAACATATGAAATAACTAGTGGAGATGTAATTGCCATGCTTACATGATGTGACAGCGATATCATCAGTAATGCCATACATACATTTGAACAAAATGATACGTATACATTTGAATTTGAAGATACAGATTGAAATCACGGTCAGACAGTAGCTACTGTAAATTGGATTGATAAGACTCCTCCACACTGTACTGTCTCTTATTCTACCACACAAGCAACAAGTGGTAATGTAATTGCTACTATATCTTGTGATGATACGACTGCTACTATTAAAAACAATAATTCACAACCTAAATATACATTTACCGAAAATGGTGAATTTACATTTGAAGTCTCTGATGCTGTATGAAATTCAACATTGATTACTGCTAATGTTAATTGGATTGAGCATATAATATCGTGTAATATCATATATTCTACAGAATCTCCTACTAATGGAAATGTCGTTGCCACACTGACTGGTTGTAATAAAGAAATTGTCATAGACAATGATAGCCATGTATTCACTGAGAATGATGTTTATATTTTCAATTTCACTGATTGATCTGGAAACTCATGACAAAGTATTGCTAATGTAACTTGGATCGATAAACAAGCCCCTACTTGTGATGTACAATATTCTTTTACTTGATTTACAAACAAAAATGTAACTGCTAGTATTTCATGTAATGAAGATGTAAATATTAAAAACAATAACCATGAAAACTCTTATATTTTCACTTGAAATGGTAAATTTATTTTTGAAGTCTCTGATATAGCTTGAAATAAAGTATCTGTCACCGCTAATGTAACTTGGATCGATAAGCAAGCCCCTACTTGTGATGTAGTATATACCACAAGACAACAAACTAATTGGGAAGTAATTGCTACTCTTGCAAATTGTTCAGAGCAAATATCTCCTATTCCATGATACAATCTATATCATAGATTTTCATCAAATGGAAGTCATACTATAATTTTTCGCGATACTGTCTGAAATATTTGATCAGCAAAAGCTGAAGTAGATTGGATTATTATAGATAATTGAAATGATAATGAACAAGAAACTTGATCAAATGAACAAGAATATCCTATCACTGGATTAAATCATTCTTTTCATGATGATTATCTAATAATCACATGGATACCATTAATTTCTGGGAATATGAATGTCTATACATTAAACTATGATAATACTTATTTTTGGTTAGGTACAATCCCTACAAATTATGAATATTATATTTTAGAACCTGTAAAAGATTATGAAATTAAGTTCTCTCCAATAGATTCTGATACAAAAGATGTATATTATAGGATAATAAGTCCTGTATCTGACGATGAACCAACCAATCCTGATGAACCAATCAATCCTGATGAACCAACCAATCCTGATGAACCAACCAATCCTGACGAACCAACCAATCCTGACGAACCAACCAATCCTGATGAACCAACCAATCCTGACGAACCAACCAATCCTGACGAACCAACTAATCCTGATGAACCAACTAATCCTGATGAACCAACTAATCCTGATGAACCAGAATTACCTATAGACAATGAAATTCCTACTTGTGCAATTTCTTATTCTCCTAATCAAGAAACTAGTGAATATGTAATTGCTACACTATATGGATGTTCAGAGAAAATCAGGCCATTGGAATGATTTAGTACTTCACATTTATTTACTGATAATTGAAATTTCTGATTTTATTTTATGGATGATAGTGGAAATATATGAACAGCACGAGCAAATGTGGATTGGATTGTACATGATAGTCATCCTAATGATATAAATCATGTAATGACATGATTGAGCCATACAATATCTGGCGCAAAAATCAATCTATTTTGGACACCTCTGACTCATGGAGTCGTAGAAATATATCTGTGAGGTAGTAATAGTGCAGAATTTGAGAAAATATGATCAACAAATATCAATTATTGAGAATTCTTGACAGACATAACCAGGACATGAGAATATTTATTTAAATTTGTACCTATAAATTGAGATTCTGTTACTTACATTGTTTATATAGATAATTATCTATGAAGTGGTAATATTCCAGTATGTAAAGTAATATATGATTATCAAAAAAATTCTGTAGTAGCATCACTTACTGGTTGTGATAGAGAGATATCTGTAGTAAATAATTGATGAAAAAAAAGTCATGTATTTGAAGATGGAGAAAATAAATTTACATTTGAATTTAAAGATAATATTTGAAACATCTGAAAGTTAAGTGCATACATACGATATTCTCAAGATTTTGACAATTATGATAATAATTACTTATCAAATTTCTTATCAATATGAAATTTAGTATCTGGTCCTCAAAATAACTATTTAGCCATTCATAGTAATACTCCATTTAGTGGATCATTCACTCTTACTGGACAAAACATATTGCTTGACAATGGTGCTATACTAGAATGAAATGTGACTTGTGTATTATCTAAAGGTAATGACTTAACGATAAATATCGGTGGATTATGATCTAAATCAGTAAACGATATAATTGTTCCTGGTAATTTTGCATGATATATTAGTTATCCTTTACCTAAAGTTTTCTACACAGATGATATATATATCAATTTTGATTTAGATATTAAAAAAGCACCAGAATGATCTTGTCTAATAGATGATGTATCTATCATCAGTAGACCAAATTCTGTGTTATCTACAAAGAAAATAGATGCTAAGACGGGTACCTATTATAAATCTCAAGATATTGGAATCTCTGGATTACCTGAAAATATGGCAATACCGGTTTTTGCAAATATTGACTATAATGATACGACTATCAAAAATTATTGAAAATGTATAGATGATAATTGAACTAGTATCAATTATTGTGAATGAAAATACATCACAGATATCGTACTTTACAAAAATTGAGAAATAGTTACATGATGAGAAACTGTATGACAAAATGGGGATATATTCCAAATTAAGGTAAAATCTAGTATCTATGAAAATTCAAATATAACGGCGAATTTAATGTTTGGACACACAAATAAATCAATAATATCTCAATTCTCTGTAGCTACAAGCAATACTGGAGAAAATGTACATGGTAGTGCAGGATTTGAATTTGATTATTCTAGTTTTGATTCTGACTATGAATTTGAATGGAATCAAGCATATCAATATTCTCATTTCTATGGTATCACAACAAAATCTCCAATCAAAAGTGCAGATATGAGGTGAGATTTGACTAGGATAGCTATGGCAAAAATGCTATCACAATATGCTATCAATGTGCTAGGATTAAACGTGAATGATAGCAAAAAATGTTCATTTAATGATGTGACTTGGTCAGAAAATAATGCTTATGATGAATGAGTGACAAATGCTTGTAAATTATGAATTATGTGAATCAATATGCCTTGAAATAATTTTAGACCTTATGATTTAGTGACAAGAGCCGAATTTGCTACTGCTCTATCTAGATTGTTGTACAATACTGAAGATGGAAAAATCTTTTACTATTCCACACATATTAGTAAATTAAGAGCTAAAGAAGTCATAAAAGATACAAATCCAAATTTGATTGAAAAGAAATGATATATCATGCTAATGCTTATGAGAGCAAAAGATACTCTGGAATAAAAATTTATTAAATAAAAAGTCGGATATTAATCCGACTTTTTTTATTTTAATCTATATACTGTCATTATTCAGCATCTTCTGTAGATTCTCTATTTGCTTGAATCCTATCTGGGTTTTCTTTTGCAAAATCTACTTTTACTTGTCTTTCCCAAATTTCTTTTTCATTCATTTCTGCTTGTGCTTTTGCAGCATCATCTGCATTTGCGAATTCTACAAATCCGAATCCTCTACTTCTACCTGTCTCGTTGTCCAATACAACTCTAGCGAAAACTACTTCTCCAAATTTTTCAAATTCTTCTTTGAGGTGTTTTCCTCTCATTTTTCGTGGTAATCCACTAACAAACAATTTTGTTTGGCTAATAACTTGTTCTGCCATTTCTCAACAAAAAAATAATATAAAATTAACCCAAGTCATACGACTTGCAGAGTTCTTATATATTTTATTTTTAGTATTACAAGACTTTTTTATAATTTCATTTGCTATTATTTTAAAAAAGCATATATAGTAATTGTTTTTTAATTTTTGTTTGACTAAAAAAATGGATGGACAAACACATCAGCAATCAATGAATCAACAACCAGCTTGAAATACAGTAAACAATCAAGAAGAGCCAGAACAATGATTAGCTATTGCTAGTTTTGTGCTATCTTTGGTAGGATTTAACATACTTTGATTAATCTTTTGAATTATTGCTCTAAACAAGAAACAGCTTAGATGGGCAGCTTTGGCTTGAACAATCATTTCTGCTGTAAAATTAGTCCTTTCCACATTTATTCTAATAGGAATTCTTGCTGGAGCATTGATTCCTAGGATGTGAGCTGCTCGTGATAAAGCATATGATGTCGCAAGGAAACAAAATGTAAGGACTTTGACCATGGCTGTGATGAGTTATAGTCTGGATAATAACGACAAATATCCTAGTAATATCGAAAACCTAGATTTAAGCAAATATTCGATACCTGCATGAAATTTTTATTGAAATCCTTTGGATGGAGATACTTATAATTACTTACAATTGAACAATTGAGATCATTTCGTGATTTATACTGATTTATCATGTATAGATTGTGGTAATTGCGATAGCAATATGGTATCCAATATGACAGATTTTGAATCAGCAGACAAATATACCTCTAATACTTCTTGAGGATCTTATTGCCTAGTTTATTAATAATTTTATTTTATAATATTTTTAAAATGGCAGAAAATGTAGAAAATCAATCAAGTTGATTGGCAATTGCTAGTTTTGTTTTAGCTTTGGTTGGATGTTTATTCCTTTTGATACCTTTTATTAGTGTTATCCTTTGGATTTTAGCAATAATATTCGGTATTGTCGCTTTGTGCAAAAAACAACAAGCTAAATGGGCATCTATCCTCTGAATCATCATTTCAATATTGTGAGCAGCTATCACTTTGATTGTATGATTATTCGTTGGAAAATTAATTGCAGAAAACAAAGATGAATTTATATCTCCTATTACTGAATTTTCAGCATGGGTAGAAGAAAATCCAGAAGTGGCTGCATTGATGGAAAATGAAGAATTTAATGAAAAATTTCAATCTACTTTGGAACAAAGATTAGCTGAAAAATATGGAGAAGATTACGAAAACATAGAAGATTTAGAAGGAATCTTTGATATCTGGGGAGATTTATTTGAAGAAATGAAAAATGTAGCTACAGAACTTGCGGCTCAAGAAGGTCTAGCTTTGGAAAATACTGAGGAAATAGTAGATGAAGAACCTGTAGAAGAAAATATGGAAGAAGTAGTAGAAGAACCTACTGAGGAAGTAGTTGAAAATGTTGTGGAGGATACCGTTGAAGAACCTACTGAAGAAATTATTGATGATACTACGACTGAAGAAATTGTGGATGAATAATAATCAAAAACATTAAAATAAAAAGACAGCTCGTCATTGGGCTGTTTTTTTTATTTATTAGTTATTTCGAAGGAAGGTAATAACTATTCCGACGTGGTCCTCCGGCAAGCCAAGAGTCCTCGTGAGACGGAAGAGGATCCTCGCTTCGTGGAAAGGAATCCATCTCCTCATCATTTCGAGGAGCCTCGCGACGAGAAATCCATTTTTCATTCACTGGATATCTCCCCATTCGCTTCGCTCAGAGTCGAAATGACTCAAAATTATAAAACCTTTACCATATAAGTTCCAACTAAAGAATATCACTGTTTTTCGTAATATTTTCTCACTCAAACTCATGAAATTACAGATAGATTTTTGTATCAATTATCTTTTGAAATTTGCTCTGCCATAGAAAGTAACTGGGATCCAAATCAACGATGCTGCTTTTGGTCATTGGAATCGATATTTTCTTTTAATCATGCAAGCTGTCCGTAAATATGTAATTCACGAATTAAAGCCGTCTCTTTTCATAGTCATTCTCGCTCAACTGTCTTGTCTGGATTTGGAAGTAGTAATCTCGTGAATCAGTAAATATATCCTTGTAAATCTTCAAATGAAATAAAATATTCTCTTCAAACTGAACTATCGTATTGTCTAATTACGAGATTTGGCTGTGTTTCCACATTCTTTTTTCATTTTTCATCTCTATTCCTAATTTCTCTACTCCTTGTATCTAAGCATACAAAATTTCTGTAAGATTCTAAGTCCGGTTTCTGTCAAATGATAGTAGTTTTGATTGGATTATCAGATACAGGGCTTCCCTCCTTTTTAAAGGAGGTGGCCGAAGGCCGGAAGATTTTTCAGTTGTTTTCCACCAATTCATACTCTCAATATAATCTTGAATATAGTTTTTTTGCCTGTTCTGGATTTAATTTTAATTCTTTTTTTAATTCATTGTGAGTAAGTTGAGAAAGGTTTGTAATATTGGAACCGGCTGTAATTTCTGTAGCAGGAATATCACGAATCAGTCTCTTGATCCTCGTATATGGTGGGATAATTTCCAAAAAAGTTTGTTTGATTAGCTTCTGAATGTAATCAATAGTAAGGGGCGTATATTCTCCCTTTTCATATAAATCATACAAAATAGTATTTTTTACTACAGATGTCGGATAGAATTTGATTTCATCTGGTTTGAGGTATGGATCAGAATAGATTTTTTGGAAAGTTCACAAATCTTTTTCGTAGGTATAGCCATACAATCCTGGCATAATATGGATTGAAAATTTGAATCAATATTGTCTGAGTTTGTGAATCGCCTCGCGAATTTGCTGGACTGTATGTCATCTACGATTTGCTGATAAGATATCGTCATACATGGATTGGACTCACATTTCCAATCTTGTCACTCATAGTTCACGCCACATCCTACAATTTTCATCTGTAGCAAATTCAGGTCTGGTCTCTATAGTCAGACCAATAATCCTATTTTCAGCAGTTTCATTTTTTTTGATTGCTTCTTGTAGTGTGGATGAATACTTGATGGAATCGATGTTTGTAAGTTCGTATTTGAATCTATATTCATCTGTATTCTCAGAATCATTTACAGTTTCTGTACCTTTGGGAAATTTTATCTCAAGCTGTGAAAAGGTATTACAAGCATCGTAGAGCTTTTTTATAAAATCAATCTTGTAATCATTAGGATAGAAATCCCATGTACCTCCAAGCACTATCATCTCAATTTTGTCTGTCTGGTGACCAGTCATTGTGAGAGACAAAAGTCTATTGTATACTTGCTTGATTGGATCAAATTGATTGAGAAGTGCTCTCATTGCTCCAGGTTCTGAGCTAATATAACTTTTTGGCATTCATTGCTCATTGGGACAAAAAATGCATTGTCCTGGGCATGGATATGGTTTTGTGAGGACTTGGACAGCCACAATTCCAGACTGAGAACGGACTGCCCTCTTTTTTAGCAATGATTCAATCTCAATATTTTTCTCGATTTTTTTGTCTGAAAGTAGTTCATGATATGCACGAAGTAGTTTGATATTGGTAGGAATATCTGATAATTTTAATTTTTTAGCAAAATCTCTCTTGATATCTTTGAGATCATCAAGGTTTAATTTCTGCTCAGAATTTTGAGCAATTATTTGTAATATTAATTCGTGATAAGGATTCATTGTGTCTGGATTGTAAAGAATCGTGGTTTTTTTTCAATGAAAAATATACAATTGAAAAAATAATTATTTTAATTACCATTGAGCGACGCTTGATGGTTTTTTATTTTAGAGAAATAAAAAATGAGAAGTAATATAATTAATGATCCATATTCAGATTACCATATTCATAGTCTTTTTTCAGATTGAATCTCTACAATTGAAGAGATTGTACAATTTGCAGGGATACTATGAATGAAAGAAATAGCAATCACAGACCACAGCGATCAAGCCGTAAAAGTTTGAATTGAACAAAATAAAATTACTCCAGGATGATGAGCAAGATATTCATTGAATAATTGGGAGAATGTACGAAACGATGTAAAAGTAATATTTTGAGTAGAATGAGATGTCTTGAATGAAAATGGAGACACATGTCTGGATTTACAGTGACATCCACAAAAATTTACAATTTTATCTGTACATCGTCGTGTGTATGAATCAGATCCAACAACTACTTGAAAGTGATTTTTGTCTGCAATAGAAAAATATCATGATCAGATTGACTGCATAGGACACCCATATTCAAAGAAACAAAATTGAGAATTTATAGATATAAAAGCTCTAGTTGAATTGTGTAATCAATACGATATTCCAATTGAATTTAATCATAGTGTACTTGATTCTAAAGATTATATTGAGGAAAATTTGATTTATGTCCTGAAAAATACTAAAAAAATCTATGTAAATAGTGATGCACATAATTTAACTCAAATAAAACAACTAAGAAAAAGTTGTTATGATTTTTTAGAAAATTTGTAAAAAAATGAAATTACTACTCTCTTGCTTTGAATGAACTGCACCAATACTCGCAAATGAACTAAAAATCTTGGGGTATAAACCATTTGATAATTTTTCTACTTGAATGTATGTCCTATGAAACGAGAAAGACATATGGAGACTGAATCTAAATTGCAGAATTGCGAACAAAATTTTCTGTGAGGTCAGTAATTCGATTATAAATAATTTCGATGAATTGTTTGATTTTGCTTATGGTATAAACTGGGAAAACTATGTAACAAAATGACATAAAATAGAAGTAGATGCAAATATATACAATTCGACAATCGATAGTAAAAAATCTACCCAGAGCATCGTGAACAAGGCTATACTAAAAAAATTAGTCTGAGATGATAGGCAGAGATTTTCAGACCCAAAACTCAGACCTGTAAATATCTTGGTACAGATTATTGAAAATAAATGCTCAATTTTGGTAAACACCTCCTGAGATTCTCTACACAATAGATGATATAGGGTACAGACTTGAGAAGCTCCATTGAAAGAAAATTTAGCTGCAAGTTTGCTCAGACTTTGTAATTGGCACTACAAGACTCCTCTACTGGATCCGATGTGTGGAAGTGGTACAATCTGTATAGAAGCTGCTATGATTGCTAGAAATATAGCTCCATGATTGAATAGACACTTCTCTTTTGAAGATTTTATTGGTTTTGATAGTACTGAATTTGAAAAGATGAAAAAAGAGCTGAAATCAAAGATATTTCCATGAACTTATGAAATCGTATGACATGATATAAATCCCAAAATGATTGAAATTGCAGAAATTAATGCAAAATCTGCATGAGTAGCTGACACTATAAAATTTGAATGTAGAGATATATTTAAAACAAAACAGCGAAATGGCTTCATAGTGACAAATCCTCCGTATGGGAAAAGACTCAGAAATTATGATTTGGATGGATTGTACAAAAATTTGATAGAGATGTACAAATGAAATCTTGGTTGTTTCATATCATCCTATACAAATGTGGACAAAATGGTTTGATTTGATTTCAAAATTAAGAATCTAAATAATAATGCAGAAGCTGTGAAAGTATATTTGAAAAAATAAAAAAAACCAGCTAATTGCTGGTTTACTTTGATTAAATATTTAAGGAATAATTATTCAAAATAGGCACATCTTACCTGTTTTAGATTTTTTGCAGATGTCTGTCAAAGAGTATACTCCATCGTAGTGGTATATCCATTGTCATATTCATTTTCGCATATTGCTAATGTAGGGTAATCTGACAAATCTCAATTATCTATCCTTTGTAAAAATCTAACAATACTTCACTCTAATTGTAAACCATCTTCTCATGGGTAATAAGATGTCTCAAATATCTTTTCTCATTTTTGGACATCATATACTTGTAGCAATCTCTGAGATGCACTAGTACCATTGTCCAAGATGAGATATTTTCACTGGATAGCAAAAAAATATTGTGCTTCATCATTGTCCACTAATGAAAATACTTCATCTCAATTTTCATCGTATACACGGATATCTTCTCATACATTTTCTCCTCTATCTCCTGTCTGCACTGTATATACTACAGTTTCTTCAGTAGGTTCCTGCATCTGTTCCTGTCATTGTCCGTTTTCTACTGACAATGCACCATCCCATGGTAAACCTGTAGTCGATATATCTGTTGGATCTATAGTTTTTGGAGTACAAGCTGGCAAAATAATTAATAATGAAAAAGTAAGTATTAATAATGAAAGCTTTTTTTTCATAAATATTTTATTTTAGATAGTAAAACTCGTAATTAATCCAAATTGTTGAATATCTTGTGCATGATTCAGTTTATTAATTTTGGAGATCATTCATCATCATATCTTTTTGCCAATTCAATAAGCTCGTTTAACAAAACTTCTTTTGGTGTATCAAGGACTTTTCGCTCTACATATCCCAATAAGAATAACGATTGATTCATGGTATTCATCTCTTGGAATGAGAAACTTTGAGTATGCTTATTGATAGCCTCAATAGCTTCTTGTAGATACTGTCTGTATGCTCCTCATACTTTCATCACATAATCCATATCTATCTCTTCTACATTTCGCTTATCAAAAAATATTTTCACAAAATACTCGAAATTTTCATCATCAGATACAGACAATTGATTCATGATTTTTTGCTTTAAGATTGCTTTATTCTTTTCAAATTCCTCTGCATTTGATTGGAATATATTTTCTACAGACAATACTTCTGCCATTATATTGTCCTGCTTTGGTAAATTATGAAAAAAGCAGCATTGATAAAAATAACTCAACACTACTTTTCTCGCATTAATTCTATTTCATACTTTCATTAACTATCAAATTATTGATAAAGACTATGCTTCAACAACTTTATCCTTTGATTTAGATTTTATAGTAATTACTTGCTTTCCCTTGTAGTATCCACAAGATGGGCATACTCTGTGAGATAATTTAGATTTTCCACAATTTGAACATTTAGTCACATTGTATCTAGAAGATAAATCTTTTAGAGTAAGTCTCTCCCATGTAGAATGTCTCTGATTACTTTTGTGGACTGATATTTTTTTCCTTGGTCATATTCCTGCCATTTTGATTTTCTAATAATGAATAAATATCTTTTTAGGAATTACTCCTTTTTTGTAGTCTTTTTTGCTGGAGCCTTTTTTGCTGCTGGTTTCTTTTCTGCAGGTTTTTTAGCTGGAGCTTTCTTTGCTGGAGCTTTTTCTGCTTTTTCAACTGTCTCAGCTTTTTCAACTTTTGCTACTTTTTCTTCTTTTACTGCTTTTGTAGCAACTTTTTTGGCTGGAGCTTTTTTTTCTACTGCTTTTATATCAGCTGGATCAACATTTACTATAGTCTTTAAATATTTTCTACCATCAAATCTAACTTTGTTTGATTTTGAAAATCTTACTATTCCATCTACCCCAGCATGAATTGAATAATCATTTCCGAGGTATGTATTTTTTCCAGCTTCGTATTTATTTCATTTTTGTCTAACAATTATACTTCAAGCTGTAGCTTTTTGTCATCCAAATATTTTGACTCCACGAAACTTTGGTTGTGAGTCTCTTAGGTTTTTTGCAGATCATGCTGCTTTCTTATGAGCCATTATAATTCATTAATTAATTAAATTTTTTTACGGTAATATCTTATATTGATTTGCCATTTATTGTCAAGATAATATTTTTTACATTCTATTCAAATCCATTTTCTTTCCTAAAGTGTTCTCATACAGGTAGTAGTCTTCAGATGATTACATTGGATTTTAGGTCTGATAATGTATCTACTGCTCACCTCAATGATGCACCTACCATCACTCTGATTGTCTCTTGGAATGATGCTGCAGATAACCAAGAATCAGCTTCTTTTGCGATACTTGTCAATCCTAAAGCTAATCTCTTTCATTCTGCTGGCATCTTTCATTGTTCTTCTAATTCCTTGTTGATCTTTACGAAATCTTCGTATTTTACATATGTTCATGGTATAAATCCTGCTTCTCCTGGTTTTTCAATGAATACCTTTGAGAATAATTGTTTTACTACTACTTCGATATGTCTATCATTTAGTCATTGTCACTGATCTGAATATACTTTCTTTACTTCTCTGATGATGTATTTCTGTGCTTGGATATCTCATACTATATCTTTGTAAGAAGCCACATCCAATGCTCAGTTTGTAAGTATCTGTCATTTGTATACGAAATCTCATTCTTTGATTCCCAACAAATTTAATCACTTGTATGATTGTTTTGATGTCTCTTTTACTCACAAAACGATACCATCTTTTTTCACTTCTACTACAGTACCATCTTCATGAACTTTCATCTTGCTATTTCATTTTGTAGCATAATCTGTTCATTTTTTCAAATTATCTCATTTCTTCACGATAATTTCATATCCATCTTTTAGTGGGTATGTCTTTTTTTGATATTCTGATTCGATATTTACATATCTATCTGCTCATTTTTCAGAGAAATGGATAGTACCATCAAAAGGTGCAACTACTGCAGGTTTCTTTGGTGCTCTCATCTCAAATAATTGCTTAATCCTATCAATACCTTGAGACATATCCTCTCATCCAGCGACTCATCCATGGTGGAATGTCTGCATCGTTAGCTGTGTAGCTGGCTCTCAGATAGATTGAGCAGCGATAATTCATACTGGTACTCATACCTCTACCAACTTTCTAGTAGCTAGATCCATTCCATAACATTTCTGACATACTCCACTTGGAGACATACATGTCAATGGTGATCTATAGTATATTCATTCTATTCACTCATCATCCAAGATATAATTGATATTATCTTTGCTAATCATCTCTCATTCTCTCAATATCACTGTACCATTTGAATCTTTTACATCTTTGGCCAATACTCTTCCATTTATTACTTCTTCAAAGTTTTCTCATGTCAATTCTGCTTCTTCTTTTGTGAAGTATATAGATTTGTCTGTACCACAATCATCTGTCCTTACTACTACTTCTTGAGAAGAATCACAAAGTTTTCTCGTCAAATATCATGATTCAGCTGTCCTCAAAGCTGTATCGGCTTTTCCTTTTCTTCATGAGTGAGCTGAAATAAAGTATTCTGTAGGTTTTAATCATTCTACGAAACTTCACTTGATAGGAAGTTCAATAATTTCTCATTTTGGATCTACTACTAATCACTTCATACCAGATATCTGAGTCATGTGAGTCTGTGATCATCTAGCTCCAGAGTCTACCATACTATACAAGTCATTTCCTGGTCATATAATTCATTTCAATTTTTCCTCTACATCTTTCTTTACTTGTGTCCATACTTCGATCACTAATCTATGTTTCTCTGAATCTGAGAAGAATCCTTTGTAAAAGTATTTGTAAACTTCGTTTGCTTCATCTTCTCATACTTTCAAGATATCATATTTTTCCATAGGGATCTTCATGTCTGTAATATTTACAGAATTAGCAGCCCATGTAGCATAATGGAATCATAGATCCTTGATATCATCAGCTACTTTTACAGTAGTAGCCATATCATATGTGTCAAATATCTTACTCAATAATTTCTTCAATTCTTTCTTTCATTGTTTTTGATTTACAAAAGGTATCTTGTCTGGCAAAATCGAATTGAATATCACTCTTCATACAGTAGTAGTGATAGTCTCTCAATTGTGTTTCAATACTATCTTGTCTTTTTCTGTTAAGTCTCCATTATCAAATGCTTTTAACACTTGTTTCATAGATTCAAAATATCATACGATAGGTGTCTTTTCAGCCCATTCTGTATCTGTATTGTAGTCTGGATATCTCTTGTCAAATCCGTCTGTCAAATAGTATATTCACAATACCATATCTTGAGAATGTGTAATTGTAGGCTCTCATGATCCTGGTCTCAAAATATTTTTGTCTGCTGCAATGATTTCTCTAGCTTCTTTCTGTGCTTCCTCTGATAATGGAAGATGTACAGCCATCTGATCTCAGTCAAAGTCGGCATTGAATGCTGGACAAACTAATGGATGAAGTCTAATTGTCTTTCATGTCATCAATTTGATTTTGAAAGCTTCGATTGATAGTCTGTGCAATGTAGGAGCACGGTTTAACAATACATATTTATCTTTGATTACTTCCTCCAAAAATTTCAATGCTATTGGAGATTCATCTTTGATTAATTTTTCTGCTTGTTTTGGTGTATATACGATCTTTTTGTCAATAAGTTTTCCAACTATGAATGGAGTAAACATCTTTACTGCTACATAAATTGGTAATCCACACTCATCCAATTTCAAAGTAGGTCATACTGTAATGATAGATCTTCATGAGTAATCAACTCTCTTTCAAAGCAAGTTTTTCCTAAAGATTCACTCTTTTCCAGATAACATATCTGACAAAGATTTGAATACTTTCACTCATGCTCATCATTTTGCTGCACCTCCTCTCTCTCATACCAATAAATTGTTTACTGATTCTTGTAACAATCTGATTTCGTTCTTTTTTACTACATCTGGCATTCATACTTGTACCATCTTTCTAAGTCTGATATTTCTCATCAGTACTCTCCTGTAGTACAAGTTTACATCTGAAGATGCAAATTTTCAACCATCCAATTGAACTACTGGTCTCAAATCAGGTGGGATAACTGGTAACTTCCTAAGTACCATATTTTCTGGTTTTACTCCTGATACATATAAGTTGATCAATAATTTGATTAGAGACATCATCTTCTTTTTTTGATCCAATGATTTCAATTTTGAATATTCATCTAATCTCTTTTTGATTTCTTTCTTTACATCGATATTTTGCAACATTTTCAAAATTCATTCTGGTCAAGATACGAATTTGATGATATCGCTATATCTGTAGAAAATATTTCTATAATCACTCTCCAAAATTGTAGAACCAAAATGCAAATCTGAAACTATTGATTTTAGTCTATTGAATTCTGTAGTAAGTAATTCTTTGTTGGATACATACAATTTTTCTACTTCTTTCTGTTTTTTAGCATTATCTTTTGCTTCTTCCATATCTGATTTGTATAATTCTTCTACTTCAGCCATCTTTGCATCCAATGTCTCTTGTAACTTCTCATTTAATTGTTTTTTCTGTGCTTCTGATACATCTTCTGGTACTGCATATTTTACAAATGTCAAAATTCTATCTATTTCATTTGATGATAATTGTAATAATTGGTGGATTCATCCTGATGGACTAGATTTGTACCATGCATGCACTACTGGAGATGCTAAATCTACATGTCACATCCTAGATCTCCTAACTCTAGAAGTAGTCACTTCTACTCCACATCTTTCACATACAATACCCTTGTATCTAGCTCATTTATATTTTCCACAACTACATTCATAATTTTTTACTGGTCAAAATATCGTTTCACAGAATAATCAATGTTGTTTTGGTCTTCCTGTCCTATAATTTACTGTATCTGGATTGTCTACTGCACCATGTGACCATTTTGCTATGTCATCTACTGATGCAAGTGTAACAACTATTCAGTCAAACTTTGATTTTTGCATGAGGAAATTTTATTTGAAAATAAATATATTAGTCATTAGTCGCTAGTCAACAGTCCTCAGTCTACAGCCATCGAATTTTTTTAACTATCGACCAATGACTGACGACTAAAATTTCACAAAGTGAAATTTTTTATTCATCTATTTCTCCGCTATCTACCATATCTTCTAATACCTTATCCATGATATCTTCTTTTTCTCCCATCTGTTCTTCGTCTAAATCTGATATTTCATCATCTGATACTACAGATTTCTTCATCATAGTCTGTAATCATAATTCTTTGATTTTTTCTATCCTATTTTGAGCTAATTCGTCTAATTCTTCCTGAGATACTGGTCTAACATTTTGAGCCAATCATTTGAATAAGTATGTAACCAAATTGAAAGACTCTGGTAATCATCAGATATTTGGTTTTTGTCATTTGATGATAGATTCATACATCTTGTTTCTTCCTATCACATCATCAGATTTTACAGTCAACATCTCTTGTAATGTATATACAGCAGAATATGCTTCCAATGCCCAGACTTCCATTTCTCCAAATCTCTGTCATCATTGTCTAGATTTTCATCACAATGGTTGCTGTGTAATCAATGAGTATGGTCATACTGATCTAGCATGTATCTTGTCTTCTACCATATGTACTAATTTCAATAAGTGCATGTATCATACTGTAGCTTTGCTCTCAAATGGTTCTCATGTCTGTCCATCGTACAATTGTACATGGATTTCATCTTCGATTCCCAATTCACTTACCAATTTTTTGAAATCATCTAGTCCAAATCCAGAGAATGATCATGCTCAGAATTTGATTCCATATTTTTTGGCGATATATCACATCTGTACTTCAAACAACTGTCCTAAGTTCATACGAGATATTACTCACAATGGATTTAATACTACATCAATTGGATCTCATTCTTTTGAGTATGGCATATCTTCTTCTGGCACTACGATAGATACGATACCTTTATTTCAGTGTTTTCCAGCTAATTTGTCTCATACTTCTATCTTTCTAGTAGTAGCTACATATACTTTTACTTTTTTTCTCACTCAAGCCATCAAATTATCTCATTTTTTGGCATCAAGTACTACTACTTCTACCACCTTTCATTCACTTCCAGATGGCATGTACAAAGAAGTATCTTTTACATTTTTAGATTTGTCTCCAAATATTGCTTGGATCAATTTCTCTTCTGGAGTCAATTCTCATTCTGATTTTGGAGTAATCTTTCATACTAAGATATCTCATCATTTTACTATTGATCAGATCCTGATGATACCATCTTCATCCAAATTTTTCAATTTAGACATAGATACTCATGGAATATCGTTGGTAGTCTCTTCAGGTCATAATTTAGTATCAGATACCTCAATCTCTTTTTCTTCTATATGTATTGATGTCAGAGCATCATTTTTTACTAATCTCTGAGAAAGCACTATAGCATCCTCATAGTTGTATCATTTCCATGGCATGAATGCTACTTTTAGATTTTTTCACATAGCCAATTCTCCATTTTCTGCACATGGTCATTCTGCTAATACATCTCATTTCACTACTTTTTGTCATAGAGAAACTCTAGCTTTTTGATGGATACAAGATTTTGCATTTGATCTCTTGTATACTGTCAATGTATATTCTTTGATTCCAGATTTATATTTTACTTTGATTCTTTTTCCATCTACATATATCACTTCTCCTGCATCTTCTGCCAATATTGTGGCATGTGTATGCTTGATCATGCTTTCCAATCCTGTACCTACCAATGGTGCATCATTTTGCAACAATGGTAATCACTGTCTGTGCTGGTTGGTACCCATTGAAGCACGCACAGCATCGTTGTGGTCCAAGAAAGGAATCAATGATGTATTTGGTGAGAATATCTGTGATGGATTGACATCTACATGAGTAATATCTTTGACATGCAAAGTAATCATCTCATTGAAATGTCTTGCAGCAACTCTCTTTGCTGTGATATTTCCATAATCATCTACTGATACTGTAGCATCAGCTATGAAATATTTTTCATCTAATTCTGGAGAGATGTACTCCACCTCTGTAGTAACAAAAGGTTTTACTTTCACTGTAGATTTATTCTTTCAATACATTTTTTCGATAGTAGTTGCTGCTTTTTCATCTATAATGCTATCTTCTTTTACAATTACTTTTTTGGTCTCTTTTCATTTTGCATCTAATTCTACTATATCACGATCTGCTACTCTATTTACCAATAAATCTTTCTTTGCCTCTACTTCCTTCAACACTTTGAATGCAGGTGTCTCAAGGAATCATTCCTCATTTATATGAGAATACAAAGATTGATATGTAACTAATCAAATGTTTTGTCATTCTGGAGTCTCGATAGGACAAATCCTTCCATAATGAGATGGGTGTACATCACGCACTTCAAATTTAGCTGTCTCTCTCTTTAATCATCCAGGTCACAATGCTGTAATCCTTCTCTTGTGCTCCAATTCTGACAAAGGATTAATCTGGTCTAAGAACTGTGACAATTGAGAAGTAGCAAAGAAACTCTTGATTGAGTTGTCTATGATTTTGAAGTTCACTATATCTGTAATTTTTGGAGTATTATCAAGATTTAATACAGACAACTTTCCTTTTACAGATTTTGTGAATTTTCTCATCACTGGTCATAAGTGAGCATACAAAATCTCACCCATTGTCCTAACCCTTTTATTTGAAAGATGATCAGAATCATCTGTATAATATCATTTTTTGTGGTTTGATAAGTTTAATAAGTATTTGATAGATGCTACTAAATCGTCTCCATCAAAAAGATTTGATTCTTGAGCATCCAATGGCTTATTTAATCCGAGTTTTGCATTGATTTTTCTCCTTGCAATCCTTCATATACTAATCCTATCAAAATTTAGAAATTGATTTTTGATATAATCTAATGCACTTGAAGGATCAATCAATTCACCAGGTCTCAACTTGTTGTAAATATATTCTGCTGCAGACAATGCATCTGTAGTAGGATCTTTTTTCAATGTGATATCTATAAAATCTGTATCTTCTTCATCGAGACAATCTACAAACAATTCTCTGATACTCTCATCTGTCTCTACTCCAAATACTCTAAGCAATGTAGTGATAGGAAATTTCCTAGATTTATTTACTCTCACTACGATAACTCCAGATTTCTCTACTTTGGTCTCGATCCATGGTCATCTCTCTGGTATAATTTTGAATCCATAACCAAAATCTTTCTGATTGAAGAATATTCAATATGATCTAATCATCTGAGAGATGATAACTCTCTCTACTCAGTTGATGATATATGATGCATATGGTGTCATGATAGGCAATGTACCTATATTTGCACGCTTTTGGAATAAGACTTTTTCTGATGATTTTTTTCATCCCTCTCATGTATTTTCTACTAATTTTACTTTTCCAGAAATTACTCATCCGTATGTCAATTCTTTTTTCTTACATTCTTCCATATCATTTTGTGGTTCGGAAATTTTGATATCAGAAATAGTGACATACATTTTGTCTCATGCAAGATCGTATATAGGATTTATGTCATCAAATAATTTGTGGATATATGTATTGATGAAGTCTTGATATCCTTTTTTCTGTAAATCCAAAAGATCTGGATATTCATCCAAACTTTTTGGTTTGTTCAAATAGTATCTACCATCTTTGTAGTAGAATTTGTCGAAAACTGCAGGTAACTCCTTTTTTGGAGAAGTAATTTTGTTTGCAGAAACCTTTTGGTTTTTTGTTGTTGTTTTTTTTGTAGGCATTTTGCTTGAAATTTTTAGGGAAAGTAAACGGATCTGACTGAACAAAAACTAACTGTAACTCATTATCAAAATGGGAAATTCTTGTGAATTCCCTATTTTACGATTTTCCACTATTAACTTCTTTGTGGTGTCAATTGCTTTCTTCCTTTTTTTCTCCTATTAGATAGGACTCTCCTACCTGTTCGGCTTTTCATTCTTTCTCTAAATCCGTGTGTTCTCAATCTCTTTACCCACTTATATTTTCTGATTCTTTTTAATTTACTAGCCATTGTCTCATGTAGAAAAAATAAAAAATGATATTATTGTGTATAATGATTATCTCCTAATGAATTCCAATAATCACAATCCTCTAGCTCTGATGATCTCTTGTCTAAGTTTTTTCTGAGTCTTTACTGAATTCTTTGTATAACTTCTAGGCTTGATTTCTCCAAATCTAGTAAGATATTTTTTCAAAATAACGATAGATTTCCAGTTGATATATTTGTCATTTTCTGCATGTGACAAAAATGATATCTTGTTTCCAAATCTCTTGTCATCTCGTGAATCCATAATTTTTTGCAATTCTTCTTGTACTTTGGCAAATTCAACCATTGGATCATCTTTTTTCATCCTAAATATCTCGTATCTCACTACTATATTTGTATACAAAAGATTTTTTTTCAATTCCTCCAATTGAGTATTGTCCAAATTCATATAATATGAAACATAATACAACATATTATTTACTGACTTTCAGTTTACATCATATGCTGTCTCTTTTAAACCAATATCATCTTTTTGGATGATGTTGTCTTTAAAAGTATTCTCAATCTTTGAAAGAAAAGAAGTCCTTTCTGATTCTTGTACTTGAGAACTCAATAATAGAACTAATTCATACTTTTGCATAGTAAAAAACTTTAATAAATAAACTTCCTTGGTCGTCAGTCTGCAGTCAACAGTCAATAGATATAAGACTGTGGTCAAGTGACTGTCGACAGGAAATTTCACAAAGTGAAATTTCCTTATTTAACAGCTAATCTTATGTAAGAATTAACTTTGAATCATGCTGGCATTATATCTTTGATTTTCTTTGAACCATCTCTGATATACTCTTGTTCCAACAAAACATCTTCTGCCAATGCTTTGTTTAATTTTCATTTTAATATTTGATCAATCATATTTGCTGGTTTTCATGATTCTTCTAATTCTTTGCGGAATTGTGTCTCCATAGAACTCAATACATCACTTGGTACTGATTCAAAATCCAAATAAGATGGATTCATAGCAGCTACTTGTAATGCGATTTCTTTTGCTATAGATTCATCGTCTCCATCAAAGAATACTATAGAAGCAACTTTGTTTCCAGGATGATTGTAAACAAATCATTTATTTGTAGTTAATAAGATTGTACCTAATTGCATATTTTCTCATAATGATCATACAGCTTCTTTTACGATAGCATCTAATTCATCTACTAATGCTTGAGGAGCTTCATCTCTAGAGAAAAATTCTCCATCTGCTGCCATCACTTTGTCCAAAATTTGATCACATAATTCGACAAATGATTCATTTTTTGCAACAAAATCAGTCTCACACAAAAGCTTTACTCCAGCAATTTTTCCATCTTTTTGAGTAAATTTTACTATTCATTCTTTTGTCTCTCTATCTGCTTTTTTTCATGCTTTTAGTACTCATTTTTCTTTCAAAATTTCTTGTGCTTTGTCAAAATCTCCATCAGCTTCAACCAAAGCATCTTTACAATCTTTTAGAGGAGCAAATGTAGCCTCTCTAAGTTGTTTTAATAAATTCATATCTATACCCATGATATTTATTTTTTGGGATAAAAATTATTTTTCATTGTCTGTATCCAAATCTTTTTGCAAATCTGCATCTATAGGATTTGAATCTTTCTCCTCTATTGGAGTTTCTTGATCTGCCTGAATCGAGTCATCTACATCTATCTGTCTCATATTTATCTCAAACAATTCTAAGAACCAATTTCCTACACCAGAAAATAAGCTCATAAAATTTGTCTTTGATCAATATACATAGAATCCATCTCGAGCTTGCTTTATTCATATACACCATGCAACGACAAATATGGCAATCAATAATCATGCCAATATCTTGATGACAGGTATAAACAACAAAACAATACAAATCACACATGCAAACAAGAACAAAATTCGTCGTCCTGTAGCTTGTTTCAGATGATAATACTCAAATTTATTTACATCTTTTTTGGAAAGATACACCATAATACCAATCAACAGATACATCAATACTGCTCTCTTTTTCTCTGAACTACTCGGTATATATACTGGTGTCATCTCTTCTTCTGGTGTTTTATTTTGAATAATATCTTTTATTTCCATTAAGTCGGATTAAGACAATATATAATTCATTACAAAATCTATACTTTTGTAACTCAACAAATTTGCGATTACATCGTTTTCTCACAAATATTTATTGTAATTAGTCGCAGCTATCACAATACTATCTACATCTGATTGGTGTCATAATTCTCTGATGAAATTTTCCATCATAGAACCATCTACTACTACAACTAATCCTGGTTTTTGAGTCAAATTTTTTACTCATTCATAAACTTTCTTAGCTCTAGTAAGATTTCTCTTGTAGATTTGTTGCTCTTTTTTGGTAAGAGAAGAAAACTCTTCTGTCTCAATGAAGTCAGCCATCCTGTTCATTGATCCGATCCTAGCTTTGAATGTATCAAAATTAGTCAAGAATCCTCCAGGTGCTTTGTAGTTTAGGTATGAAACTCCATACTTTTCTCCCAAAGCCTTGATCTCATCTGCATACATCTTTTTTTCAGATACAATCAAGATATCTTTACCTGACTTTTTTACTTCTTGAACTTTAGCTTTTGCTTTTTCAAGTTGTTGTAAAACTAATTCTGGATCCAAAACTACTACATTGTTTACGATTTCCAATCGGTATTTACTAGTTTTTGGATGAGCTTCATTTTTTAATGTACCAACATGTACTTGAGCATCTACTATATCTTTTACAGTAACAGTCATTACCAATTTTCTAAATAAAAATAAATAATCTTCAAGTTTGATCTAGCAAATTTCAAAAAATCTGCTATAGCAAAAACTATTTTACAGTTACTGTAGCTCCAGCTTCTGCTAATTTAGCTTTGAATGCTTCGATTTCATCATCTTTTGCATTTTCTTTGATGATACAAGGAGCTTTTTCAACTAAGTCTTTAGCTTCTTTCAATCAAAGTCCTAATAATTCTTTTACAACTTTGATAACAGCAATTTTCTGTCCTCCAATCTCTGTAAGTTCGATGTTTGAAGCATCTGATCCACCAGCAGCTCAAGCATCTCATGCAGCAGGAGCTCATGCAGCAACTACAGTAGCAGCAGCTGTTACACCAAATTTTTCCTCAATAGCTTTAACTAGCTCATTTAATTCGATAGCACTCATTCCATCAATTAAATCAATAATTGTTTGTGCATTCTTTGACAATTCCATTCTCAATATTAATTAATAAATAAATAATAAGTATATTTTACATGTCCGCATTAGTGACATCGTCATTCTGAGCGAAACTTAGTGAAGCGAAGAATCTTTTTAGATTCTTCATTTCGCTTCGCTGCATTCAGAATGACAATACCACCTCAGCAAGACAAATTAAATAGCAACGATTACTCTCATTTTTTCTCAGCAACTGATTTCAATACAGCTGCAAAATGTTGTACAGGATAGTTCAACAACCATACCAATTTTGACAAAGATTCTTCTTTGCTTGGTACATTTGCCAACATATCTACATAATTTCCATCTTTCCACTCTTTATCAAAAAATCCTCCCAAGAATTCATAACTAGCATTTGAATCTTTGTCTTTTTTGAATTCTTTTAAGTATTTATTGACCACTTTTAGTGGAGCATATTCATCTCATTTTGCATATACAGCTACAGCTGCACCAGGCATCTGAGACAAATCTATTTCTGGATATCATGCTTCTTTTAAAGCTCTAAGGAACAATCTTTTCCTTACTACATTAAATTTTCAGTCCTCTGCTCTGACTTCTCTACGAACATTTGTGTCAGCAGATACCAAAACTCATGTCTGTTTTACCAATACTAAGTTTTTTGCATCTTGCAAATCTGCAACATACTGCTTAACTAAGTCTTGTTTCTTTTCTTTAGTAATAGCCATCTGAATTCAATTTCTAAATTTAAAAAATGACCATCCGAAGATCTGGTCATAACAAAAAAATCTATACATAGTAATTTGTTATTCCCTAGGTAGGAGCTTACATCTTGTGTAAATCGAATGCCTACTGTCTTCGGTAATGCTGACAATAATGTACAAATTTAGACACAAAAATCAAGAGATTTTTTTGATTTTGTGATGTATGTCGTTTTGTGTCATGGTAATGAATATTATTATTTGAAATGTTTTTCCTTATTTTGCCTTCGGCGAGCCATCCAGATTATACCGAGGATGTCATTTTATTCCACTTTTGTCTGGCCACAAAAGTGGCGAAAAAGGCCTAAGAAAAAATTTTAGTCATACTTACAATTTTTCATATTCTCGTTTAGAATACGGAGTCTGTTCCACCCAGCCTTAAGTTGGTCTTTCCATATTTACAGGCTGAGTATCATCTCTGACAGTAAAATTTTTTCTACCATATATTATATATGTGTTTTTTATTCCCTATGTTCGTAAAAAAAGAAACCTATGATTCTAGGTTTCTTCTGTTTCTGTAGTATGATCGAACCCGTTTTTTGTGCTCGAGTTTTGACCAGGTGGTCATACCTTCTGATTCTTCTTTGGATTCACATTCTTTTCTGAGCCTCAGAAACTTTCTGTGCTCAATTTGTTGCCATTTGGTTATCTCTGGCGACACTTTGATTTCTATTCCTTTGTCCATAATTAATTATTTTTATGTTTTTTATATTTTTAACTCAAGTTTCATTCATAAGATAACTATACAAACCGGACATATATGTCCAATATCTTATGTTATAATAAAAATTATGATTAAGCATAAGCCAAAGCTTTTTCCCTAATTTCCACAATCTTTTTCATCTCCACTTTATCTTGGTTCAATTTATATACATCATAATCATTTTGCCATTTTAATCGGATTGATGCAGGAGTTCAAAGTGCTGATTCGATACGGTATGCTATTCTTGGTGTTATATTTTTTTTACCATGGATAATATTACTAACTTCAGCTTCGGTTATATCAATCAATTGAGCAAATTTTACTTGAGAGATTTTTCTTTCTTCAAGTTCTTTTGCGAGAAATAATCATGGGTGGTTTACTATTTGTTGTCTCATTTTGTTTTTTTAAAATATAGCAATCAACTATTGTGGAATACGAATGAAAGCTAGTTTTGTGACAAAATTTTATTTCTCTACTAAATTATTAAAATTGTTGATTTGATAGAATAGTTTTTAGATGACTTAGAAAATTTTTCGTATTTCAAAAGTAGTTTGGATATGCGTGTTTTAAAGCTATTAAAGATTCTCACGCAACTAGCACAACTTGTCATACATTTTCATCTTTAAACTTTTTTTCCTCTTCAAGATAATTTGCTGTTGCTTCTTCTAATTCTCATTTTTTAAATCATTTAACTTTAATTGTATGCTCTTTAATGTTTAATATTAATAAATAATGTTCATATAATTTCTTCTTTTTACTTAATTTAGTATCAATGAAATTGATAATTTTATTATATGTATCCATTTTATGGTAAGCATCCAATTTTTTCTCCAATTTTATCAGAGAATCTCTTAAATCTCTGACATCTTTTCATTGATGTTGTGGTAAAAGAATACATCATTCTTTAATAGCAAAAAGGGAACTAACTAAAGAAAAAAAATCCAGCCGTTCTTTTGATCATTCTCAGGACTTTAGTGAAACTTGTAATATAATTCACATAGTTTCAACAGCGGTTGCCCACAAATGTTCTAATTCTGTTCTAAGTTGTATTTCGATTTGGAGTCAATTATATTCGGGAGCATAAGCATTTTGATATTTATAAACCATATGTAATGACCTATATCATGAAGCTTTAGGCTTTTTTATGTAATCATCCTCTCTTATTAACTTATGAGCAAATCTACCCTTTATAAGTTCATCTCTTTATAAGAATCAAGTAAGACTCTATGAAACTCTATCTTTTTTCTGATTTACAAGTTAATAACTAGTGATACTCAAAAAAGATGCATTTTCATATTTTATAATGAATATATCATTCTATGAATTTTTATCTTTTCTGTGTTTTATAAGTTAATAACTAGCAATATCCAAAAAAGATGCATTTTCATAAAATTTGTCCATATCATCAACTATATAGTAATTTCAAAAACAAAGTCAAATAAATTTTGGACAAAAGGTTCTATGCCTAATATACGACAATTAATTTAATTAAAAAATTATATTCTTAGCCATTATTCAGATTAATATGAAACATATCATGGCATAAATATCCTTGTACATTTGTTCAAATAATGGTTCTTTGTATTGGTTTTTTATACCTGATAATATACAATCTATCTGATGTTTATCTCGATTATTTAATATTGCATAGTTTACAGATTGATGAATCATGATTTCAATTTTTTGAAAAATATTTTCATATGATGTATCATATAGAAATTTGAAAGCTAGTTTCTGTAATGCTCTATCAAAATCTTCTGTATTCATTGTATAAGAAAATATAAATGTATAGCCTATATTAGGTAATACGAATGAAAGCCGATTTTGTGACAAATTTTTTAATTGTATTTGAATATTTTATTTGGATTTATATAAATATTTTATTTATTTTGCTTTTTTATAATGGCATTTAATCTTAAGACAATAGTTTGATTAAAGGATATTAATTCTCCGTATATTCCGTTATTGGAATGTGTAGTTAATAGTTTAAATTCAATACAGGAGAGATGAAATGCAGATTGAAAAATTACTATAGAAATTTTGAGACCTGCAACTTGAGTACAAACATCTTGGACATGATGAGAAGATGTTGAGCCTCCAATTATTTGATTTAGAATAAAAGATAATTGAATATGATTTACTGATAGTAGAACAAAGGCTTTTGATGAACCTTTTACTGATTGTAATGAAATTAATTGAGGTAAATGATATGGTCGTTTTACAGCTTTGAATGTTTTTAATGAATTAAATGTTGAAAGTATATACCAAGAATGATGACATTATTATGAAAGAGTTTTTTCTCTAAAATATAATTGAGAAGTAGTTAATGGGAGAAATATTATATGTTGAGAATCGTTGAAAGAATTGGATAATGATGCAAATAATTTGACAGTTATTGAACTAAAAACTGTTAGAGATAAATATAAAGACAGGATGAACTCATATTCTTCAACTATAGCTAAAAGGATTTTTGAGCATCTTTTACCATTTTTCCTTTCTCCATTCGATAACTTTCCTAATATATTTGTAGTTGACTGAATTACTGAGTCTATAAGGTTAAATGACTATTTAGATCAGGAAAAAACTCAGGCTTGGAATTTATGAAATAATGATTTTAATATTTGAGACAAACAATTTCATTATGATTTAGTTGCTATACATTGACCTGAAACACAAAATTCTTCTATAATTTTAACAGCCCATAATAGAGAAGTAACTAGTACTAATATTACAAAGTATGTACCCGAATTTCATTCAACTTTTTCAGAAATTAGAAATATAGGTTGAAAAGATAAAGATTATTCATTTTTTATAAAAGCATATATCTCTTGAGATTATTTGAATGAAAATGTTGATTTTCAGAGGGAATCTTTCAATATTCCTAAAAATCCTCAGGGTAACATATTTTGATATGTTAGTCAGGAAGAAATTGAAAAATACATTGCTAACATAATAAAAAAAAATTATATGACTCTTTATGAAGAAAAATTTGAGGAAAAAAAATCTCAAATTGAGGCCGTAATTCATGAACAAATGCCATATTATAGTAAATTATTAAAATATGTTAATATTGAAGATTTGCCTATTAATGCTTCCAAGTGGCAAATAGCAAAGAAAATGCACGAAGCTAAATTTAATTTGGAAGAAGCTTTATGGAAAGAAGCTTGAGAGATATTTAATCCTGAAACCATCACACCAGAGACAATAAAAAGTGAAGATTTTGATAACTTTGTAAAAAAGGCTTGAGATTTAAACTGAGAAGCATTAGTGCATTATATGATGTTGAGAAAATTCATAATTAATCTTATGAGACAATACCTTAAAGTTGATCATACGACAGATAAACACAAAAAAGAAGTTGAACTTCATGATATAATATTTCCTACAAAGACAGATTCTGACGAAACTGATTACAATCAACACAATCTATGGTTATTAGATGAAAACTTAGTTTATAGTAAATATGTTGTTTCCGATAAAAGTATATTTAATAATTGAAAGAGAATTGATTTGGCTGTTTTTTGAAACGAAACTGTTTACAGGGAAGATAATAATCCAAGTAGTCCAATTTTTATATATGAATTTAAAAGACCTTGAGAAGATATAGAAGATAAAAACGTAATTGAACAGATTACAGAATACATATGAAAAATACGCAGCAAAGAGATTAATAAAAATTTTGAAGATCGTCCTATTCGTTATAATGATAATACTCCTATATATTGATATGTAGTATGTGATATTGAAAATCCTAAAATCCAAAAACGAATAGATAATGCTGGTTATTTTGATAAAATGCCTGATGACCTTTGATATTTTTGATGGCATTCAAAATATAAGGCATATATCCAAATTTTAAGCTGGGATAAAGTTATAAATGATGCTGAAAGAAGACATAAAGCCTTTTTTGATAAACTTGGTGTAGATAACTCTAATTAATTTTATACAATTCACTACTTCACACTATCTTCTACAATCTGAATTTCTTCATCTGTTAGTCAGTATAACCTATAGACTTCATTATCAACCATTTTTTCTAATTCTGATATATTCGCATTGATATCTACAGACTTTTTAGAGAGAATTTTATCAACTAATGAAACGATAACAGAATCATCTCACTTCATATTTGGTAAAGGAATGCTTTGTAAAGGTTCCTTATCAATTTGAAAATTATTTCACTGCATTTTTCACTTATTTTTTAATCGGAAAGCAATTAATTTTGAATTCAACAATCAGGTTAGAAACTTCATATTCCAGCGTACAGATTGAATTACAAAGAACGTTTGTGTAACATAACAGTCAAAATCAGAATATGAAAACATAGGATAATCGGGGCACTTTCTAAGTGAAATTATTTTTTCTCACTGAAAGAAATGTTGTTTTCTCGCTCTATGTAATCAATACGGTTTATTGTCTGATGTTATGATTTTTTGGAATTGATCTAGGTGCTTTTTGAGTATTGGATATTTATTCATACTTTTAGGGTCCTTAAAACTCGAATCTGTATAAATAAGCCACTGTGAATTTTTATTTGCCGTATGATATTTTCCTATTTGTTCTGTTGTAAATAGTGGCTTAATGAGAGTTTTTTCTGAATGAGATAAATTCATATTTTTTAATTCACTATCCGATAAGGCAAATACTCAATCTCATATTTTATAATTTCATCATAAAATCAATTGTCTCTTTTTATCAACAAAATCCTGCGGAAAAACAATTCATTGAGCAACTTCATCATCTGTAAAATAAGCCTTTCATAATGATATCTTGTCAAATATCTCATCATTTTCCGAGAATGTTAGTAATTTATTTTCGTAACTTTCACGAGAAATAATTGGAGAAAAATAATTTATTGAGTTTGTTTTTACTCTCTCAAGTGACTTCAACATATCAGTTTCATTTGCTCAATTTAGTAATTTTCTGTAATCGACTTTATAATTATCTATTTTTTTGTTTTTCTGAAATACCATAATCATAGTTTGAATTTGAGCGTTCTCAAAAACCATGTAAGTATTAAAATCTAACAGTTGAATAATTCTCGAACTTGATATAACCTTATTACGCATTATTTTTGCTCATGCACTTGTTGTTCGATTATTTTGAGCTATAAAAGTTAAAATACCATTTTCTTTTAACAAATCTAATCAATAGCATGCAAATCAGTATCGTAAGTCCATTTTTCACATATAATAGGGACTATTCTCTCTGAATCAATTGAAAGCATCTCTATTATCATATTCTTTTATATATGGAGGATTTCATATTATTACATTAAATCAATTTCATTCTGAGAACATTAATTTAGGGTCGAAAAAACTATGCACATGTTCTGGTTTATTGAAATTCTGTAAGAATTCAGATATCTGTTGAGTCCTTAATGATGAAATTGATAAAAATAAGTTATTAGACTCTGATCTATAATTTCTAATACGTTCTGCTAATTGTTGCTTTTTTGTTTTATCACTTTCATTATAGTATTCTCTTTTATACTTTCTTAATGTATCCAAATTAGCTTCTTTAGTGTATTCATCTTGTTCATTTTCTTTTTTTTCTGCAAGTGGTATTAGGGAATTAGCACATATAAATTTAAAATCTAAATTTGGTAGAGGTTCTGGTTGCTTTTCATCAACAACGAGTCATAACCAAAATCTCAATCTTGCAATGCTTACTGCTCATGGATCAATATCAACTCAGAAGATATTGTTTTGAATTATATCTCTTTTTATTTCATAAACAGATTTTTTTTCTAATCAAAAAACATTTATTAAATATTCTTTTAATGAAACTAACTCCTGTAAAATTCACATAGGGAAAGCTCATGAACCTATTGCTGGATCTAGAACTTTTATGTCATTTAAGTATTCAATAATATCAAAAACATCATGTTTCAAAGAGGAATATGTAATTTTTGTTTCAAGAGAATCTAGCTGATTGTCAATTTCATTTGCTTTTTTTTCGATTTCCTGTTTTGACAAATATTCATCTTTGTATTTAAATAATTGAATTATAGTATTTCTTGAATCATCTCATAATTTTGATACCAAGTATTCAATTATACTTTCTCTTGTCATATATCATACAATTTCTCTTGGTGTATAGAAAGCTCAAAGCTTTTTATTTTTATCTTTTCATAAATCTAAATCTATGACACATCAAGGACTAGGCATGTTTATTTTTTTCCTTTTTTTAATTTCTTTATATTCTTTTAAAATTCTATCTACATCTTCTTTGTTATCAATATTAAATCATATCATTGACTCAAACAGTTTTCAAAGCATTTCTGGGTCTACAGCAATTTCTCTATCATAAATATCTCATTCATCGATAGTAAAGTTATATACATCAAAAGCTTCTATAATTGCCTTAAATATATCGTTGTCTAAATTTATGGTAGTATTCTTCCAATTATATTCCTCTTGGAATAATCATCAATTAAGATATGGTATTTTCATTTGTAAATCATTATTCCAATCATTTTCATGCTCTTTATTTAAACCATCATAAAATAAGGGTTCTAAAAAATCGTTATAGAAATTAGTCTTTTTATTAAACAGATCTCACTTCGCTGTTAATTTATCTAAATTGTTTTTAAAAAATTTGCGATCTCACTCTCAGAATTTTCAATTTTCATCAGTAATTCACAACCATCCTTTTTTTTGAATAAAATGTAAGAATACAATTTTTCACATAAGATTTTTTGCAAAAGAAATTGGTTCTAACTCTTTTCTCTTAAATATTCAACCAAATACATCATTTGTAATAATAGCGTCATAAACTTCCAAAAATAAATTAATGTATAACTTGAAAAATTCTTTTCTTACAACTTCAACATTAAATCTTTCTCTTAAATCATCAAATGATGTAACTCATCAAAGGTCTACTAATTGTTGCCTTGGAGTTCTTATTTTCTCATTTATTCATAAAATAAATGAGAATCTTCTGGGGTTAGACCTAGTTTTACCTTCCGAAGTAACTAAAGATAATCTCCATTGACCTGGGTCTTTCTCAGATCTAACAATTGCCAATACATTAAATCTAGGTTTATTTAAAAAATCATTATTTGATATTAATTTAAATATTTCACTAGTTAATCAGACTCTACTGTCTCATTTATTTTGTTTAATAATCTCTAATACTATCAAATCTTCTAAATCATCAGCTGATCATAAAATATTTACTTGCTTTATAAATTGAAGGTCTCTTACATAATTAGCAACAACATTGTCTTTATCAAAAACAGGTGTAAAAAATCATTTGAGAAATTGATTTTGTAAAAAGCTTAAAAACTGAGCTTTTGTTAATTCAGAAAAAGGTTTATTGAGTAGTTCAGAAAATACCATCTTAAGGATAATTTTATTAAATAAATTCTTCAGCTAACACAATCATTTCTCATTGACTATCAATATTGTTACCAATATTTATCATCTCCTTTAAATCAGACAGTGGAAGCTCTTCCATAATTTCTTTAATCTTATTTTCTTTATTATCTTGTGTAATATTTCTTATCATCCTTAAATGCCTAGGAGATATAGATCATAATTCTGTAATACACTTTTCAAGATATTTATAGTATTCTTCATTTATTGCTAAGAAATCCTTTTTATATACTTGCATATTTACTAAAGCTTTACGGCTTTTCTTATCTGTCTCTCATTCAGAATCATTTATGAATAACGATTTTAATAATTCAGGATAGATATTCTTAAATCATTCTTCAGATATTTCTTTACCTTTTTCGGTGATGTCTGCTTCAAATATTCTCATTCAAGTTAATAATTCTATATTTTTAATTTCTTTAGTCTCTGGATTATATGCCTTAAAAATACAAACTTTTCATTTTTTTCAGAACACTATCATTGATATATCTTCACTTCATTTTAATTTATCTTTTCATCTTTGTACTTTAGATTTTACAGGTAATTTAATTGCTTCTTCTAAATCTTTATCATGTCTTTTACGTAAATCTTCATAAAAGCTTCTATATCACATCATTGGGTCTTCTTCATCTTGTTCTTCTGATTCTTTAAGAATTTTACCAAAATAACTTCATATTGTGTCATTTCATGAAAGAATTTTTGTATCTGCTCAAAAAATAGTAGAAAGCATATTATTCTTTATTGTTACCACCTGTTGAACTTGAAATATTTCTTTACCAACCAAAGATGGGAATGCATTATAAATATATAATTCTTTAAATACAGTTTTATCGATACGATTTATACGTCCAACTCTCTGAACTATTACGGTAGGATTCCAAGGAATATCATAATTTATTATTATTCATGCTCTGTGTAAGTTTACTCATTCTGATATACTATCAGTAGCGACTATGATATCAAAATCATCATCTTGTTCTTTAGCACTTGCATCAAAATTTCTTTCAATCTTACTAATTTCTTTAGCTGTTTTAACATCACCAGTTATTCTAATTACTCTTCAATCAAAATCTTGATAAAGTTTATCAAAGAGATACTTTGTTGTATCAGCAAATTGACTGAATATAACAACCTTTCTTTTTTCTCATTCAAGTCACTTTTTCTTCATCATAGCTTCGATAATCTTTTTAAGTTCACTATATTTATTATCTTCTTTATGATTTCAATCTTCTCAATATATCTTAATCCATCTTTCCTTTAATGCTTTTAAATATTTTAAATCTGATTTTAAACAATCCACAAAATCATCATCTAAATCTTTTATATCAACAAACATACATTTAGAATTTTGCATAAACTCTTGTAAATTTTCTTTCCACATAATGTCCTCGTTAATTTCTTCTTCATTATCATCGTTTTCGTCCATAATTACTTCATCATCTTCATCATCATTTTTTCATTTATTATTCTCATAAACTCATCACATTTTTATTAATTTATCTAATACTCATCATGAAATTACAGGAACTACATTATTTTTTTCAACATAACCTATATAATCTTCATATGTTTTAATAAAATGATTTAATGAAATCATAAATGAATAAATACTACTTTCGAATCTTGATACCAATTGTCTAGTAATAAACAAAGGCATGTTCAATTGTCTTCATTGTAGGAATTTGAAATCATATCAATATGTTTCAAAGAATTTATCTTCATATTTTTCTTTTTCTTCATCTCCTTTGAGGTAAAGAAGAGGAGTATATCTAGCACATTTAAATTTTCTCTTTTTCAACTTGTTTACTTCTCATCATTTTAAATTATCATATTTTTCAAGCAGTTCATCAAGTGTTTTAATATATTCATCCTCTATTTCTCATAAATCGTAATTCATATCAACAGGGTCTGCAATTTTTGAAAAATCTTTAAATCCTTGATTTCTCATATCTTCTAAATATTTAGGATTATTTTCAAGGTCTTTCCTTGTTCTTCTTATAGTAAATGGCCTAATTAATTCTCTTATCTCCTCAGCAACTTTTTTTAATTCTTTTTTTGCAACTTCAGGATCTATCTCTCTATCAGCTTTTGGCCTGGCTTTATCTCTTACAATATTAGTAAATCTAACATATCTTCTTTGTAATTCTTGAAAATCAGTATTTAATGAATTCATCCTAACAACTGTAGGTTTTTTAGGAATTTGGAATAATTTAATTAAATTAAATACATCATCAGGTTGATTATTATATGGAGTTGCTGTTAATAAAATTACTTTTTTTCATTGACAAATTTTTTTCAACCTAGCATAATCTTTGGTAAATCAATTTCTAAATTTATGAGCTTCATCTATTAAAACTACTTTTGTTCTATAATCATTATTTGTTTCTTTTTCCAAATCTTTTACTATCTTTTCAAGATTTCAACTACTTTCTATGGCAGTAGACATATTAACGTTTAATCAAAAATCTTCAGCATATTTTTTCCACTGAGGTATCAAATGAGGCTTACAAATTATTAAAGATTTTTGTTGTAAATTTTTTAATAGAGTAGCTCAAATAATAGTTTTTCACATTCATACGACATCAGCAACCAATACTCAATTATGAATTTCAATCATATCGAGTGCATCAATAATTGCATCAGTTTGATAAGAGAAATCTTTAAATTGTCTAACTCAATTTTCAGTTATTTCGCTCGGCATTTTTACATCTCTACTATCTGCAGAGAAATATTCATGTAATACTTTTAGGTAACAGTAGTAAGGTAGTGGAATTTTAACTCTAGTATTTTCCTCGAACATTTTAACAATAGGGTCATTTTCTCATCATTCTGTAATAAGTACTGATTGTTCCAAAAGTTCATCGAATAGTTTTTCTCACTCCTTTACATCACGTTCATCTGATAATTCTGCATTAAATTCAAATCTATTATATAATCAGGAACGAGTTAGGTTACTTGATCATAAAATCATAGTTCAATAATCCCTTCATTCTCTTGTAGATTCATTAACCATATATTTAAAAATATAAACCTTAGAGTGATTAGGCTCTATGGTCCTATATATTTTTAATGTTCAATTTTTAATTTTTTCAATAAAGATTTTCACTGCTTCATTTGTTTCATATGTGTCAGCTTTAGGGTCTGAATTATACCACTTTTCAATGTTTTCAACTGTATGATATTGTACATTATCATGTGATTTTCATTTTAAATCCTTATATCATTCTGCAATATAATTTTTAATTTTTGATTCAACGTCCATTCAAATTATTATAGTCATTGGTTTGTCTCAGATTTTTTTATATAATTCTTCAAATCATGAAAAATAAAAATATCAAACAAGAAATTTGAGATATTCAGTTTTAGGTAAGGTTAGATTAATTATCTCTGATAAGGTGTTCCCTTCTTGATTGGTTATAAATCAACTCATTAAAAAAATTTGATAATATAAACTCATTCTTTATGTTTACCGTTCTTATTTTTTTTTGCAACACAATTATATATCTATGGTATATTATAATTATTCAAATTTTGAAGTATTATACATTCAAGTCTCCCTTGAATAAAGACAGCTTTTCGCAGTAAAAACACTTTTATCAAAAAAAGGTTTGACATAAGATTTTGTTTTCGTATATTGAATTTGTCCAAAAAAATTTGCTTTTTTGTTTTATATCTATATACTGGACATATATGTCTTGTTTATATAGATAAAATATTAAAATGAAATATTTGAGACAATTGATAATTACAAAAAAAACTGTGTTTACAACTGATGAAATTAGAAATATTTTGTCAGAAGTATCCCCATCTGCTTTGGAGAAATTGCTTTATAGAGCAAAAATTAATGGAGATTTATTGAATCCACAAAAGGGAATTTGGACTTTGCCAATTTATGATATGAATGAATTAGCTGGAAAGTTGTTTCCTGGTGGGTATATTTCGTTAGAGCCTGTACTATTCCAAGCTGGTGTGATGTTTCAGTATTATGGAAATACAGTTCAATGTGTTTGGCACAAAAATGCAGATATATTTTTCAATGGGCAAAATTATACTGCAAGAGTGATGAAAAAAGAGTTGTATGAAAATCCTGCTTTTATACAGAAATTTGATGGATATCGTAAAGCTATGCCTGAAAGAGCTTTCTGTGATTTAGTATATTTACGGCCAAATGCTCAATTTGACAATCCTCAGTATTTTCAATCACAATGAAGTCAAATAAGGTTGAAAGAACTTCTGCCTTTTTATCCAAAGACTACCCAAAAAAAAGTAATAGATTTAATTAATCAAGAATTATAAAATGTTTGATAAACAAGTCCATGAGCTGAATATGAAAAAGATTTTAAAAGAGATTTTTACTAGTGAAATCTCTGATTTTTTGTGATTCAAGTGATGAACATTGACTTATTTCTGCTATGGATTAGATAGATTTTCAACGGATGTTGATATAGATATATTAGATTTATGACAAGAAGATAAAATAATTAACATTGTTAGAGAATCTTTGTATAAATTATGAGATGTAAAAAATGAAACTTTGTGAAAGACATTACATAGATGGATTTTCCGTTATGATGATAGGAGTATGAATATAAAAGTTGAATTAAATAAAAGAATATGGCAAAATAATAGTTATGATTATCAGGTTATTGATTGAATAAAAATTCATTGTATGAAAAAAGAATCTATTTTCGCAAATAAATTAGTTGCTCTTTATGAGAGGATGAAAAATAGAGATCTTTATGATGTGCATTTCTTTTTGGAGAATAATTTTCCATTAAATGAAAAAATTATTGTAGAAAGAACTTGAAAAAATAAAAGCGAAATACTAAATGAATTGGTTGAATTATTACCAGAACATTATCAGACAAATAATATTTTAGCAGAATTGTGAGAAGTGCTTACTGATCCACAAAAGATTTGGATGAAAAATAGAGCAGTGGATGAGACTATTGAATTATTGAAACATTTATTATAATATTATATCCAAATATTAGTATTCATCAAAAAAAGCCGCCCATTGTAGGACAGCCATTTTTATTTCAATCTCTCTACTCTACTACATCTACGAAATCTGCATCATCAAATGAAACTCCTCCACTTTCTTTGCACTCTGCTTCATCATCAGATTTGAGGTAGTCCCTCATATAGCCAATCCCTTTGATCCCAAAATATAGTACTGCGAAAAATAATAATATGTAGAATCCGGCTTTAATGAAAAACCAAGCCACTGCTAACAACAAAAATATTCACAAAATCTTGAATAATCATCACACGAGATCTGTCCCTGTGATAAGCCACAAAAATAATAATCCTAGTATCAATAATAACATTTCTATAAGCTGTTAAGAAAATAAAAATGCCATAACAATTTAATTGTAGAATATTGAAAACGAAAGTCAAATGAAAATGTTAACAAACCCCCTAAATCCCCCTTATCAGGGGGACTTGCCCATTAGACTTTCCTCCCCTGATAAGGGGAGGCTAGGAGGGGTTTGTCCGTCACAAAAAGGCAAAAAAATCCTCCGTCACTTCGTGACACCTCCTTTAAAAAGGAGGACACCAATTTTCACCAATTACAAATCAAAACATCACTATGGTTGTTTTTTTGTATTTTTTTCTACAATTCACTCTGGTTCTCACTCTAATTCTCACAATTTCCCATCATCTAGTAGGAGTATAATTAATCACAATGCTATACAAATTAAATTACCGATAAAAGGTTTATTTGGGAAAAAATATTCATCTAATAGATTTGCTATTCCGCACCAAACCATGACTACAGCTGCAAATATCAAAAAAGCATTTCGGTTTGATTTACGATCTTTCCTAAATTTTCTTACTCTTTTTGCTATTGTATGTATAATTTTTGGCATTTCTCTATTTTTGATATAAATACTATTATATAGTATATTCAAAATTTTTGAAAATGCAAAAAAGTGAGAAGAAAAATAGTGTGATATTAAAATATAGTTTGAATACTATTTTTTATCCAAATTGTTTTCTATTTTTTTCTCAATCTCTTTGAGTGAATTAAGATACTCTACTTCTACAGGAGATAAAGTCTTTGCTTGATATATACGATATTCTTTTTCTGCTTTTTCGAGAGCTTTTTCATGAGAAATCTTTCAAGCATCCAAAAGTATTCATTTTCCATATGCACTAGTAAATTTATCCAGCTCATCTACCCAATCTTTCATCCTCATCTGAGTATGTTCTTTGGCTTTGATTTCAGCTAAATCAAAAAAAGCTGACACCATACGATTTAGACGAAATAATTCATCTTCTGTGAGATAATTTTTCGCGATTCTAATGTCTGCAAGAGTTGGCATAGCACCGACAAAAGTCGTGAGTCACATAAAATCTTTGGATGAATCAGCACGATCGTAGATAGTTTCTGCTGCTGTATGTAAATTGGTGGCATAATGTAATTTATTTTGTACTATTTTGAAAAATTTAATGGATAGAGGATCTTTTGGGTCATAATCAATACTAGTCGCATACAGGTCTAAAACTTGACGATAAAGTGCTTTTTCGCTACTGCGGATATCACGGATACGATCAAGTAATTCTCTCCAATATTTTCATCATCAATTTCATTTCAGTCTCTCATCATCGAGAGTAAATCATTTGATGATATATTCTTTGAGTCTGGCTGTTGCCCATTTCCTAAATTGGGTGGCTTGATATGAATTTACTCTATATCACAATGATATAATTACATCTAAATTATAAAATTTTACATCATTTGTTTGAGTTTTCCCTGGTATAGACCCATGTGCTGTGGTATTTGCAAAAAATGCAACAACCTGTTCCTCATCCAATTCTCATTCTGAAAAAATATTTTTCAAATGTCTTGATATTCAAGAGACATCCACTCAAAAAATTTCAGACATTTGTTTCTGTGACAATCGGACTGTCTCATCTTCTAGGCGGACATCCACTTTAAACTTTCCATCGATTCATTCATAGAGTAAAATTTCTCATTTGTTTTCCATTTTCATTTGAGTTAATAATAAAATTTCATCTTCAATATAAGAATCCATGTTTTATTGTCAAGAAAAAATTTGATAAGACTTTTTTTACCAATCTAACATATAATTCAAAGGTCAGTCATTGACTGCTGAGACTACCATATCTGCTCCAAATTCTCATGTTTGGAGTTTCCAACCATTATTTTTGGCTTCTTGGATGAAATAATTGTATATTTTTTCAGCCTCTCTGTATGGTGCAGAATGTACGAAATCTAATTTAGTTCACTTCATACTCCTACCGTACAAAGTGAAATTTGAGATAAGCAAAACTTCTCCATCTATATCTTGGAGTGAAGTATTGATATTTCAATCAGGTCATGTCAGACATTTCAAAAGTGGAATTTTTTTCATTATCCTAGAAATTTTGTCTTGATATGTGTCCAAGTCTTCATTGTGAATTCATAGGTAGATTATTATTCCTCTACCAATCTCTCTATGTATATTATCTGCCTCAATATCTAATTTTGCTGATTTTACTTGTTGAATCAAAAGTCTCATAGTGGTTTTATTAATTATAAATCACCCCTACCCCCTCTTCGATAAAGAGGGGAATTTACTTCAGAAGACATCCCCTTCCTTTTCAAGGAAGGGGCTTGGGGATGATTTTGAAATTTAAAAATGTTCCCTTTATAGTTTCTATTCCAATCCGAGCAAAGCAAACATTACGACGCATCACAAGATAAACATAGCTATCTGCAAGATAGACATTGATAATTTTGTATTGTGTTTATTGATTTCTGGAATTAGGTCTGATCATGCTATGTAAATAAACATTCAGATAGCTATTGGAGTCAGGTAAAGATGGATATTTTCTACACTCTTTCCAACTGCAAATGTCAAAAGCACTCACAAAACAGCACTCAAAGCAACGATGAAATTCATAAACAATGCTTTTGTTTTTTTAAGACCTCAATGAATTAGTACTGCAAAATCTCAGATTTCTTGTGGTATTTCGTGGAATAAAACTGCTATAGAAGTAGAAATTCCTGCTGGGATACTGATTAGGAAACTTGCTCAGATAATCAATCAATCTATGAAATTATGTACAAAATCTCACACAAGATTCATGATAGCAAATGGATGTGTATGCTCTTTGGAATCTACATGATGACAGTGATTTCGGTGGACAATCTTTTCTACAAAAAGTCAGATAACTATTCATCACAAAATCAATCCTCAAACTAATTCTATTGAAATATTTTCTCATTCTTCTACCAATTCTGGCAATAAGTGAAAAAACACATCTCAAAGTAATGCTCATGCAGAAAAAGCCACCAAATAAATTAAGACTTTTTCAAGTTTCTCGTTTTTGATTTTAAATGTAATCAATCAAACTAAAGATGCTAATGATACGACAATCACAGCCAAAATTGCATAAAGCATAGTCATATTCGCTTTTCGTTATATGTAAAGATTATGTCCAAGTAATAGCGATATTTTTTCTGATTTCAATAATAAATAAATCACCCCCTAACCCCCTCTTCGATAAAGAGGGGGAACTTTTTTTGGAGACATCCCCTTCCTTTTCAAGGAAGGGGCTTGGGGATGATTTTAAAAAAATCGGAGTGGTTGACTCCGACTATATTAGTTTATTTACTCACATTTTAATTATTAAGGTATTCCATAGCACACTCATGCATTTTTTCTGTCTGTTGTTTTATATAATTACATCTTACTTCTAATGGGTCTGTTGCTTGAACTTCTCAAATTTCATTTCTAACTTTTTGTAAACAAATATTATAATTATAACTATCAGTTCAAAGTTGTGGAGTAAAGACACCATTATCAATATCTTTTTTAAACTTATTCATCCATTTACTAAAATACGAATTGGTTTCGTTTCAAACAACTAAATTATAAAAATATTGTTTAGCTTCTGTTGTACAAGTCTTGTCTCACATACCATCAGCATTTTTACCAGCAACACAATTTAATTCTTTTACGATTTCCTCCATAGGAACTCAAGCATATACTCATTGTGCTACATAAATTTTGTTGTCAGGATAACTATTTCAACACATATTAGCAAATCAAACTTCATAATTAGGATTCCATGTAAAAATTTCATCAGTACGAGATATAAGTTCACAAGGATTATTTAACTTTCTATATGTAAGGTAAAATGGTATTCCATCTTGTCATGCTAATTCATATCCAATATATCAATCTTTGTAAGGTATAATAAAAGAATTTTTATAAATTTTATAATCATATCATCACATATCATCTACATGACATGTAGCAACTACATCATCCAATTCATCAAAACTTGTGATTTCAGATCAAGTATAATTTTTGTCTGACCTCATCAGCATCAACATTACTCGTCATCTAAGTTCAAAGCTACCTGGATTTGAAATATTATTCATAATTCATTGTTCATTCAGATAATTCAAATGCTCTGAATAATATGGATTTGCATTGTTCATTTGATTTAATTTTGCAGTATTCCTTGCATTCAAAGCTCTGGAAAGTACTGTACCAAATTCTGCTCTTGTTACTTTTCAATTTGGATAAAATTGATTAATTCAGACTCCCATTAAGCCTAATTGACAAGCTTTTGTAACACCATTATCATATTGGTAATCTAAATTACTAGAAACATCTGAAAAATTACAATTTTTTGTAGTATCTGGAGCTAATCCAAGGATATTTATAGCATAATTTGAAAGCATTTTCGCCATAGCAATTCTCGTCAAATTTCATCACATATCAGCTCTTTCAATTGTAGGCATTGTTGTAATTCAATTTTGATAAGCATAATTATATGCTTGTTTTTCTTCTAATGAATAAGCAAAAGTTATAGGAAAAAGAAAGGCAATTCATAGGATTGATAATAATGTTTTTGTTTGTTTCATAGAATATAGTTTATTAATGTAAATATCTATTTAGAGATACGATTTAATTTTTGATTTGTGACAAAAATTTTTAATAAACGATATATATATGCGGAAATTTCAAGGGAATTTAAAATAATTCCACTTCTCCAAACATAGAACAAGGTCCAGGGGCACATCAATCAGTGAATGCAAGCTTATAATATTTCGTTTTATCTGGTGATTCAAAAAACCAAATTATTGGTCGAGTATCATCTAATATATCATCAAAACAATTATTTGACACATACGGATCTCAATTATCTAGGATTTCATATATTTGAGTTTTTGGATTTGAAGATGTGATTTTTGTTTGATCTTCATAAGAGATTATTTCTTTATTTATGGTACATCAATTCTTTAATTGTTTCTTGATTATATTTTCAAGGGATTCGTTTTCTGATTTTTCAAATACTTCAATAAATTCCGCTCAATGAGATATTCTATTTCATTCTCTTATAAATATTGGAGATTCAGATTTTACATAAAAAGTATCATATCATGCAGGTGTTGTAATCCTAAGTCATAAATCTGGATAAACAGATGCATAAATATATCAAGTTATATAAGCTGATCAATAATACATTGGTCAGCAAGATACAGTAATTTGAGTTTGTGGATCTCAAGGCATCCATTCTGGTGGATATTGGTCAAGAGTATGCATACAAGATTCTATATCACAAAATCAATTTTTAATCTTTTCTTCCATAATGTCTGCATATGGAAATACTTCGTGATCTATGGGATAAAAAACCGGTTTACAATTTTCATCATCTGGCTGATATTGATAGTAATCTTCAGGTACATCTTCATCTGACATTTTGATTCATTCAATTCAATCTCCACATCATTCGTAATAATAATCTCTGATTTTTGCTACTCAAACGGTGTAGTAATGCATATCTCATTTTCATCAGTCAATACAATCTTTTAGGATAAATTCTCATTCAAGTTCTTCTCATGAGAAATAGTAATTGTCTCATTCCTGTCGGATAGTTATTGGCTCAACGACATCAGTTTCATACATTGGAGAAGAAAAAGTTGCCGTTCATCATGAGATTTCTATATCCCAAAATGGCTCAGTGCCATATGCTGTGAGGTAAGTATTTTGCAAATCATTTATCACTGTATTGTCCGTACAATCTTCTGGAAAAATACAGTCATCAATGACTTCTACATTATTATTGAGACATCATGCCAAAAACAAGCAAATTAAAAGTGAAAAATTAAGGATTAATAATTTTTTCATAGTAATATTTTTGTAAATAAATATCGTTTTTATAATTATACATAAATATATCATTTTCAATACAATTATTTTTCCTCTTATCATCAAATACATCACACAATTTTTTCTTTAAGCTAAATAAATTTCCATATGTCAATACAATATTTTGTATAAAATAAATATTATACATTTTTTTATGTTTTTTGTATTTTTTACATATTAATTTTTGTCATTTTGGTTAGTAGTTTTGTGTAAAAAAAAATAATAAGTATAATTTATGATACCTATTATATACAATTTAGAATCAAAAAAATATGAGGAAACACAAATTTAAAAAAATATCGTTTATTGTATTCATAGCTATCTACTTGATGAGCTACTTTTTGCAGTCATTTTCATTTGTAGATTTTGGAAACAAAGTCTATGCTGCAAATAATATGGAAGATCAGATAGATTATACAAATATAGTCGCAATACTCGTAGATAATTCCATCTACAATTCTCTCCAAGATGAGATCGAGTGGTATAGCCAGACTTATATCCAGTGAAGTACCTCTGCATATCAATGATCAGGATCTTCAAGTTCTATATTTTTGTGAACACGAAATAGATTAAAATCCAGGATGAATAACTTCTTTTGAATATGATGAAACGATGGCGAGAATGAGCCTTTGGGTATTCCTCGCATAAATGTAAACAATTCCACTACTGTCGAAAATACAAATTATATAAAATATAATTCCATCTCAAATTCAAGAGCTATAGTATTGCCTATAGATACTGACAATCTCACTGCTCCTGAGATTACTCAAATATTGGAAAACTTATACTTTGATGGTATCCAATGAGAATCTTCAAAGTTGGTTTGAGTGATATTAATTTGAGATATTCCATTGCCAGTAGTAAATCAATTTGGATATGTATACCCTACCATCTACCCTTATGTAGATTTTGAAGATCAGAAATTTGTATGGGATGCAAACTCACAATATTTTGTCTACAATAATAATCCTAAGTGACAGGCAGAATTGCGGCATGGATGGATCAAATTTGATACTATCGCAGAATATCAGCAATATTTTGGTAAATTAAAAGATTATGCTGAAAATCCTAGTGCTTTCATATGAAAAAATATTTGGTATGATGATTTTGTCTGAAATAGGACTTATTTTTTTGAAGATTGATTAAATGCTTATATCAATAATTTCTTGTTCGCGGAAGATCTGTGATACAAGAGATTTTCAGATTTGATGATTGCTATCATGCAGTGAGAGCACAATGAAGCCGTGTCTAATGTATTGCAGGAAATGTGAGAGGTATTGTCTGGGTCAAATTATACATGAAATTATGCTAGTGGTATGGAAGTATTTTTGGCCACTCCTGAATTGAGTACTCCTACCATGACAATCAGAAAAATATTGTATGAATGATACATCAGCTCCTACACATCATTGCTCGGAGTAAAATTCATGGATAAAATTAGAGAAAACATATCTACAGCAAATAGACGAGTAGAACATTATACATGAACAAATAGCTGACAAAAAGCTAGAGATGCTATGGATACTCACTACATCAAAATAGAACAAAAGGATGAGACATTGTTGAGAAATAATTGATGATTAGATCCTCTTCTCATCTCTATAAACAATGTATTGGAAGAATTTGTAGATGAAAAAGTAGAATCTGAAAAATATCGGTTGAATGAAGTCATACCTTTGACATATTTAGATTATTCATGAGCCCTATATCTGTGAAATTGTACTTGGCAAGTATATGATGCATTTGAAAATTATTTCTTTGGAAAACAAGCCAAATATATGGACTCTATGCAAGATGTAAGTTCATATAGATGAACATATAGAAATTATGCATGAATTAGTGGATTGACTATCAACGATATCCAAAATTCACAACAGCCTTCCACAGATTTGGATATAGATTTGAATAAAAAATCTGTATGATGATCTTATGAAATTTTTGCTCAGCAGGTAGATGCCAATAGATGATATAATACAAACAATACTATTACTGAGTTAGATTTGTACAATCAAAATAAGACTGCTGCACAAGACCAATGGAGTCTAAAATGTGAAAAGAAATTTTTGTGAATATGTTGGAAAAAGAGAAAACGGCATTATACTACTCACAAAGATAGCGATTGAAATGAGGTTTTTATCCCTGAAACTCCTCAATGATATTCACTCAGAAATCGATGATGAGCTTCTCCTCTAAATCTAGATTCAGATTTTGGATGGACAAGCGGTTATAATTTCCAAGATTCTGTAATATCTGTATATGATATCTGATGAAGTAAAGCTTTGATATCTGCCGAGAATGAAGCTAATAGTTATCTGTGAGTGGGTAAATATACTAGATTAATACAGAGAAAATTTGTGGTAAAGGCATATAGAAAAGATTGAAAGACATTGAGAAAAAAATTCTTTTTCAAAAACAAATCTAGACTAGATGCCGATGTAAATGGAAAATGATATAATTCATCTATGTGAGAGGATGTATTGTTTACAAATTATTTACCTTCTTACAAAACGGATGATTGAGAAGACATTGGACAAGATGATACAGGATTTAATCGAGTTTATACTGGACCAAAATTATCAAATTCTGTAGACTATTTCACAATATATAAATCAAACGGAATAAATGTAAAAGAAAGACAATCAAATATAATAAAATTGGCTAGAAAAAATTCTGGGCAATGTAAATGACATTGACAGGTATATACATACAAGACTCTAGATTCTAGGGTAAAAAATTCTGCTACAAATACGGAAGATGTATGATGAAAGACATACAGGGCATTTAAAGATGAAGAATCCCCTATATATCAGTTGTATCAGTCTCTCAGTGAAGAATTAACTAATTTAGAAACAGAATTAGCAAATAGTCCTACATCAAATAATTCTGATGGTTCTAGTATCATAGGTAATCTTAATACTATAAAAGATATCGTAACAAATGCAAATACTAAGATAAATGATATAATTAACACATCTGCTGCTACAATCTCTGGATGGACAGACGAACATATCATATCATATGCAAATGACTTAGCGGATGCATACGACAATAATACTTGGGAATCTATAAATAGTATAGTACTTGATTTGGAAGTAAGTTTACAAGAAGTCGAGAGTTTTTTTGAGTTTTTTTCTTTTGAATCATTATCAGATTATTTATCCAATAAATCTACCGAATTTAGAATAAATGGTAAAGAATTAATATTTTATACACCATGGAAAACTAATTTAATAAATAGGTCAAATTCTGTATATAATGATTTTTCATCACAAGCAGCCAACCTAAAGACGTGGAGAAATAATGCAAAAAGTATATATAATAGTATAGAGAACACATTGAATAGTGACAATAGTGTATTTAAAAATGATAGTAAAATAAATAGTATAAAATCTGACTTAAATAATAAATATGATAGTATCAATAATTTACCATGATGATGTAGTAGTAGTAGATATTCCAAATTGTGTCTAGCTATATTATCTGTGAGAAACAACCTTGATAATTCTGGAAGAGATGTAGCTGATAGGATCAAATGAAAAAAAGCAACATCAGAATCAAATAGAGTCGACTGAATAAGTGTATTTTACATTACCCAATACAAAAAGAATTGAAGTGTAAAAACTGGAGATTACGAACCTTTTAAGGATATAGAAACTAATAATGTTGATATATCTGAGGCCACTGAAACACACACACTCCTAGGTGACCTATTAAATCAGATCCCTACTACGTCAAATTCATGATACGAAATACAAGTAGAATGAATGAATATCACTACTTCAGATAGACCTATCGATTCACCAAAATATATGACTTTCAAATGAATTGGTGGAGACAAGGTTACTTTTATCTATCCTGATTTATACAAGGTAGAAGTATATACTTGAGACAATGAAAAATTGACATTATTGAGTCCTGAAGAGATAGCAAATAATATCAGAAATTATCTGAGAGCTGTCGTCAGAAAGTATAATTCATACCTGACTGGTCAGCAAGCAAAAGCTCCTGCTTATTATAATCAAAATAAAAATGCATATGATCTGCTGGATGATTTAGATAAGTTAGCATCACCAAATTATGTATGAGACAACAACCGTCCTTATCAATTATTTGATGAAGATTACTTGATAAATCTTTTGGTGGACAAGATGAATAATAATGCTTTCTTTACTGGAAATATGTGATGATATGAACCAATTGAATTCTTGGCACATATGATGTATTATCAAAATATCGAACGGCCTGAAAGACTCGTATGAGAGACAATTCAAGATGATATGGATAATATCAGAGAAAGTTTTGATATAAATCAAAAGATAGCACATATATATGACAATTATATTGTGTCAAATCATAATTCTGGGTCATTTATCACACCATGATACCGCGATGATGGGTATGAGGTCGCTTATATCAATTCAGATGAAAATGATTATATAGTATATGAAGTGACATCACCTTTTATGGAAAGTATAAAGTCTTCTGTATCTGATTACAAAAAACCTACTGCCTCTGATATAGAGAAATCACAATTGGAAGAAGAATTAGTTAATGAATGTAATATACCTGAAGATGGAGAATGAGTATTATTATTTGATCTAAAGACTATGACATCTCCTTGGTTAAAGGCCATCAAATGTCGACGAGAAAAATTGAGAGAGAAACCTCTAGAATTTAGCTTATCAATATCTCTATGATCTTCTGCATTTGGTGCTGGATTTGGTGCCTACTGAGCAGATATAGCGTATACTTGACGGAATTGGGATACCCTGGTAAATGATGTTTCTTCCATATCAGATACTGTCATGACACAGCTATGAGCAAATACTGATACAAATAAAGATTTGTTAAATAGTATATCTGGCCCAGAATATGAGAGATTGAGCAAGATTGATAAATATGTAAAATTTACTACTCCTCTGACCAGTATAAGTGCTGATGATGCGAAAGCTACTGTGAAAATATCATCAGCCATAGATTTGGGTAATGTATATATACATGCTATCAATATATGAGATACCAAAGTCCGTCTTTCTGATGATACCAATATTTTGTCCCAAAACATCACACAATGAACTACGGCTTTTTCTACATGAAATATATCTCTGAATCCATTTGATTCAAAAGTTGTTAATTTGAATTTCGTTACTCCTAAAGGATGATCAAATGTGGTCGTCTTCTATGTATGCCCATCGTCAAATACAAGTATAGATAGATGTATAAAAAAGACTTTAACTTTGTATATAGTCCCAGGATCTATAAAAGATATATCGATAGAGACAGTATGAGATACTGTGATGCAATGATCTCAAATGCCTATCAGAGTATTGGGAGTGGATGAATTTGGAAATAATGTATGACAGTTATTTACGGAAAGATTTACAATCTCTACATCTGCAGGTACATTGGTACATGTATCTTCAGAAAAACCTACTATAACATTTTCAAATTTCAATGAATCTAATTTTATATTGAATGCAAGTGGTGTGAACCCATGACAGCTGACATTGACTGTAAGTGGACCGATTTGAGATACGACTATACAAAAAACAAAATCAATAAATGTCGTGAAATGAAAACTAAATGTTTCATTTTGAGGGTTAAATACTGCAGTTGGTAGTAATTCAAATGGTATAAACAATAATTATACATATTCTGCCACATACAATAGTAGTGCTATGAGTAGTAATTCTATGAGTATGAATAATAGCTCGCTTTGAGGTACAACTTATAGTGCATCAAATACGAATACTGCTCCTAGTATGGGTATGAATTCATCTAGTTTATCTGCATCGTCTGCAAATAACTCATCAGTCACTAATTCATCAATTTCACAAAGTAGCTCAGTAAATAGCACACCACAAAATACTGTCTTGTCGCCAAACAATATGAATATAAATATCACTTTGCCGGATGAAAACATATATTCATATAAAGATGAATTTGGTATTACTCAAGCAGACACCAATGCTATACCAAAATTATCATTAAGATTGAGCAGTACAAATGGTAGTACCCTATCAAATATCAATACTATTGCTTCGGTTACTTCAAAAAGATCACTTGTAAAAATATGAAGAATCACAGAAAAGACAATAAACAAAAATATGCCATCTGGTACTGTCCCTCTACCACAATATAAGTTTGCTCAATCAAGTAAATTTGATGTCAAAAGTGGTGTAGTCGATGTATACTTATTACCAAATTTTAAAGCATGAAATGATACGATATATATCTCTATACCATGAATTGATCCTGTAGAGATAAATATAAATGTATTACCTGCTACTGCCAAAGTAGTAAATATAAAGACAAATTCTGATAATATAAAAATATGAGAGAGTGTAGATGGAAATATACAGATATACGATTGACGAAACAACCTAGTCAAAAAGAATGTGACTTTGAGAGTATGAATCACAGGTCCTTTCTCAATTTCGTGATTTAACTCTGATTCTCAATTGATAAATGTAAACGGATGAACCAAAAAAATAACTATAAATTCTGCTAATAGATGATGAATGTGATATATCTATGCTATGATTGATGGTACATGATTGTCAAATCAACAAGCTTGATACAAAAAATTGACTGTACAAGACACTATATTACCAAAAGAAAATCTAAATATAATGTATCTAAATATATTTGGATCTGATCGATGAAATCAACGATGATATTTGTCTGACAATAATGACTATATACAATATCTGATTACACATTCTGAAAAATTATTGGCAGCCACTACCCAACTCGTGACACCTAATAAATTAAAAGAGTTCCATGTAGCTATAGATCAATCGTTAAATGTATCTAATCTAGCTGATGAAGATATTTATTTCAAATTGGATGACAATATACATATATGAATAAATAATGTGTGAACATTTGGCATACCTTCATCATCATTTGTATTGAGATCACTTGCCGTATCTGAAAGTAATCAAGCAATTGCTCTACAATCTCTAATTAATGATGCTCCTTCAAATAAAAATTTATTGGTATATATTCCAGATATTACAGATAGTATAATCACATCGAATGAACTTACATGAAACAAAATAAAGATAAATTGAGAGAGTGTATTTGATTTTAATAATTGATTCCAAAATAACCAATTGGAAATATTGCTGAGTGATGAATATCTTTCTGGATATCAAATTTGGGATGCTTCATTTGATGGTACACATATTTGAAATTTCGTATTTGTCCAAAATACTGGATATGATATATATATTAATATCGAAAATCTAGCATATGACTATAGTAGTTTGCGGGTACAATGATCTACAAATAGACCGTGAATTTGAATTTATGAGATTGATTCAACATTTGATGATTCTACTCTCGGCTACCCTTCTATACAAGATAGTCTGGATCCTGAAGCTTGAATATGATTTACTGCTGAATTTAAAAATGTGACTAATTTCGGTGCATGACAACCAATATGAGAAGCCACAGTACCATATTCTTCAGAATTTTTGATAAATATATGAGATCCTTTGCTGAAGAGAGTAGATGACAATGAAACAGCTAAAGTATTTGATGGAAGCGGTACAGTCATAGAAGATACAAAATTTGATAAATGATTAGGAGAGCTCATTTATTCAGATCCAACTAAGACTATATACAAGGTAATAAATATAGATTTTAATAATGATAATTTGGAAGATATCTTAGTGATATATTCAGATTGAAATGTAAAATTGTTGAAAAATTACGGATGAACAAATCCTTTCCGTGATATGTGACCTCTGATGGTATTAGCAGATAGGATCAAAGATGTGGTGACATGAGATGTAGATGGAAATGGTTATGATGATTTGATTATATGGACACAATCAAATGTATTGAGAGTATATCACAATTATGACTGAATATTTGAGGTAGATGGATATCCTATATGTATCAATATCAATGTACATAAATGAGAAATCTCACAAAATCCTTCGAGAGTAGAATGATTATTACAAATATATTTTGAAGACATGGATAATGATGGTAGTATGGATATCATCACAAATGATAAACTATGATTTATCAAGATATTCTATGGTGGGAAAAATAATTCTTTCCATCAAGAAAATTATGTATCCACGAACCAATATATGTGTGATGAAAACCGGTATCTCAGACTTAGTAATGGAGCTACTGCCATTACACAATCTAATCACTTAAAGTGAAAATTGTTTAACAATAATCATTCTGGTCTGGATGTGGATGTGTATGAATTACCTAATAATTGATCTGGATCGTCAAACACTCAATCTTCTACATCAAATACCACATCTCAAAGTGCAAATGTAGGTAATAATACACGGACTGCCACATCTCAATGGCAACAAAGTAATAATGATACTACTGAACAAGAAATATCTGTATCAAATATGACTAGTAGTAATGAAAATATAGTGCACAGATTTGCTGCAAAAATAAATCCTACTGTAGAAGTATTGGATAATAGTTATTTCCGTCGAGCATGAATCAATCCTGATGAAGAAATTGATGTAAATCCTGAAGATTTGGGAATAAATACAAGTGTATTTGAGCCTCAAGACACAGGTGGTATCGAAAAAATGAAATTATCTCAAATAAAACAAAAATTTAATATTCAATGAAAATTGGAGCAAGCAACAAATTTTGATATAGGTGCAGCGATAAATATATATTCTCAATCAAATAGGTACAAAGTAGCTGGATTTGGTATCATACCTTTGTATGAGAGTGGTGTCATTGATGAAAATCAAATCCAATATGTGCCTATATGATGGTTGACTAATAGCGATCCTGTAAAAGTATATAAAAAATACAAAGATGTGAATGGAGATGTATTGGAAGATGGAGACAAAGTAGAAGTAACTGTGACAATACAAGCTAGAAGTAATGTGACTTGAACATTTATTGATAATATAGTATGACCTTGGATTATCCCAGTCGATGAAGAATTAGATATGATTGAAAACTTTTGGTTTGAATCTGGTACAGTAACTCCAGACCAAGTGAATAATGTAATGAAAATACATCGAAATTTGGACAATGCAAGATATATGATAGACAATATATGAATGAAATCTGGAGATATAATCAAGATCCATTATCGATTATATTATGAATGAACTGATATAATGAATATATCACTAAAAGATTTAGACGGAACTAATTATAAACAGTATGGATGATGATATATGACAAATCATCCAAAAGATGGTTTCTTGGATATCAAAACTCAACCTACTGATGGATGTAATCCTTCTATGTATGCATTTTTCAATCAATGAAGTGGATCTAATAGAGGTTATCAATTGGAATATATAGATTTATGAGGTGTACTAAACAATATCTCATCTTCTAATCAACAAAACTATGAAGATACTGTATCTGATTTGACTAGTTCTATGACTAATGCTGTAACTGATGATGGTAAGACCAATATGGATAGTGTCCCTGGTATGAGTTCTGTTTTGGAATCATCTCTGATAACAGATATGTTTAGTGAGACTTTTAGCTTAGAGGGTATAATCCAAAATAATGGTATCGATTTGAGTAATATATTAAATATTCCAAATCAAATGATTGATGCACTATTGTGAGATATCACAGATCAAATTATGTCTTTTGTAAATTCTTCTTGTGGAGCATTTAGTCTAAAGAGTTTATTGGGAATAAATTCTTGTAATACCTATATACCATTTAATGAATCATTTTTGTGAGCATGAGACTACCATATATTTGGTTGTTTTAACATTCCGCCATTGACACAACTTATAGGTAAAGGTATGCCATTGCTAAATATTCCAGGTAATCGATGACCTACTCCATATGGATATATACCGGCTCCTGGATTATTTGGATATCCATGGAAATGAGCAACTGATTCTTTTTCTCTCTGAAATGATGGATGAACTTACCCTTCATTCTTTAGACTGTATGTAATGCCTACTTTGACAGCTGAAATATGATTTGCTCTATGTTTTGGTCCTTATGCTACTACTCTAGCATTACCAGATCCGATGGGTAGTGTATGAGGAAACTGTGTGGTCTTTACTGTACCAATTCCTTGTGGAAAAAAATCTACAGACGATGAAGCCCCAGATGAGACATTACCAAGCGATACATTGGAAGAATATGCAGATATGCCTGTATGTAATCAGACTACTAATACTCCTACATTTTCACAAAATCAATCCAATAGTTGCATCCAGCTGGCAGCTAGTAGTGATGGTAGTGATATGAATATAGCATCTCCAGAGACTAATTGAAATTGAAGTGTAAATCCATCTTATAATAATGGTTCTTATCTGTGATGATTTATCAATATAGACAAACAACCTAATACTGTGATATGATATGATGGTGACTCAAGTCCAATTTCTATAGAAATAGATGGTGTTGAATTGGTATGATGAGCTAGTGAAAAAAATAAAATTTTGTGATCTGCTGCAAAATGATTGATTGAAAAAGTAGTAAAATCTCGATTGGATAAACAGATCAAATATACTATGAACAACCTAACTAATTTTTATATATGAATTACTTGGCCAGATCTCTCTATATTGACTGAATGATGGGATTCGTTGTGAGAAAATTTTAAAAATGCTGTAAATGATCAATATGGATCTAAAGCAGATAGAGAAGAGTGTAAAAAACAAAATGGTTCATTTATTAATGGACAATGTATCACAGAACAACAAAAATGTATTAATAAGTGAAAACAGTGGAGAAATTGATCTTGTGTAGAAAAAACAAATCAATCTGCAAATGATCAATGATTGGATAGCTTATCAAATTTATTGGAATCTAATTGGGTTTCTAGAGAGCAAATTTCAAATGCATCTGAAAGTAATTTTGCTAATCCGCTAGCCTTTTTGGAAAAAGCATTTGAAGATGTCCCATTGATAAATATCTCTACTGAAGATGTGGTAGTAAATGTACCTATGATTACCAGTGATGACATCATATCATATATCGCTACATCCCAAAATTGGCTGACTAGACAACAGCAGATTTTAGAAGAGTGGAAAAATCTGATATATGGTATATTGTGAATTTGTGGATGAAGAAAAGTAGATGATATCTCGGATCTAAAAGATGCTGTAAATGAATTAAAACAGCAACTTACTGAAGATGTAAAAAATTCTATTAATTGACTTCAAGATGAGATAAAATGACTAAAAGAGCAAATAAAAGCCACAAGTAATGGTGAAGAAAAAGCTAGATTGCAAAGTGAATTAGACCAAAAACAATCTCAATTAAACGAACTTATACCTTATCAAAACCAACTAAATGCCCAAGATAAATTAAATCAAAAATATGATTTGGCACCACTTGGAGATTATGCTGTACGAGAAAGAGAAGATGGAAACTTTTTGATTGAACTATCAAATTATCCAGTGACTCTAGAAATTATCTCCGAACCTATATATCTATTATTTGATGTCTCAAAAAATGAAATAAAGCCATTTACACAATGAATAAAACTCAACACAACCAAAAAAGGTAATAAAATTGTGATAGATAGTATAGAATCTAATGGTAAAAAAATATCAAATTGAGATCTGAAGTTGAGGAAAATTACATCAAAATCTCCTGCTAACCAATGTGCAAGTATTTTTATCGGTGGAAGTTTTGATGTAGCAATAGATAGTTTTGTCTCTATAGAAGCCAATGCAAATAATCTAATCCAATCTGTAAAACAAAATATTGAGACATTGGAATTGTACAAAAAATTTCCATCAGAATTGTACAATTGGGTACATGTATCTGACATATATCTGTGAGAGATATCTAGTTTCTTAAATAGTTTCTTGGGAACTTTGTCTATGTGGATGAATACCAATGCCACTAGATATTCGCAATATGTAAATGCTATCATAAATATCATGAGTACTATAGAGACTTACCAAGCCATCATTGATCTTGCTGCTAATTTCAACAAAAGATGTAGTACTTGTAGCAATGATAATTATGATCAATTTACATGTAAATTGGGATTAATTTGTCCGGATGGTTTGCTGCCTACTATACCTATTCCTCCTATGAAAATTCCTAGCATATATATCGATTTATCAAATTTAAATCTAGGTACAAATATCAAACTACCAAAGTTTAATTTTAAGACTGTCAGTGTAGAATTACCTAAATTACCTGACTTGCCTACTCCTCCAAAAATCAATTTAGATATAGATTCTTTTGGTGAAGTATGAATAAGTAATATATTGGATTCGTTGAATTTGGGTGATATCACTATCAATGGTAACTTGAGTTGAATTCCTCTGATACCATCGCCTCCAAAATTGCCTGATTTACCTGCTCTGGATATTGAAGCAGATATTTCTCTACCTCTACTACCTCCGGCACCAAAAATTCCTGCATTACCAAATGAAATAAATATAGTGATTAATGCTGCAGATAAAATATGACAAATTTTGTGTCTAGTAAAGAGATTACCTTTGGTAAATGAGACTTCTGTGAAAGCAAAAATTGAGCAACTTAGCCAAAGGACTTATGAAGTACCTTACCGGGATACTATGGACCAGACATTTGCATCTCGATGAGATAAAATTTCGTCTAGTATGAGTAATTCTATTCTCAAAGAATTTATGCCATTCCTCTCTTCATCAGAATTTAAAGATGTAGAATTAAAATGATTTGATATTAGTCTGGAATCTTACATCAATCTTCAATTAAATTTTGATGAATTCTATGATGTAGTAAATGATATGGTAGATCAAGTAAATTCATTTACAAGTATACCTACTGAATTCATTGACAATGTTAATGAAAATATGTCTCAATGGATGAATAATGTATCTAGAGATCTGCAAAAATGTATAGATGATCCATTGTGATACGAAGAATGTCTAGAATTACTATGATCGCAATGACAAGATTTGGTAGATAGATTCTTGAATATAAAAGATAGGCTAAGCACTATGAAAGACTATATAAAAAATTGATTTAAAGATATTACTATTTACAAACAAGAATTGGTAAATCTAGAAAATAAAATAGATTATATTTGAGAGTCTATGAATGAGACAGAAAATAATATCAATGAATTAGATGAAAAGATAGCCATCACTCAAGCTCAGATACAACATGAGACAAGTGAACTAAAAAAAGCACAATTGTTGGCTAATATATCAGTCTACAACAACAATAAGAACAAGTTGAGCCAGACATTACAATGACTAGAAAACGATCTGGAAACTCAACAATCTAAATACGAGGTATTGTCAAATAAGTATTGACCAGATATCAAAAAATATGATACTGCTATGAATACTTATAATGCATTGTATGAACAATATCAGGCTTTAGAAGAAGAGTTGAATTCTGCAAAAGAATTGATAGTAGATAGTCTCGCTGCCGGAGAAAATGCATTTTCAAGTGGTGTAAATTCTGCATTTGATAAATTGTGAGAATTAAGCGATAGTATCCAATGAAATACTAATACTTTTGAGCAAAATCAGCAGATCAAGAGAGGACAAAGATATGAAAATTTACAGAATTTATACAAAGAGACAGAGCCTTTGTCTTATGAGCAATATGATGAAAAAATTATCGATGATAACAAAAAATTATTAGCTTCTGCTCTGTCCCAGATAAAAGAAAAATCTGAAGATGCCATATTAAATAAAAAAGTAGATGGATATATAAATTTATTGGATAGCGATGCTAATATATATCCTGCTACTGATAGTATAAATACTCTACAAAAAGAATATTCATCAATATTGAATAAATATAGAGAAGAAACAGATAATATTTGAGAGATGATAAACAATGATTATAATAAATTTTTGTATGCAGTAGCAAATAACGATAAAAAATTAGTTAGCAATGATGATATACAAATTACACTTTCTGAAAATCTATTTAAGATAGACAACTCTGTAAAAAATAGACTTTCCAATAGTGAAAATGTATATAAGATGTATCTGGATTATTATAATAAAAATATAGATGGATATATAAATGCTATGGAAAATAATTCTGCTAAAGATCTAAATATGAGTGATAATGTCTATAAATTAAATAAAAAATATCTGTATAATATAAAAGAAAAAACAGAATTGGCATACGATAGAATTGAAACGGATGAAACAAGTGCAAATAAACAAAATGTACTACTTGCACAGTATGTGGGTGGAAATGGCTGATCGAGCAACACAAATAATTCCAATAGTAACACAAGTAATTATGTAAATCTTTCTACATATTTCCAATGACAGATCATATCTACTCCTGAATGATGATTTATGTTGGCTAATTCAAATTTCACAAAAGAATTTGAAAATCAAAGTATCATGGTAGATATCAACAAAGATTGAGATAATGACCTGATTTTGCGAGACGATCATGAAATCTATATCAAATATAGAAACAATAATACATCTTTTGACAATAGTGAATACAGCAACAAATATTATGTCTATAATATCAGTTCTTATGATGACTTGATGAACAATAGTAACAATTGCATAGTCAAGATAAACAACATGAATGTAAAACTTTGTGATGAAAATCGAGAAGTAAAAAATTTCAAATATGCATGATCTGACTTTGATAGTATCAGTATTTCACGGACAAATAGTGCAAAATTGTGAGACGATGCAGTATGATATCTAGTTAAATTGATACACAGAGTTGATTTGTTTGATGACAAAGAGCAGATAGTAAACAATTCTAATAGGGACACTTTTGATAAAAAATACATCATAGTATTGCCAAAATGATCACAGGTAGAAGATATGGAAATAAAATTAGAAGATGGAAGATTGGTAGATGTAGAAAGTGATGAGATATTCAATATCCAATATTTCAATGAATTATCCGATACCATAAATCTGGCAATATGAGAGATACCTAGAAATTGGCAATATGCAGAGGTATATACATTGGATCTAAATGAATGAAGATACACCATAAATAGTTCAACAAGTAATCAAATCGTATGATGACCTCAAATTATCGCGGATAATATATGACCTGAAGCAGATATTGAATTGTACAGACCAGCTACTGATACTGTAGTGGATGATTGAGAAGTATTTGATTGATATGTAAGCACAAGGTACACTTTGAGATCTCACCGAAAAGACAATGCTTTACTTGATTCTATATGGATTACAGATGAAGATGGTGTGATATTGGATAGACAAGATAATATTTTCCAAAAAACTGGATATATCGAATTAAAGAATCTTTTCTTCACAGATGTATGAGTGCATCATTACTATTTTGTAGGAAATGATATCAATGGAAATGCTACTAGTGTAGATGTGACATTGACCATAAAAACTCCAAAAATTGATATAACTGATATATCTAGACATTCAACAAATACTGAAATATCTAGCAATATACCTGTATCAATTACAGCAGAAATTGACCAAGATTTAGATGAATGAATTGTGCAATTTTTGAGAAAAAGAAATAATATATGGGAATTGATGACATGAGTAATGTGATGAATTAAATCAGACAAATATAACCTAGTGCCTAACCAGACAATTGTCACATGAGCATATTTTGACTTCGGTGACTCTATCTGATTATATTTGAGTAACTGAGATTTAGCAGCAAAAGTAGTACCAGAAAATGGACAGATAGTGATAGAGCATGGATATGAAAACAAAGTGTCTATAGAGGTCGATTATGCAAATCATATTCCTTTAATTAAAATCTTGGAGAACAAGACTACTGTATTGATGTTATTACAATTGACTAGTGAAAATCTAGTAGATATAGATGTGTATGAAAATTTAGTGGTGAAAGATTTGGAATGAAACCAATTTGGTACATTTAATTGATGAAAAGCTATCATTGAAAATAATGAAGTTTTATTGTATATCTCTCCAAAATGAGATATCTATACGGATCACTATCTATATGGGGATTACAGTTTTGATGTAAATGATGGATCTGTGATATATACATTCAAAAAATCAAAGAAATGACCAACTTTGTGAAAAATAAAAGTAAAAGTGAAAAATATTTTGTAAAAATAATATGTTGAAATTATAAATAGTTTTCATTAATATCCTGTTTATTAATATCGTAAATATATCCATGGAAAAGATAATCTCAACCACTATAATATTGTTTGTTTGTATTCTGTGAGTCAGTTTTTCTGATGATATACATACATATGACTGTACTATAGCTACTATGACTGATGGCGAATATAATTTTGTGCCTTTGGGTAAATATAGTCATATATTACCAGATGATGCTATGACCAAAGCTTTTGAAAATCTGAGATTTTCTTGTTGCAAAAAAGGGATACTTGCCAATGAACAGTGTATCAATTATGACGAAAAAAATTCAATTTTTCCTGAGTCTGTATATCTTTTTGATCAATTACTAGATATCTATCTTAGGAGATTAGATGCTAAACAAGAAGATGTAAATGGATGAGATTTAATTTATGGATTAGAGCCAGATCCTTTGTGAAAAGAACGGAGGGAATTTATCTCTCAAATTGGAAATGATAGTGATGGTACTCCTCCCACAATGATTAATGAAAAATATAAAGAATTTTGGAAATGAAATATATTTATTGAAAAGTATTCTGATGATAGTGTGCAGATACAAAGATATAATAATAAATGGTTGTCTAATGTAGAATCAAAAGCGAGTACTTATGATGATCGAAATTTGGCAGATAGGTACAATAATGCTTGCAATGTAGTCATGATGATGTATATCAATATTTTTGATCCATGGGATACGACAAAATGGACTCAATTTAAAGATATGAGTGCTAAACAATCTAAATTGGTATCCATATATAATTCTTGTGAAAATCTAGTCCATGATAGAGTTGCATCCGAAAGAAGTTATACTGAGGCTATCATGCAACAAAAATGAAGTGTGTTTTTGGATGATACACTAAATGCGTATTTGAATACTTACTTTTTGGAAAATAAACTATCCAATCTACATGACAAAATATTTAATCGATGATCTATGTTTAAAGAGATAGTGAAATGAGTAGATAAATTGGTTAAAAACTGTAGTTAATTTATTTTGTATATTATTAATATGAAAAAATTATTATTTGCTATAGTGTCCATATTTACGATATTCGGTGTAACTTTTGCCCAACAACAATGACAAGCATCATTAGAAATTATTCCTAAATGAAATAATCCTGGACAAACTGTTGAAGAGATTAATAGTGGATGAAATGTTTGGAAAATTTATAGAGAGAAATCAGAGGCATGAATGTCTCTATGAGATCAATTTGCTACAGGAGTGATGACTCGGGATACAATCCTGGACTATGCTGTATATATCATGAAATTTTTGTGACAACTTGCACTCTTGGTGGGAGCTGTGATGCTAGTATATTTTTGATATCAAAAAGCTATCGCTAAATGAACAAATAGTGCATTGGTTCACCTAATCATATGAATATTTGTAGTTATTTTTGCTTATGCGATAATTAGGACCATCTGGTATATGTTCATAGCATAAAATTGGATTGAAATACTCTGATAGAAAAAACTCTGCAAATCTGCAGAGCTTTTTAATTATTCCCATATAATTATTAATTCTTAATTTTGGATTAATATGCATTTTTGTGTGGCTATTTTGAGAGAAAACTATCTATTAATTTGAGTTTTCTCTCTTTTTTTAGTCATCTATGTATTCTAATTCGTTGTTTTAATCCTGAAAATAGAGATTCCAAA